>Ga0210388_10003831_pt1 | contig 11760 bp, 4 predicted proteins | sample IncBWC19OmetaG_FD_155485 | JGI IMG/M metagenome (GOLD analysis project Ga0210388, IMG submission 155485) | Forest soil microbial communities from Barre Woods Harvard Forest LTER site, Petersham, Massachusetts, United States - Inc-BW-C-19-O ... | reverse complement strand
CACTTCATGCGAGCGCTCGCGGAGCAAAAAGGAAATCGCGCCATTGGCGTTATTTTGTCGGGATCGGGCACGGACGGAACATTGGGAATGTCGGAAATTCAGGCGCACGGCGGGGTAACTTTCGCGCAGGACGAAGCCACCGCGAAATATGACGGGATGCCGCGAAGCGCTGTTGTTGCCGGGTATGTGGATTATGTGCTTTCGCCCAAAGGTATCGCCAAGGAACTCGCGCGGATCGCAAGTCATCCATATGTTGTCCGTGAGAATCATCCGGAGGCGGGCAAAGCGGCTCCGGATGCCATCGTGGGGCTCAGCACTATTTTTCAGGTTTTACGACGAGCCACGGGGGTGGACTTCACGCATTACCGGCAAACTACCATCTTGCGGCGCATCCAGAGGCGCATGGTGGTACATAAGATTGACAACATGGAAGAATATGCAAAGTTTACCCAGGGTCATGCCGCGGAAGTGAAGGCGTTGTATCAAGACATGCTGATCAACGTCACCAGCTTCTTCCGCGGACCCCGCATGTTCGAAGCACTGAAGTCATCAGTGTTCCCAGCGATCCAGAAGCGACTGTCGCGGGAGCGCGGGATTCGGATATGGACCCCAGGGTGCGCCTCTGGCGAAGAAACTTATTCCGTGGCCATCGCGCTGCTGGAATTCCTGGGTGACAAAGCAGCTCAATTTCCGATTCAGTTTTTCGGAACGGATGTGAGCGATCTGAGTGTGACTAAGGCGCGCAACGGGGTCTATCCGGAGAATATTCAAGGTGATGTATCGCCGGAGCGGCTGCGCAGGTTTTTCACGAAGGGGGAAAATGGCTACCGGGTCAGCAAAATGATCCGGGATATGTGTATTTTCGCTCAACACAATGTCGTGAATGACCCTCCATTTTCCCGGATGGACCTTATTTGCTGCCGGAACCTGCTCATCTATCTTGAGCCGGTTCTGCAAAATAAAGTGATCTCTTTGTTTCACTATGCGCTCGGACCAAACGGATTTCTGGTCTTGGGAAGTTCCGAGGGTCTCGGGGCCGCAACGAGCCTGTTCGCCGTGGAAGACCGCACACAAAAGATATTTTCAAGAAAAGGTGGTGTCGCGCGTCAAAGCGGGAATCTTTCGGCGGAAGCGCAGGCAGAGCGGAGGGTGTATGGTCCAGCACGCCTTCCCGCCAAGCAGCAGGATTCCGTCTGGAATTACACGGAAGCACAGAAGGAATTTGACCGCCGGCTGCTGACAGAGTACGCGCCCGCGACGGTCTTCGTGAACGAGGAGATGGAGATCCTGCACACACGGGGAGCCGTGAACCGATATCTTAAGCTTGCACCCGGGCGGGCCAGTTTGAGCCTTATGAAGATGGCCCGCGAAGGACTCCTTGTTGAATTGCGAAACGCGATAAACCGTGCGAAGAAAGATAACACCGTTATCGAAAAGCGAAATCTGCGAATCAAAAGTGGAAACGAAAACGGCGACAAGTCGGAGGCGGCGAATTCAACGCGACTCGTAAACTTTGATGTAATGCCGGTCACGTTCGGAAATACGAGCGCGTTTTGTTTCATGGTTGTGTTTCAAGAAGCGCCGATCGAACCGCCACGTGAAGCAGCGCCGCGCCGAACCCGGGGGAGAGAGCAAACGGCATCGTCCCTGAAACGAACGGCGAAGCTCGAACAGGAATTGGCAGCGACCAAAGAATATCTGCAATCCGTAATCGAAACTCAGGAAGCCACGAATGAGGAGTTGCAATCCGCCAACGAGGAAATACTCTCCAGTAACGAAGAATTGCAGAGCACAAACGAAGAAATGGAAACAGCCAAGGAGGAGTTGCAGTCCGCCAATGAGGAACTGACAACCGTCAACGACGAGCTGCGCAGCCGGAATCTGGAGGTGACGCAGATCAACAATGATTTGATCAATTTGCTCTCCAGCATCGATATCGCGGTGATTATGGTCGGCAGCGATCTCACCATCCGGCGTTTCACCCCCAAGGCTCAGAAGTTTCTTGGCCTTATCGCCGGGGACATCGGCCGCCCGCTCTCAAATATCAATCCCACCATCGAAATTGCGGATTTGCAGTCGATGGTGCTCCAGGTTGTAACGGATTTCCGGCCTCTGGAGAGGGAACTAACGGACCGGCTGGGAATTCATTACCAGTTCAAAATTCTTCCTTATCGGACGCTCGACAATAAGATTGAAGGGGTGGTGATCACCATCGTTGATATCGCTCCCGATAAAATCGGCGGCAAAGCCTGACATTCTGATCCTGAGGAAGTCGCAGCGCGATTTTTGGGTCTACCTAGTCACAGTCTTCCCCTGTGAAGTATTAGCTTTACATTGTGTTAACTGAATGACTATACTGCCGCAGGTAAAGCGTCCAGGTTCAAGATGTCCCCACTTGCAAGATTTTTTTAGCACGCAAACATGTTGGAGAGATAGTTTGGCCATCATCCGCCACGGAGAAAGAACCCAATCCCAATTCCTGGATAGGGTTCCAGTAAGCAAGATTCGCGAGCCATTGGCCGGAACCCTGAGCTCTGTAAGCAGTCTTCTGCGCAATTCCACAGTTGGCGTCGCTCTGTTCGATGGAAATTCACACTGCAGAGCGTTCAACGGCGCCATTCGCAGAATGATTGGTGTATCTCAAAAAAGGCCCATCGGCAAACAGCTGCATCAAGTATTTCCAGACCAGGCCCCCAAGTTGGAAATTGCCTTTCGGCAGGTTTGGGCCACAGGAAATTCCGTATCGAACCTCGAATTGACGGCCCCGCTCCCCGCCGAGACCGCCCCTCGCCGCTGGGTGTTGAATTTCTATCCCATAACCGATGAATCGAGCCAGGTTCGGCTCGTCGCCATAACGCTGTGCGAAGTAACCAAAGGGCGCTACGTGGAACTAAAACTCTCCCGCTTGCGCGATAAATTCCAATCCAATGTTTTGCGTCAACCCAATCTTCTCGGAGAGGGATTTGCCGAGATGTCCGCGCAGACATTCGAGTTGGTGAATCGCTCAGTTGCGCTCCTAAAGAGTTCCGTGTCTCTGCGATTTTATAACTCCGAGACGCGGCTCGAGGCGGCATTGGTCCGGCATGCGTTGCATATGACGGGCAGCCATGTGTGCGACCCGGCGGTTACCGATATCCAGTCGGGCTGCGATTCCCATGCGCATGAAGCGATTTCACCTTACACACGGAACGATGCGGTTTCGAACGAGAGCCGTCCAAGTCCGCGGGAACGGCAAGTGATCTGCTTCTTGGCCGATGGTAAATCCAGCAAAGAAATCGGTTTCATTCTCGATATCAGCACGAGAACTGTGGAGTGTTATAGAGCTCGGATCATGGACAAACTTGGTCTGCACTCGGTCGCCGGTCTCGTCCGCTACGCCATTCGGCACCACATCGTCGAAGCTTGAGCAGCTTGCTTAGCGTGTCTCGTTGATAAGACGACTATAATATTGAGAAAGAAAATCCCCCCAAAGTATCGCAGGTTTTGGCATGATTTGACTGAGCTCAAGTCATGGTAAATCAATTACTTAGACGGCAGCTGGGTCCCGCGAACTGTCGCTCTTAATAATTCCCTGGAATCTGCCCGCCTACGTGGTCAGTGCCTGTACTCTACTGTACAGGCACTATGTTTCATCATTCTTTACCCTAGGCTGTATCCAGAATCGGGTCGACAATCGTCAAAAGTACACGGATGATTGTCCCAGAGTCCAATCTAACGCTTACAACAAGGAAACGCCTTGCCTGCCGATCAAAATGAACGCCCAATCATAGGGCCAGATCATCAACTTCCAGATTCCAAGACACCGCCCCACAAACGCGGAAAGTGGATCGCGTGGATTGTCTTGCTTTTGGTTGTCGTGGTGGTCGTTGTGCTGCTCCTGCGTCACCATGAAGACACTGCGACTGCCGCGAAAGCACCAAGGGGCGGCGGCGGGCCCGTCACGCTCACGACTACAACCGCACAGAAGGGCGACATCGGTGTCTACCTTGACTCGATCGGGACGGTCACGCCCGTCTATTCCGCCTCGATTACGAGCCAGGTGAACGGAATTGTCACGGCGGTTCACTATAAAGAAGGACAAATTATCAGCAAGGGCGATCCGCTCATCGACATTGACCCTCGGACGTATGAAGCCACTTTGCTGCAAGCCCAAGGCACGCTCGAACGCGACGAAAATGTCCTAGGCCAGGCAAAGATGGACCTCGAACGCTACAAAGACGCCTGGGCTCGAAACGCTATCCCCAAGCAAACATTGGACGATCAGGAAAAAATAGTGCTGCAAGACCAGGGAACGGTAAAACTCGATCAAGGTGCCGTGGACTTCGACAAGATTCAGGTCGAATACTGCCACATCACCGCTCCTATTACCGGCAAAGTCGGCTTGCGGCTGGTCGATCCCGGCAATGTTGTCCAGTCCTCTGGAACGCTGACGCTTGCCGTAATCACACAGATGCAGCCGATCACTGTAATCTTTACGATTTCCGAGGACAACCTTGGGCAAGTGCAAACGCGTCTTCGCACGAATGCCATTCTCACGGTGGATGCGTTTGATCGTGCCGGCCAAAAGAAAATAGCCAGTGGCAAGCTGCTGACGCTCGACAACCTGATTGACACAACCACCGGAACAGTAAAAGCGCGGGGAGCGTTCGAGAACAAGGATTTGATGCTCTTCCCGAATGAATTTGTGAATGTCCGGCTGTTGGTGGATACCCTCCACGGAGCCACCCTGATCCCAGCGTCAGCGATCCAACACAACGGCCAAGCCGACTTTGTATACGTGCTGCAGGACAACACCGCTCACATGCGCAGCATTAAGTCCGGCGTCACCGATGCAGGGAAGACGGAGGTTACGGGTATCAACCCCGGGGACGTGTTGGCGAACAGCAGTTTCGATAAGTTGCAGGACAATTCAAAGGTTGTGGTAGCCGGAACCGGAAAGCCTGCATCCGGAAATTCTGCCGGGAGTTCCGCTCCTTGAGTCCGTCACGCCCCTTTATTTTGAGGCCAGTTGCGACGGCGCTGCTGATGGCGGCGATTCTCCTCGTGGGGATTGTCTGCTATACGCAGCTGCCAGTGTCTGCCTTGCCGCAGGTCGACTATCCCACGATTCAAATCCTGACGTTCTACCCGGGAGCCAGCCCGGATGTTGTAGCCACCACTGTCACCGCCCCGCTCGAGCGCCAATTCGGGCAGCTTCAAGGCCTAAGCCAGATGACTTCCAGCAGCTCGGGCGGCTGCTCGGTCGTCGTCCTTCAGTTCAACTTAAGTCTGAATATTGATATCGCGGAAGAAGAAGTGCAGTCGGCCATCAACGCTTCTCAAAGTTTTCTCCCTGCAAACTTGCCTTCGCCACCGATCTATAGCAAGACAAATCCAGCCGATGCCCCGGTCATCACCCTGGCTGTCACCTCTAATTCCATTCCGCTCGCTCAGGTGGAAGACCTCGTGGACACCCGGCTTGCTCCCAAGATTTCACAATTGACCGACGTCGGTCTTGTGAGCATCAGCGGCGGTCAAAAGCCTGCTGTTCGTATTCAGGCCAACCCGGCGGCGCTTTCATCCTACGGCATTAATCTTGAAGACCTGCGCACCGCGGTCACACAAGCCAGCGTCAACGCTGCCAAAGGAAATTTCGACGGTCCGCGCCAGGACTTCCAGATTGACGCCAATGATCAGCTTGTGACCAGCAAGGACTATCAACAAGTTGTCGTTGCCTATCGCAACGGCGCGCCGGTGATGCTGACCGACGTCGCAAAAATAGTGGATGGCGTAGAGAACAGCAGTCTTGCAGCTTGGATGAATAAGACGCCCGCGGTCATTGTGAACGTGCAGCGTCAGCCGGGTGGAAATACCATCAGCGTTGTGAAGCGCATAAAAGCGCTCCTACCGCAGCTGGAAGCAAACCTTCCGAAGGGAATTGACGTTACCACCCTCACCGACCTCACCACGCCAATCCAAGCTTCCGTTTCCGACGTCGAGTTTGAATTGATGCTGACGATTGGCCTCGTTGTCATGGTGATTTTTCTCTTCTTGCGCAATCTCTACGCCACGATTATTCCCAGCGTCGCTGTGCCGCTCTCGCTGGTGGGCACCTTCGCGGCGATGTACGCCCTCGGCTACAGCCTCGACAACCTGTCGCTCATGGCCCTCACCATTTCAACAGGCTTCGTCGTAGACGATGCCATCGTCATGGTCGAAAACATCTCCCGCTATATCGAGGAAGGCGAGCCGCCCATGGAAGCGGCTTTGAAGGGCGCCGAGCAGATTGGATTCACGATCGTCTCGCTCACCGTTTCTCTTATCGCCGTGCTCATTCCTCTCCTCTTTATGGCTGACGTAGTCGGCCGTCTCTTCCGCGAGTTTGCGGTTACCCTGGCCGTAACCATCATCGTTTCGGCGATCGTTTCCCTTACGCTAACGCCTATGATGGCCTCGCGCATTCTGAAACAGCATCCCAAGGACCAACAGGGGCGTTTCTATCGCGTCACAGAACACGCTTTTGAGTCCATGATCGCGTTCTATGGCCGCACTCTAAAGTTTGTTCTGCGCTACCAGACCATCACCCTTCTCATTGCCCTGTGCACTCTTTTGCTCACCATCTTTCTCTATATCACCATTCCCAAAGGATTCTTCCCGGTGCAGGACACCGGAATTATTCAAGGCATTTCTCAGGCGCCTCCCACCATCGGCTCAAAGGCCATGGCACAAAAGCAGCAGGAACTCGCTGACGTAATACTCAAAGATCCTGCGGTCGAGAGTCTTTCTTCATTCATCGGCGCGGATGGCACGAATATCACGATCAATAGCGGAAGGATGTCCATCAATCTGAAGCCGCTCGAGCAGCGTAACATGAACGCTTCCGATATCATCCGTCGGCTGCAGACCAAGCTGGCTGATGTACAGGGCATTCAGCTCTTTATGCAGCCCGTGCAGAACATCACCATCGACGATCGCGTCAGCCGCACGCAATACCAATACACACTGGAAGACCCGGACGCGAACGAGTTGAATGATTGGACCAACCGCTTTGTCGCTAACCTGAAAAAGCTGCCCGAGCTCGAAGATGTTGCCACCGACCAGCAGCCCGGCGGACTTGCTGTCTCGCTCATAATCGACCGCTCCACAGCTTCGCGGTTAGGAATCGCCCCCACCACCATCGACAACACTCTCTATGACGCCTTCGGCCAGCGCCAGGTCAACACCATGTATACGCAGTTGAACCAATATCACGTTATTTTGGAGGCTCAGCCCCAGTTTCAACTCGATCCGGACAAGCTGAACAAACTTTATATTCAATCGAACTCCGCGGCTAATACCACTGGCGCGGCCGCTTCTTCTTCCGGTAACGGCTCCACTTCCGCGGGATCCAACGCGTTGACCGGCTCCGCTCTCTACACTCCGTCGGCGAATACACTGTCATCGCCCGCCAATGCACTCACCTCGAGCACTTCGAGCGCTACGTCCAGTAAGGGTGCGTCGTCGGCCGGTACTTCAAGTTCCACAACGAGCAGCGCGGTGCCCCTCGGAACGTTCTCGCATTTTGAAACGGTAACCGAACAACTCTCCATCAACCATCAGGGACAGTTTCCGGCGATTACAGTTTCCTTCAACCTCGCACCCAATGCCGCCCTCGGCGGCGCAATTTCTGCCATTACCAAAGTACAAAAAGATATGCACATGCCTGCCAGCTTGCAGGCCGATTTCCAGGGCACTGCTGCATCGTTCCGAAATTCGCTCTCCAACATGCCTCTGCTCATCCTCGCGGCTCTGGTCACCGTCTACATCGTCCTCGGCGTATTGTACGAAAGCTTCATCCATCCGATCACTATTCTTTCCACGCTTCCTTCCGCCGGAGTCGGCGCTTTTCTGGCGCTAATGCTTTTCGGCCAGGACCTTAGCGTCGTTGCCATCATCGGCCTCGTGCTCTTGATAGGCATTGTCAAAAAGAACGGCATCATGATGGTCGATTTCGCGCTGGACGCGGAACGCAACCACGGAAAAAGCTCCACCGATGCCATTTATGAGGCGTGCCTTCTGCGCTTCCGCCCCATCATGATGACCACTATGGCCGCCCTGCTCGGTGGTCTGCCTCTGGCATTCGGCAGGGGCATCGGCTCCGAACTTCGCCGGCCGCTTGGCATCGCCATGGTTGGCGGCCTTTTGGTGAGCCAGGTACTCACTCTTTACACCACGCCGGTTATCTACATTTTCTTTGACAAACTGGCGCAGCGTTTCTCGTTCGCAAAGAGGCCGGAAGCGGCCGATTCCGGCGCCGAGCCGCAACCCGCAGGTTCCTTATGAACGTCTCAGAACCTTTCATAAACCGGCCGGTTGCTACCACACTGCTGACGATTGCCATCGCCATTGCCGGCGCCATTGCTTTTGAGGTTCTGCCCGTTTCTCCTTTGCCCCAGGTGGACTTTCCCACCATTTCTGTAAGCGGCAGCTTGCCCGGCGCTAGCGCGGAAATTATGGCGTCCTCTGTGGCCACTCCACTTGAGCGCCAGTTTGGCCACATCGCCGGCGTCACCGAGATGACGTCCACGAGCAGCCTCGGAACGTGCAATGTCACCATCCAGTTCGATCTCAGCCGCAATATTGACGGAGCCGCGCGCGACGTCGAAGCCGCTATCAATTCCGCGCGCACTTATTTGCCGGCGAACTTGCCCGCGAATCCCACCTACCGCAAAGTCAACCCCGCCGATTCGCCGATCATGATCCTTGGCCTTACCTCCGATAAATATGGCCCCGACAAGCTCTACGACGAAGGCTCTACGGTCGTTCAGCAAAAGCTTTCGCAAATTCAAGGCGTAGGCCAGGTCAACGTGGGCGGCGGTGCATTGCCCTCTGTCCGTGTCGAAGTTAATCCCACGAAGCTTGCCAGCTACGGCCTCACCATGGTGGATTTGCAATCCGTCCTGCGCATCCAGAACTCGGATCTTGCCAAGGGCCAGATTACGGATGGCAACTACACGGCTGACATTATCGCGAACGATCAGATCTCCCACGCCGTAGACTACAAGCCCATCATTGTCGGCCATAACAACGGCGCCGCCATTCACCTTGAGGATGTTGCCGACGTAATCGACTCCGTTCAAAACGTTCGCGCTGCAGGGTATTTGAACGGCAAGCGCGCGGTCCTGCTCATCATTTTTCGCCAGCCCGGCGCCAATATTATTGAGACCGTCGATCGCATTCGCTCCGAACTGCCTTCTATCCAAGCCTCGATTCCAAATGGAATCGTCACCACCTTGGTTCTGGATCGAACCACCACTATCCGCGCGTCCGTTAGCGACGTCGAAAAAACCTTGGTAATTTCCATTGTGCTGGTGATCATCGTTGTCTTCGTTTTCTTGCGAAATGGCCGCGCCACCCTTATTCCTGCCGTCGCTGTCCCGGTTTCTCTCATTGGAACATTCGCCGTCATGTATCTCTGCGGCTACAGTTTGGACAATCTTTCGCTCATGGCCCTTACCATCTCCACAGGTTTCGTCGTGGATGACGCTATCGTGGTCATGGAGAACATCACACGCCACTTGGAAGAAGGCCTGGACCCCTTTGCCGCCACGCTCAAAGGCGCGAAGGAGATTGGTTTCACCGTTCTATCGATCAGCATTTCGCTGATCGCTGTCTTTATTCCGCTCTTACTGATGGGCGGAATCGTTGGCCGCCTCTTCCGCGAGTTTGCGATCACCCTCTCCACCGCCATTATTGTCTCGATGGTGATTTCGCTCAGCACGACTCCTATGATGTGCGCCTACCTGCTCCGAAACGAGCATGCCAGGAAACATGGTCGCCTCTATATGGCATCGGAGAGGGTTTTTGAAGGTGCCCTGAATGGCTACCGGAAAAGCCTCCACTGGGTTTTGGAAAATCCCGCTCTTATTCTCACCGTTCTTTTCCTCACCATTGTTCTCAACATCGTCTTGGTCTATAGAATCCCCAAAGGGTTTTTCCCTCAGCAAGACACCGGCACTCTCGGCGGTGCTATCCAAGGCCCTCAAGACTCTTCCTTCCCGGCCATGAACGATGCGATTCAGAAGATAGAAGCCGTGCTCAATAAAGACCCTGCCATTCAGAACGTCATGGGTTTCACTGGTGGCGGCGGCGCCACCAATACCGGGAATATTTTTATCGCCCTCAAACCTCTCAACGTGCGAAAAATCGGCGCTCCGGAAATCATCAATCGTTTGCGCCCACAATTAAATCGCCTTCCGGTAGCTTCCGCTTTCCTTCAGGCCTCGCAGGATCTTCGCATCGGCGGCCGTTCTAGTGCCGCTCTCTATCAGTACACAATTCAAACGGACAATATTCCCGACCTCGCCACTTGGGGACCTCGCGTCTTCGCCGAAATGAAAAAGCTTCCAGGCTTGCAGGACGTGAACTCCGATCAGCAAAACGGCGGCCTCGACGTCGTTCTGAACTACGACCGCGTCACCGCCGCAAAGCTTGGCCAAACCGCTTCGTCTCTTGACAGTGGCATTTATAGCGCTTTTGGTCAGTCCGAAGTCTCGCTCATCTACACGCAGTTGAACCAATATTATGTTGTCCTCGAAGTCGATCCCCAGTATTCACAGACCCCCGAAGGGCTGAAGAATATCTATTTTCATCCTGCGGGGAGCAGCAGTGTGACCGCGGCTGGCAACACTCCGCTCATCACCATGGCCACGTCTCAAACCAACACCATTCCACTCGCCCTCAACCACACCGGCCTTTTTCCATCCGTCACCGTCTCTTTCAATCTCGCGCCAGGTGTTTCTCTAAGCGACGCTACGTTGGCTATCGACCAAATGAAACAGCGCATCGGCGCACCATCCACTCTCCGAGGTTTTTTCGCCGGCACACTTCAGGCCTACCAGAATTCGCTCGCCAATGAAAAGTATCTCGTCATCACTGCCATCCTTGCGGTCTACATTGTTCTTGGCATCCTGTACGAAAGTCTTATTCATCCCCTCACGATCATTTCGACCCTGCCATCCGCCAGCGTCGGCGCCATCATCGCGCTCATGATCTTCAAGGTGGATCTCAACGTCATTTCCATCATCGGCATCGTTCTGCTGATTGGCATCGTAAAGAAGAACGCCATCATGATGGTTGATTTCGCCTTACAAGCGGAACGCGAGCAGGGCCTGAGTACCGAAGACTCCATCTTCCAAGCCTGCATGCTGCGTTTCCGTCCCATCCTCATGACCACGATGGCCGCGCTTTTCGGGGCTTTGCCTCTGGCGTTTGGAACGGGCACGGGTTCCGAGCTTCGCCGGCCTCTTGGCATCACGATCGTTGGAGGACTGATCATGAGCCAGTTGCTTACTCTCTACACCACCCCGGTCGTTTACCTGACGCTCGATCGGCTGCGGCTTCGGTTGCTAAAAAAAGAGCACGACACACTTGCTTCACCGGGTGAGCCGGCCCCCAGCGCCGCAGACTAATGACAAGGGCAAAACTATGATTAACATTCGATTCAAAACTCTACCGGCCGCCGCAATCGCGGCACTGTTTCTTGCAGGGTGCACCGTCGGGCCGAAGTATCACACACCCGCAGCCACAGTTCAGCCGCCACCGGCAGCTTACAAAGAGCTGCCCACGCCGGTCTCGGATTCAGAAGCTTGGAAAGTCGCGCAACCCCAGGACGCCATGCTCCACGGCAAATGGTGGGAGATTTACAACGATGCGGAGTTGAACGCACTGGAAGAAAAACTGATCGTCGACAACCAGAACATCAAACAATCGTTTGAGAACTTCATGGCCGCGCGAACACTT
>Ga0210388_10003829_pt1 | contig 11761 bp, 11 predicted proteins | sample IncBWC19OmetaG_FD_155485 | JGI IMG/M metagenome (GOLD analysis project Ga0210388, IMG submission 155485) | Forest soil microbial communities from Barre Woods Harvard Forest LTER site, Petersham, Massachusetts, United States - Inc-BW-C-19-O ... | reverse complement strand
GGTGGTGCTGTCGCGGTTCTTCCGGCAGTCGCCGCGGCTCTGGATGCACTACCTGCGCGACGCCTATCTCGCGCTCGACGGCCGCTGGGTCCCGGCCTGGCGCCGGAGCATCGAGGCGGCGGGGCTGGTCGTCGTCGACGTCGTCGGCGGAATCGACAGCCCCATCCGCAGCGAGAGCCTCAGCTTTCGTCGGCCCTTCCGCGACCCCGTCGGCCTGGCGCTGTCGACGATCGTCTGGTTCCTGGCCGAAAAGCCGCTCTAGAGTCGGCTCGGCAATCAGTTCGGTTCGAAGTCCACCGTGGCCGGGCTTCGCGGCGGGCGAAACGAGTGATAGAGGCGCGAGAGGAGCTGTCGGTAGGGGGGCAGCGGCAACAGGAGCTCGCGCACCAGGGCGGCGTGCTCCTGCGGAACGTCGAGGTAAGCCTGGTCCGCGTAGCGGCTCTGAGGCTCGGCCTGGACGGCCTGGGGGAAGAACGCCACCACGTCGCTCCCGATCGGCGGTGGCGGCTCGACGGGCGCGTTGGCGAGCTTGGCGTAGAGCGCGCCGGCGAGATCCCCCTGCCCGGAGAGGGCGAGATGGCCGAGCTGCGTGCAGCGCGGATTCATCTCGATGAGATGAGCGGCCCCGGTCTCCGCGTCGAGGATGAAGTCGAGCCCGTAGAATCCCGTCAGCCCGAGCCGCTCGGCCAGCAGGCTGGCGACACGCGTGATCTCCTGGTTGCGCACGATGCGAACGACGAACCCCGCGCCGGTCGAGCCCTGCGACGAGAGCACTTCGACGATCACCGACGCCACGGCCTCGCCGCGCCAGCAGGCCACCATGGCGTTCGCAGGACGGCCGGGGATGAAGCGCTGGATCGTGATCGGCGCGATCTGCTGCTTGCGCCAGCCCCACAGCGCGAGGGGATCGCCGTTGATGAGCCAGCGCTTGACGGCCGCGGCGAACAGGTTCGGGCGCGAGAGCCGGACATAGGCGGCGACCGCCTCCTCCTCCGTGTCGACGATCTCGACACCGTTGCCGCCCCAGGTGCCGTCGATCTTCAGAACGGATCGCACCGGCCCTCGCGAGAACCAATCCCGGACGTCCCTCTCCGATAGGACGTTGCGCGTCTCGGGGATGCGAACGCCGAGGGAGCGGGCGGTCTCGAGCAGCCGCTCACGGCGGGCCACGATGTCGTACTCCGACGCGCGCCCGAGCGAGCTCTCGATCAGCGGACGAAGGTGAGGCCGCCGCTCGTGCAGCTCGTGCAGCTGCCAGACCACGCGATCGTCGCAGGGAATGATGATGTCGGGTTTGGCGCGTTCAATGGCCGACTCGAGCGAAGCGAGCGAGTCGATCGGGCGGTAGTCGTAGATCCGTCCGATCCCGGGCACGTGCCCGAGCACGTGGCCACGCGGGCAGATCGCAGAGACCTCGCACCCGTAGTGGACGAACCGCATCGCGAGCCGGGCCGAAAGGGGCCACCAGAGCGTGGACGCGAGCAAGATGTGCGGTTGCACTGTGCGGTCCACTGACTCGGCCACTGTAACACGGTTCTCCATGCTTCTCGCGTCCCGGCGTCCCGGCGTCCCACTTTGGGGACGGGGCAGGGGCCTCGCGCTCCTGGCGCCGTCAGGGCGCCGCCCGCCCCGCCCGCAGGTAGCCAGCCAGGAGATCGGTGGCCACCTTCTTGTGCGCGCTCTGCCAGCTCGAGGAGAGGAGGTCGGTGCGAAACAGGAAAGAGAGGGTGTGGGCGTTGGAGCGGTGGAAATAGCAGAGCGCCACCATGACCACGTAGAGGTGGAGGGGATCGACGCCCGGACGGACGAGCCCCTTGCGCTCGCCCCGGCGGAGCAGCTCCTCCATGAGCGGCATGAGCGGCGAGGTGATGATCGGCGTCTTGGCCGAGCTGCGCAGGAACCGCCCGCGCAGGAGGTTCTCGCCGCTGAGGAGTGTCATCAATTCGGGGTGAGCGCCGAAGTGCTGGTCGATGAAATCGAACAGCTGCAGGAGCCCTTCGACCGGGTCGACCTGATCGACCTGGTCGATCTCGAGGCGCAGCTCCTCGAGGCGCAGCTCCCCGATCACGTGCTCGAGCACGGCGACGTAGAGCCGGCTCTTGTCGCCGAAGTAGTGATAGATCATGCGGGTGTTCGCCCGCGCGCGCTGGCGGATCCGCTCGACCCGCGCACCGCTGTAGCCGTGGGTGGCGAACTCGCTGATGGCGGCGCGGAGGATCTTCTCCCGGGTTCGGTCTGCGTTCCGCTTTGCACCGCTCATCGCGGCCAGAATACTGGAATGCGCGTGTAACGCGGAGGTTTCGCGCCGTCCCATTCGATGTAAATAACTACTTACTTATGGATCCGACCGCCCTGGCCTCGCTAGAGTGCTGGTCAATGTCGCTCTCGTCGGCAGCCCGCCTTCCCCTGACCGGTCTCGGTTTGCGCACCATCCTGGTGACGCTCGACCGAGGCTGTGAAGAGTCGGGGCCAGGATCTCTGGCGCCCATGTTGCGTGCCCTCGGACATGAGGTGATCGTCTCCGGTTACGACCTGCTCGAGCTCGGGCCGGGCCTGGCGCCGGTCGACGTGATCCTCGTGGAGGCGAGGGAACACCTGGTGATCGGGCGGCAGGCGATCCAGCGACTGCGGCAACGGCCCGAGCTGATGGCGGCGCGGATCCTCCTCTGCCTCGAGGTGGCGCGGGTGACCGCGCTCTCCGCGGAGATCGGTGCCGACGACTTCATGCTGATTCCGGCCACTTCGGAGGAGCTCGCGGCGCGCCTCTGGCAGCTCAAGGCGCGTGACAACCGGCCCCGGGCGGCGCTTCAGCTGCGGTACGGCGAGATCGTCCTCGATTGCGAGATGCGGCAGGCCTATCGGAACGACCAGTCGCTGGCATTGACCTTGTTCGAATTTCAGCTGCTGCGTTTTCTCGTCGAGCGGGTCGGTCGGGTGTTCACCCGGCAAGAGCTGCTCATGCGCGTCTGGGGCTATCGTCACGCGGGGAGCGGGCGCAGCGTGGACACGCACGTGCTCAACCTTCGCAAGAAGCTCGGCGACCTCGGCGAGCATCTGCAGGCGGTCATCGGCGTGGGCTACAAGCTTCAGCGACCCGATGACGAAGTCCACCTCACGACGCGCTTGACCCGGACGCCGCCGGCTGACCCCCGCGAAAACAGCTACCCGGGGCGGGGCGAGGAGCGCGGACGTCAGCTGGCGCGCGTGCCGCCGATGGCGAGCACGGAACGGAAGCGCGCCGTGCCGTTCAGCATGCGCTCGTAGGCCTCCGCCACCCGTTCGAGCGGGTAGATCTCGTTCATCGGGCGGACGCCCGTGAGGGCGCTGAAGGCCATGGTGGCCTCGGAGTCGCTCGAGACGCCCGAGTAAACGCCCCGGATCGAGCGCTGCTCGAAGAGGAGCGCGAGCGGCGAGACCGTCATCTCGCCGGCGGCGCCCACCACCATGAGGCTGCCGTTCGGCGCCAGGCCACCCACCGTCGAGGCCATCGCCGGGCCGTCGGTGACCGTGGAGATCACCGCCTTGGCGCCGCCGAGCTTCTGGAGCCCGGCCGCGATCTCGGTCGCCTTGCTGTCGAGGTAGCGCCAGGCGCCGAGCTTGCGTGCGAGCTCTTCCTTGTCGGCGCCGCGCGCGATCGCCACCGTCCGGAAGCCCATCTTGGCCGCCAGCTGCACGCCGAGGTGGCCGAGTCCGCCCAGGCCGAACACCGCCACCAGATCGCCCGGCCGCGCGCCCGCGCTCCGCAGGGCGGTGAACATCGTGACACCCGCGCACATGAGCGGCGCCGCCTCGACGAACGACAGCTCGGGCGGGATCGCTGCCAGGGCGGAGGCGGGCGCGATCAGGTAGTCGGCGTAGCCCCCGTCGAAGCTGATGCCGGTCACCGGACGGGTGACGCAGGCGAAGAACTCGCCGCGCCGGCAGGCGGCGCAGACGCCGTCGTAGCCACCGTTCCAGCCGACGCCCACCCGTTGGCCGACGGTCCAACCCGTCACGCCCGCGCCGAGCGCGTCGATGACGCCCGCGACCTCGTGCCCCGGCACGCGCGGGTAGGCAAAGGGCAGCAGCCCCTGCTTGACGATGGTGTCGCTGTGGCAGATTCCACAGGCCTCCACCTTGACCCGCACCGTGCCCGTCCCGGGGTCCGGGACCGGTCGCTCGACCAGCTCGAAGAGACCGTTCGCTCTCGACACCTGGACCGCCCGCATCGTCGCCATGACCCGAACCTAAACACCGGCCTCTCGGGCGCCAATCCGCGCGCTCCCGGCGTTTTAAGCCATCACCCGACTTCCAGGCGTCTGCGGCGTCCGCAGGGTGAAGCGCAATCGCCTGCAACAGCCATGTCCGCCGCGCCTCTCACCGCCTGTCCAGAATGCGACCTCATCCAGCGCGAGCCGCCGCTGGCCAGGCGCGCGCGGGTGCGCTGCACGCGCTGTCGGGCGTTCCTCTATCGCAACGTCCCGGGTGGGCTCGAGCGCGCGCTCGCCTACGCCGCCACCGCGGCGGTTCTGTTTCTGATCGCCAACTGCTCGCGGATGGTGGGGTTGGAGGTGCAGGGGGATCGAACCTCGACCACCCTGCCAGGGGTGGTGCTGGCCCTGCCGGACGGATACTTGCTCGACGTCGGCGCGTTGGTTCTGACGACGGGAGTCATCATGCCCGCGCTCGAGATCGGCGTGACGCTCTACCTGCTGGCGGTGCTGCGCCTGGCGCCGCGCCGCCGTTGCCTCCCGCTCGCGCTGCGCGTTCTGGGCGCGGTGCGGCCCTGGAGCATGATCGACGTTCTTGTGCTGGGGACGCTGGTCGCGCTCGGAAGGCTGGGGCGGTCGGCGCACGTCGACGTGGGGGTGGGCTTGTGGGCCCTCGGCGCGCTCATGTTGGCGATGGCGGCGATCCCCACGGGGTTCGACGTCCGTGAGCTGGCGGCGAGACTGACCTGGCAGCCACCCGGGACCGACCGAGCATGAAGCCGCAGACTGCCGGGCGCGCAGGCCTCCTTCTCTGTCCGGCCTGCGGGATGCTCAACCGGTGCGGGCGCACGGAGGCGGTCTCGCGGCGACCGGGCTGCGCCCACTGCGGCCTGCACCTGCGGGCACGCAAACCGCATAGCCAGTCGCGCGCGCTGGCGCTGCTGCTGGCGGCGGCGATTCTTTACGCCCCGGCGAACCTGTTGCCGATCCTGGAGACGAGCTCGCCATTTGGATCCCAGCGCGACACGATCATGAGCGGCATCAAGTTCCTGTGGACCGGCGGCTCCTGGCCGCTCGCGCTGATCATCCTGATCGCCAGCATCCTGATCCCGCTCGCCAAGCTGCTGACACTGGGGGCGCTGCTGTTCTCGGTGCACCGGCGCTGGCGGGGTGCGCGCCTCCAGCGGGCGCGCCTCTATCGCATGCTGGAGCGGATCGGCCGCTGGTCGATGACCGACGTCTTCGTGGCCGCGGTCCTCAGCAAGCTGGTGCAGCTGCGGGGCCTCGCCAGAATCAGCGTGGGGCCGGCGGCGATCGCCTTCGGCGCGGTCGTCGTCCTCACGATGATGGCCACGCGGGCGTTCGATCCTCGGCTCATCTGGGATCCTGAAACGGTGGAGGCATGAGCGACGGCTCCGACCCGCCGGAGGCGATGATCGTGCCGCGCTCACGCTTCTTGCCGGAGCTGATCTGGGCCATCCCCATCGTGGCCGCCCTCATCGGCGGCTGGCTGGCGGTGAGGGCCATCCGCGCCCATGGCCCCACGATCACCGTCAGCTTTCGAGACGCGGCGGGCCTCGTCGCCGGCAAGACCAAGCTCAAGTACCGCGACGTCGAGGTCGGAGAGGTCCGGGACATCGGCTTCAGCCCCGATCGCGCGACGGTCGTGATCACCGCCGAGCTCGTGCGCGAGGCGGAACCGTGGATGGTCGATGACACGCGGTTCTGGGTCGCGCGGGCCCGCGTGGCCGTCGGTGAGGTGACGGGGCTCGAGACCCTGCTCTCGGGCGCATACATCGGCCTCGACGTCGGTTCGTCGAGGCGTGAGCGCCGCGATTTCGTCGGTCTCGAGGAGGTGCCCATCGTCAGCGGCGGGACGCCGGGAAGAGCGTTCGTGGCGCGAGGTGCGCGCGCCATCGGGGCCGGATCGCCGATCTTCTTCCATCACCTTCAGGTCGGAGAGGTCACCACCTCGGATCTCGACGGCGACGGCCGCGAGGTCTCGGTGGGCATGTTCGTGCGGGCGCCGTTCGATCGCTACGTCACGACCAGCACCCGGTTCTGGGAGGCGGGTGGGATCCGCGCCACCCTGGACACGGCGGGCGTGAAGGTCGACGTCGAATCATTGGTGACGTTGCTGGTGGGCGGGATCTCCTTCGAGCCCGGCCCCGCTGCGGGGGACGCCAGCCCGGCCCCGACCGGTCACCGCTTCGTGCTGTTTCGCAGCCGCGACGATGCGATGAAACAGCCCGACACCGAATCGGAGGACTACACGGTGGTGTTCCACCAAACTGTGCGCGGGCTGGCCATCGGGGCGCCGGTCGAGTTCCGCGGGATCGCGCTCGGGGAGGTGACCGGCATCGGCCTCGACTACGATCCCGCGACCCTCGACTTCGCCACACCGGTCGAGGTTCGGATCTACCCGGGCCGCCTGCGCGCCCGTTTGCGACATGGCTCGCTCGACGAGAAGCCGGAGTCGGCCCCGGCCCGGCTGCGGCGACTCGTGGATCGGGGTTTGCGGGCCCAGCTGCGCAGCGGGAGCCTCCTCACCGGACAGAAGTTCGTGGCGCTGGACTTCTTCCCGGACGCCCCGCGCGTCAGGCTCGATCCCGTCCGGCACCCGGGCGAGATCCCGGCGCTGCCCAACGACGGCGAGGACCTGCAGACCTCCCTGGCCGGGGCGGCCCGCACGGTGGAACGGTTGCCGTTGAACGAGGTCGGGCCCCTCATCGGCGAGGTCCGCCAGGTGCTGGCCAAGGCGGGCAGCGCGCTTTCGGACGCTGATCGGGTGGTCAGCCAGTTTGGCCCGACCTCTCCCCAGCGGGCCGACTTGGACGAGGTGCTCCAGCAGATCGCGCGCGCCGCCCGCTCGGTGAGCGCTCTGGCCGACAGCCTCGAGCGACACCCCGAGTCGCTCATCCGAGGGCGTCGGTGAGCGGGCGGACGAAGCTCGCGCGGACGACGACAGCGCCGGTCGGGTGGCCGCTGATCTTGGTCGCGCTCGGTGCCCTGCCGAGCCCCTCCGCCTGCCTTCGCTCGACGGAGGTGCGCTACTACACCCTGGCCAGCAAGGCCCCTGCGGATCCGCCTCTCTCCGGGACGCCCCGGTACGCCGTGCACGTCGCGCCGGCGTCGGTGCCGGAGACGCTGGACCGTCCGGAGCTGGTGCTGCGTGTCTCGGCCACGGAGCTCGCCATCGACGACCGCCACCTCTGGGCCGAGCCGCTGCGGACCGGCATCGCCCGAGCGGTGGCCGAGCGCCTGGCGGGGCAGCTGGACGGCGCCCTGGTGTCGGCGTCAGAGCAGATAGCCACCCCCGGCGACGTGGAGGTGACGATCGACGTCCAGGACCTCGACGTCCGGTTGGCCTGGGGCGCGGCCATCGAGGTGGCCTGGACCATCCGCTGGACGAAGGATGGCCGGATCCGCAGCGGGCGATCGGCCGGGCGCGCGCGCAGCCTGGGTGGGGAGAGCCACGACGCGGCGGTGGCCGCCTGCGGGGTCGCGCTCGACGCCGTCAGCGACGACATCGCCCGATCGGTGCGCCTCGACTACCTTTCGCGCCGGTGAGCGGAAGCAGCGGTCGACCGTGCTGTTCGCCTCAGGGGGCCTGGTAGTCGATCTGCCGCGCGTCCTTGGCGACTTCGGCCGCCGAGCTCTCCCTGCTCAATCTGACCGCCGTCGCCCAATGGAAGACGGCGAGCGAGAAGACAATCACCACGCCGACATCGACCCAGCTCGGCAGGACATTCCTTCCTCCGCCGTAGCGCCCCAGCCACCCGATGAGCACGTGGCCGCCCAGCCAAGGTCCGATCCAGATGGCGTTTCCGAGCGTGCGCCACGCCCCGGTGCGCCCACGCCAGACGCCGATCGCGAACAGCGCCAACCCGGCGAGGATGGCGAGGGCGAGCTTCCAGTTCGTCTCGAAGCCGCCCCAGTACATGATCAGGTTGGCCGAGCAGAAGGCCGCAGGCAGCACGACCTTCGGCATCGGCACCCGGTATGACCGTTGCCGGCCGCTGTCGACCTTGTGCAGCGCCGCCAGCGCCAGCGGCGCGAACGCATACATGATGGCCGTCGCCGCGGTCACCACGCTGACGAGGGCGTTCCAGCTCTTGAATGGTCCAAAGGCGGCCGACCCGACGACCGCCGCGGTGACAATGGAGACGACCGGCACGCCCTTTCTGGTCGTGGCCAGCGCGGCCGGCATCTCGCGCTCTTCGCCGAGCGCGTACGAGAGCCGCGCCGTGGTTGCCAGGAACACGACGCCTGTGCCCGCCGGTGAAATGACGGCGTCGGCGAGCAGCAGCTTGGCGAGCCATCCCGCGCCGAGCGCGAGGGCCAGCGTGTACCAGACACCGTAGTTGGAGGGGTCGGTGCCGAGCGGCAGAGACCAGCCCTTGAGGATGTGCGCCGGCTGGAGGCCGCCGATCATCACCACTTGCAGCGCGGTATAGAGCAGGGCCCCGATCGCCATGGCGCCGAGAATGGCGCGAGAGAGATCTCGCTTGGGATCGCGGGCCTCGCCGGCGAGATGGACCGCCTGTTCGAAGCCCTGCAGCCCGAAGACCACGCCGCCGGTCAACGCGGCAAACACGCCATGGAAGCCAAACGGCATGAACCCGCCGCCGGCGTGGAAGTTGGAAGGATTGAACTGCAGCGCGGCCACCACGCCGACCGCCAGCACGGGCACGGCCGTCTTCCAGACCACCACGATGACGTTGCTGTCGGAGACGAACTTGGCGCCCGCCAGATTCATCGCGGTGAAGAGCGCCATCAGGACCAGCGCGACGAAGAGCCCGGTGCCGTTCAGCAGGCCGGCCCGCTCGCCGACCTTGTTGATCATGTTGAAGTGCTGGTTCACCCAGCCGACGCTGTTGACGTAGGTGATCGCCGCCAGCACCTCGATGGGCGCGATGAAGACCGCCTGCAGCCACGAGGCCCAGCCCGCGGTGAACCCGGCGATGGGGCCGTGGGCGTAGTACGGGAACCGCGCGGCTCCGCCGGCCACCGGATACGTGGCGCCCAGCTCGGCGTAGACCAGCGCCAGCAGCGACAGCATCCCGGCCGCGAGGATCCACGACAGCACCGACGCCGGGCCGGCCCGCTCCGCCGCGTTGAGCGCGCCCAGCAGCCAGCCCGATCCGATGATCGATCCGAGCGACACCATCATCAGCCCGTAAAAGCCGACGGACCGTTGCAGCCGGCCGGCGTGGACGAGGGGTGGCTCGGAGCGAGCTACGTCGCGTAGGTGATCGTCCACTCGCGCGGCTCGCCTTGAACGGTGACCTCGACGGTCTCGCCGACCCGGCGGCCCAGCACCGCCTTGCCGACCGGCGAAAGGGGCGTGACCACGGAGAGGAACCCGTCGCCTCCGGGCCCGGTGAGCTCGACACCAGCGCCGACGGGCGCCAGGAAGAAGGTGCGGCCGGTCCCCTCGTCCTCCTCCACCTCAACAATGGCGCCCAGCGCGATCCGCGCACCGGCCGGCAGGGGACCGGGTCGAAATGTCTCCAGCGTCGAGATCTCGAGCTGCGTGCGGCTGGCGCGCGCTGCCTGGCCTCGCGCCAGCCCGGCAAATTCCTGGGCGACGCGCGCGTTCTCCCGTTTTTCAGCGGCCGTCGCGCCGTCGCGCGCCTCGTCTGCCGCGGCTTGTCCGGCTTTGCGCGCCACCGTCGCGGACTCGCGTAGCTTCTCCGAGAGCTGCTCGATCAGGAACCGCTTGTCCATGGGGTGAGCGTAGTGGCGCGGTCCGCCCGGGGCAAAAAATAGCCCCGCCACGGGCCTCGACCTTGATCCGAATGAGGAGACCCGGGAATGCTCAAGATCATGACGTCCAGCCCGGGTCGGTTCGCCAGGTCGACTGCCGCCATGGCCGCTTGCCTCGCCGTTGCCTTCGCCGGCTGTTCGAGCTCGGGGGCCGGGGGCGGCGAAGGCGGGAGCCCAGGGACGCCGACCGGCGGGTCGACCGGACTTGCTGGAGCGAGCGGCCCCGGCAGCGGCGGCGCCAGCGGTGGCAACGTTGGAGCGGGCGGTCGCGGCGGAGGTGGCGGCAAAATGAGCGGCCCGGGCGGCGGCGCCGGGACCAGTGTCGGCGGCGGCGGAGACAGCGGTGGCAGCGGTGGCGGCGGTGGCGGCAGCGGCAGCAGCGGCAGCAGCGGATCGACGGGCGCCGGCGGATCGAGCGGCGGGCGTGGAGGTGCCGGGGCTGGCGGCTCCACCGGCGCTGGCGGTGCCCAGGGCGGCTCGACGGGGACGGGCGGCCACGGCGGCGGCGCCGGCCTGGCCGGTGCGGGCGGCTCCACGGGCACTGCCGGCGCCGGTGGCGCTGCCACGGGGAGCGGCGGGGCCGGCGGCGCAGCGAGCGTCTGTCCGCCCGCCACCCCTTTGACCGGCGGGAAGCAGTACTGCTCGAGCTCCATGGGGACCGCCGACGGCAACTACGCCTACGAGCTCTGGTCGGATGGAACCGGGTCGGGATGCATGACCGTCTACGGGGTCGATGCGGCCTTCAGCGCGACCTGGACCAGCGTGGGAGATCTCCTGGCCCGCAACGGCCTGCAGTTCGACGAGAGCAAGACCCCGACCCAAATCGGAACCATCTCGTCGGACTTTGCGGAGACGAAGACCGGCAACAGCGGCTTGGTCTACGTCGGAATCTACGGGTGGACGGTCAGCCCGCTGCGCGAGTACTACATCATCGACGACTGGGGGGGCACGATGCCTGGTGGGACGGCATCCGACGGAACGCCGCGGACCCACGTCGGAACGATCACCGTGGACGGGGACAGCTACGACGTCTGGAAGCACACCCAGACGAACAAACCCAACATCACGGGGACCGATCAAACCTTCGATCAGTACTTCAGTGTTCGGCAGACGGCGCGCCAGTGCGGACACATCTCGATCTCCCAGCACTTCTCCCAGTGGACCAGCCTCGGCCTGCAGCTGGGGAAGCTGGAAGAAGCCAAGCTCCTCGTGGAGGCGCAGAGCAGCACCGGGACCATCGATTTCACGACCGCAACCGTCGTCGTCCAGTGAGCCGCTGACGGCACCAGGCCGACGAACCACTCAGGGAGTCGGCGCAGCGGGAGCAGGGACGGGGGTCGGAGGGACCGGCGGCAGTGAGGCAGGACCGGGCGGCGGCGGGACCGACACCTCGGGCGCGGGAAGCGATGGAGGGGGCTGATACGCGGGCGCGGGGCCCGGAGGGAAATTGAGCGGGGGAGGTGGACGCAGGGGTGCCGCGAAGATGCGGGCCCTGAGCTCCTCTTTTGCGTGGTCACAGCGCGTCGCCTGGACGATGCCGTAGACCGCCGAGGCGGCCAGCACACCGGTGAGGGCGAGGTCGACGCCCCCCGCGGCGTTGCGGCTCGCGCCGTTGTTCTTGTCGGCATACGCCTGCTTGGACTGCGAGAGCGCGCTCCCCGCGGCGATTGCCCCGCTCAGTCCAATCACACCGTCGGCCACCGACAGGCCATAGGTCGACGTGCAATCGAAGTACTCCAACTTGGCGTGATCCGGCGGTACGCCGTCGGTGAAGATGAACTGGCAGCCGGCAGGGACGCCGC
>Ga0210388_10003828_pt1 | contig 11763 bp, 10 predicted proteins | sample IncBWC19OmetaG_FD_155485 | JGI IMG/M metagenome (GOLD analysis project Ga0210388, IMG submission 155485) | Forest soil microbial communities from Barre Woods Harvard Forest LTER site, Petersham, Massachusetts, United States - Inc-BW-C-19-O ... | reverse complement strand
CTATGTGCTGCCGGTGACGTACGGCGACATCAGCCCGGCCGGCATCCGCCAGACGCAAGACAAGCGATTTTACGTGTCGCCCTTTGTCGAGATGGCCATGCGCTACCATTTCAGGGTCATGCTGCCGCAAGACCGCGTCAAACTGCGCATTCTTGAGACCAATAGCGAAGGCCCGCTGCTTTCGGCCACCTTCAACGGACAGCGGCGCATCCTGACCACCCGGGAGCTGCTGCGCTCGTTCTTTTCGCTCCCCCTGGTGACCCTCAAAATCATTGCCGCCATCCATTGGGAGGCACTGCGGCTCTGGCTGAAGGGCGTCCGGCCGGTGCCCCGCCCGGGAAAGACTGCGGATGAAGGCTTGGCGACCGAGGCGCGCAGTGATTATATCTCTACCGGGACGTCTATCCACGGAAGGTGAAGCTAGGTCGGTCGGCCATGCCCGAGGTGATTCCGGTCACATCAGATACGGTAGATCGCTTGCCGGCGGACTTGCCCCGCATGGTCCGCTTGGCGCTCGGCTATGGCGCAAGGCTGCGTTACGGTTCGCTCGAAGTGACCTTGCCGGATGGCCGGGCCGTCAGACTTGGCGACAACGCGCCGGGGCCGGCCGCGGCGATGAAAGTCTATCACTACGGTTTTGCCTCGCGCCTCATCCGCGGCGGCGACATCGGCATTGCCGACGCTTATTTGCGCGGCGAATGGGACACGCCCGACCTGACCCAATTTCTCTATCTGTTCTGCGTGAATCAGGACTGGATGCGGTCGATGCTGATCGGCAAGCCAATGGTGCGAGCCATGCAGGTGGTCCGGCATTGGCTCAACCGCAATACGAGACGTCAGGCGCGCCGCAACATCTACAAACACTACGATATCGGAAACGCCTTCTATTCGGCGTGGCTCGACCCGAGCATGACCTATTCGTCGGCGTTGTTCGAAGGGGATACGGCGGATCTGACCGCAGCCCAAAACAACAAATACCGTCGGCTTGCGGAAGCGATCGACCTCAGGCCGGGTCAAAGACTGCTTGAGATCGGCTGCGGATGGGGCGGGTTCGCCGAATATGCGGCGAAAGCCGTGGGCGCGAAGGTGGTCGGACTGACTATCAGCAAGGAGCAACGTGACTTCGCGCAAGCCCGCATCCAGGCCGCAGGCCTTGCCGACCATGTCGAGATCAGGTTGCAGGACTATCGCGACGAACGCGACCAGTACGATCGCATTGCCTCGATCGAAATGATCGAGGCGGTCGGCGAGGAATTTTGGCCGAACTATTTTTCGCAACTGCGTGACCGCCTGCTCCCCGGCGGCCTTGCCGGCATCCAGGCGATCACGATCCAGGACAACTTGTTCCAGGATTATCGCCGCGACGTCGACTTCATCCAGCGTTACGTTTTTCCCGGCGGCATGCTGCCATCGCCACAGATACTTAAATCGCTTGGTGAGCGTTTCGGCGTACCTGTCATTCGCGAGCGCATTTTTGGGCAAGATTATGCCAAGACACTCGCGACCTGGCGAAATAACTTTCGCGCGGCCTGGCCGAACCTCATTCCGCTTGGCTTTGACGATCGATTCCGGCGGCTGTGGGAATACTATCTCGCCTACTGCGAAGCCGGATTCCTGTCGGGGAATATCGACGTCCGTCAGGTCGTGTTCGCCAAAGCGAAGTAGACCGCAGCGCACAAAACGGCGACAGAACCTGCTTCCACTTTAAGCGTTCGCGCTCTAGTGTCCGCCTTCCCTAGGTCGACTTCGAGCACATTTAGCGCGCATGAACATCAACAACGACGTTATCGAGGCGATCGGCAACACACCGCTGATCAAACTGAAGCGGGCTTCCGAGCTGACCGGCTGCACCATCCTCGGCAAGGCCGAATTCATGAATCCCGGCCAGTCCGTCAAGGACCGTGCCGGAAAGTGGATGATCCTCGAAGCCGAAAAGCGCGGCGAACTCAGGCCGGGCGGCCTTGTGGTCGAGGCAACCGCCGGCAATACCGGGATCGGCCTTGCGGTCGTCGCCAGCGCGCGCGGATACCGCACGCTGATCGTGATTCCGGAAACGCAGAGCCAGGAAAAGAAGGACATGTTGCGGCTCTGCGGCGCCGAACTGGTCGAGGTGCCGGCGCTGCCGTATGCCAACCCGAACAACTATCAGCACATCGGACGACGGCTGGCCGATCAGCTGCGGGCGCGCGAACCGAATGGCGTCTTGTTCGCCGATCAATGGAACAATCTCGACAATCCGAAAGCGCATTACGAATCGACCGGACCCGAAATCTGGCAACAGACCGACGGCAAGGTCGACGGCTTCATCTGCTCGGTCGGATCGGGCGGCACGCTGGCCGGAACGAGCAGGTTTCTAAAGGAAAAGAACAAGGGCGTCGTGATCGGCTGCGCCGATCCCCACGGCGCGGCGATGTATGAGCTGTTCAAGCACGGCCAAGCCAAGGCCACGCCGGGCGGATCGATCACCGAGGGCATCGGACTTGGCCGCGTGACCCCGATCATCGAGCAGGCCAAAGTCGACGAGGCCTATCTGATTTCGGACGAGGAAGCCGTTCCCGTCATCTACGAGTTACTCGAGCATGAAGGCCTTTGCCTCGGCGGTTCGACCGGCATCAATGTGGCCGGCGCAATTCGGCTTGCCAAGCAGCTCGGCCCCGGCAAGACGATCGTGACCATCCTTTGCGATTCCGGAAATCGCTATCAGTCAAAATTATTCAATCCGCAATTCATGCGCTCGAAGAATCTGCCCGTGCCGGCCTGGCTGGAAAAGCACAGCAAGATCGACATCCCATTTGCGAAGGTATGACCGAGGCGAGGCGGTGTCCGGATCTCGCGGCAGCGTCAGGGAAATGACAGCGCCGATCAGCGCAAAATCTGGCTCAGGAAAAGCTTGGTCCGCGCGTGCTGCGGATTGGCGAAGAAATTTGCGGGCGTGTTGGTCTCGATGATCTGACCCGCATCCATGAAAACGATGCGGTTGGCCACTTCCCTGGCAAACCCCATTTCGTGGGTGACGACGAGCATGGTCATGCCCTCCTTGGCGAGGTCGACCATGGTGTCGAGCACCTCCTTGACCATTTCCGGGTCAAGCGCCGAGGTCGGCTCGTCGAACAGCATGACCTTGGGATTCATGGTCAGTGCGCGGGCGATCGCCACCCGTTGCTGCTGACCGCCGGACAACTGAGCCGGATATTTGTTGGCCTGATGCGGAATCTTGACCCGCTCGAGATATTTCATGGCCGCCGCCTCGGCGTCTTTCTTCGGGACGTGACGAACCCATATCGGCGCGAGCGTACAGTTCTCCAGCACCGTCAGATGCGGAAACAGATTGAAGCTCTGAAACACCATCCCTACCTCGCGCCGGACTTCATCGACCCGTCGCAGCTGCGGGCCGAGTTCGATACCGTCGACGACGATCCGGCCCTCCTGAAACTCCTCAAGCGCATTGATGCAGCGGATGAACGTAGACTTTCCAGAGCCGGACGGACCGCAGATCACGATGCGCTCACCCTTGGCCACATCGACATTGATGTCGCGCAACACGTGAAAGTCGCCGTACCATTTGTTGAGCTCGGCAATACCGACGATCGAATCTGTGGTCATGAGGTTTCCCGGTTACCCACGATGAGCATTCAGCCTGTTCTCGACGAACAGCGAATAGCGAGACATTCCAAAACAAAACACGAAGTAGACCATTCCGGCAAAGGCAAAGCCCGTAAACAGCGTCGTCGGCGTTGCCCAGATGGGGTCGGCGAATGAAGCATGCACCTGTCCCAACAGATCGAACAGCGATACGATCGACACCAGCGAGGTGTCCTTGAACAATCCAATAAAGCTGTTCACGAGCCCGGGAATGACATGACGGAGCGCCTGCGGCATCACGATCAGAGCGGTGGTCTTCCACCAGGAAAGGCCGATGGCGCTGGCTGCCTCGTATTGCCCGCGCGGGATCGCCTGTAGTCCTCCGCGGATGACCTCGGCAATATACGCACCCGAGAACAGTGCGATGCCGATCAAGGCGCGAACCAGTCCGTCGATCTTGAAATTGCCGGGCAGAAACAGCGGCAGCATATAGGTTGCGAAAAACAACACGGTGATCAGGGGAACGCCGCGCCAGAATTCGATAAAGCCGACCGAAAAGAACCGGATCAGCGGGATCGTCGAGCGCCGGCCCAGCGCCAGGGCAATCCCGATCGGCATGGAGGTGACGATACCGGTGACCGAAACCACCAGCGTCACCAAAAGACCGCCCCACAGGCCGCTGTCGACAATTGGAAGGCCACCGCGGTCGAGACCCATCACCGCGATCACGATGCCGATGCCGGCAAACGTCGCGATACTGCCAAGCAATATGCGCCATCCGGTGCGGAAACCGCCGCCGAGGAAAAAAAGGATCAGCGATACGATTGCCGCCGTTACCGCGAAATCGACCCATACCGGGCGGGAAGCGCCCTGAATTTGGCCGTTCAACCAAACCAGCGGCCAGACCAGACCGGAAACGGCCGCCCCCAACAGCACAACGAGTTTACCGAGCCATTGTAGCAACGGCCCGATGACCGCCGTTGCCTCGCCTGCCCGCGTGAGCTTCTGGCCGAGGTCGCTGACCGTATCAGCAAACCCCGACAAAAGACCGGTCACCCAATTTACGCCGAGGCCACTCAATCCGCCGCCGCGAAGCAAAAAGAACGCGACGACTGGAAACGCGACAAAAAACAGGCCGGCATTGAGTCCCTTGGCCGGCAACCGCGGGATCAACAGCGGCAACAACAGAATAGCGGCGAGGAAGAAAGTCAGGTCAACCCGCCAACGCTCCGGTTCGGGATAGAAGCCGTAAATGAACTGACTGAATTTTGCCTGGACGAATGGCCAGCAGGCGCCGACGACATGTCCAACATTTTCGGCGAGACATGCGGTGCGATCCTTTCCGGTCCAGACGGCATCGACCAGAAGAAATTTGAACGCCGGAACGACCGTGATCCACAGCAGAAGAACGCTTGCAAGCGTGAGCAGGATATTGGTCGGCGAATTGAACAAGCGCGTGCGCAAAAAGCCGACAAAGCCCGTCACCTTGACCGGCGCTGTTCGCTCGGAAATGAGCACCTGCCGAACGAATGACGATGCGGCAGTATCGCTCATCCGCCCATGCTCCGGCCGATTCGCCAATTGTAGAAGCTCATGATCGCGGAGGTGACCAGCGAGATCAGCAGATAAACGCCCATCGTGATACCGATGATTTCAATGGCCTGCCCGGTCTGGTTCAGCGCTGTACCTGCAAATACCGAAACCAGATCGGGATAGCCGATGGCCACGGCGAGCGATGAGTTCTTGGTGAGGTTCAGATACTGGTTGGTCAGCGGCGGAAGAATCACGCGTAGCGCCTGCGGCACCACGATCAGCCGCAAGGCCGCGCCGCGTGATAAGCCAAGCGAGGAACCGGCCTCCATCTGCCCCTTGTGAACCGACAGAATACCGGCACGGACGACCTCCGCGATGAAGGCGCCCGTATAGGTCGACAGTGCCAGCGTCAACGCTACAAATTCCGGAATGATCCGCGAACCGCCGGCGAAATTGAATCCTCTAAGCTGAGGTATTTCAAAACTGACGGGAGAGCCAAACGCCAGCGAGGCGATGAGCGGCAATCCAATGATCAGGCCAACGATATAGGGCCAGATCGTCAGCATCCGGCCGCTCTGAAACAACTGCCGTTGCGCATAGAATCGCAGCAGCAGCGAAGCCGAGATCGCGAGCAAGAGCGCGATTGCAACGGCTTCCAGCCCGGCATGCGGAATCGGCGTTGGAACGACAAGCCCGCGATTGGAGAGGAAGAAAAGATCGAACAACGAAATGCTTTGCCTGGGTGGCGGGAGCGCCTGGAGCACGGCGAGATACCAGAACAGGATCTGGAATAGCAGCGGGATGTTTCGCAGCAGTTCGACATAGCCGCCGGAAATTCGTGCCAGCAGCCAGTTCGGCGACAACCGGCCCAGCGCCACCAGGAATCCGATCACGGTCGCAAAGAAGATGCCGATAACCGCGACCAGCAGCGTGTTGAGCAGACCGACGACAAATACACGCGCATAGGAATCCGATCCGGAATACGGGATCAGGGTTTGATTGACGTCAAAGCCCGCATTGTTGGTCAGAAATCCAAAGCCGGCCGCGATCCGCTGCGACGCCAGATTGCTCCGTACGTTGTCGACGATTTCGTAGCCGATCCAGGCGAGCACGGCCACAAACAAAAGCTGAAGGAAGACCCCTCTCCAGCCCGCGCCACCACCCAGCACCCGCCGCAGTTTTGCGACAAGCTGCCGCGGCGGTGGTCGTGGCTCGATGCTCATCGTTGCGATGGCTTGGCGCGATCAGCGGATCGGCGGTGCGTATTGAATGCCGCCTTTGTTCCAAAGTTGATTGAGGCCGCGGGCGATCTTCAGCGGCGAACCGGCGCCGACGTTGCGATCGAAGGTTTCGCCGTAGTTGCCGACCGACTTAACGATCCGGATCACCCAATCCTTGGTCAGGCCGAGCTGTTCGCCGAAATTTCCGTCTGTCCCGAGCACGCGCTTCAATTCCGGTTTGTCGGATTTCGTCATCTCGTCGACATTCCTTTGAGTAATGCCGAGTTCCTCGGCATCAACCATCGCGAATAACACCCATTTCACGAGATCGAACCATTGGTCGTCGCCATGACGCACCATCGGGCCGAGCGGCTCCTTCGAGATGATCTCCGGAAGTACGACGTGATCGTCAGGACTGGCCATTTTCAGACGGTAGGCATAGAGCCCCGAGGCATCGGTGGTGAAGGCATCACAGCGTCCGGATTCGTAGGCCTTGACGGTCTCGTCGCCGCCCGCAAAAGCGACCACCTCGTACTTCATATTGTTACTTTTGAAGAAGTCGGCGAGATTCTGTTCCGTGGTGGTGCCGGTTTGCACGCAGACCGAGGCGCTGTTCAGTTCAAGGGCTGAATTGACCTTGAGCGATTTTCTCACCATGAAGCCCTGTCCATCGTAATAGGTCACCCCGGTGAAATTGGCGCCAAGCGTGGTGTCGCGAGACAGCGTCCAGGTGGTGTTGCGCGACAGCACGTCGATTTCGCCGGATTGCAGGGCCGTGAAACGATCCTTGGCGGACAGCGGCACGAACTTGACCTTGGTCGGATCGTTGAAGATGGCGGCCGCGACCGCGCGACAGATATCGACGTCTATTCCGGTCCAGTTGCCCTTGTCGTCGGGCGACGAGAAGCCCGGCAATCCCTGGCTTACGCCGCAGGCTACCATGCCGCGGTCCTTGACCGTCTTGAGAGTCTGCGCGGCCGCAGACTGGACCGAAAACCCAACGGCGAGCGCGAGGGCAAAGACAAGATAAACGCGTTTCATGGCGAGGCCTTTCGAAGGTCGTCCGGGAACGATGGCTTGTCGACGCAGGCAAAAATGGGCCAGCCGGAGCTCCGTCCCCGCAAATGCCGACCCGAAGGGGCTTATTCGCCCTTTTTCCGGCTCGAAAACGCAGCGACGATCGCAGCAGGCCCCTCAACGCTGCAGCGAAGTTGTACTCCGCATCACAGAACGACTGGCGGGCCGGGTCAAGGGGTTGACGCCGGTCTTCCCTGCCCTGCTATTAACCAGAAAGCCGTCTTCCGCTGCTTCGCAAACTTTTCATATTGCCGAGTGGCCGGAATCACCAAGAAGGAGGCCGCCACAATATGAGCGCCGGCGATGACAAAGGCACCCATCCGTTGAAAATAGAAACCGCGCTGGTGACGGCAGGACGCGACACCAAGGCGCAGAAGGGATTCGTTAATCCGCCCGTCGTCCACGGTTCCACCGTGCTTTATCCGACGGTGGATGACCTGCATGCCCATCGCGGCGAGTTCCAGTATGCCCGCCACGGCACCCCGACGACGAAAGCGTTCCAGCAGGCGCTGATGGCGCTCGAGGGGCCGCAATGTGCGGGCGTCGGCATTGCGCCCTCGGGCCTCGCGGCGATTACGACGACCCTGCTCGCGGTGCTGAAAGCCGGCGACCACCTCCTGGTTTGCGATAACGTCTACCGGCCCTCGCGCAATTTCTGCAACGGCCTGCTGGCCGGCTACGGTGTCGAGATCAGCTATTTCGATCCACTGATCGGCTCGGGGATCGCCAGCCTGCTCAAGCCCAATACCCGTGCGCTGCTGATCGAGGCCCCCGGGTCGCAATCCTTTGAAATGCCGGATATTCGGGCCATTGCGTCCGCCGTACATGCTCATGGCGCGATCGTGATCGATGACAATACCTGGGCGACCCCGCTGTTTCATCGATCACTGGAGCAAGGTGTCGATATCAGCATCCAGGCGGCCACCAAATATATCGGTGGGCACTCAGACATCATGTTCGGAACGATTTCCGCCAATGCCAAGACATGGCCGGCGATTTCCGAAGCGATCCGGCTGCTCGGGGTCTGTGCCGGCCCTGATGACGTCTTTCTTGCGATCCGCGGATTGCGGACGCTCGCGGTGCGGCTCGCACAGCACCACCGCTCGGGGCTGGAAATGGCGCAATGGCTTGCCAGGCGGCCCGAGGTTTTGCGCGTGCTGCATCCGGCGCTTGAAAGCGATCCCGGTCACGCGATCTGGAAGCGGGATTTCACCGGCGCTTCAGGGCTATTCGGCATCGTCTTGAAGCCGACACCGAACGCTTCGGTCGATGCCTTGCTCAACTCTCTCAAGCTGTTCGGCATGGGCTATTCCTGGGGTGGCTTTGAGAGCCTGATCATCCCGTTCGATTGCACGGGATATCGCACGGCGACGGAGTGGGCACCGGGCGGCCCAACACTGCGACTGCATATTGGCCTTGAGAACGTCGAAGACCTCAAGGCTGATCTTATCAGGGGATTTGAAGCCTTGAGCGCGGCCTAACGTTCCAGCGTCTCCGATTCCTTGGCGCGGTTCTTGAAGATCAGCATCAAGTTGCGGACATAGATGATATTCGAGACCAATTGTCCGATGATGATAACGGGCTCGCGCTTGACCAGGCCGTAGATCAGCGTCAACAGGCCGCCGCAGATCGAGAAGAACCAGAATGCGAGCGGCACTACGCTTTTTCCCGCCCGCTCGCTTGCGATCCACTGGACCAGGAAGCGCGCGGCAAAGGCAAGCTGTGCAATCAGGCCGAAGGCCAGCCAGAAGTCGAACTTGGCGACGAAAATATCGTAGAAATAATTGTTGAGGGCCTGCCCGTACTGGATCAGCATCATTTCACCTCGGTCGCAACAGGCGTCGGCTTCTTTCGGCGGATCAGCCACCACACACCCGCGAGATCCATGATTCCGATCCATAGCCGGTCGAAAAAGCCGTAGTTTGATACTCCGGAATGCCTCGGACGGTCGATCACATCGACATAAGCGATGTCGTATCCCTCGCGGCGCACCAGCGCCGGCAGGAAGCGATGCAGGCCATCGAAATAGGGCATCGCCAGGAACACCTCGCGCCGGAAGGCTTTCAGGCCACACCCTGTATCGCGGGTGCCGTCATGCAGAATGGCTTTACGTACGCCGTTGGCGATGCGCGATTGAATCTTCTTGAAGCCCGTATCCTTGCGACCGACCCTTTGACCGGCGGCAAGGCCGGTACGCTCGCCGCCGTCCTCAATGGCCGAAATCAGGGCCGGCAGGAAAGCCGGGTTATTCTGGCCGTCGCCGTCAAGCGTTGCCACGATCGCGCCAAGAGCGGCGCGAACGCCGCTGCGCACCGCGGCCGATTGTCCGCTCGAAGTCGCATGGCGCACCTCGCGCAGATTGGGACGGCTTTTCATCGCGGAGGCGAGCCGCTCAGGCGTCGCGTCCGTCGAACCGTCATTGACATAAATGATTTCGTAATTCCAACGGCCATCGAGCGCCGCAGCGATCTCGGCGATCACGGGAGCGATATTTTCGGCCTCGTTGCGCACGGGAACAACGACGGAAACGGCAATGGCGGCTATGTCAGAGGAAGGCAAATCTCACCCGTTGGCGTTGGCCGCGACCGGCCGACGGTTCGCTTCTTATGGGGCCGGTGCCCCGGCGGCAACCCCCCTGAGGGGCCCCTCAGCGACCGGCGAAATGACGCCGCCATCGCCAATTGCAAACCCCAGGCCCCGCACCGCGAACCAGTATCGCACGCCCAAGACCCCGATAATTCCGATCGTTGCGCCCGCCACCACGTCACTTGGATGATGCGCCAGAAGCAGGAGACGGGTAAACGCGATCAGAAGCGCATAGGCGATCATCAGGCCCCGCCATCGTGGCCAGATCGCAGCTACCGCAAGAGCCAGCGCAAAGGCCGTGATCGCATGCGCGGACGGGAAGCTGGCGTGAGCTTCGGTTCCCACAAAAGGCGTGAAGTTGAAGGCATTGGCCTGCCCGTCAACGAACGGGCGGCCCCGCCCCGCGGTCCACTTTACGAGCTCGCCGACGGCGAGCGGCACGGATACCGCGAGCAACATGAATTGCAGAGGCAAACCGATCGCACGCAGCCGCTGCCCCGTGGGGCCATGCAGGGCCGGCGCCACCAGCGCAACCGCAAGCAACAAAACGACCAGCAGCAACAGCACGTAAGTATCCTTGCCGAAGTCTGTTAGAATGCGAAACGGCCAAAGGCTCGCGGTGCCCCGGGGCGGCATCAGCGCGATTTCCTGTGCGTCGAACCCAATTATCAACGCCACAATCAGGACGGCCCCCACGGCTGACGTCAGTAGCGCGTGACGTGCCAGTGCCCTCCTCGCCTCAGTGCGATGCGGCTGCGACGGCGCATTGATCAATTGTGTGGCTGACGTCGATACGATCGTGAAAAGGCGCGAAAGATAACCAGTCGATCCCTCAGCGCGGGACTGGATGGACATCTATTCCGTCCCTTCGGAGCGGAAGATCGCGATCGAAATCGGCCGTCCCTGCGAAATGTTGTAGCCCTCGACGCGGGACGCCAACTCGTAGCGCAGGCCGATCGCTTCAGCGCGCTGGGCAAAGTTGCGCTCCGCACGTTGCTCGATCAGTGCAAATCGGCAGCTGCCCTGGGCAAGGAAATCGGCCGCGCCCGACCCGTCGGTCAGGAGTGTCGAGGTGCCGGTCATGAAGACCAGGCTCGGCTCATGGAAACCGGCCGCAGCCGCCTTCGGCCCGACGCAGACGACATTACGAAGCGCCCGCGCCACCTCGGCGCTGGGAAACAAGGGCGTCAGTGCGGGTACCACGACGCCGTAAATCGCGAACGCCAGGAACAAAGCCGCGACGACCGCATTCAGCAGCGAGCGTTCGGCGCGGTTGTCGTCGTAAAGCCACCACGCAAACAGCCCAAAAATCAAAGCCGCCGCCACGAAGGGCCACGCCAGGAACACTGGCTGACGCGTTACGGTCACCGCGCCAATGACGGCCGCAAGCGAGGCGAGCGCGGGAATGGCAAACCACCATGCCGACCCGCGCATGAGCCAGGAACGCGACAACACACGCCGCTCGAGTGCGCCCACGGTGAGGATGGCAATCGCCGGATAGAGCGGCAGGACATAGTGCGGCAGCTTGGTCAGCACCGCCTCAAACACGATCCAGGAAGGGATCAACCAGGCCAGCAGGAACTGCGCGCCCGGCTCTCGCCGCGCCCGCCAGACCGCTGGAGCCGCCATCGCCGCCAGTGGCGCGCCGGGCCAGAACGTCAGCCAGAACAGCAGCAGATAGAGACCGGGCGGCATGCCGTGCGATTCCTGCGCCGACAGCTTGCTCAGCATGTCGCCGCCGATAGAATCGGTGAAGAAGGCATCG
>Ga0210388_10003827_pt1 | contig 11764 bp, 4 predicted proteins | sample IncBWC19OmetaG_FD_155485 | JGI IMG/M metagenome (GOLD analysis project Ga0210388, IMG submission 155485) | Forest soil microbial communities from Barre Woods Harvard Forest LTER site, Petersham, Massachusetts, United States - Inc-BW-C-19-O ... | reverse complement strand
CCTGCACCTGCGCCCGCGCTGCCAGTGCTCGTTCCGCCGACGCCCACGGTGAATGGAAATCCGGTCTTGGATTGAACGCCCACCGCAGACACGAACAAGTTGTAGCTGCCCGCGGGCAAGCCTGCGGGCGTCGTAAACTGCGCGGTCTCGGGCGCTGATCCTTTGCTCGGCATCATGTTGCTGAAGTTGAACGAGCGGCAGTAGTAGACATCGCCCGTGCTATCCGTGAGCCAAATGATCGGATAATTCTGGGACATCGTCATGTCGTCGCCTTCGTCACCGCCGTTGATGAGCCCGCTGATCTGCGTCCCTGTCAGGGTATAGGTGCCGTTGTCGAACGTGACAGAGCTCACCGTCGGTCGCCACGAGTCGTCGGGCTGAGTGTCCGGCGTGTACAACCAATCCTTACTCGACGCGGTCACCATCACTTGACCGTTCGGCAAATTCAAATAACCGATCGGGTATGGGTTGCCAGTGTCCGGCGGCGGCGTCGCTGACGACACCGTGTTGGTCGTGGGATCGAACTCCTGCAGAACGACGCCCGGGCCATACGTCATCGTCACCAAGCTCGCCCACACCTTGCCGTTCGGGAGCGTGTCGGTGAACTCGTCTTCTGCCTCGTCACCGTTGAGCATCTGGGGCCCGAGCGCCCAAGTGCCGGCGTCGGCGGCCGTGGCGCCAGGCGTGTACAAGTAGTTCTGCCCGAAGCCGTAGACGATCACGCGACCGTCGAACATCAGTGAGATGCCGGCGGTATCCCCTGTATCCCAACCTGCGGGAACCGTCGTCTTCGTCCAAGTATTGGTAGCGGGGTTGTACACGGCGGCGCCGGCCTTCGAGTAGCCAACGGCTAAAATCCCGCCGTTTTGCAGAGTCGCCCAAGCGTTTTCGTCGCCGCTCCCGAGCGGGCTCTTGGCAGCGGCAGTCCACACATTGGTGGTCGGGTCGTAGATCTGCGTGGACGACGAGTTGCGCGTGCTATCGAAGATGCGACCGTCCGCCATGACGGCGCTGCCTGTGTCGCCGATGTCCCCGTACAATCCCGGCGCTTCCAATGTCCAAGTGTTGGCGACGGGGTCGTAGATCTCGACCGTGTTGTAGTCCGAGCTCGAGCCCCCGGGCGGCCAGACATAGATGTACTCGCCGCCCGCCTCGAAGAAGCGCCCGTCTTTGAGCACGTGTTCTTGCGCGCCGCCGCGCGCGTACGCGCTGCTCGCCACGGACTTCCACGTCCCGTTGGCGTAGCTACCCTTCTTGTCCGGCGTGAGTACGACCCAATTGTTAAGCGCCTTACCGTGCGAGATCACCCGACCGTCCGTGAGCATCCACAGCCCGAAAGCTTGGCCCACACCGGGATTGACGGGCGCTGCCGTCCACGTCCCAGCCGCACGCACCGGCGAAGCGGCCGTCAATGCAGCGAGCGCGGCGAGCGCACCTAGAATCTTTCGAGGCTCGCGGAATACTCGGTTCGAGCGGGATTTCTTGGATGATTTTGACGCGCCCGGTAGGTCGATAACTGACATCCTGGGCTTGGTCGCTCGCGCACTGTCATTCCAGGCAGCAAGGAACGACGCCTAATTTCATTTTTTTCGTGAGCCGAAGCGCGCGCACCGATCCTCGGCTCGCCCGCTCGGTCATGCGAGAGGCCAGATTTTCTCTGACCTCCCGGGATTCGAGAGCTCAGCCGGCGATGATGCCGAGCGCCGCGAGCGCGGCCGCAGCAAAGTGCGCAATCGGCACGATCGGGCGGGCCTCCGCTTGGCGGAACAAGCCCTTCACGAAATCCAACGCGACCTCGACCTGGTCGACTTGGCAAAGCAGCAGATCCCCGGGCTCGAGGCTCGAGATGGCTGCGGCAATCGCCGCGAGCTCGCCGGACTTCTGCAGCACGCGACGCGGCGGACGCTTCGCGCGCGTGAAGCCTTCACGCATCATGCGGATGATTTCGCCATCGGCGCGACCGCGCGTGCATTGGTCTTCGTAAATGTACACGTCGTCGAAGAAGGAGCCGATGATCTCCGCTTGACGATGAATGTCCTCGTCTCGCCGATCGCCCGCTGCCGTATACACGACCTTGCGGCGGCGGTGCGGCATCTTCGAGATGGCCTCATTCAGCGCCAAGAGCGCCGAAGCGTTGTGGCCGTAGTCGAGGATCACCGTTGCGTCGCGGTGCGTGAGCACGTTGAAGCGCCCGGGCGTGGTGCCGAGATCGCTCGAGAACGTCTGCACCCCGAAGCGGAGCGCGTCCACCGATAACCCGAGCCAAAAGCCCGCAGCCACCGAGGCCAACAAATTGTCGATTTGGAAACCGATGCGACCGCCGAGCGTGAGCGGCAACTGGTCGACGTGCGCCACGCGGCGTTCGTCCTTACCGCTGCAGATCACGATGTAGCCGTCGCGCACGGTGACGGCTTTGCCGCCGGCAGCGCGGTGGCTGACGATCTTTGGCGCGTCGGCGTTGCGGCTGAAGAAGATGACCGCGCCGCGGCATAGGCTTGCCATGGCCACGACCAGCGGGTCGTCTGCGTTGAGCACGGCGGCGCCGCGCTCGGAAACACGTCGCACCGGAATCGCCTTCACGCGCGCCAGCTCTTCGGCGGTGTGGATGCCACCGAGGCCGAGGTGGTCGCCCTCGCCCACGTTGGTAACGACGGCGACGTCGCACCAATCGAAGCCGAGGCCCTCACGTAGCATGCCGCCACGCGCGGTCTCGAGCACGGCTGCGTCGACTCGCGGATGCGCGAGCACGGCGCGCGCACTCTTCGGACCGCTGCAATCACCCGTGTCGATGCGACGGCCTTCGATGTAGATGCCGTCCGTGCAGGTCATGCCCACGCGCAAGCCGCGTTGGCGAAGCAGGTGCGCGATGCAGCGAGTGGTCGTGGTTTTGCCATTCGTACCCGTGACGGCAACGACGGGGATGCGCGCGTCGTCGCCTGCCGCGAACATCGAATCGATGATCGCAGCTCCGACCGGGCGGCCTTGACCGCTCGAGGGCTCGACGTGCATGCGCAGCCCGGGCGCCGCGTTCACTTCCACGATCGCGCCACCGGTGACTTCCAGCGGCTCGACGACATTGAGCGCAACGACATCCACACCCGCTACGTCGAGGCCGACCATCTGAGCGGCTTCGATCGCGCTGCGCGCCACGTCGGGGTGAACGGTGTCTGTCACGTCCGCCGCAGTGCCACCCGTGCTGAGGTTGGCGTTGCGGCGCAGGACCACGATTTGACCGGCCTCTGGCACGCTGTCCACGGTGAGGCCTTGCTCGGCCAAGATCTCGCGCCCGATCTCGTCCAGGCGCATCTTGCTGAGCGAGGTCGAGTGGTCATCACCGCGGCGCGGGTCGAGGTTCTCGATGGCGACGAGCTCCGCGACGCTGCGCGTACCGTCCCCCACGACCTTCGGGGGCTCGCGGCGGGCCGCGGCGATCAAGCGCCCCCCGATCACGAGCAGGCGGAAGTCCGCGCCTTCGATGTGGCGTTCGACGATCACGTCGCCGTCGCTGGCTGCGAATTCGAAGGCTGCCAGCACCGCTTCTCGGCTCGTCAGGCGTACCGACACGCCGCGACCTTGGTTGCCGGCGCGCGGTTTCACCACCACTGGCATGCCAAGCTCTTGAGCCGCAGCCCAAGCAGCCTCTGCGGTCGTGGCCGAGATGCCCTTGGGCACCGGAATGCCAATGCTGTCGAGGAGCGACTTCGTCAGCTCTTTGTCTTGCGCGATGGACTCGGCAACCGCGCTGGTGCGGTCGGTTTCGGCGGCCCAAATGCGGCGCAGACGCGAGCCGTGACCGAACTGGACCAAGCTGCCCTCGGTCAGACGGCGCACCGGGATTTTGCGAGCCTCCGCGGCGCGCACGATGCAACCCGTGCTCGGACCCAAGCGAACGTCTTCATTCAACTTTCGGAGCGAGACCAGCTCGCTCGCGACGTCGATGTGGCGGCCCTCCCGAGCGGCCGCCAAAAGCTCCAAGCAGAGCGCGAGGGCGCGACGCCCCGCGGGCTCCTCCGCGTATTCCGCAACGATTCGGTACTCGGCGCCCGGCTTGAGCTCGCGCGCCGACCAGTAACTGACGCCGCAGTTTGCCGCAGCCTGCAGACCGACCGTGAGGCGGGCCGCGACTCGCGCCCAAAACGCGGGCGAATCAACAGAGCCGAAGTTCTGAAACAACTCTTCGGCCATACCTTGGGGCAGGAGCCCGCAAAGACGACCAAACGCCTGAGAGCCCAGCTCTGCCTTCCCGATAACGAGAATGGCTTCGAGGACCGTTTCATCCGACCAGAGGTTGGGGCCGCGCAGCGCGCGGATTGACTCGATGTTCATCGGCAATGTCTTACGGAGGCGAGGCCGCCGACCCTCCTTCGGCCCACGCCCTTTGCTGCGAGATGTCCCAATACCTTGGAAAAACCGGCTGCATTCGAGGGGCAGACGCATAGCAGATCCGCAGCGCCGTGACCTTCGAGCAATTGATCCAGGACATCCATGAGAGGCGTGGAGCGGCCCGATAGCCGACTATTCGGCTGCGGGCCCAACGTTTCCAGAGCTTCGACGAAGTCCCCCGCGTCGGAATTCAAGGCTACCGTAACCTTTGAGAAACATTGGCCAAGTAGCTCGAGCATCGGGGCCGCGTCCGAAGCGCGCCAATCCGAGGCCGGATCGACCAGGATTTCGGTCGTCCAGCCGGAGAAGGCATGACGAAAGTGCTCTCCCCAGGCTCGGAATGCAGATGAATTCCGGCTTGGCGTCACGAGCAACAGCCCGCCGTCGGGTCGGGCGGCTGTCACTGGCAGGTCGAACAGAGCGATGCCGCCTTGGCCGACACACGCCGTCAGCCCCTGACGGATCTGCTCGGCGCTGAGACCCAGAGCGACGGCGGCCGCGACGGCAGCGAGCAGGTCATCGACCAGGAACCCGGGCAAACCGAGCTCGGGACAAGTCAGCCAGGGAAGCTCCACCATCACTTCACGCTGCTTGCCCTGGCACAGCACGAGCTGCTCGCCGTAGCGCACCACGGCGCGACCGGCGAGCTCGAGGTGCTCGGTGACTCCAGGTGAGGCCAGGGACCGTGCGAAGAGCACGACTTTGCCTTTGCAGAACTGGCTCATCTCGAGCGCCGCGGGGTCGTCCGCATTGAGCACCGCGAAGCCCGTAGGCAGCACGATGTCGACCGGGGCGCGCACCGCTTTGCCCAGCAGAACCTCGTCCGCATACTTCTGTCCGAGGTGGTCGAACGACCCAACGTTGGTCACGACCGCAACCTGACAGCGATCGAACAGCAACCCTTCGCTGATCACGTTCGGTTCCGACACTTCGAACACGAGGGCATCGGCGTATGGATTCATCAGTGCGCGCCGCATGCTATCGGCGTTCGCGCGGTCGCCGGACGCGAGCGCGCGGCTGCCGACGCGCAGCCCTTCCGAGCTCGCTTGACCGACCGTGCTGCCGGACGCGCGCAGCATTTCGGCGATCAGCTCCGTGACGAGAGTCTTGCCGTTCGTCCCTGACACCGCCACGAGCGGCACACGCCCGGTCTGACTCGGACCAAACAGCTGCGCGACGATGGCCTCGCCTACGGGCCGCGGTGAGCCGATTTGCGGCTTCAAGTGCATGATCAGCCCGGGGCTCGAATTGACCTCGACCACCGCGCCCTCTTGTTGCTCGAGGGGGATGGAGATGTCCTGCGCGATCAGATCGATACCGGCCACGTCGAGGCCCACCGAGCGCGCGGCGAGCACGCACTGCGCCGCAGTCTCGGGATGCAAACGATCGGTTTCGTCAATCACGAGGTCGCCGTTGTGATGCAACATGGCCACGCGCCCAGCGGCAGGCACGGACTTAGGACCGAGCTCCTGGCGCCGAAGCAGATCGAGGGCGATCACGTCGAGCACGAACGGCGTCAGCGGCTGGGCGGCGTCTTCACCTCGGAGCGGGTCCTGGTTGCCAATGACGACGAGCTCCTCGATCGTGTGCACGCCGTCTCCGGTCAACGTGAGCGGTTGACCGCCGCTCGCCGCCACCGCTTTGTCGCCCACGACGAGCACGCGGTGCTGGCGACCAGGAATGCAGTGCTCGACGACGACGCGCGAGGCGACGAATTCCTTCTCTGCGATCGCAAAAGCGGCGAGCACCGATTCGCGATCTTCGAGCTGAATAGAGACGCCGCGGCCCTTGTTGCCGCTCTGCGGTTTGACGACGACCGGTAGACCGACCTCCTGCGCCGCGGCCCAGGCGTCCTCTGCGCTGGAAACATGCCGGCCCGCGGCGACCGGCACACCGACCGATGTCAGGAGCTGACGGGTGAGTTCTTTGTCGTGCGCGATGCTCTCGGCCACCGCGCTGGTGGTGTCGGTCTCGGCGGTCCAGATGCGACGCTGGGCTTTGCCGTAGCCGAGCTGCACCAAGTTGCCGTCGGTCAAGCGCAAGGTCGGGATGAGGCGCGCCTTGGCGCCGGCGACGATGGCCTGCGTGCTCGGACCGTAGCAATAGTCGTCGGCGAGCGCGCGTAGCTTGCGAAGTGCAGTCGGTAAATCGTAATCCTTGCCTTCCGCTGCAGCCATGATCAGCTCGTGCGCGACGTTGATGCACGCTTCACCGAAGCGAAAGTCTTCGACTTCAATCGCCACCTTGTACACGCCGCGTTCCACGGTTTCGCGCGCGCGGCCAAAGCCGACGGGCAAGTGTGCAAGCGATTGGATCTCGAGCGTGACGTGCTCGAGCACGTGTCCGAGCCAGGTGCCCCCATGCAACCGTTGAAAGAAGCCCCCGCGCTCACCCACGCCGCAGCGGTGCTCGATCATCGTCGGCAACCAGGCCATCAACTTGTCGTTGAAGCCGGGCAGCGTGTTGGACGGGAAATCCTCGTAGCGACCGAGATCCACCCAGGCCTCGACCACTGGGTAGTTCGCCCAGATGTTCGGACCGACGAGGCGATTCAGTTTGCAAATTTGCATGGCAAAATCAGGACAAAAGTAGAGCTGTGGGGGGCCACCTTTAGCGGGACGAGCGATTTTGCGCCAGCTTCGCGAACAAATAGCGGATAAGACTCTAAAATTACGGCGAAAAAGCGAGCGCGTGGCACGGCGTGCCCGGCGCATGACTAGACTCCGCTGCTCGCAGGCGCCCGCTTCCCCCGAACTTCGTCGATGTCCGCTCATTCTCCCGATTTACCGCTGCTCGAGGGGTTTCCTGGGCTCGCGCTCGCCCGAGGCGAACGCGTGCTCGCGACGTTGCGCCCGGACCTCGACGAGAACCTACGCTTCGCGCCTGGGCTGCTCGTGCTCAGCGACACGCATCTCCACTCAGCGGACAGCGCTGGGACAGTGCGCACGATTCCGCTCTCGCCGACCCTCGCGCTCACTCGTCGCGAGCACGGTGGGCTGAGCGAGCTCACGTTTTCCGACCATGGCGAGCGCGTGCTGCGTATCTACTTCACGCTGGCGTTGGCTCCCGCAGGTCACGAATTCGTGACCGCGTTCGAAGCGATGCGCGGCTCGAGGCATGAGCGAACGTCGCAAGCCGAGCCCGAACCGGTGGACGAGTTTGCGCTACCCGAAGAAACCGCGCCCATCGTGGGTCATCCGCTGTGGCGGCTGCTCGCCTTCGCGCGCCCGCGCTTCGGCAAGATTGCGATAGGTCTCGCGCTCACACTCGGAACGACTGCCGTCGGCTTGATCCCGCCCTATTTGACGATGCCGCTCGTCGACAAGGTGCTCGTGCCTTGGCAAGAGGCGCACGGCATCTCCACGGAGGCGGCGCACCACGCGCTCTGGGTGTATCTCGGTGGACTCGGGGCAGCAGCCTTCCTGGCTTGGCTTCTGGCCTGGGCGCAAGGCGCGGTGCTGGCGTGGGTCAGCGAGCTGATCAGCGCCGATCTGCGCAACCGCGCGTTTTCACATCTGCAGCGGCTGAGCCTTCAATACTTCGGCGGCAAGCGCACGGGAGATCTGATCAATCGCATCAGCTCCGAGACCGATCGCATCTGCTCCTTCCTTTCCGACACGCTGATCGACTTCATCACCGACCTGCTCATGATTCTGAGCACGGCGATCGTCCTGTTCGCGCTCGATCCGCTGCTGGCGCTGGCCGCTCTGGCCTCGTTTCCACCGATCGCCTGGTTCATGATTCGCGTGCGTGGCGCGCTCACGCACGGCTTTCTGCGCGGCAGCCGGGCCTGGGCGCAGATGACGAACATTCTTTCCGACACGATACCGGGGATTCGCGTGGTCAAAGCGTTCTCCCAGGAGCGCCGCGAGGTCGCGCGCTTCGAGGAGGCCAACGCTCGGATCGTCGAGATCAACAATCGCGTCAACACGTTGTGGACGTCCTTCTGGCCACTCGTGGCGCTGCTGAATCAGCTCGGTTTGCTCGTCGTGTGGGCCGTGGGCGCCTGGGAGATTCTGCACCATCGCATCACCGTCGGTGTCTTGACGGCGTTCATCGCCTACATCAGTCGCTTCTACACGCGCGTCGAAAGCATGAGCCGCGTGCTCACGGTAACGCAGCGGGCCGCCGCGGCCGCACAGCGCTTGTTCGACATTCTGGATCGCGCTCCGACGGTGATCGAACCAAAAGACCCGCTGTCGATCGAGCACGTGAACGGGGAGCTCCGCTTCGAGCACGTCTCGTTCCGCTACGGCAGCCGGCTCGTGCTCGACGACGTGAGCTTCACCGTCAAGCCCGGACAGATGGTGGGCATCGTCGGGCACACGGGCTCCGGCAAGAGCACGGTGTCCAATTTAATTTGCCGATTTTACGACGCCTCCTCGGGCGCCGTGCGCATCGACGGGATCGACGTGCGCCGCGTGACGCTCGAAGACTACCGACGACACATCGGCATCGTGCTCCAAGATCCGTTCCTATTCTTCGGCACGATCGGCGAAAACGTCGCATACGGCGCACCGAGCGCTGGGCCAGCCCGCGTGCTGCAGGCGGCTCGCGCCGCTCGCGCACACGAGTTCATTCTGAAGTTGCCCGAGGCATATGACTCTCTCGTAGGCGAGCGAGGGCAGTCGCTCTCTGGCGGCGAACGCCAACGCATCGCCATCGCGCGGGCGATCCTGGTCGATCCGCGAATTTTGATTTTGGACGAAGCGACGTCCGCCGTCGATGTTCAAACCGAGCGGGAGATCCAGGCGGCGCTCGACAACGTGGTCCAAGGGCGGACCACCGTGGCCATCGCGCATCGCCTCAGTACGCTGCGCAAAGCAGATCTGCTCGTCGTGCTCAAAGACGGGAAAATCGCGGAGCTTGGCAGCGCGGTCGAGCTTTTGGCAAAGGACGGCGAATATGCGCGCTTGGTGCGCGCGCAGAGCTCGAATCAGACGGACAACGCGCAAGAAGAGTCCACGGCAAGCTCGGCGGAGCTCGAGGTCAGTCACGAGGCCATTCCGCTGCTCGACCCCGCGCGACTAGAGCTCGAGCTGGACGCCGTAGGCCAGCTCTGGGCCACCGAGCGCGGCAGCGGCGAGCGCCTGGCGGTCGTGGCGCGACGCTCCTTCCCGCTCAGCGATCCGCACGCCTACGTGTCACTGATCGATGACCGTGGCCTAGAACGAGCCTGCATCGAAGCCCTGTCAGCGCTGACGGAAGCGGACCGCGCCTTGATCGAACGAGCGCTCGGCGCGGCTGACTTTCTGCCGGTGATCGCTCGCATCCACAGCGTCACTCAGGAGGCCACGAGCTCACTTTGGTCGGTAGACACCGACCGCGGCAGCACGCAGTTCGTGGTCGATCAGGAGGACCACGTGCGGCCGTTGGAGGATGGTCGGCACTTGATCAGCGACTCGCATGGCATGCGTTACTTGGTGCCCGTGCCGAGCACCCTCGACGTCGTCAGCCGTAAGATTCTGGCGCGCTTTTCCTGAACAGCGCCAGCGCAGGCGGCATCACTCCGCGCAAGCCACGCCGCCGACCTGACAGGTGCCGGTCTTTTGATTCACGATCACGCACGAAGAACCGGCAGCGCAATCAGCCGCCGAGCGGCAGCCGGTGCCTGGATACACGCAGTACAGCCCGGACGGGCCACCACAACACGCCGGGGTGACGGGCTCGCATTTGCCGCCCGCCGCGTCCTTGCAATCCGCGTCGCGACGACAGGCGCCGGTGAGGCACGTGTTGGCCTTGCGGTCGAGCGAGCCGGCCGGCACGCAAATCGCGTTATTTCCCGTGCAGTCCGTATTCAACGTGCAGGCGGGGGTCGCGCATACGTTGCCGGCAGCGGACACGAGCCCACAGGAAGGAGCGAGCGGACCGTCGACGCAATCAACCCCAGCGGCGCAAGGTTTGCTGCCGGCACAACACTGAGAGACCCCGGTGCACGTCGTTGCTAGGGGGACCGGCACGACGCACGTCCGAAAGCCATCCACCGAGAGCGCCACGCATTTGCCACCGCTTGGGCAATCCTTGTCCACATCGCAGTCACCGGAGTTGCGCACGAGAGCGCCTCCCGCGCCGGCGCTCGGTGCACCCGCGCTCGGCGCGCCACCACTGTCACCTGGTGCGCCGCCTTGTGGCGCGCCGCCTTGTGGCGTGCCAGCAGAGCCCGCGGTGCCACCGGGACTGCCGCCGGCTTGACTCGAACCGCCGCTGCTTGCACCTGCCGAGGAGCCACCGCCTGTCGCAACGGTGCCGGAGCTGCCAGCCGCAGAGCCGCCAGCGTTGAATGCGCTCCCGCCGCAGGCAAAGACCCAGCTACCACACAGCACCAGAACCACCGCGGAGCGCAAAGTAGGCATCGACATTGCCGATAAACCTAGCGCGTTTTCGACGACTGTTCGAATTTCTGCGCCGGCCCCCCCCCCGCGGCGGCTCCCACCGGGTTAGTGACGGAGCCGCGAATGGCGAGGCACAGCGACACTCAAAACTCGTAGCTCGCGTCCTACGTGCAGGCCGCTCAGGTGAATCGAGTAGTCTTGCTTGCCGGCGGTGCCGCACAATTGGCAATCTTGACCCTGGCGCGTTGACGTCGCTTTGCGTCACGGCTCCCTGTCCGAAGCGGTACGCTTGGGCGAGGTTCGTCTGCCAAACGCCGCCGTTGTAGCCGGTGCTGACGGTGACGACTGCGTCGGGCCGGGCGGAGTACCGAACGGCGTCGGGTACTCCGCATTCGCGGTCTTGCTGTCGTAGACGTAGCCCGCGCGCGCCGCGACGCGCTCGACGTGCTGAGTCGGATCGCTCCAAAAACGATACTCGACACCAAAGCGCACCGTCTGCGAATCGTCGACGATGTCGATTGTTTGGCGGTGTTCGACCAATCGAAGACGTTCGACAGCGCGGCCGGAGCGGGGGCCGGCTGAGGCATTTTAGCCGCAAATACCGGCCGCTCGAGCGGGGAAACTGAACGCCGATCGCTGCACTGTAAGGTCAGGCCAGTGGCCTCCGTTTCCTGAGCGTCGGTAACGAACGGAGAAAAAAAATAGCCATGAACCTCAGTAAGTTTTCAGCCTGCTTCATTATCCTACCTTTGGCCGCCGCGTGCTCGCACGAGACCGCGACGGAGAGCGCGCGCAATGCGCCGAGCCCGCTGGCGGTGGAGAGCGCTCCGCCGAGCACACCGAGCATGCCGAGCGGCGCCGACGAAGAGTCGGGACTCAGCGCGATGAACGACACGCCACGCGCTACGCCCCCGCGCGCAAGCGCCCCGAGCGGAGCCGCTGATTCCGCTTCTGCCGCGCCCCGCTCAGCCCGCGGTGGCAGCGCCTATGAGCCGCAGGAAAAGAAAAGCGAGGATCGCCCGGGGCTCGGCACGACGTGGGGTGAAACG
>Ga0210388_10003825_pt1 | contig 11765 bp, 10 predicted proteins | sample IncBWC19OmetaG_FD_155485 | JGI IMG/M metagenome (GOLD analysis project Ga0210388, IMG submission 155485) | Forest soil microbial communities from Barre Woods Harvard Forest LTER site, Petersham, Massachusetts, United States - Inc-BW-C-19-O ... | reverse complement strand
TCAAACGCGCCCGCCGCAAATACAAATATCTTGAACGGCGTCGGCGGCGGAAGCAGCGCCGCAATCAACATTCCCCTAAATCCGTTGCGCTCCACCCAATGACGAATCGCGAGAGCCCGCGCTCCGGCCTTGCGATGAAAATAAGCTTCTCCGCCTAGTCGCGCCAAAAAATAGAGCAGCACGCACCCCAGCACCGAACCGATTGCCGCCATCAACGCATAAACTGGCATCCGCTCCGGCTTGTTCATCGAAAGCTGAATCAAAAGCAAATCATTAATGACCGGAAACGAAAGGACCGACGAATCTAGAAAAGAAATTAGAAAAAGACCGGGAGCACCCAGCCCTATCGCAAAAGCCACTACCTTTTGCTTCCATCCGCCCAGATTTGATAGCCAACCGCAACTCCCGTTATCCATTTTCACTTCCCAAGAACTGCAATCTAATCCCGCCACACACGCAAGAAAATCAACCCGTCCGTAAATCGGACAGCCAGTCTAGCAGACACTTTCCTTGTTCTGGAGCAACAGCAGGGCCATCACACGCGTCTACTGCGAAAACGCGGCACGGTCAAAGTGGTTCATGAAAATTTGCATCAAAGCCGTTCGGTGAAGGTTCGGCAGCCGTGGTATCTCACCAATCACCCGAACGTGCCCAAACCGCTCGATGGTCTCGCGATTTTCCCGGTTCTGATCACCAATCAAAACCACTCCATGCACCGGCAATTCGGCGGCGTGCAAAGCCGCCAGCGTCAACAATGTGTGATTGATGGTCCCAGCTCCGCTGCGTGCCGCGAGAATCACCGGCAGCTTGAACTTGACCATCATGTCCAGCATGAACTGCTTCTGATTGATGGGCACCAGCACGCCACCCAAGCCCTCAACGACCAGCCAGTCGTTCAGCAAACTGGTTGGCATGTTGATTCGCCCCAGATCGATTTCTACGCCCGCCCACCGCGCCGCCAGATCCGGCGAAACTGGGGGTACAAACTTGTATACCTCGTCCAGCGTGCGGTCCGTCCCAATTCCCGCGAGCCGCATCACGGTTACGCGGTCCGAGCCCTCGAGCGTGCCCGTCTGGATCGGCTTCCAATAGACCGCATCCAGCGCCGCGCAAAGCAGCGCCGAGAGCGTTGTCTTCCCGACGCCCGCATCCGTCCCAGTAATAAAGAAATGATGTCTCACGCTTGTCCCGCGGATCGATTGTTGTGGCTCCGCGCTCGAATGTTTAGCCGCAAAGAAGACGTGCGACGCGCAGAATCAGCTTCAACGTGCCTTCCATTGTGGCGCACCGCGTTGTGGCGAACTGCATCGACGGCAGCTGAGCGGCTCGCTGCTTGCGAAAAATCCATATTCATGGGCCCCCGTATACGCCGGGTGTTTCCTGCTCTGGCAATGAAGGCATGTTACCATCGCTTTGCAATTCTTTTTCGTCCGCATATTCGCCGCGGTACCGTCCTATACACGTCCCAAATAGGCCGCTTTGAGCGCTTCCGTTAACATCCCGCCCTCCCCAATAGGCCGCGCAGCGTTTGACCCGCCACTCCGCTAAATGTTATAAATCAACGTTTTGTGTACGCCCGTCTTCGGGCCCAAAAGGGGCTGTCCGCCAAGATGTACGGCGACAGGTAGGTTGGGTGCGGATGCAGGCAGCCTCGGTCCGGCCGGGGAGCACAAGAGCCAAAAGCGTTATTCCTGTCCTGTCTTGAGGTGGGAGCCTTTTGAAGTCCGGCAAGGCCATCCCCCGGCGCTAAATAAGCGGCTGTCGGATGAAATGGTGTGCCGGAAACGAGTGTGCAGGGCTGCGGTCGACCCTGAATCCGATTTCTCTTCATGGAGGATTTTTAATGCGCACCTGGCTTGCGAGTGCCTGGTCCCTGGGATGTAGATTCGCCAAAGGTAGTGTCGCAGCCGTTGTTCTAAGCCTTTTCACGGGCGCTGCCGCAATGGCTCAAGAAGCGGGCGGCGAAGCCGCTCTGAAGGTACCCGATCTTTCGCAAGTAAGCTTTCTCGGAATCGATGGCCACAAGCTGCTTCTCTTTGGCATTGTCTTCTGCGTTTTTGGGCTCATTTTCGGATTGGCAATCTACAGCCGTCTTAAAGGCATGGCCGTCCACAAGTCCATGCGCGATATCTCCGAGCTCATCTACGAAACCTGCAAAACGTACCTTTTCACGCAGGGCAAATTCCTCGTTTTCTTGTGGCTCTTTATCGCGGTAGTCATCGTTCTTTACTTCGGCGTCCTCGCCCCTGTACATCCCACCGCGGTTACTCTGCCTATCATTCTCATATTCAGCGTCGTCGGAATGGCGGGCAGCTACGGCGTCGCCTGGTTTGGCATTCGCGTAAACACTTTCGCCAACTCACGCACCGCTTTCGCCGCCCTCCGTGGCAAGCCTTATCCGATCTATCACACCCCGCTCGAGGCCGGCATGAGCATCGGCATGATGCTTATTAGCGTTGAGCTTCTGATGATGCTTTTCATCCTTTTATTTATCCCTGGCGATTACGCAGGACCGTGCTTCATCGGTTTTGCGATCGGTGAATCGCTAGGCGCAGCCGTGTTGCGCATCGCGGGCGGCATCTTCACGAAAATCGCCGATATTGGCTCCGACCTGATGAAGATCGTCTTCAAAATCAAAGAAGACGATGCGCGTAATCCTGGCGTTATCGCAGATTGCACCGGAGATAATGCGGGCGATTCGGTAGGCCCAAGCGCGGACGGCTTTGAGACCTATGGCGTGACTGGCGTCGCGCTCATCACTTTTATTCTTCTCGCCGTGAAGGACCCGAAAGTCCAAGTGCAATTGCTCGTCTGGATCTTTGTCATGCGCATCATGATGCTCGTCTCCAGCGCCGGAGCGTATTTCATCAACGGCTTCATCGCCAAAGCGAAGTACGGCAACGCGAACGAAATGAATTACGAAGCGCCGCTGACATCGCTCGTGTGGATCACTTCCATCGTTTCGATTGCGCTTACCTATTTAATTTCTTTCTACGTAATTCCCGTGCTCGGCACAGACTCCTCGCAATGGTGGAAGCTTGCGACGATCATCTCGTGCGGCACGCTCGCAGGCGCGGTCATTCCGGAGTTGGTGAAAGCATTCACCTCCACGGAGTCGCGCCACGTTAAGGAAGTCGTCGCTTCGGCGGAAGAAGGCGGCGCATCGCTCGGCATCCTCTCCGGCTTCGTCGCGGGTAATTTCTCGGCCTACTACATCGGCCTTGCCATGGTCGTCCTGATGTCTCTTGGCTATCTCATCAGCACTCTCAACCTCGGGCTGCTCATGCTCGCGCCGGCTGTGTTCGCGTTCGGGCTGGTGGCCTTCGGTTTCCTCGGGATGGGCCCCGTAACCATTGCCGTCGATTCCTACGGCCCGGTCACAGACAACGCACAGTCCGTCTACGAACTCTCACTGATCGAGCAAATCCCCGGCATCCAGCAGGAATTGAAAAAAGACTACAACATCGACGTAAACTTTGAGCGCGCCAAGGAAATGCTCGAAGCCAACGACGGCGCAGGCAACACCTTCAAAGCCACAGCAAAGCCAGTGCTCATCGGAACCGCAGTCGTCGGCGCCACCACGATGATCTTCTCGATCATCATGGCGCTTACCCACGGCCTCACCGAAAACGTGAATAATCTTTCGCTCCTTCACGCGCCGTTCGTTCTCGGCCTAATCACCGGCGGCGCAATGATCTACTGGTTCACCGGCGCCAGCACGCAAGCCGTAACCACCGGCGCCTACCGCGCTGTCGAATTCATCAAAGCGAACATTCACCTCGAAGGAGCGGCCGCCGCCAGCATCGCCGATAGCAAAAAAGTCGTCGAGATCTGCACCAAGTACGCCCAAAAGGGCATGCTCAATATTTTCATCGCCGTGTTCTTCGCCACACTGTCCTTCGCCTTCATAGAACCCTTCTTCTTCATCGGCTATCTTTTCTCCATCGCCATCTTCGGCCTCTATCAAGCCATCTTCATGGCCAACGCCGGCGGCGCGTGGGACAACGCCAAGAAAATCGTCGAAGTGGAACTCAAGCAAAAAGGCACGCCGCTCCACGACGCCACCGTCATCGGCGACACAGTCGGCGATCCCTTCAAGGACACCTCCTCCGTCGCGCTCAACCCAGTCATCAAGTTCACCACGCTCTTCGGCCTGCTAGCCGTCGAGCTAGCCGTGCAACTCACCGCCAGCCAAGGCAGCAACTTGACGCACATACTCGCGGCCGCATTCTTCGTCGTCTCCTTCATCTTCGTCTACCGTTCCTTCTACAGCATGCGCATTCGCGGCTCCGCCGCATAGTAGGACAGACACTCCTGTCTGTCCTCTTGCCGTTCTCAATTCCAAGACAAAAAGGGCAGCCAGCGGCTGCCCCTTTTTATTTGGAGCCAGGTATATTTGCAAGCCATTCAGCGTTAGAATCCTCGCGCATCGGAGCCGAGGTCCGAACCATGAAAACAAGCCGTCTCTCTCTTTTGGCCGGTGTGGTCATCACCGCAACTCCAAGCATTGCGCTGGCCCAAGTCGATCCCAAGTGGGAAATCCACGACCGCAACCGTCCGAATCCTCCGGTTGTCACACCCGGCACGGCCAGCACACAGGAGGCGCCGGGGAAGCCGCCTTCGGACGCCATCGTGCTCTTCGACGGTAAAGATTTGTCGCAATGGGTGGAAAAGAAAGACGGCAGCCCCGCCAAGTGGAAGGTCGAGAATGGCTACTTCGAGGTCGCGCCGAAAACTGGCGACATCCGTACGAAGAACTCCTTCGGCGACTGCCAGCTTCACGTCGAATTCCGCGAACCCGATCCTCCCAAAGGAGAAGATCAGGATCGCGGCAACAGCGGTGTTTTCCTGATGGGGCTCTACGAAATCCAGGTACTCGATTCCTACAACAGTAAGACCTACGCGGACGGGCAGGCATCCGCCGTCTATGGCCAGTATCCGCCGCTGGTGAATGCTTCGCGCGCACCCGGCCAGTGGCAGACCTACGACATCATCTGGCACGGCCCACGCTTCGACGCATCCGGGAAACTGACTCGCCCCGCGCACGTCACCGTCTTTCACAACGGCGTTCTCACGCAAGACAACGTTGAGCCCACGGGACCGACGGGCCATCACGTCCGCCCGCCGTACGAACCGGGTCCGGACAAGCTGCCGCTAGCGCTACAGGATCACAATCACCCGGTCTGCTACCGCAACATCTGGATTCGCGAGCTGAAGACCGCAGACTGATTTGTCTCAATGGAAGGGTAACTGACCCTACCTCCAGGTGATAGACGACTATGTTCGATAGCGTATCCCCTGCGAAGAGCGCGCCAATCGGCGTGGTTAGTTCGGGCTGGCTACGGGCGGCCCGGTACTCTGCTTTGGTTTGCACGATCGCCTTGGTCGTAGGATTTGTAGCTGAGGCTGCGGCTCATGACCCACTGGTAGCCCTATTCTCTTTTGGTCCCTGGGGGGCGCTCAGTCTTGCACTGTTCTATCTTTTGTTCCGTAGGGGGAAGAATTCACTGGCATTTGCGCTTGGTCTGGGCGCGACAATGGCTTTCATCGCCCTGCTCGCAGTCGCCCGGGGTGGGTTGTCGAGCACTAGTGAGGTGCTCCGCCACCTTTTTTTCATACTAGGAATGCTTATTCTGGTTCTGCCACCTTTTGCTCTTACGATGGGTCAATCCATACTCGGGGCGTTGCTCGGTTGGCTCTTCAGTATCTCTTCGGCAGTACTCGGGTTAAGCAGTATTGTCGCATTCCAGAAGATGGCCTATGAAGCAAAGGGGATGGGGAAACTGCGATTTGCCTTTGGCGCCGGAATATGTTCCACGCTTGTCGTTTTGTTGATATTCACGATGCTTGGCTTTCTCTTTTTCAGATTCGGCATGTGAACTTTCCTTGCCCCGCGGCCAGGCTCCTAACCCACTTGGCCTCTGATCAATGCCTTATCTTGCTATGCTCGCGGCGGCCAGGGTGGTTGGGATCGGTGAATTCGAGCAGTTCGATGGGCGCGCCGTTTTCGACTATGAACGCGACGCGCACGCCGTCGGATGGACTGTTCGGAGGAATCAGGATTTCGCGGCCGGCAAGCTCGGAGGCCAGATCAGCCACTTCAAACGCAACGTGCGGAACGTGCCGGACGAGATCAGGGACCGCTGCGTCCGCTTCGAAACGCATCCACTCCACGCCGAATTCGCTTTTCTCGTGGCTGACGACAAAGACTTTCAGGTGTTTCAAGTGGGTTTCCCCAGGCTTCGCTTCGGTAGTGGGAATTCCGACGTGATGGTACCGGCGCATTGTTTTTCGCTCCAGGTGGAATTGGCACAAATTCTACGCCATCGTTACCGCGTTTGAAACCGGGCCCTCGTGCGTTAAGCGGTTACGGTTTTTCTTTGGTTTGGTCGGTTATCCAGTTCGTTTCCCAGGTTTTTCCTCCATCCGTAGAGAAAGCCTGCTCGAAGTGTGGCGAATCTGTTGTGACTCCTGACCAGAGGAATCGGGCATAGATTGCTCTCCCCTCATAGATTTGTTGGTTATAGAATTCCCCTCGTCCGTTGCTAAACTGCCCGACCATGGGATTCTGCTCCAGGACTCCATCGGCTGCGTTGGCCCAGTAAATGCTCCACTGATGAGACTCCGGGTTATAAAGACGCAGCGCCAAGCCCTGAATGTGTATGAGCTTGTCCGCGCTTACGACATTCATTTCTTCTACTTCCGCACGACCGTCCAAAACCTTCCGACAGATCGTGGTCCCGTCGAATTCCACCCAATCGGTGGAGCCAGCTAATCGCCGCTTCAATCGTTTCAGGTGAAATTTCCAAGAGCCAACGAGGAAGTCAAAATCGTGTTGCCCATCTCGTTTGTCGGGCACACTCTGTTGCGCGCTAACCGTCCCTTTCTTTCCGTGTATTCTTCCCGTTGGGAAAACGAGCGACGCGCCAATCAAACTAAGCACCAATAGAGATCTATATAATTTCATCAGCGGTTCCTTTCAGGACAAACTGCAGGTGAGATGACAATGCTCTACCAGCCAGCCTGCCACACCGAGCCCAGGCGGGAAATGTCCACTTCAGGAGATCAGGGCATAGCCACTCTAAGTGAAATCGTTGCCTTCACTCTCCATTTCTAAATCGTCAGCACCTCGGAAACACTTTGCGAACGTTGAGCCAGGTGAACAAACCGGGTGCCTGAGGAGCGCCGTGACCGGAAAAGTGGATTTTGGGGCAGGCGGAATTGAATCGCAAAACTAGGGCGTTCGTCGGTCTATTCCTACGCGCGAAATGGATAGCTTCCGGCCTGCGCATGATTTAGGACGGATAGAACGCTGGACGTTTTCACGTCAGCCTCGCCGCGCTGCCTCGATGGCGGCGACGTCGATCTTCTTCATCGTCATCATCGCCTCGAAGGCACGCTTTGCCTCATCGCCACCAGCCGCAAGCGCATCGGTTAGCACGCGCGGGGTGATCTGCCAGGAGAGGCCCCAGCGGTCCTTGCACCAACCGCATGCGCTTTCCGTGCCGCCATTGCCGACGATCGCGTTCCAGTAACGGTCCGTCTCTTCCTGATTGTCCGTCGCGATCTGGAAGGAAAAAGCCTCGGTGAGTCGGAACGCGGGGCCGCCGTTGAGACCGAGACAGGGAATACCCAAGACAGTGAACTCCACAGTCAGCACATCGCCCTTCTTGCCGCTCGGATAATCACCAGGAGCCTCGTGAACCGCGATTACTTTACTATCCGGAAAGGTGGAGGCATAGAAGCGCGCCGCCTCATGCGCGTCTCTGTTGAACCAGAGGCAGATGGTGTTCTTTGGCTTCATGTTCGTGTGGTCCTTGTGCTCGACCAGGGCTAACGCCGCTGGCCGCGGTCCCCACAGATTATAGAAGAAGAGCCAACACGACTTATCGGGACTTCACAAATTTCTGCCAGGCTCTTGCGCAGCGCGGCACTAATGTGCGAATCCGACTGCCGCGAAATATCCGATCGTGTAAAGAACCACAGTGGCGTCCATCATTGCACCCGCCTTGAAACCTTGTGAGTAGGAGTGGCTTGCGTTTGCCACAACCAGATAAACCATGAAGGCTTTTTCAAATAAGCTGTAGATGAGAATCGGCTTTCGATATTCGACCTTAAATGCGGCGGCGATCATGAAGACGCCCATCAGGCCCACCATGATGCCCCAATGCTGGGTGAGGATCGTGTAGTCCGGCACGAACGGGATTTTCCCGACGGTTTCCGCTGTCCACCGAGGCCAAAAGGCGTAGAGAGTTGCGGAAGCCGTTCCAATCCCGGTAATAACAAAAAACGGTTTGAAGGTAAGATCGAAAAAGCGCTTCATCTGATCCCCGTTCAATTGGACCTGGACGTGCGCCAACTTTGTAGCAAAGTCCCGCCGCCGCAAATCCCCTACAGCAACTTTTCTACGGCTGGTGTGCTGGACCGATCAGTGGCACGTGTACGGGCTTGGCCATGCCGTAGAAGACCACGACGCCCTGACCCGCGCAGCGAGTTGAAAGTCCTTCGAGGGGTATACCTATGCAGCTGTCGATGTCCTGCCAGTTGTTGGTGACCCATACGTTGCCCGCGGGATCGATGTCGACATCAACCTCCATCTGCAAGCCTCCGCCGACGTAGCCGAGAGGCGGTGAAATTGGATCGCCTGTCTTCATCCCAGGCGGACAGTTCTCGGTCCGAACTCCACACAGGTGGGCGAGCTGTCCTGAGGCGCCGGCAAAATTCGAGATCCAAACATTGTCGTTGCCATCAACAGCCGCTGCCCACGGACCTGGGAGACTGCTGCCACTAAATGGACTACCCGGAAATTGGCTGCCGTCCGGTTTCAGCACAACAACGCTTCCACCCTCTTTGCCGCCCTTTTGTTCAGACATAAGCTTCGTCAAATAGTCCGAAGCCTTCTCGACTCCAGCGGTCTTGAGCCGCACACCCATGTCCACTAGATGGGCCATGCCAAGCAACCCACTGCCGAACCGGTTGGTGACCCAGACGTCGCCCTGGCTGTCGATGGCAAGACCACTACTGTTGAACCCACCCGTTTTGAAATTTTCGGTTTTGCTTGGATCGGAAGCCGGAAAGCGCGTGAGGTGATCGATGCCGCTGCTGGCCACCCAGATTCGGTCCTGCTGGTCGATGCCCAAATGAAATGGCGCCTTGAACGATTTGCATGGTTCAGCGCTGTCGCCCTCGCAAACGATCCGCCCCTGGTTGATATCACCCTTTGGAAAGTACACAAGCTGGTCCTTAGAGACGGACAGCGCCCAAATATCTCCAGTGGGAGTGGCAATGATGCCCTGCATCAAACCGAGCCGCCCATTGAAGGTGATGCCTTCGGGAGGCGACAGAGGCTTGCCGTTCTTGTCGAATACAGCTATGGCCTTGCTGCCATAAGTGGAGAACCAGGCGTTATCCTTGGCATCCACCGCCAAGCCGAATGAGCCGCCCTCCATTCCGCCACCCGTAAAACCCGTGGTGATCGGCGAAAGCGGCTTGCCATTTGGTGCAAATTTGGTCGCGTGGCCCTCCCACAACGAGTCCTGTCCCTGCCAGCCCACGGTGAAGTTGTCAGCAACCCACAGGTTGGCCTCGCTATCGAACATTGCCTTGCCGCCCGCTCGCAATCCTCCCCCATCAAACTTAAGCGGAAGAACCCAAGCGCTGGGCGTAAAGTTGAGGTAAGGCATAAAGGGCACAGAGCGCAGATTATGGTCCTGTGGCGCTGGGTATAAGTAATTCAGCAATCCAAAAAGTTTTTCAGGCTGATACCAAGGATAGCGTGCGATGTTTTCCGCTGCCGCCAGGGTGTCCTTCGGATACTCGCCCTTTGGCGTCGTTGCTGCATAGAACAAACTGCTGCAAGCGTCCGACCGGATCAAGGTCACACAGCCCGCAAGTACATCAGCCAGCGTGGCGAAATTGGACATCGTTGGAGTCTGCCCACCGTTTAGCGAATCCTGAATCGCCCCGCCCCAACCACCGGTTTGCAAATCCACAAAATTAGGAACATTGCCTGCCGCAATGCGCAGACCCAAGACGTTCCCCTGGAGCTTTGGCCCATCGAGAAATTGAGCGTTGGTCCATACCGACGCTATCGTCGTGAATTCGTTGATGACCACTTTATCCGGTGGCTTATTTCCGAGCACGGCGAGAAGCGCAATGGCCGGGTTATCTGCGCTACTCTTTTGAGCCTTTGGAACTCCCCCAGTCGCCACAAGATACAGGAGGGAGTCCGTACCTCGCGCGGCTGCGCTGCGAATCTCGAATTGGCCCTGGTCGTTCGTTTTTGCTTCGGCCAATTTCTTGGGCTCATTGGTACCCGCCTCCCACAAAGTGACGGTTGAATTTGCGATGGGACCACCGGCCCCCAGGACTCGTCCGCTCAAGTGATCGGCGGCGAACGCCGAACCGGCCAGGATCAGAATGGCCAGCGACAACACTCCCATTAACCTGAATCGAATCCAACTGGGCACGTTCATCTCTTCCTCCACCATGAATTGGGTCCACTGGTATGAGTCACCTAAGATAGGGAGGACGATTCCTTCGCTCTGCGAGTCGACCAACGACAATTCCAAACAACTGTTATCCGTCAGATACCATCAGGGTGCTATTGTCAAAAGTAACGGGTACTAAGCTCGACCGAAAAGATTTGTGCCATGTGGTCAGTCAGTCAGGCAATTGGCTCAATGTCTGAATAACGCTGTCAGGAGTCGAGCTGAGTCTCCCTCTTGGGCTTTACGCGTGATCGTAAAGGCAGGCCCGCTGAATTCTGAACACCTCGACCATAATCGTTCTCTCAGTTAGAATTTTTTCTCCTTATGGCTGAATGCTCCATCGCGGTGTTCGATCTCGGCGGCGTTCTGATTGATTGGAACCCACGATATTTGTATCGCAAGCTTTTTGATGGCGACACGCATGCGATGGAGGAGTTTCTCGCCACGGTGTGTACGGAATCCTGGAACGAACAACAGGACGCTGGTCGCCCGTTTGCCGATGCCTGCTCTTCCCTGAAGCTAGTTCATCCGCATAAGGCACCGTTGATTGATGCCTGGGTCCGGCGGTATGACGAGATGCTAGCCGGGCCGATCTCTGGCACTGTTGACATCCTCACGAAGCTGAATTCTCACAAAGTTCCTTTATACGCGCTGAGCAACTGGTCTGCTGAGACCTTCCCTGCCGCTCTGAAGCGATTCGAGTTTTTGAAGTGGTTCAGGGGAGTAATGCTTTCTGGCGAAGTGAAACTGCTGAAACCTGATCCACGCATTTTCAGGCTTTTCCTGGAGACTTTTGCAATCGACCCCGCCTTGACTGTTTACATCGATGACCGCCAACCTAACGTGGAGGCAGCGACGGCCTCTGGTATGCATGGCATCGTATTTACAGACGCCGCCGCGCTTCGGACCGAACTGATAGGCCTTGGGCTGCTCCATTAACGCGTCATCGATCCAAGTGGAATACACCAACTCTGCTACTTATCTTGTAAGCCTCACAAATCAGGAGTTGAATTCCCTTCGGAAAGACAACATCAAAGTCTAAAGTTGCTTAGAAGTGTTGAGTCAAACGGAAAACTGCCCTGGCTAGGTTCTGATTGAGTGCAGCTCGACAGATCGGTTCTCTCGGGGAAGTGCTGTTGGATCAGGCTATTGGAGAGTGTGGCGTCGACCGGTTGATCTGGCACGACCTAGCAGGCGCTGGTCTGCACCTACCAGTCTTAGTGCCGCATGGCCACCAGTTGGCCGTCATCGTCGAAATAGAAAAGCTCTTGCGTG
>Ga0210388_10003823_pt1 | contig 11773 bp, 4 predicted proteins | sample IncBWC19OmetaG_FD_155485 | JGI IMG/M metagenome (GOLD analysis project Ga0210388, IMG submission 155485) | Forest soil microbial communities from Barre Woods Harvard Forest LTER site, Petersham, Massachusetts, United States - Inc-BW-C-19-O ... | reverse complement strand
GAGCGGGCCGGTCTTGTCACCGAGCCCAAAGTAATGTTCGTCGGCAGGCATGGTTTCAGATAAGCGAAATGTGCTTCCCTCGAAACGGGGTGGCGCGGCGTCTTCAAAGAAAACCCTCCCATCCTGGTCGCGAACGATCAGTCGTAGGTCGCTGCGGCTGACAGCCACACGCAGAACTGCGGTGCGGAATCCAACTGAATCACCGGAATTATCGGCAACCACAGGGACAGAATTCCGGCGCGTCTCCGGCGCCACAGCCCATGATGCATCTTCTGGCAGATCGTGACTGGGAGAAATTCTGACGCGCAGTATGTCGTCGCGTAAAGCCACGATTTCCTCCACACCGCCGGTGCTGGTGTCGATTCGAACTCCATTTGGCAACAAGGTCGAGTTGGAAACGGAACCAAGTGTATGAGCTCCAGCAGCCGGTTGCTGCGTCCAAATTCTGGCGGTGCTTAAGATGAAGATCATCAAAAAGGAGAAAGAATTGCACGTGCGCATGATGGCTCCCGACTTAATAGATCGTTTCCTGACTTATGCACAAAATGATCCCTCGCTGCCTTCGCTACCCTATGGTGTCGAAGCGGAAGCAGTAGAGGGCTCCAGTTGAGACAGATCCGGATCTTCGACCCTTTTGACGCCTCGTGCTTCTCGTTGCTCTTTGATGACCTTCATTTGCTCAATCGCTTTGTTTGCGTCCTGTGTGTCGCCAAGTTTTCGGTACATACGAGCAAGCAGGTACTGAACGGTGCCATCTTCGTCGCTCGAAGCTCCCAGCTTCAGTTGCTCGATTGCGTCCTCCGTTCTGCCCGTCTCGGCATATACTTTGCCGATCAAGACGTGAATTCGTGGAAGCATTTGAGGTTTGCCATGGAGACTCTTGATAAGAAGGGGCTCCGCATCGGCGTATTGATGTTGGCCCATCAATGCCTGTGCTGCGACGAGGTTCAGTTCCGGATCGTCCGGACTGCGCACTAATGCAGATTGCGCGATCTCCAGGGCGCCTGCGATGTTATTGCCGTTGAGATAAGCCGTCGCCAGCCCTAACGATGCCGCAGGATCTCCTGGAGCGATTTCGAGGGCCTTGAGATACTCGCTCTGCGCATCGTCGTACTTTTCCAGTTGGTTATAGATATCTCCCACAAGAACATGGTTGGCGGCCGAATCGGGATCCAATTGCTGAAATCGCGTGAGTGACTTAATCGCCAGGTGCTCATCGGATTGAATCGACCAATATAGGGCCTCGAGAGCATGCGGCCTCGACGACTCCAGGGCGGTTGCAGCGTTGTAGGTGACTTGATCGTCCCCGGCTTGAAACGCGCACGCCGCGAGTAGCTGAAGTTTATCCGCGCTCAATAAAGCAAGATTCGATCCAAGCCGGACCTCGCATTGCCGGAACTGCCCCTTCTCGTAGAACTCCTCGGCTGTGCGGTTAGCTTCGGGAACGGTCGACACTGCAGATCGGCCAGGTTTGCCACCGACATTTGGATCTGCGGTATCCTCGCTGGATTGGTCGGACGCGGATAGAAGCGCACTGCGCAAATCAGAAGGGATGGGTGTACCGTCTGGAGCTGTGGCGCCGTTGGCGACCGCTGCGGATTGGTCATTTGGCAGGCCAGCCAGAAGGAGGGCGGCGTTGGCTTCGAAGAATCCTTGATCGCGCGCCCAAAGCTCTTTCAGAAGCGCGACTGCACGTCCGGTATCTCCAGTTTCGATCGCTACCCGCGCTTGACCGATAAGTGCCATGCCGCACTCCGGATGTGCAGCTCGTTCGGCTGCGAACGCAGAAACCGCACTCGTCTGGTCATGGTCCCGAAGGAGTGCAAAGCCCATTTTGGAAAGGATGCATGGAGGTTGCGGCTGGGAATTAAGCAACGTCTTGTAGAGGCTTGCGGCCTCGCCGAATCTCGCCTGCTTAAATAACGAATCGGCATAGAGCGTTCCGGAGAAAGGCGATTGTTTCCCTTCCTCGGACATCGTGCGAGCGTCCACCTCCACCTGGTCGAGCCTGGCAATGCCCAGCGCGAGCCACGCGGAGCCGAGTTTGGGGTCGAGCGCCGTTGCGCGATCAAGCTCCTCGACGGCCGCGGAATATTTACGAGCTGAGATGTAAGCACGACCGAGCGCAAGCGGAGCTTGGGGATCCGTCTTATTGGTTTTCTCTGACTTGATTAGGTATGGGATCGCTTGCAGGGGTTTTCCGTCGTGCGCGAAGTCAATCCCGAGAAACAGGTTGGGAACATACAACGACGCATTCAGATGATTTGCCTTTTGAAAACTTTCTATCGCAGAAGGAATATTCCCCGTCTCTTGCTGCATAAGTCCAAGATTCGCCCATAACTCGGGTAACTCCGGACGAATGCTCGCGGCCTCAGCATATTCGCTTGCAGACAAGGCGTAATCGCCAGCCGCCTGAGCCCTCTGCGCGGCGACAATAATCGAATCGAAGTCCCTGGCCTGCCGCTGCTGGCCAAATCCAAATTCGGATTTGACCAGCATGAGCAGCAGGAACAACCATCTAACGCCGTTGTTCACGATTCAGTTACCAGTAGAATTTTCCTGCCCATTGGACACTTCTGGGTGGGAAGGAATTCGTGATCGTTCCAAAGCTGCTTGCGCAGCCTGTAGTGCCGTTGGGATCGCAACCTCCCCAACTGGTTGCGCCCGCTTCCGGCGCATAGAAGCTCGGATGGTTGAAGGTGTTGTAGGTTTCCAGGCGGAACTGGAATCTCATTTGTTCCCTGAAATAGAAGTTTTTATCGAGAACCGTGTCCCAGTTCTGATAGTGCGGGCCGCGAAGATTCGAGAAGAAGCGGGGCGCGTTGCCGAAGCTGCCATAGGGTGCAAAAGCGAAGGCAGCCGTGTTGAACCATTCCTGGTTGTTGGCGTGCGAAACATGCACGTTGCCTATTACATTGGGCCTTGGATTGCCGCCCCACGTGTTCTGGTCGTTGCCGAAGATTCCGAGGGGGATTCCGGCCCTGAATGTCGCATCTCCGGAAATCTCCCACCCGCCGACTACAGCGTCCGCGGCACGGCCCATGTTCGCACCGAATGCCCGGTTGCGGCCCACGGGAAGTTGATAGGTGTAGCTTGCCACAAGCGCCTGCGGAATATCGCCCGCATCCACGCTTTTGTCGGCGGCCAGGTCGTAGTTGTTTGCCGGAGTGACACCCCAGTTGGTCGGTCCGTTGTAGGACCAGCCGTTGTTGCCCTCCACGTTATCCAGGAACTTGGAATACGTGTAAGACACCAGCGCAGTAAGGCCCTTACTCACTCGATGGTTGTAAGTAACCTGCAATGCGTTGTAGAGCGACTGGCCGACGGGAGCATCAAGTTGACCTGCCCCAGCTACGCAATACTGCGGAAAGGGAGTAAGCAAAGCTGCCTCGGGGACCGTTGCGGCATCCAGGCTGTAGCCGGAGCAAGAACTTGGCGCGATCTTCCCTCCGCTACTGGCTGTCAGGTTGGTTAAAGCCGTGCCCAGGGGGTTGGCAGCCTGCGCATTCAACGCCGTGGAGCCCTTGGAAAGGAGATAGCTGGGATTCAATTGATCGGCGTTATAGTTTCCAATCATGCGCACGCCGCGGTTTCCGATGTAGTTCACTGACAGTTCGTCGCTGGGCGTAAATTCATACTGCACTCCAAGCATCCATTGCTCGACGTAAGGCGACGGGCGGAAGCGGAAACCGCCGCCGACACTATTGCCGATCTGCTGGAACTCTCCATTGGAGTTGCCGGTTTGCTGCGCGTAGACGCCGCCCCACGGGCTGGCGACACTGATATTTGGATTGGGCGTAACGCCGTTGTTGAGACTGGTGTTCGCCTGCGTCGACGACGAGAAGCCATCCGCATCGACTGCGCCACTGCTGGTGAGCGGCTCCGGATAAAAGATTCCAAATCCGCCGTGAATTACAGCTTGGCGAATAGGCTGATAGGAGAACCCAACGCGAGGCGCGAAGTTGTCCCAGTTGGGGTTGTAGACGTAGCGGTTTCCGGGTGAGAGGAACTGCAGTGCGCCCAGATACGGCGCGCCCACCAGGCCGCTGATTGGATTTATTGCATACGGGTTGAAGCTGGAGCCCTCGTTATGACGGAAGGTCCACGGAGTGTCGATGTCATAACGGAAACCCAGATTCAATGTCAGTTGGCGCGTTGGTTTCCAATCGTCCTGGACGTATTCGGCAAAAAGGTGGTTCGATTCATACGGAGCGTTCGAGTAACCTGCGACCGTCCCTGGATCGACCGTGCCGAGCAACAGATCCGCGACGCCATTGCCGCTGGCTAATCCTGATCCGACCAAAGGATTGGGGCCCGAAGTAAAGCCGCCGGTAAAGTTCAGTGTCGTCTGGAAGTACGGGTGCCCGCCGAACACTTGCTCTACGCCTGTCCAGCCGAAGCTAAGCGTGTGTTTACCCGCCACCTTGATAAAGTCGGCATTCACCGTTCCGATGGGGCCGTGGTTTGTAACCGACTGTTGGTCGTTGGCTCCTGGGCCCAACGGGGACTCGCCTCCGACATTGACCTGGGGGAACAATGGACTGTTCTGGTCGATATACGCCGGTAGTCCGATACTTGAGGCCTTGAACCCGAACGACTGGTTGTTGGAAGTCTCATGCCAAATCTGGACGCCCGAAGTGAGATTCATGGTGAAGGTCGGGCTAAACACCTGGCTGAATCCCGCCCACATTCCCCAGCGGTTGTTCGGCCTGAGGTTGCCCGGGCCGGCCGGGTCGTTTCCCCAGTCCGGCGCGTTGCCGGTCTTGAACTCCTGTTTATAGGCGTAACGGAAATACGCTCTGCTGTTGGCGTTGAAGTTGTGATCGACGCGCGCGTTGTATTCCTTCCACTGAGCCGGCGCGGTTCCGTCGACCACAAGATTGTTCGCGAGCCCCGTTCCTTTTGCCGTCGGATAGTAGCTCAGCAGCTTGGAGCCGACCGGATCGGGGGTATACGTGGAGGGCGCGACGATGTTGCTGAGAATATTGCCGGGAATCGGATTACGGATGAAACCGGTCTGTGTGGCTACTAAGTTAGTGCCGTAGGGATTGCCCGGGGTTTTTGTATCCGGCTGACCCGCGGTGATCGCGTGACCGCTGCGTGGATCGTAGATCTGGCCTTGATAGATCGGCCGCCCCAACGCGTCCGTTCCTTGCGACGTTGTTCCAAGGAGTTCGGAAAAGTTTCCGTTCTTGAAATTGCTGTCGGGGACCGAATAGGTGTCGACCGTCGGAGTCGAAATGGTGAGGTAATCGAATAGTCCCCAGATGAAGGTCTTCTCTCGCTGCCTGTAAATGCCCGGGATGTAGAGAGGACCACCCGCCGCAGCGCCCGCCTCTTCGCGAGAGAGGGATCCGTTGGGAGTCCTTGAAAAGTAGGGGATTGCGTTGAGGTCCTGGTTCTGGTAGAAATCCCAGGCATCGCCGTGGAAGGTGTTGGTACCACCCTTGGTGATTACATCCACCACATTCCCGGTGCTGAATCCATATTGCGCGCTGAACGACATGTTCTGGACTCTCATCTCCTGAATCGCATCCAGGGACGGAGAATAGATGGCGCCACCCCATTCGCTATCGGTGTCCACTGAGCCATCCAACTCGAACATCGTGGTGCCGAAGAACCCGCCCGCGAAGTTCAGGAATGTGATGTCCTGGTCGGCGTCATCGGTAGTATTGCTGCCGCCGCCCAGCAGCATCTCCTGTTCGGATGAGTTGTTCACTGAGGAATTGAGCGTAAGGAAACCAAACGCGTTGCGGGAACTCGACGGCAGCTCCACAAGCTGTTTTTGGTCAAGGTTGGCCGAGACGTTGGAGTTGTCGGTGTTCAGCAGTGATGCGTCCGCAGTCACCGTGACCGACTCCGACTCCGATCCAACCGCCAACGCTACATCTTGCGTAGCTGTTTCACCGGCATTGAGCACAATTCCAGACTGCTTGTACTCTTTGAAGCCACCCGCCTTGATGGTGAGGATGTACGCGGACGGCGGCAAGTCGCTGAAGAGGTACCGGCCTGTTGCGTCGGTAGCAAAGGTTCGGCTGACGCCGGTATCCGTGCTTGATAGCGTGACGGACGCCTTGGGAACAATGGCGCCTGTCGGATCCGCCACGACGCCGGAGAGCGTAGCCGTCGTTGTTGCGAGTTGTGCATTAGCCCACGGAGCCATCCCCGCCAGCAATACAACCAGAATGGCGAATCCACCCCAAAACTGAAAATATCTGGATGTCTTTGTCGAATTCATCTTCATATCTGCTCCGAAGCCTCCCGTAGTTGATGCGGTCCCGTGCAAGACGTCCTATAGCACCGTCTTTTCGGGGTCCTGCGATTGGGATTTCTTAAACCGGAGCGATTCTAGGCATCTCCATCGAAGGGTGGAGAAGGTCTTTACGGCATGGCCGGCAGGTCTTTACGGAAAAGAGTCGCCCATCTCCTTTCTTATGAGGTGCAAAGATGCATGAACAGTCTTGGGATTTGTTTTTCTTCGAGGTGCGAAGATTCGTGAACAATATTCGGATTCGTGAAAAGCGAGGCGTCAAAATTTCGAGCAATTGAAAAGCGCGGTATAATTCCCCCCATCTTGGCCATGGCATCATCTTCGCAATCTGCAACCAGTCATGACATGTACACCGAAGAGGAGAGGCGCGCGATTGAAGCGCAGCTTGAAAGGCTGCTTGCCAATCCCTACTTCAGCCATAGCCGCCGCTTCCCCTCATTCCTGCGCTACATCGTAAATGCGACTATCAACGGCCAGGCGGACCTTCTGAAAGAACGTACCCTTGGCATCGAAATCTTTGCCAAGAGTGCCAACTACGATCCCGCGCTTGATCCAATCGTTCGGGTGACGGCCGCCGAGATCCGGAAAAGGATCGCACAGTACTATCAAGACCCCGGCCACGAGAACGAATTAAGGGTCTCACTCCCCCCCGGCTCGTACGTTCCTCAGTTTCAATTTTCAGGGGTCGAATACGGGGGAGCAGACACTGGTCCGCATGACCAAGCGCTTATGCCGGCCGAATCGGCTGTCGCTCCACCCCAAACTCGAGCGGCCTACCGTACGCGCTGGTTAGTTGCGGCGATCGCGGTTTTGGCGCTGTTGTCCGCCGTAGCATGGTTCGTCACGTGGAGAATCAGCCAGCATTCCGCCTTCGCTGAGTTCTGGGATCCAATTCTGAATTCCCAGGAACCAGTGCTTTTCTGCGTTGCCGACCAGACTCAGTACACAACCATTTCTCAACGCGACGCCGAGAACCCGGCACAGCTGGTGACCCTCAAGGACAACCTTACCGCCGTGGTTATCGACGATTTGAGTACTATCGTCAAGATCGCCGGTGTGCTGCAATCTAAAGGAACACGCTATTCGCTCCGCGGAGAAAGCGCGACCAACCTGATGGATTTGCGCAATGGATCGTCGGTGATTGTCGGAGCGTTTGACAACGCCTGGACGCTCCGCCTCACCAAGACACTTCGCTATCACTTCGCCAACGACCCGGATATGGGGCACCTCTGGATCATGGACAGCATGGACCCAAAGCAACCTCGCTGGATTGTTGACCGGGGCGAACAGATGGCAACGAATAATTATCAGGATTATGCCATCGTTGCGCGTTTTACCGACGACCTGACAGGAAAACCGACTTTGATCGCTGCTGGCATCGCTCGTGGCGGAACGATTGCAGCCGGCGAATTCCTGACCAACCCCGAGCTCTTGAGGGTGGTTCGGAGCCGCCAACCATCGCCAAATGCAAGAAACGTTGAAGTGGTCTTGAGCACACAGATTGTCGATGGTGACCCGGGAACGCCGAAGATCGAAGCGGTTTACTACTGGTAGATCTGGCGATTCCCGGGAACTGTTCGCGGAAGTAGAAGTAATTGATGCGCTTCGGATTTCCCAGCGGTCTACTGGCCCGTCTGGAACCTCACCTCAGCCAGTGCGGTTTGATATGCGTAGCGCGCATTGGCCACGGTGATTTCAGCCTGAGTTTGCGCGAGCTGCGCCTGAGTGAGATCGACAATGCCGCTGAGCCCGACCTTGTAGCGCGCCTGCGCCAAGTCCAGCGCGGTGTTGGCTTGGTCGAGCAACTGCTGGGAGACGCCGATACGCTGGAATGCTGCCTGAGCAGTTAGCACTGCCGCACGCACGTCGCGTGCAACGCCGTCGCGAAGGTTACGGACCTGCTCGGCTGCAGCTTGCGCGCGCAGGTCGGCTTCTTTACCTCGAGCGACGAAATCGAAGCCATTGAAGACGGGAATGCTAATGTTGGCTCCGGCAGCGCCGTACCAGGAGGACTGAATCTGGTCGGCACGGACAGGCGTGCCACCGGCGGCCGCAATCGCGGAGACTGTGGGGCGCAGCAGGTCATGCTCAGCCGAAGCGAACTGCCTGGCGGCGGCAAAGCGGTCATTGAGAGCCGACAGATCCGGCCGCGCCTTGAAGGCCAGCTCGACCAGAGCTTCTGTATCCGCAGGAGGAGCGGCAGGGCTATCTGGCGTCTCGTCGACGAGCTCGTATTGGACATAATCTTCAGAGCCCAGGATTGCGTTTAGGTTTGCCAGAGCGGTTTGCGAATCGTCTTGCGCATCGAGCACTAATAACTGCGCCTGGGAGATCTGTACATTCGCAAGACTAAGGTCGAGGGTCGAGCGCAGATTGTTCCTGGTGAGAGCGCCAATCTGATCGCCAGTGGCCTGGCGCGTGGCAACCGTCTGCTGCGCCACGCGCAGGACCTGCTGTGCGGCGAGTCCCTGATAAAAAGCCTCGTCGACGGCCAGGGTAATGTCTTCAGCCGAGGCTCGTTCGAGGTCCAGCTGCGCACGGGAGTTGGACTGCGCGTTGCGAATGAGGTTGTGTGTGCGGCCAAAGTCTGTGATGAGTTGGCTGACGGTAAGCCCGCCGGCGGCGCGATCGTAAACGATCGGATTGTTCAGTGCGCCCGCCGTGATCCGGCTGTTGTCGTGAGCGCCCACAGCGGTAAGGTCGCCGAATGCCGACGGCAGATCTGCGGCGCGGGCCTCGCGCACTACCTGCGCCTGCGCTAGCTGGAGCAAGTGGGCGATGCTGATGTTGGGATTGTGCTGGAGCGCAATCCGTTCCGCTTCGGCAAGAGTGAGCCTGGGGCCGGCCGCGGGAGCTTGCAGTTTTTGCGCGGATTGGGATTGCGGCGCGCCCGACGGAAGCAAAGGGGGCGCCTGCGCGATGAGCCGCGCTGCCGGTGCGTCTGGCAGCGCAGGCTGCTGAAGTTGCTGAGCCGGACTCAGGGCTGGCAAGAGCAACAGCACACAGGCGAGCGCGAAGAATTCTGATCTGAGAGTAATCATGCCTGTACCTCCGGTGTTGCCAAAGATTTCCTTTCTCGGCGGCCGTGAATGATCAGGTAGACAGCAGGCACCAGGAAGATCGTGACGACGACGGAAGCGCCAAGTCCGCCGATAATGGCCCGCGCCAGAGGCGCATACTGCTCGCTGCCGGCTTCAAGCCCGAGCGCCATGGGAATCATGCCCAGCAGCGTCGCCAGAGAGGTCATAAGAATCGGCCGAAGGCGAATCTTGCATGAGTGCACTACGGCATCGAGCAGCGGCTGCCCCTGGCCATGCAGGATGCCGGCGAACTCGACGATCAGAATGCTATTCGAAACCACAATGCCGGTCATCATGATCAGCCCCATGAGCGACATGATGTTGAGCGTGCTGCCGGTGACCAGCAGGATGAGAAGCACGCCGGCCAGGCCCGGCGGAATCGCCATCAGGATGATGAACGGATCGATGAACGAGCGGAACTGGGCCATCAGGATGAGGTAGACCATCAGGACGGCAATGGCCAGTCCTCCGCCGAACTCCTTGAAAGCCTGATTCATACTTACGATTGCGCCGCGCACGCTGATCACCGTGTTGTGTTCGGTCTTCGTATTGGCGATGAGCCGATTGATGCGTTTGCCGAGCCGATTTAAAGCCTCGCTTTTCGCCGAAACGTAGACATCGATCACGCGACGGATCTGATAGTGGTCCACTTCAGTTGGCGTGTTGATCAATTGGATGTCGGCAACGGAACTGAGTGGGGTGTATCCCGCATCATGACTGCCTTCGAGCATCGACGGCGGCATGCTTGAGGCTACCTGGCCTACATTGATTGGGCTGTATCCCTGCGGGTGCGCGCCATGCAATGGGATGTTTTCAAAGTCCTCCATCGACATGTGATTGAGCCAGCGGTTGGCGTATTGCACCGTAACCATATAGTTGTTACCGCTTTTCGGATCGATCCAATAACTTGGCGCCACCTGTCCGTCGGAGGTCATCGCGGTGATCACATCGTCGACAACGTCTTGCGCGCTTAGGCCGATCAAACTCGCTTTTTCTCGGTCGATGTTGAGCGCAATGCCGGGATAGTCGAGGTCCTGCGGGATATAGACGCCTGTCACGCCGGGCATATCTTTGATCGTGCCGGCCAGCTGCTGCGCGAGACTGTAGGCGCCATTCATGTCCATCGAACCGACTTGAATATCGATGGGAGCCGGGAGACCTTGATTGATGACACCATCTACAAGCCCTCCCGCCTGGTAATAAGCAGTCAGTTCCGGCAACTGCTTCGAGATGGCGTCCTGCACACGGCGCATGTATTCATAGCTACCGATGCTGTGATCTTCATTGAGGCTGGTCTGTACAAAGGCTGTGTCCATTGAAGCGTTCGAGGTGTAGATAGCAGAGAGATCCGGGTAAACCCCAATGTTGGAGACGATCATGCCCAGGTCTGCCGGCTTGACTACGCTGCGAATGACACTCTCCACTTTGGCGATGTAGTCGTTGCTTACTTCAAGCCGAGTGCCGCTGGGCATGCGCACATTGATGATGAACTGGCCCGGATCGGTCCGTGGAAAATAGGCTCGGCCGAGAAAGGGAAACAGTCCGGCGAGGATGATGGCAAGGCCCGCGAGGATAGTTCCTGCTGCGAATGCCGGCCGCTGCAATACACGGAACGCCAGGCGCTCATACCAGTTGAGGAAGCGCTGGAAGTGCTCATTGAAACGATGAACGAATCGTCTGAAGAACGAGGGCTTGTGCCCGGCAATCTCATCGTCGTGGAGCTCTTCGTGCTCGACGCGGATGAAATGCGCACAAAAGAGCGGCACGACAGTCATGGCGAAGAAATACGACGCGAAAATAGAGAAAACCACACCCAGTGCGAGCGGCGTGAAGATGTACTTGCTGATACCGGAGAGGAACGCGACCGGGAAAAACACGATGGAGGTCGTGGAGGTGGCCGCGAGAACTGCGAGCGCCACTTCCATGCCCCCCTTTTCCGCGGCTTCTCGCGGCGGTATCCCCATCTCCATAAAGCGAAATATGTTCTCCAGTACCACGACCGAGTCATCGATCAAGCGCGAGAACGCCAGCGCAAGTCCGCCGAGAATCATCGTGTTGATGGATCCGCCCATCACATTGGTCAGCAGGAGGCAGACCAATGCAGAGAGTGGAATGGACAGCATCACCGCGAATGTGGCTCGCGGGCTCCCCAGAAAAACCAGGATCATGATGCCCGTAAGCACGAGCCCGATGCTAGCCTCTTTGACCAGGTTCCTGATGGCCAGCTTCACAAATATCGACTGGTCGAAGACCACAGCGGTTTGGAGTTGCGATGGAATATCGACCAAGTGTTTGATGGCCGACTTCATGCCGTCGACGATAGTAATGGTGTTGCTGTCGCCCCCCTGCTTGAAGACTGGCACATAAACCGAGCGCTCTCCGTCGATGCGCACGATGTTGTACTGCAGCGCGCCCGCGTCCT
>Ga0210388_10003822_pt1 | contig 11774 bp, 6 predicted proteins | sample IncBWC19OmetaG_FD_155485 | JGI IMG/M metagenome (GOLD analysis project Ga0210388, IMG submission 155485) | Forest soil microbial communities from Barre Woods Harvard Forest LTER site, Petersham, Massachusetts, United States - Inc-BW-C-19-O ... | reverse complement strand
CGGTGGTCCTGAATCGCTGGTGCTGCAGGATATACCGGAACCCGTCCCCGGACCGGATCAAGTCCGCGTCGCCGTGCACGCCTGCGGAGTCAATTTCCCGGATCTACTGATCATCCAGGATCTCTACCAATTCAAACCGCCGCGTCCCTTCGCGCCCGGCGCCGAGGTTGCCGGAGTGGTCGACGCGGTGGGCGAGGGAGTCCGCAACGTAGCCCCCGGCGACCGCGTACTCATGTCCCCGGCACGCAGCGGAATGGCCGAGAAGGCCGTGGGGCCGGCCGGGAATTGCTGGAAAATCCCTGAGGCCATGCCCTTCGACGAAGCGGCTGCTCTGCTCATGACCTACGGCACCTCGCAGCACGCGCTCAAGGATCGGGCGCAGCTGCGCGCCGGCGAAACCCTGTTGGTTCTCGGTGCGGCGGGAGGCGTCGGGCTCGCGGCCGTCGAGCTCGGCAAGGCCATGGGCGCCCGCGTCGTCGCAGCCGCCTCGAGCGTCGAGAAGCTGGCGCTGACGCGCGAACACGGCGCCGACGAAGGAGTGCAATATCCCACGGGACCTCTGGATAAGATTCAAGCGCGCGCTCTCACTGATCGCTTCAAAGCCGCCTGCGGGAAGGACGGCGCACAGGTCATCTACGACGGAGTGGGCGGTGACTACACCGAGGCCGCGCTTCGCGCGATAGGCTGGCAGGGCAGGCACCTCGTGGTCGGGTTCACCGCCGGCATCCCGAAACTACCGCTCAATCTCACCCTGCTCAAGAGCTGCCAGATCGTCGGGGTGTTCTGGGGCGAGTTCACGGCGCGCTACCCCGCGCTGCATGCGGCCAATGTGGCAGCGCTGATGTCCCTGTATCTCGACGGCCGGATAAAGCCGGCCGTGACCGAACGGTATCCGCTGGCACGGGGCGCCGAAGCAATCGCGAGGCTGGCCTCGCGCGCGGCGCGCGGCAAGATCGTAGTGACGATCGATCGCTAGGAGCCTGTTGTCGCCGGCGGTCAAGAGGTTGTCGCCCAAAGCCCTGCAGGCGGCGCTGCCGGATGCCATAAAGAGAGCATGGGAGATCGCGCGTGGACCTGAAATACACCCCCCAAGAGGAGTCATTTCGCGCCGAGGTGCGCGCCTTCCTCGAAGCTGCGCTGCCGCCGGATATCCGCGCCAGGATGCGGCTGGGCAGGCGCATCGCCAAGGAGGACCTGACGGGCTGGCAGAGGATTCTTCACGGCCGCGGCTGGGGCGCCGTGATGTGGCCGACGCGCTTCGGCGGCGCCGGTTGGAACGTCGTGCAGCAGCATATTTTCGAGGAAGAGCGGGCGGACATCGGCGCACCTCCGCAGAATGCGTTCTCGCTTCGAATGCTGGCGCCGGTTCTGATGAACTTCGCCAATGCCGCGCAACAGGAGTACTTTCTGCCGCGAATCATCACCGGCGATGACTGGTGGTGCCAGGGATATTCCGAGCCGGGTTCCGGCTCCGATCTCGCTTCGCTGCGGACGAGTGCGGTGCGTCAGGGCGATCACTACGTCGTCAACGGTCAGAAGACCTGGAACACCCTGGGCCAATACGCCGATTGGATGTTCTGCCTGGTGCGAACAGGCTCCGAAGGGCGGCCGCAGCAGGGTATTTCGTTCCTTCTGATCGACATGAAATCGCCCGGCATCCGCATCAAGCCCATCACCATGCTGGACGGCGAGCATGAGATCAACGAGATCTGGTTCGACGATGTGCACGTGCCGGTACAGAACCTGGTCGGCGAAGAGAACAAGGGCTGGACCTACGCGAAATTCCTGCTGACCCACGAGCGCACCAACAATGCCGGCGTCGGCAACTGCAAGCGCGCCTTGAAGAAGCTCAAGGAAATCGCGTCCCGGCAAACGGCAAACGGCCGGCCTCTGCTCGAAGATTCGCGCTTTCGCGACCGCATCGCGCAGGTGGAACTCGAATTGATGGCGCTCGAGATCACCAATCTGCGCGTGCTGTCGGCGACGGCGGACGAATCGCGCACGCTGGGGCCCGAGGTATCCGTGCTCAAGATCAAGGGTTCGGAAATTCAGCAGACCATCGCCGAGCTGCAAATGCAGGCTCTGGGGCCCGATGCGCTGCCCTACCTGCGTGAGGCACTCGAAATGGACTGGGTGGCAGACCCCGAGTTCGCGGGGCATTACGCGGCGTACGCGCCGCCGCTCACCGGCCATTACTTCAACATGCGCAAGACCACGATCTATGCGGGCTCCACCGAAATCCAGAAGAACATCATCTCGCAGATGATCCTGGGTCTTTAGAAGGGGCGCGGCCGTGGATTTCAACTACAGCAACGAGCAGACCGCACTGCGGGAGACGCTGCAGCGCTTCGTCGACCGCGAATATGATTTCGAGCGCCGGCGTGAGCTCGCCCAATCGACGCTGGGATATTCCGCGGAAGCCTGGGCGCGGTTCGCCGAATTCGGTCTTCTGTCGCTGCCCTTGCCTGAGGAATTCGGCGGATTCGGCGGCAATGCCGTCGACGTCATGTTGGTGATGGAATTGATCGGGCGCGGCTTGTTGCTGGAACCCTTCCTGAGCACCGTCGTCATGTGCGGAGGATTGATCCGCAATGCAGCTTCTCCGCCCGTCAAGCGATCACTGCTGCCGCGAATTGGCACCGGAGAGATCAAGCTGGCGCTCGCCTGCTACGAGGCATCGGGGCGCTACGACCTGTCGCACGTGACCTGCAGCGCCGCGCCCGGCAGCGGCGGCGGATGGAGTTTGACGGGTCAGAAGACCGTCGTGCTCGACGCACCGTCGGCCGACTATTTTCTGGTGTCGGCGCGCGGCGGCCCCGGAGTTTCGGGCGCCGGCGGGAACGGTGCCGGCGGGAACGGTGCGGGTGACCCGCGCGGCATTTCCGTGTTCTTGGTCGGGCGCGAGGCCCAGGGAGTGTCTCTCTTGGCCTATCCCACGCAGTCGGGCGGCCGCGCCGCAGATTTGCGGCTGGACGATGTGTGGCTCGGCCCGGACGCTCTGATCGGTACTCCGGGTGAGGGACTCGCCATCGTCGAGCGGGCGGTGGACTTGGGCGCAGCGGCGCTATGTGCCGAGGCCGTGGGCATCATTGCGGCGCTGAACGAGGCGACGCTGAATTATCTCAAGACGCGCAAACAATTCGGTGTGCCCATCGGCAAATTTCAGGCGCTGCAGCACCGCATGGCGGATATGTTCATCGCCGCGGAACAGGCGCATTCCATGGCCATCCTCGCCGCCGTGTATGCCGATTCCGAGGATGCGGCTGAGCGGCGGCGGTCGGTGTCCGCCGCCAAAGCCTATATCGGTCAGGCCGCACGCCTCGTGGGGCAGGAATCGGTGCAGCTGCACGGGGCCATGGGCGTGGTCGACGACGTCATCGTCAGCCATTACTTCAAGCGGCTGACCATGATCGAATTAAGCCTCGGCGATACCGACTTTCACCTGGGGAGATTCAGCAGCGCCCTAATGGGCTGACTCCTGCTTGCGGATATCGCCCTCGACGGTGCGCGACGCCGCGAACAGCACCAGCGATGCCAGCACGGCGAGGACGGGAATGATGTACATGGCGCTGTGCAGGCCGGATGCCTTGAATGCCTCGGTCATCGCGCCGGCTCCCGCGGCCATCATGGCCTGATGGGCGAAGTGATCGCTCAGCATGCCCAACCCCAGGGAGCCCAGACTTGCGCCGAGCACATACATGGCGCAGAAGTAGATGGCGACGGCCGTGCCCCGCAGACGCGGTTCGATCACATCCTGAATGGCGGCATACACGGTGGCGTAGTACACGAACATGGTCATGGTGCCGATGGCCATCAGCAGCATGAATGCCGCGATCGCGCCCTTGGGCTGATTCACCGCGAAGAAAATGCTGGGTGCCGCGATCGCCATCGAGCATGCCGCCAACAACAGGCGTCCGTTGCGGCGCTTCGCGCTCATGCGGTCGCCGAGCCAGCCGCCGACCAAGAGGCCGATGGCGCCCACAGCGCCCACCGAGATGGCGGACACATTGTTGGCTTCTCGCAAGCTCATTTCGTGGAACCGCTGCAGGAACGGCGTCTGGAAGGCGTTGATCGCGTACATGTTGAAGTTGTGAAAAATGCCCGACAGGATGATCCACCACATGGTGGGGAGCTTGAGTACCGCGGCGAACGGCGCTCTCACCGCTGCATCGTGCGAGGCGGGCGGCCGCGCGGCGTCCAAGGCGCCGCGCACGGGTTCGGGAATCCGCAGCGCCAGCAGGGCCAGTAGCAACCCGGGAATGCAGGCGAATAGAAAAACCGCGCGCCAGCCGAATGCGGCGCCGATGGCGCCGGCGCTGAAGTAAGCCAGGCAAAGGCCCGCGGGCAGGCCGAGCATGAAAACACCCATGGCGCGTGCGCGGGCGTTAGGCGGAAACAAATCGCCGATCAGCGATTGGCTGGCGGGCGCACAGGTGGCTTCGCCCACGCCCACGCCGAGACGCGAGACGAACAGCTGTGTGTAGTTCTGGGCGAGTCCCGACGCAGCGGTCAGGAGGCTCCAAACCGCGGTGCCGATGGCGATCAGGCGCGTGCGGTACCAGGTATCGGCGGCGCGGCCGAACCCTAAGCCGACCACGGCGTACATCAGAGTGAACACGGTGCCGAGCAGGCCGAGCGAGGTGTCGCTCAAGTGAAATTCCTTGCGCACCGGTTCGGCCAACGCTCCGGCCAACTGTCGGTCGTAGAAATTCAGCAGGTTGACGGCGAATAAAATGAATAGGGCAAACGAAGCGCTCGATACGGGTTTCATCCGGTTCGCCATCACGACCCCCCCCATGAAAAAACGGCGGGCCTCAGAGCCCGCCGTCGAATTGCCACCGCTTCCGACTATACCGACTATCAGAACTTGATTCGAGCCGTGACTCCGAAGGTCCGCGGATCGGCTAGGAACGCATCGATCTGGTTGAATTGGAACGGCGCGTCGAAGGCGACCTGATAGATGTACTTGTTGGTCAGGTTGGCTCCCCATATTTCGACCGCCCATTTCTCGTCCGGTGCCCCGAGCCCGAGCCGCGCGCCCAGCAAGCCGTAGGGTCCCTGGAGTTTGCGCGGATCAAGATCCGAGCCCGTGTTGTAGGAAGAGTTGTACTTCTCGTTGACGTTGGCGCGAAATTGCAGCGACGACGACAAGGGCACCGTGTACGTCGCCGACGCGACTCCCGACCACAGCGGAGCGAACGACAGCCGGTTGTTCAGTCGGTCGAGCGTGGTGGCCTCATTCGGCGCGAACAGCGGCAGCGAGCCGCCGAAGTCGGTGATGTTGGTAAAGGCGTAGGTCACGCCGCCGCCGAGGCTCAAACCCGACAGCGGGGTCGCCCAGGCCGTGTCGAATTCGGCACCTTTGGATTCAACATTGCGAACCGAACTCACCACGAACTGAATCCCGGTGAAGGTGTTCAGCTGGAAATTGGTGTACTTCTGATCGAACACGGAGGCGTTCAGGCGCACGGTGCGGTTGGCCAGCATGCTCTTCAGGCCGATCTCATAGGATTGCACGGTTTCCCGCGGAAATTCCGTATCGAAATTCGGCGTCAATGCCCCTTCGGGTCCCGTGGCCTGCGTCACTCGGGCGAGGTTGAAGCCGCCGGCCTTGTAGCCGTTCGCCCATGACAGGTAGGCCATGACGTCCTCGTTGAATCGATAGGAGAGCTTGACCGTGCCCGACAAATTACCCTCGCTCAAGGATTGGGCGGTGGATTGTCCGGCAAAGAACGGATTGAACACCGTCGAGCAGCCATAGCCGATCAGAAACAGGTATTGAGGGCTTGCGGGATTCAGCGCCGCGACTCCCGGAGAAGTCAGCAGCCTTCCGCAACCCGAACCTCCGTCCGGGTCGACGTAGTTCGAATCCGCGTTTTTCTTCTCCGAGGTGAAGCGCAATCCCGCGGTCAGGTCCAGGCCCTGGGCAATATTGTAGGTCTCGTTGGTGAAGAACGCGTAGCTCTTGGACGTCTGATGATAGAAGTCCTGCTCGCCGGAAACGCCCGGGATGAACGTGCCGCCCGGCGGCTGCCCCGTGAATCCGGGGATCTCGAGAAAGTTCAGCGCTCCGACGGACGCGGACGAAACGCCGCCCACGTACAGATCGAAATCATTGCCGGCGTAAATGGCCGTGTTGCTGGTCAGGATTTCGTTCGAGAAAAATGCGCCGACCAACCAATCGAGCGGGCCGCTCTTGCCGGCCAAACGCATTTCTTCGCTGAATTGCTTGAAGTCGGTCTGGTTGCCCTCATTGGCGGGCTCTTGCACGATGTCTATTCCGCTGTAGTCGACGTCGTTGCCGGCCACGATGGTGTTGTCGCGCCACGCGGTGATCGACGTGAACTTCGCGGATCCAAGATCCCAGTTGAGCTCGCCGGAAATTCCGGTGTCGCGAATTCGCTGGGTCACAGGCTGATTGGACCAAGCCTGGCGGCTGAATTGCGGCAGCGGGGGCTGGGCAACGCCGGTCAGCCCCGGTTGTCCTCCGAGCGCGGGAACGGAGGCGAGCGCCCCGATGATTCCGGTGAACGGTCCATCGAAGGTTTGCACGGCTCCGCAGCACGCTTCGTTGCGCCTCGAGTAATCGCCGATCACCAGGAAGTTTACGGCGTCGCTCGGAGTCAGCAGGAACTGCCCCCGCATCGTGTACATGTTGCGGTCGTCGATTTTGTTCTCGGTATTCGGCCCGAGGTCGTCGTCCACATTGAGGAAGCCATCGCGCTTCTGATACCCCACATAGAATCGCGCGGCGGCGATGTTGCCGACCGGTCCCGTAATGGAGGCGTTGGCCTCTTTATCGTTGTAGTTCCCGCCGGTGACCTCCGCCGTGACGCCGAAGGTCGTCGACGGCCGCTTGGTCACGATATTGATCACGCCGGCGTCGTTGTTCTTGCCGAACAGTTCGCCCTGCGGGCCTTCCAGGATTTCGATCTGCTGAATCTCGCCCAGGTCGCCGAAGCCGACGCCGTTGCGGGGCCGATAGACTCCGTCGATCACGACTCCGACGGACGATTCCAACCCTGGGTTGTCGCCGACCGTGCCGATGCCGCGGATGCGCGCGGTGGTGACATTCTCCGAGGTCGTGGAAGTGACGGTCAGGCCCGGAGTCAGCGCTTGCAGATTCTTGATGTCCGTTACCCCGCCATCCTTGAGCTGCTGCGCGGAGAGGGCGATGACGGAGATGGGCACGTCCTGGATGTTCTGTTCGCGCTTCTGCGCGGTGACGATGATCTCCGTCAAAGACGGCTGATTCGTCTCTTGGGCCCAGGCTGAGCCTGCGGTGATGGCGCCGGAAATGGCCGATATCAGAGCAAACGCTTGTCGCAAAAGCACGCGTCTATTGGTCATACCTCTCCCCTTGTCAAAATTCTTTAGAATGACGGGGCGCTTAAGTCTTGCGCCCGCGGCCCTCTGTGGGCTGACCGCCACAATATATCTGTATTGAGCCTACGGGAAGGGTGCGTTGGGGACCTCACTTCGGGCGTCAACTTGTTGACCTTCGGCGCCATTCCTGAGAATACCTCCTGCCGCGGCCGTCACCCGGCGTGGAATGTCGCATTTTCGCTACCACGGGGCTCCGGCGGGTTTCCAATCGGGCTCAAGTTCGTCACAATCGGCTTATGAGAAATCCGGATAAATGGTCGCCCAGCGAGCCCGACCCTGGGCACCCCGAACCCCCGGAGCACGACGGAGGTCCCGAGACACCCCCGACCCGGCGCGGCGCATTGGTCGGACTCGTGGTGGTGTTGCTGCTGGTGGTCGGTGGCCTGTTGCTGACACGAGTGCTGCGCGGCATGTCGCAGCTTCAGGACTGCGCGCTATCGGGCCGTTCGAACTGCAGCTGACGGATACTGCTCCGTGCACTGCGACGGCGCGACAATGTCGGCGTTTGCGGGATAGAGCGCGATCAGCTTGCGCATGACTCCGTTGGTCCAACCGAAACCGTCCTGCAGCGGATACTCGCCGCCGCCGCCGCTGCGGCCGGTGTCGACGACATCGTACTTCTCCACGAGCTTGCCGCTTTGACGGTAGACCGCATTGACGACGGCCATCCATCGGCATGCAATGCTTGCCGCGAGCTGCGGCTGTCCGTAGTCGCGAAATCCGGAAATGGCGATCCATTGCAGGGGTGCCCAACCATTCGGGGAATCCCATTGTTGGCCGGTCGCGCGGGGCGTGGCGACGATGCCGCCGGACTCGAGCAGGGTCCGCGCCGTGGTTTTCGCAACCGACGCAGCCTGGGCTTTCGAGGCCGCGGACACGAACAGAGGGTACAGCGTCGCCGCGGACAGCCGCGGCACGCGCGCCTTGCGCGTCCAGCGGTAGTCCAAATACACGCCCGCAGGCTTGTCCCAGAGATACCGGTCGATGGCGTCGCGCCGCGCGGCCGCTCGGCGTTTGAACTCGAGCGCGCAGACCTCGTCGCCGACGCGCGCGCATCCCAAGCGGATGGCATTCTCCAATCCGAACAGCAGGCTGTTGAGGTCGACGGGAACGATCTCCGTGGTATCCATGGTGGCCCGTGTGCGCCCGTCGGCAAACCAGCGCGAGCCGAAGTCCCAACCGCTTTCCGCCGCGGCGCGAATGTCCCTGAATAATTGCGGAGCGGGACGCCGACTCGCGCGCGCGAGTTCCGTGTCTTCGCGGTAGGCCTCATCGCGCGGGGAGTCGCTGTCGTCCCAGAAGCGGTTGAGCACGGATCCGTCGGGCAAGGCGACGACGCGGCGGTGGGAGGTGCCCGCCCTCAGCCCGTGTTCGCCGTCCATCCAAAAGGCATGTTCCCGGCGCAATTGCGCGAGGTACCGTGCAAATGCGGCGGGCGGGTCGCCGGGGGACGTCAGCGCCGCCATTGCAAAAAAGAACGGCGGCTGTGAGCGGCTGAGGTAGTAGGTGCGCGTGCCGTTCGGTACGTGACCGAAGGTGTCGATCAGGTACGCGAAATCCTGGACCATGCCCGACACCAGATCGCTGCGGCCGCTCGCCGCAAGTCCGAGCATCGTGAAGTACGAATCCCAGTAGTACATTTCACGAAAGCGGCCACCGGGCACCACATAGGGCTGCGGCACGGCCAGCAGCGAGGAATACGGCGGCGCGGCGGTCGAGCTGCGCGTCAGGGTGTCCCACAGGCCGTCGATGTGGGCGACGATAGAGCCTCCGCCGGGCGGGGAAGGCGCAGCGTCGATGGGCGTGGGCAGAGCGAAGTGCGTCTCGACGAAGCGCTCGAGCGCAGGCGGTGAATCGGGACCCTCGGCATGGTACTGCCTCAGGATCTCCTCCGGCGCTTCATTGGGAACCGCATCGGGAAATGCCTTGCCGTCGGCGTAGATCTGCGCAGTTTGCACGGCGACGAACAGATCCTTGAACAGCGCCTGCGGCGGATCAGCGGCGCCTGGGCCGGATGCGGCGGGAGATGCGATCGGGAGCAGCGCCGGCCAAAGCACCCAGCCGACGAAGCGGCGGCTGGTGCGGGGTGTCTTGCCATCCGCCCTCATCTAAATCTCCATGTCGAATGTCGACCCCAGCATGGTAACTCGCAACGCAACCCCACATTGGATTTCGCGCTTGCACCGGTGTTAGTGTCGGATGCCATGCCCTTCGTTACCGCGGATTCCCACCAGAGCAGCTACGATGTCATTGTCGTCGGCTCCGGAGCCGCCGGCGGGCAGTCGGCGTATACGCTGTGCATGGAAGGCGCGAAAGTCCTCATGCTCGAGGCCGGGCGCAAGTACTCTCCCGAGACCGAGACACCCATGTTCCAGACACCGGATTTGGCGCCGCTTCGGGCGGCAGGTACGCCGGACAAGCCTTTCGGCTTCTACGATGCCACAGTGCACGGCGGTTGGAGCGTGCCTGGGGAGCCCTACGTGCGCGCGAGCGAGGACGATGCGGGCCGATTCGATTGGTGGCGTGCGCGCATGCTGGGCGGCCGCACCAATCACTGGGGACGCATTTCACTTCGCAACGGTCCGTACGACTTCAAGCCGCACACCCGGGACGGCTTGGGGTTCGATTGGCCTATCGACTACGAGGACCTCGCACCGTATTACGACAAGGTTGAGTTGTTGATCGGCGTGTACGGCAGCAACGAGGGATTGGAGAATACGCCGAATTCCTCGCCCGGATGCCTGCTGCCGCCGCCGAAACCCTTGGTCAGCGACTTGCTCGTCGCGCAACGAGCGAAGCGCTTAGGGATACCGGTGATACCGGGACACCGCGCGGTACTGACTCAGCCGCTCGATTTCAGAGGATCGCCGGCACGCCTGCATCCGGGAAACGCCACGGCGCAAAGGATTCTCGCCGAGGACATGCGCAATCGCTCTGCCTGTCTCTGGGCGACGTCCTGCGGGCGCGGCTGCGCCGTGCGCGCCAACTATCAGTCGACCACCGTACACCTGCCGCCGGCGCTCAACACCGGGAACCTCGATATCACGACCGACGCGATGGTCTACGAGGTCACGGTCGGGCGCGACGGCCGAGCCAACGGCGTGAGCTTCGTGGACCGGACCAGCGGGAAGCAGCGGCACGCCGCTGCAAGAGTGGTGGTGCTGGCGGCCAGCGCGCTGGAGTCGGTCCGTATTCTGCTCAACTCCAAGAACGCGCAGTTTCCCAAGGGCCTCGCGAATTCCAGCGGCAAGGTCGGGCGATACCTGATGGATACGGTCGGCAGCGAGCTCGGCGGCCAGATCCCCCTGCTCGAGGGCCTACCGCCGCTCAACGAAGACGCCGCGGACGGTGTACAAATGTATGTTCCCTGGTGGCTGTATCAGGATCAGCACGCGGGCAAGCTCAAGTTCGCCCGCGGCTATCACATTGAGTTCGGGGGCGGTAAGCGCATGCCGGGGTTCGGAACGGCGGCCGGCATGGAGTGGCTGACCGGCGGCAGCTACGGGGCGAAATTCAAGCAGGATGCCCGCCGCTATTACGGGTCTTTCGTGTGGTTCAACGGGCGCGGGGAGATGATCCCGAACGATGGCTCGTTCTGCGAGATCGATCCTCAGTCCAAGGACAAGTGGGGGATTCCGGTGCTTCGAATCCATTGGCGATGGTCGGAGCACGAGCTGGGTCAAGCCGCCCACATGCAGAAAACCTTTGCGGATATCATTGGCGCAATGGGCGGCAAGCTGCGCAATCCTCCGCAAACCGACGGCGCCAAGGCCATCGCCCACGGCGGATCGATCATTCACGAAGTCGGCGGAGCAATCATGGGGTCCGATCGCGCAACATCGGTCACCAATTCATGGTGCCAGACTTGGGACGTCGACAATTTGTTCGTCACCGACGGAGCCGTGTTCGCTTCGAACGCCGACAAGAATCCGACGCTCACCATCATGGCCCTGGCGTGGCGTGCCGCCGACCATATTCTCGAGCGCATGCGGCGCAAGGAGATCTAGATGGATCGGCGGACCACGATCAAGTGGGTGCTGAGCGCGAGCGCGGCCTGGCCGCTCATTGACGGCGCACAGACCGATTCAGCGCAGGCCGATCCGGCGCGAGCCGACTCCGCACCTTCGGCAACGCCTGCGGCAAGGGGCTACGGGACCGATCCCACGCTGACCAGGGATTACATGCCCGGCGAACTGTGGCCGCTGACACTGAAGGCGGCGCAGCGGCGGCTGGCGGGCATCCTCGCCGACATCATTATTCCATCCGACGATCACTCGCCCAGCGCCTCGGCCGTGGGCGTGGTCGAGTTCATCGACGAGTGGGTGAGTGCGCCGTATCCCCTCAATATAAGAGACCGCGGCATCGTGCTCGGCGGCTTCACCTGGCTG
>Ga0210388_10003815_pt1 | contig 11786 bp, 6 predicted proteins | sample IncBWC19OmetaG_FD_155485 | JGI IMG/M metagenome (GOLD analysis project Ga0210388, IMG submission 155485) | Forest soil microbial communities from Barre Woods Harvard Forest LTER site, Petersham, Massachusetts, United States - Inc-BW-C-19-O ... | reverse complement strand
GTGCCTTCGCGGCCGACTCGACGACCGATGCACCCGGATGAAAATCCGGTTCGCCCAGTTCAAGATGGATGATGGAGTGACCTTGTCGCTCGAGTTCCTTGGCGCGAGCAAAGACTGACAGCGCGCCTTCCCCACTCATAACTGACATCCGGGATGCTATGGATCGCATGCACTCTCCACGAAGTTTACAAAGAACAATCTACAACCCTTTATACATGCCGCCATCGACGAGGATAGTCTGTCCCGTAATGTATGACGCGCGCTCGGAGGCCAGCCAGACAATTGTCTCGGCAACCTCGCGCGGCTCGCCCAATCGCTTGAGCGGGGCGTCGGCGGCCCAAGCGTCGAAGATCTCCTGCTCACTTTTTCCCGACGCCGATGATCGCGCCGCAGCCAATTCTTTCAAGCGATCGGTTGCCGTGAACCCGGGGCCGACGTTGTTCACCAGGATTCCGTCCTTGCCAAATTCGTTAGCCAGGCTCTTTACCAGGCCAACTACGGCAGCCCGCACCGCATTTGAGAGAACGAGATCGGTCACGGGCTGCTTGGTCGTAATCGACGTGAGTGTGATGATGCGGCCCCAGCGTTTCCTCTGCATGTGCGGGATCACTTCGCGCGCAAAATATACGCTGCTGAGAAAGTTCAGTTCGAGGGCACGCTGCCATTCCTCGAGGGTCGCGGCAAGAAACCCCTTGGCAGGCGGGCCGCCGGCATTGGTGACGCAGATATCGATGCCTCCGAATTTTTGCGCGACAGCGGCGACGAAGTGGCTAACGGCAGCCGCATCGGTCACGTCAAAGGCCTCGGCAAGAACGTCCACGTTATGTTGCTTTCGGATCTGCTCCGCCGCGGTCTGCAAGATCTGCTGGTTGCGCGCGCACATGGCGACGCGGCAACCCTCCCCGGCGAACGCTTCCGCCGTGGCACGACCAATCCCTTGACTCGAGGCTGCGACCAGCGCGACCCGATCTTTCAGTCCAAGATTCATGAAGGAGGAATTATAAATGGTGCGCAGTGGAAAGCTTTCACTTGCCGGAGTTCCTGCACACCATTAATCTGGAAGCGGCGAGGAACCCTATGAAAAGGCACTCCGGCAATCATTCCGAGACAAAGACTGTGCGCGGCGCAACCGATCTGGACAAGAAAAATGGGCCGCTGGCAACGCCGATTTATCAGACCTCCACCTTCGAGGTGACAGACAATGACGAACAGCTGCGCGCCACCCACACCGATCACTTTTACACGCGATACGGCAATCCAACCAATACGGTTGCGGAAAAAACAATTGCGGCCTTGGAGGGTGTCGATGCTGCGCTGACGTTCGCCTCGGGCATGGGCGCGATCACGACGACGCTGATGGCGCTGCTGAAGAGCGGCGACCACATTGTGGCGCAGCGCGATATCTACGGCGGCGTGAGCAAGTTTCTCTCCGAGTGGCTTCCGAAGATGGGTATCGAAACCACGTTCGTCGATACCACAGAGTACGATCAGCACGCGCGCGCGATTCGTCCCAATACGAAGTTGCTCTATCTGGAGTCGCCCACAAATCCGACTCTGCGCGTCGTGGATTTCAAAGAGGTTGTTGCGCTGGCCAAACAACACAAGCTGCTCTGCATGGTGGACGCCACATTTGGAACGCCTATCAACCAGCATCCGGCGGAATTTGGCATGGATCTCGTCATGCATTCGGGAACGAAATACCTCGGCGGGCATACCGACTTGATCTGCGGCGCCATCGCCGGCCGCCACGAGCTGATAGAACGAATCCGGGAAACGCGCACCACCCTGGGCAATTGTATGGATCCCCACGCTGCGTGGATGCTGGTGCGGGGGATGAAGACTCTGGCGGTTCGTGTGGCTCGGCAGAATGAGAATGCGACGCGCGTCGCGGAGTTTTTGTCGGACCATGCCAAGGTGCGGCGAGTACATTATCCGTTTCTGAAAAGCCATCCGCAATATGCATTGGCACGAGAGCAGATGAGCGGCGGTGGAGGCATGGTCACGTTTGAGGTGGAGGGCAGTGGCGAGGACGCGCGGCGCCTGAGTGAGGCGATGCGGTTGTTCACCCTGGCACCGAGCCTGGGCGGAGTGGAATCACTGGTGTCGATTCCTGTGCTGACCTCGCACCTGAATGTCCCGCCCGAAGAGCGCCGGAGGATGGGGATCACCGAGCAGATGATAAGGCTATCGGTGGGGATTGAGAACGCGGATGATCTGATCGCTGATCTGGAGCGGGCGCTGGCAACTGTGGCGGCACCGCAGCAGGTGACAGTGGGGTGAACCTTTTCAGCCCCCTTGCACGTCTGCAGTTCTACCGTTCACATTCCTGATGGTTGGCCGGAAGATGAATGAATGACTAGAAGATAAATTTCAAGCCCAGTTGCAGTATGCGGGCCAGGTGTGCCGAGCTGGCTCGAAATATTGGAAGGCCTTGACCGCCGCAGCTGGCATCCCCCGCCGAATTGTCGGCTCCCCCATAGCACGTGACCTGAGTGGCATTGGTCTTCGCACCGTTCGCATTGTTGGAGGCCGACCCAGCATCGCCGCCCAAGTACGAAAATTCCGTGTGGTTAAAGACGTTAAACGCCTCCGCGCGGAATTCGAAGTATTTACTCTCGGTCACCTTGAAATGTTTAATCAGAGCCATGTCGAAGTTCTCCCGCCATGGATTTCGGAGGATATTTCGGCCCGCGTCTCCGAAAGTTAGGCCGGTCGGTGCGACAAAGGCGCCCGGGTTGTAAAGCAATGGTCCGAAACCAGGTTGCGAACCCGCGAGTGGACTGCTGGAGGCCCCCGCCTTCGGGTTTCCGACAAGGTCGGGGTAGGAAAATCCCGTTGCGATGCTGTTCGAGACGCCCGCATTGTCGGCGGGCGCTATCGATCCATTTCCCTGGTTGTACACACTGAAAGGCGAGCCGCTTTGAATTAGCGTTATCCCGGACCACTGCCACCCCCCCAGGAGCGAGTGCGCCAGTCCCTTTTCTTTAAAGAATGGGAAGTCATATACGTAAGCAATGGTTAGGTTATGGCGCTGGTCGAAGTTCGAACTCGCCCGATAGGCGTTTAGGTTATAGGAATCTACAAAACCCAAATCGTTGTAGTCCGAGGAATCGTCGATCGAATGGCTGTAGGTATAAGCAGCATTCAGTTCTAATCCACCGATATCGTGGCGGATCGTCGCTTCGAGAGCGTTGTAGTTGGAAGATCCCGTCGCATCCTTGCGCGTAATGCTTCCAATTCCCTGGAACGGCAGGTACGGATTGGCATTGTTGCCGCATGCGACGGCAAGATTGTTGGCCCAACTGCCGGTGGTTGTATTTCCGTTAACCGTGGCTGTCGCCTGTCCACTGACAGGATCAATGGCGACGCTTCCGCAATCGGTTGGAGTGATGACCTGCCCGGGAGCATATGGGTTCAAGCTGGCTGGAACCGCATGTATCTGATTGTACTGATAGGAGCGGGTGAGGTGGACGCCTGCGCTGCCAACGTAGGCCAGCGTGGCGATTGTGCTCTTACCAAGGTCGTGCTGCACGTTGAAGTTCCACTGCTGCGCGTAGGGCCAGGTAGCCTTATTCGGAAGCGACACAAAACTCAGAGGCGTGGTGCCAGCGCCAAGTTGGCTGGAATTCAAATTGTTGTAACCGGAAATGTTCACAACACTCGTGGTCTGGGTGTTGATATTGTAAGGCTCGAGGGATTCGGTATTGGCTTCGTTGCCGTTCGTGTGTTCATAGAAAATGCCGTATCCGCCGCGGATCGCCCATTTTCCATCCCCCTTGGGATCATAGGCAAAACCAATGCGCGGAGCTGGATTCCACCAGTGATTCTTCATGCAACCCTGAGGAACACCGGGCGTGACTCCGCAATCCACCCATCCGTTGTAGGGATTTCCAATTACCAATCCTGAGACTGGATCAACGCTGCTGGCGCCTGCAACATAGAATGCGGGGTCGAAATTCCATGCCAGCTTGTTCTTCTCGCTATAAGTACCGTAGAAACTCATCCGTACGCCCAGATTCAGCGTCAACCGACGCGTAGCATGCCAGTCATCCTGAACATAGGCTTCGTAGATGTTGTATTGCTCGTGCATCTTAAGCGCGTTCTGCTCCTGGGTGAAGCTGCTAATGTTGCCCAGTAGCAGATCGGCGTAGGCGTTTCCGCTGGTCACCGTATTGCCAGTGTTCGAAAAAAACAATTGACCATTCACACCCTCCCCCGGCTGGGGAACCTCATTCTTGTGGGCATTCACCACGTAGACGCCCGTTTGAATATTGTGACTGCCCACCACCTTGGTTAGATTATCGCGGTAGGTGAACGTGGGATTCGAATTCAGCGGCCCTTGGGGAACGTAGCCGGGATCTTCCGAGAATGAATACAGAGAGTCGCCGATGCTGATACCCGGCACTTTGCCGCCAAAACCGTTATTGTACAAACCAATGGCAGGAAATCCCGCAGGACGCTGCCACGGGCCCGTGAGGTTTGTGCCGATGTGGTCAGTGGTGTAGCTGGCCACAAATTCATTCAGCAGAGTTGGCGAGATATTGGCCGTCAATCGCGCAACCATGCTCACGCCAGGATTAGTGAAGTTGGTCTGAATCGTAGGAAAGCTGGTGCCGTTGGTCCATAAAGGAACAGGATATTGCTGGTTCCACGAGTCGTGGATGTAGCGGAAATTCGCACGGACTTTGTCGTTGATGTTTTGGTCGATCCGGAAAAGTTCCTGACGCCAGTGCGTGGGCAGCGTGGGGGGAAGGTACCATTGATCGAGAACACCACCACCCAAATTGCCCGAGGACTGGTTGGGCTGGGGAATCATCGCTGTGAGGGCTGTCGCAACCGTGGGATTCTGAATCGGAACCTGATCGTTTACGAAAGGCTGCCCTACGTCCCCGGGATTGCTCCCCGTCGGTTGAGCCACGCCATTAATCACCGCGGGCACGACCGGGCACTCGGGATTATTGGGGACGGAGCATTGATCCGTGAAGTTCCCGCTTCGGTTTGCCATGGTAGGGACGGGAGTTGTGCCAAAAAAGTTGGTGGCGGGTACCAGTTCACGACGCCATTCTTCCGACCAGAAAAAGAATGTTTTCTGCTTGTTGACGTTGTAATGGCCGGGAATAAATACGGGGCCGCCGATGGTGCCACCGAAATCGTGCTTCTTATAAGCGGGAACCGAAGTCGCGCCAAACTGGGTGGCGTTGAAGGCGTCGTTGCGGATGAATTCATACAAATCGCCATGGAACGAACGGGTGCCAGACTTGGTTTCGACCTCTACGGTTCCCGAACTGTTGCGGCCATACTCCGCGCCGAAATTCGAAGTCAACACTTTCACTTCAGCAATCGCGTCAATGCTAGGGTAAACATTCAAAGTGGTGTTGCTGCCGTTGTCCTGGGAATCGCCTCCATCTACTTCGAAGTTGTTGTATTCCGTGCGGCCACCGTTGACGCTGTAGGCTACCGTAACAGCGCCGGTCCCGCCCTCGTCTTGGCCGGATTGGTTGGTAACTCCCGGAGACAGCGCAACCAACTGCGTGTAATCGCGCCCATTCAGTTCCAGCTGAGAGATTTCCTTGCCCGTGATCGTGCCTTCTAGTTCGGCGGACTGAGTGTCGACTTGAGCGACTTCGGAGCCTTGCACGATCACCTCCGTGCTGATGGCGCCGACTTGCAGAGCTACGTTCACGCGAGCCTTTTCGGCGACCCGCAGGATGATGCCCTTGGCTTCGTATTTCTTGAAGCCTTGCACCGTTACGCTCAAATCGTAGGAACCGATGGGCAGCGAGGCGAATAGAAAATCGCCGCTGCCGTTCGAACTGGTGGTGTTATCGATTCCATGTTGGGAGTTGGTAAGGCTGACCTGAGCACCTTGCACTGCCGCCCCTGAGGCGTCGGTGACCGTGCCGGCGAGAGATGCGGTGTCTTGGGCGAAAGCCACACCACCCAAAGTGACCATCAGAAACAACATTCGCACCAGCATTCGATTAGATTTCATGGTCGGGTTTCTCCCCATGCGCATAGGGTTTGCGCGTCTGAAAGCTTCGGGCCCGTCTGGTGAAGGGTGCCTGCCCGAACGTCCCCATTCCAGCCAGCCGCCCATCGCCACGGAAAGTTTATTAAAACGTATGAATAGTGCTTTTATTGAGCATCTGATGTCAAGAAAAAAACGCCACTGCAGCTATTTTTGGAGACTACAGCAGGCTTCGGGTCGACTCCCGAACCACTAATTCGGGCGCCACCTTTCGGTGCTCAGCGCCTACCTCGCGCTTCTCCAGCACCGACTTGATGCCGTCGAGAACGATGTCCACGGCTCCCGCGCCCATCGCTTCCATGGGCTGGCGCACGGTGGAGAGCGGCGGGGTATACAGAGCCGATGCGGCCACATCATCAAAGCCGATCACCGAGCAGTGCTCGGGCACGCGCAGACCGCCTTTACTCAGCGCGCGGATTGCACCGAAGGCGGTCATATCGTCGAAGGCGAGAATTGCGGTGAATGCACGCTTCTGTTTGATCAAATCCTCGGTGAGTTTCTGGCCTGCCTCGAAACTGGAAAGAGGGTCTCGCGACTCCGGCAAGTCGACAACCAGCCGGGAATCGATTTCCAAGCCGCATGCCTTGGCGCAGTTGCGAACGCCTCGCCAGCGGGGAGAGCTGTCGGACAGGGATTTGGGACCGCGGATAAAGGCGATTTTGCGATGACCGAGGGAATGCAAATGTTCGAGCGCGAGGTACCCGCCAACTTCGTTATCGACGATGACCGAGCTCATCGCGTCCCCTTTGAGTTCGCAACCGATGATGGACGTGGGAATGCTGCTCTTTTCGAGGTCCGCCAGCAAATTGATGTCGACAAAAAGCCAGTTGGCCAAGACGACCAGGCCTTCGATACGGCGGTCGAGCAGCATCTCAAGATAGCGCTCGAAGCGGCTGCGCTCGTTGTGCACGTCGGTGAGAATCGGCAAGTAAGAAGCTTGGTAAAGGGTGTTTTCGATACCTCGCAAGACCAGCGTGCAGTACGGGTCGGTCATGTCAAATACCATCACCCCGACCGTATGGCTGCGCTTGCTGCGCAGCGAACGGGCAAACTGATTGGGACGATATCCCAGCTTTTCCGCGGCACGCTCAATGCGCTTCTTGGTGACTGGCGGGATATAGCGCGCCAGCGGAGCGTCATTCAGCACGATCGAAACCGTGGTGGAGGAGAAGCCGCTCTCCTTCGCTACATCACGAATAGTGACCATCGAGGCATTGCCCTTGGACTGGCGCACGGCAAAATTCCTGACCGCCTCCCGCCCGCTTGAATTTTCTGCGGAGGTTGGCGGACACTACAGCAGTAAGACTACGACCAGTGTCAAGCATGCACCTACGATTGAGAATTTTGCTGGGCCTGCTGCTGAGCTGTGCGAATGCGGCCATGTGGACACGGATCTTATCAGCACAAGCGGTCCCCACACCACGAAATGCCGCGCCGGTCGCCGACTCTGGCGTGGGTGCGGACGCGGCACAGCTTTTTCAATCGGGCCAGGAAGCTTTGACGCAAAACCGTCTGGACGCGGCGGAACGCGATTTCCGACAAGTGATCTCACTGAACCCGCAGGTGGGCGGCGCTTACGCGAATCTGGGCGTGGTCTATATGCGGCGCAAACAATGGCCGAAAGCTTTAGAGTCCCTGCGCCAAGCGGAGAAGTTAATGCCGCAAGTGGCGGGAATCCGATTGAACATTGGGCTGGCTTATTTCCGGCAGAATGAATTTCTGAAAGCTATACCTCCGTTTGAATCAGTCGTGCATGATCAGCCGGATGCGCTGCAGCCGCGACACCTTCTGGGACTTTGCTACTTTTTTGGGGAGCGCTGGGCGGATGCTGCAAACACGCTGGAGCCGCTCTGGGCGCAGGAATCCGGTCAACTGAGCTACCTCTACGTGCTTTCGATCGCCGCCCATCGTGCCGGCCAGAAAGCCTGGGATGAAAAAGCCACGGCACAGCTTATCCAGGCAGGCGAGGGCTCGCCCGAGTTCCATTTATTTATGGGCAAAGCGCATCTGAATCTCGAACAATACGATCTGGCGCTTGCCGATTTTCAGGCTGCGGAAAAAGCGAATCCAAAGTTGACCTTCGTTCATTTCAACCTGGGTTTGACCTATTTGAAAAAGCAGGATTACGAACATGCGCGCGATGAATTCTTAAAAGATGCCGCAGTGGAACCCGATCTCGCCTTCAACTATGACGAACTTGGCGACGTCTATGCCCAGATGCAGCAATACAGCGACGCGGAAAAAGTCTACCGCGAGGCGCTACGCCGCGATCCGCGCCTGCTGAATTCTTATGTAGGGCTGGCCAAAGTCTACCAACGGACGCAGAACTATCAGAAGGCGCTTATCGCGATTGATTCGGCCGGCAAGCTCGATCCCGTGCGAACCGACATTCATTACCTCAGGGGACAGATTCTGCTCCGACTCGGACGCAACCAAGAAGGCAAGAAGGAACTGGAGGCCTCGGTCCGCATCGACAACGAGCGGCGGGCCCAGCGCCAGAAACAGGTCGAGAGCGGTACGGTACCGTCCCCGGAACTTCTTGGGGACGATCAAAATTGATTGATGAAAGATCAATAGAGACCAGTTAACAAGACCAATAAAATGCTCAAATAGTGCAACTTTCCAACCCATCGTGCCAACCAATCGTGGGTACGTTCTCCGGAGAATTCTCATGAATCGCAATCTGAAAATCGCGGCCATCGTCGCTGGGGTTTTGATCCTCATCGTAATCCTAATTCCCTTCTTCATCGACGCCAATGCATTCCGGCCGAAGCTGGAATCCGAGTTGAGCGATGCCCTGGGAAGGCCGGTAAAAGTCGGCAACTTATCACTCTCGCTATTCTCGGGAGCGGTGAAGGCGGACGATATCTCGATTGCCGACGATCCCGCCTTTAGCCAGAGCGCTTTCGTGCAGGCGAAATCGCTCAAGGTGGGCGTCGAACTCATGCCGCTGATTTTTTCTAGGGCGCTCAACGTTACCCAGCTGACGCTCAATCAACCGCAGATCAATCTGGTTCGGTCGCAGAATGGGGAGAAGTGGAATTTTTCCAGCCTGGGCACTAAGAGTTCGGCCCAGCCGGCTGCAGGTGGATCAGCGTCGAGCAACGGCAATGCCAATCTGTCAGTGGACAAGCTCAACGTACGCGACGGCGAGCTCACCATCAACCGCGCCGGGTCTTCCGACCAGCCGCGGGTTTACAGCAAAGTGGATATCATGGTGACAAAGTTTTCCTTCACCACTCCCTTCCCTTTCAAGATGACCGCCAGCCTGCCGGCCGGAGGCAGTCTCAAACTCGACGGCACCGCGGGAGCGATCAATGCGGGCAATGCCGAGCTCACTCCTTTGCAGGCCAAGGTTACGATTCACCAGATGAATCTGGCTGCATCGGGCTTCATCGACCCCGCCTCTGGCATCTCAGGCGTCGCCGATTTTGACGGCACAATCTCGTCCGACGGCCACGAGGCGAAGACCAGCGGCACCCTCAGTGCCGAGAAGCTACAGGCCGTGCGGAAGGGATCGCCCGCGGGAAAGCCGCTGCAAGTAAAGTACGCTGTCGCCCACGATCTGGTGAAACAAGTTGGAACTCTGACTGAGGGCGACGTCACCGTGGGCAAGGCCGTGGCGCACCTCTCGGGAAACTATGATACGCACGCAACGACTACCACCGTGAATCTGAAACTGGACGGACAAGGCATGCCGGTGGACGATCTGGAAGCCGTGCTGCCGGCGGTGGGCGTGATCTTGCCGCCTCGTTCGCAACTCAAAGGCGGCACGCTCACGGTAAATTTTTCGATCGTCGGCCCGGTGGACAAACTGGTCGAGACCGGGACCATCCGCATGCAGAACTCGGCGCTTGCCGGCTTCAGCCTGGGTTCGAAGATGTCTGCCCTCTCCGCGCTAGGGGGGAAGGGTACGGGAGCGAACGATACAACCATTCAGAATTTCAGCGCCGACGTGCACGCGACGCCTGAGAGCACACGCGCCGATAACATCAATCTCACCGTTCCCTCACTCGCGACGGTCACCGGGGCGGGCACCGTAAGTGCCAGCAACGCGCTCGATTTCAAAATGAAAGCCGATGCCATCCCTTTCCTTATCCAGGGAACAACCGCAGATCCGAAGTTCGTTCCGGACGTGAAAGGCATTGCCGGCAGCATGCTGAACAATGCCCTGGGAGGCACTAAGAGCGGAGCAAAGAATCCGCTGAGCGGAGCTTCTGGACTGCTCGGTAAGAAGCCCCAGTAGCCCGGTGGTTTTGCCAGGGTGGGCTGCAGCAGACGCCATGCACGGGGGTTAACCAACCGTGGGCTGATTCCCGATGGCAAGTGGCAGGTGACTTTAGTAACTTGCCTCCTGTGGCAGGTGAATTGCTATGGTGAACCTCGTTGACAATCGCCAGCGTTCCAGACCATACTCCGCTGCAAGCTGAAACTAGCCTCGAGCTTATCGATCTCAAATTGGGGCCTATTGAGATTTGTGGCGTAGTTCGCTCACGTCCCGAGTGTTTTTGCGGCGAGTCGGGTTTCACCCTAGGATCACAGGAGGATTCTTGTGTTTAAACCATCTGCCTCTAAGAGACGGATATATTTTTTCTGCGCTATCCCTGTCTTCGCCGTTTTAGCCTTCGCGCTGATAGCGCTCTCCTCCAGATATCATCATGCCCCGCATCCGGATTTGTCTCCCTCTGTGACTTCCCGGCCGGAGACGATTTCCCCGGCAGTGCGCGAGCGCCTTCAGGCCAGCTTCGCTAGGCTCCCCCTGGCCTTCGAGCAGAATCAGGGGCAGACCGATCCGCAAGTCCAGTACATGGCCCGCGCCAATGGATACACTCTGTTTCTGACCAGCCAGGATGCGGTTTTCTCGTTGCACTCCAAGTCCTCTGCAAACGCAAGGCCCAGCCGCAGCCGTGTGCCAAAATTGCAGGTCAACGCTGCTCCTGGCATTTCCGAAAAGCCAGCCGTCGTTCGTATGCAGCTGGTTGGCGCAAATTCCAGTACGCAGATTACCGCGGCTGATCAGTTGCCCGGAAAGAGCAACTACTATCTCGGAAACGATCCAAAGAAGTGGCAAACCAATGTTTCGCAGTATGCCCGCGTCGCTTACAAGAGTGTTTATCCGGGTATCGATCTGGCCTACCATGGCGAGCAAAGCAAACTGGAGTTCGATTTCATCGTTGCCCCGGCCTACGATCCCGCTTCCATTGATCTTGCATTCAGCGGAGCGCAACGCGTGGCCACCGACGCATCCGGCAACCTGGTGATCTCTTCTGCCGGGGGTGACGTCGTATTCCACAAGCCGGTGGCGTATCAGCAACAGAACGGCCATCGTCAGCTCGTGGACGCGAGGTTTGTTGTAAAAGGCAAGAATCAGGTCAGCTTCGATCTAGGCAGTTACGATCGCAGCCGCGAAGTGGTGATTGATCCGACGGTTACCTATTCAACCTATTTTGGAGGGAGTGCCGAGGATGAGGCGTATGGCGTCGCGGTGGATTCCTTGGGGAACGCCTATGTCACAGGAGCGACGAAATCTCCGAACTTTCCAGGGCCGCTCGCAGCGGGCGCAAATTTTGATGTCTTCGTGAGCAAGCTGAATCCGGCTGGCTCCGCGTTGCTTTACTCCACATTTGTTGGAGGCAATGCAGGAAATGGGGACAACTTTGGGCTCGGGATCGCAGTCAATAGCACAGGCACGTACGTCATCGGAAATACCAGCTCAACCAATTTTCCAGCCTCTGTGACAATCGGCGCCGGAGGCGGC
>Ga0210388_10003814_pt1 | contig 11788 bp, 4 predicted proteins | sample IncBWC19OmetaG_FD_155485 | JGI IMG/M metagenome (GOLD analysis project Ga0210388, IMG submission 155485) | Forest soil microbial communities from Barre Woods Harvard Forest LTER site, Petersham, Massachusetts, United States - Inc-BW-C-19-O ... | reverse complement strand
CTACATCACCGCCATAATCACCGAGAACGGCGTCGCCCGCCCCCCCTTCACCGCTAGCCTCCACGCCGTCGCCAATTCCCATTCGTAGCGCCTCGCCCTCCGGTAACACCCCGATTTCCGCCATCCGCACCGCGCCAGTCCCCGTTGCGCCGCCCTGTCTTCAATCTCTCGATGAATCTGCGGGGGCGATTCACTGCGGCTTGCTGCGAACACAAAAAAAACGGCCCCAGCGAAATCGCCGAGGCCGATCGCGGATGCTCCAGATTCTAAGTCAGCTAAATTTCTTACAAGTCTTCACCTTGACTATCCACCATCTGCTTCGGAATAAAGAGTGTACGAATCCAAGCATCCCCGACTTGCAAATTGAAATCGATTTCCTTTTCATCCGAATCTATGCTCGGCTCGCCGCTGGCGTCCTTCTTGGGGAAGCTAAAGATCGCACCGACCACTTTTCCGTCCGCAGTCGCCTGAAACTCCACCTTGGAAGGCGAGAGCTTCTTTTTCGTTTTCTTGAGCTGGATGAACGCCGTGTTCTTGAACGCATCTTCGCCGCGAGCTTTAAAAATCGCCATGTTCTGCCCCGCAACCAGGATCTGATAGCTATCCGGGGCTGTCTTCAAAGCGTTGTCAGCCGCATCTTGCGTGGTAGTCCCCTTCAGCACCTGCCTGCGAAACGACGCCTCGCGAATCGTTCGTGACGACCACCAATAAATGTTGTACACCGACGAGCCCGCACTCGCCTCTTTTTCGCTGCCGCCCGCTTGACTGGGCATAGCGCCGTTGTTGTGCGAAGTATCGTTGCCCCCGCCCGCATACCCGACCGATCCGCCCGTAATCGGTGTCGTGTCGGCCGGATGCCATGCTCCAGATGGGGTAACATTCACCTTTGCCCACGGCGAGGTTTGCAAGACTGTCATTACGTCCTTCTCATCCCACTGTTGATAGGGCTTGGACTTCCAGACGTCTCCTGCCCAAACGATCGCCGCCATCGCCAAAATTGCTAAAGTACCAAACAATGTTTTCCGCATCGCCCTCTCTCCTATCTCAACGAACTGTCCGCCGTAACTCGTTGCTTGCTACCGGCTGCGGCGCGTCGTCGAGCAGATCTTCCGATGGGTCGCGAATTACTCCGTCGCACCCAGCGCCTCTACGCCCATCTATCGGATACCACACCAGCAATTCTACAGCAAAAAAATCTGCCCGAAAGATCGTTCTTCGTATCCGAACATCCCCAGAGCGCCTGAACGCTGGTTCCCGGCAGCAAAAAAAAAGGAGCGCTCCAGCTTCTGGAGCGCTCCCGGTAATTCTCTCAGGCTACGCCGGAGCCCAGGTTAGAAGGTGAGTTGACCTTTGAGCTGGATCAACCGAGGTGACGCATCGCCACCCAGGAAAGAACCAAGAATGCTCGTCGGCGGGTTTACTTGCGACACAATTTTGCCAAACGAGCCGCTGTTGAGGTCGTTCACAGGGTTCGAGAAGTTCGGATGGTTGAACAGATTGAAGAACTGGAATCCGAGCTGGAACGAGCCGCGCTCCCAGTGCGGAATCGCAAACTTCTTCGTGACATTGAAGTCGGTGTCAAAGTAGTTCGGTCCGCGGAATGCGCCCCGCAACCCCTGGGACCCGAAGCCGGTTTCGGAGCCGGCTGGGACGAATTGGCTGTACGCCAAGCAAGGGACCGCTGCCGAGCCTGCGAACTTTGAGCTGTTGCAGTTGGATCCGAACGCCGACGCGGACAACGGTTCCGGGAAGATCGGACCGCCGAGGTTATTACCTGCGAGCGCGTTGGACGCCGCTGTGTCAACAACGGTAAACGGAAAGCCGGTTCGGTAGAACCAGGCACCCGAAATCTGCCATCCATCAACCAAAGGTGCCCAACCGTGGCCCATTAGAGCCTTCCGAACTGGCACCTGCCACACGTAGTTGGCGTTTATCACGTGCCGAGCATCGTAATCCGCCGGGCCATAATTTCCCTTCAGGTCAAACGGATTCTGCGGATTCAAAATGTTGCCTACGCCCGAGAACGGAAAAAACCCTCCGTTCGAGATGTCATCCAGTGCCTTGCTGTAGGTGTAATTAAATTGAACCAAGCCTCCGCCCGCACCGCTGAAGCGGTGCTGATAGGATGCTGTCACGCCGTTGTAGTTTGAGACTCCGCCGCTGGTGACGTCCGTAACGGTCCCGAATTGCGTCGTAACGGGCGCCGTCGGAAGCCCGGTGAACGCCGGTGCAAATGCGTTCACGCCGTTGTCGAAGACCGGGATGTGGATACCGTGGTTTCCGTTGTAGCCGACGGTAATCAGATCGTTGGCGCCAAACCCTTTTTGAATTTGCAGATTCCACTTCTGGAACTGCGGCGCGTAGGTCTTCGGGTCCGTGAACGTGAATCCAGGCGGCAGAGCAACTGTGCTGGCACCCGAGTTAAAGGCGGTCAGGAACGCTGCATTGTCTGCGCTGGCACAGCCGAAAATGTTCCCCGGCTGATTCGGCGACAGAAACCCCGGGCATGCGGTCGAGCCCGAAAATTCGTTAAACACATTGAACTGCGGCGCGTTTTGCGCCAGATTGTCTGCGATTCCGCCCGGGAAGATGTCGTAGAAGATTCCCACTCCGCCGCGTATCACGAAGTTCGATTTCCACATCTCGGTGGAACTGCTGAACGGCTGCCAGGCAAAGCTTAGGCGTGGCGACCACTGAACCCCTTGATAGCTGTTCAGCCCTTCATTTCGGCCAGAAAGGATTTGCGTGTTGTACGGAGCTGTCGGATTGGCTCCAACATCGGCCAGCGTTCCATTCAACTGCGCAAAGCAATTGATCGCGCAGGTGGGGTTAGACGCATGTTCGATGCGCAGCCCCGGCGAGATCGTCAGGTTCGACTTCACTTTCCAATCATCCTGAAAGTATCCGGCAACTTCATACAAACGTACCGGGACGTTGGTTACGGAACTGAAGTTCTGTTGGAGCTCGGTTCCCACTGACCCATTCGTTCCCGTTACCAAGCCACCGTTCGCGAAGTCCGCCAGAGAGAAAGGAATTTCGAGCCCTTCGATCCGGTTGCCGAAATCGTGATCGCTTACCCAGTTCTTGTGAAACTTCATCCCAAACTTCAACGTGTGATTTCCGATTAGCTTCGAAACGTCATCGTCGATTTGGAACTGCGTCACGTTTCGTCCCTGCGGGAATGCGAAGCCTTCTCCGCCGAGGTTCAATCCGCTGGTCTGATCTCCCAAGGAGACGTCGCCCAAGATCAACGACGTGGGGAACGTCTGCAGCGACGCTGCCTGCTGAGTGTTCTGGAAGATCGCTGAGTACCATGTGGCGGCGATCAAGAACTGGTTCGTCAGGCTGGGGCTGAAAGTGTGCGTCTCGTTCAACTGACCTTGGTATTCCGGCTGCCAGCTGGACGCATTGAAAATCGGGTTCAGCGGGTCGGTATAGGTCGGCTGGGTTCCCGCGTCGTACTGCACGCGCATAAATGCCCGGTCGTTCGCTCCGATATTCCAGTCAAGACGGCCGGCAATCTGCCATTCCGGCGCGAAGTTGATCGGGTTTTCACGAAGGTTCACGGCGCAAGGATTGCCGACGCCGAAGGCAGCAAACGGTCCGCCCGCGAAGTTCGCATTCGAGCAACCGCCATTTGTAATCTGAGACGCTGACTGCTGGTTCAGTGCGCCATTGAACGAATTGAACGCTCCCGCCCCGCTTCCCGGAACACCAGTCACGCCCGTGCAAACACCAGCGATATTCTGGCAGTAAAAGGGTACGGATGCTGCTAAACCCGTGGCGTTCAGATTGTTGACGACAGCGGTCTCAAAAGGCAGCGTTGGTACGTTGAAAGACGACGGCACCGGAATCAGTACGCGCAATCCTTCGGTGTTCAAAAAGAAGAACAGCTTGTCCTTCATGAACGGGCCACCGATTGATGCGGCCCACTGGTTCGCATTGTCGAACGGCTTCGGGACGCCGGCATTCTTGTCTAGCCAACCCTCGGCGTTCAGCGCGCGCCCATTCCAGAAATACACCGCGTTCCCGTGGAAGGCATTTCCACCGGATTTGGTAACGTAGTTGACGTCAATGCCCGCGAAGGTTCCGTAGGCGGCGGAGAAACCGTTGGTCACCACATCCGCTTCCTGAATCTCGTTGGTTCCTAGCAGCAGGTTCGAGGCGCCAGAGTTGCCGAGGTTCAGGAACGGATCGTTGTCGTCCATTCCGTTCATCGTGAAAAGGTTCGACGTCGCCGGCAATCCGAAAGCCTCAACGTTGCCGTAACCGCCCTGGTTGTTCGCCACAACGCCCGGAGCAAGCTGCGCAATCGCGGTCAGATCGTTGCCAGGATTTGGAACGCTGGAGACTTGCTGCTGCGTGACTGCAGTCGATGTGTCACCGTTGTCTGTCTGCAACAAGGGCGCCGCTTCGGTCACCGTCACGGTCGTGCTAGCTGCACCGACCGTCAGCGTAAAGTTCACGCTCGCGATCTGGCCTACTCCGACGTCCGCTGGGCGCGTCACTGACTCGAACCCCGTGACGCTTACCGTCACGTCGTACCGGCTTGGCTTCAGCAGGTAAAAACGGAAGGTGCCCTCGCGGCTTGTCGTCGTCTCTTGCGTGTTACCCTTAGTTTCGTCCCTCAGAGTTACCTTAGCGTTGGGAACCACCGATCCGCTGGGATCGGTTACGGTGCCGGTGAGGTCGCCCGTCGTACTCGTCTGTGCCGCGACTCGCGTTGCACCCAGAGATAGCACTACCAGCAGCGCAAACACAGCTGCGAAAAAACGCTTCCAGTTCATACATCCTCCTAGAGATTGTGGCGAGAACATCGAAGAAGTTTGTGAACCCACCCCTGCCCCCATACACATAAACGATCAGCCACTCGTTCCATCGCACGTTTGTTTCCATGTAAAATCAAAAATAAAGACCCTACAATCAGCAGTTTACATAAGGTACCAAAATGCGTATGCAAACTCTCATACCATTTTCCATATACACGCACGCAATCCTGTATGTCCGAACGTAGGAAATTGCCTCATTTACGTCCCGCGATCGCACAATTGAATCAGCGTCGCACCACGGCCATTCCGCATTTACGCAACGCGACTATGCGAACCACCATATATAGAGTTCGGTTTAGATTTGAGAACTCGGATGGCGGGCCTACCTTTCCACATAAGAATGCAAGCCAACTAGCTTAGTTTCAATCGGATAAAAACAATTCAATATGGCAGGTTCGTTGCTTTCCCGTCTGCGGGCAGTGGGATGGATATGTGTCCGCAAGGATATCGCGCGCATGCGTATTCGCGCGCATCCTCCCACCTCAAATCAAGTTGAATCAGGAGCTACGAAGATGAAACCAAAGCATCTCCATCGCCTGATGGCGCTTATGGCCATCATTTGGGCCCTATCCTTAAGCTGTTCCGGTCTGGCTGCGCAAACGCAGACCACCGGGGACGTTGCGGGCGTGGTGACCGACGCGAGCGGCGCGGTCGTGCCCGACGCCAAGGTCGTTCTGAAAAGCAACGATCGCGGCGGTGCACAGGACATCACTACAAACAAAGACGGCGTCTATCGCTTCTTCTTGCTGGCACCCGGCAGCTACACCGTGACGGTCAGCGCCGCTGGATTTCAAACGTCCCAGCAGGTAGTCGAGATCAATCTAGGTCAGATCGCGACGGCGGATGTGCATCTGTCCGTGGGCTCATCCAGCACCACGGTTACGGTCTCCGAAGAAGCTCCGCTGGTTGAATCCGAGAACGGAAACGTATCCAGCACCTTGTCCGAAAAGCAAATTCAGGAGATGCCGAACTCCGGAAACGACATCACGTTTAACGCGCAACTGGCGGCCGGCTCGGTCTCGAACACTGCCGGAGGCGGCCTCGGCAATTTCTCAAGCTTCGGCATTTCCGCCACCGCCAACCTATTTACGCTGAATGGCATGGACGATAACGATCCGTTCCTCAGTCTCAACAACTCCGGCGCGACTAACTTGACGCTGGGAAACAACGAAGTGCAGGAAGTATCCGTCACCACCAACGGATATTCCGGGGAATATGGCACGCTGGCGGGTGCAAACGTCGCCTTCGTCACCAAGAGCGGCACCAACGAGTGGCACGGAAAGGATTCCTACTACTGGAACGGCCGCGCGCTCAACGCCAACAGCTGGTTCAACAACGCCGGCGGGGTTCCGCGTTCGTTCGTGAACGCCAATCAATGGGGTGCCGATATCGGCGGACCGATTCTGAAGAACAAGGTTTTTGGATACTTCAACACCGAGGGTTTGTATCTGTTCATACCCGCGGGCGGCGCCACCATCTCCATACCCAGCCCGCAGTTCTCAGCTGCCACCCAGGCTTTCATCAATTCCAGCTTCGGTGCCAGCTCTCCCACGGGTGCGTTCTATAACAGCGCTCTCTCACTGTACGCGGGAACACCGGGCGGGCCGGGCACCTCGGTTGCACCCTCAACAACGGTGAATCCGACGACGGGCACGCTTCTCGGCGGCGGATGCGACGCTTCGGTGGCGGATATTGACAAAGCCACGGGAACGACTCATTTCGCGGGCACTGCCACGACGCCAGGTACGCCTTGCGTCAATACTCTTACGTCAGTCGCGAGCAATATGACGCATGATTGGTTGGTCGCCGGCCGCGTGGATTGGAACATCGGCAACAACGACCGAATGTTTACGCGCATCCAAAAAGAGCATGGCTTGCAGGCTTCGATCACCGACCCGATTAACTCCATTTTCAACGCTCAGAGCGATCAACCCGAATATCAGGGTCAGTATCAATGGACTCACTCGTTCGCGGGGAGCGCGGTAAATCAGTTCATCGCGTCCGGCCAGTGGTACTCAGCGGTCTTCGACAACGTCGATCGCGCGGCGACGCTCGCTAAATTCCCCACGCTTCTGAATTTCGGCAACGGCGCCTTTCAGACGCTCGGCGGATTTTTCGGCTTGGGCAATAACCTGCCGCAAGGACGGAACGTCACGCAAGCTCAGTTGTCCGATGACTTCTCCAAAACAATCGGTGTTCACACGCTCAAGATCGGTCTGAAGTACCGGCGCAACGACGTCACCGATTTCGATTTGGGGTTGTTCACGGACGGAGTCGTCACGCCTTCCAACCTGGGCGCCTTCTTCTTCGGAGGGTTTGATCCCGGAACCATCGGCGGCGCCAGCAACCTCACGCAAGCTTTCACCAAGTCCACTGAGTTTCCCGCCGCTCTTTACAATTTGGGCGGCTATGTGGAAGACGATTGGAAAGTGAAGAGTAACTTGACGCTGACTCTGGCGCTGCGCCTGGAACATGATTCCAATCCCATCTGCACAACACTTTGTTTTGCAGCTCCGTTCAGTCCCTTCCTCTCGCTCGATCACGACGTGAACATCCCCTACAACGCGGCCATCCAAACCGGAAGAAAGCAAGCGTTGCCGTACCTCACCACCATCGCGCCGCAACCGCGCTTTGGTTTTGCTTACACCCCGCATATATTCGGAATGCACGGAGAGACGGTAATTCGCGGAGGAATTGGCATCTTCTATGACGCCTTTCCAGGCGTCGTAGTCGATAGTTTTGCGCAGAACTCTCCCGCATTTAACACGTTCTCGCTCAACTCATCCGCCGCTACGCCTAATGTCGCTCCCGGCGCGGCGAACAATCTCTTCGCGGCCGCCGCCGCATCGAACACCGCGTTCCTGGCGGGTTTCAACAACGGCGCGACTTTCCCGGAGATCAGCGCTTCGGTTCCGGGATTCTCTCCGCCAGGATTGTTTTCGGCATCGAAAATGCCTCTGAATCCGCAATACCAAAAGTGGAGCCTGGAAGTCGAACGCAGTTTTGGCCAGAACATGTCGTTCGATGTACAGTATGTCGGCAACCACGGCATTCACGAATTGTTCTTCGACAATGGCTTGAACGCTGCTGTGCCGATCTCCACGGCCTTTCCTACCGGCTTCAATGGCCTGCCGACCACGCCACTCGATGCGCGTTTCGGTCCTGTGACGCAAACGTTCTCGGGCGGTGTCTCCAACTACAACGGATTGGCGATGACTTTCACCCGACGCTGGGGCAGCGGAGTCGCCCAAATCAATTATGTCTATAGCCACGCGCTCGATGACTACTCCAATGGTGGAAACCCTGCCGTACCGTTCGTTAGTACTGCGTTCGGCGCCACCAACTCCGCCATCAGTTTCCCGGAGAATCCGTTCAATCCCCGCCAATTCAACTATGGCAATTCGGACTATGACGTAAGGCACTACCTAAGCGCCGACTACGTCTGGACCTTGCCGATTCGCAGATTGCTCCGCGATCGTGGCTGGCACCCGCTTACCGATGGATGGCAGGTTTCCGGAACTGTATTCGCTCGCAGCGGATTGCCCTTCACTCCGGTTGATCTCAGCACCAGCGGGACTCTTCTGGGCTCGGACTATGGGGGTACGATATTTGCCCAACAAGTATCGTCCGCGAATGTGTACGTGACTTGCCCGGCGGGTCAACCACAACAGAACATCTGTCTCAACAAGAATGACTTCACCACGTCGCCTTCAGGCTTCGGCAACGTAACCCGTAACCAACTCCGCGGTCCCCACTACTTCGACAGCGACTTCACGCTGATGAAGCAGACCAAGATTCCGGGCTGGGAGAAAGGGCAGATTGGATTCGGGGCGCAGTTTTTTAACGTATTCAACCACCCCAACTTCCAATCTCCGGTCGGGGACGCCAGCAACCAGGCCTTGTTCGGAAGCGTCATTGCCACGGTCAACCCTCCGACGAGCGTATTCGGGTCAGGTTTGGGCGCCAACGCATCGCCGCGCTTGATTCAGGCCAAACTGCAGTTCAGCTTCTAAGGTCCTGGATGAGCACGTGAATGCAAAAAGGGCGGTCCCGCGTTGCGGGACCGCCCTTTGCTGCGTTTATCTTCACTCTATTTCGAGACTATCCGGACACCGCGTCTGCGCGATCACCTTCCCGGCTTGGACTGTTGCTCACCGAAGCCGTCGCATCCCGCCGAGCGGCCGCGGCTAAGTCGATATCCCTCCGGCTTATTGCGCGTCTGTAACCTTGCCCTTCACGAATGTGACCTTGAGATCCTTATATACATAAATCTGCTTGGGGCCCAGGTTGAGGATTTTATCCGGCTGGCCAAGAATCGCCGTCACTTGATCGGGTGTCTGACCAATCTCCACCGTAGCAGGCGGAGCGGCCGGGGCCGCCGGTGCGGCTGCCGGAGCGTCCGCCGCTGCGGGCTGTTGATTCGCGTCGCCCCCTGCCGCTGCCTGCTGCTGGTTTCCGCTGTCGTCCGACTTCGCGGAATCATCCGGTTGAACCGTCAAAACCTCCGCGACCAGGCTCAGCACCTGATCCGCGCTGAGGTTCGAGCCCTTCGGGTAAATGAATTTGAGCTGCGAGTAATACCGAACATCCTGATAAGGATCGCTGAACAACGTGAAAAGAACGCCGTCGGGCTGCACGGCGATACCCGTCACCCAGAATTTCTCGCCGGTAACAAATTGCCGTCCTTGCACGGTCTGCGGCGGCGGATGTCCGATCATGCTGCCGAAACCCTGCAGCTTTTGATGCACTCCGTACGCGCCCTCGGAGAGTTTCCCGCCGCTATAAGTGTTCACCGGCGGTACTTGCGTCGAGGTGGGGTACATCAGCAGCTTGTCTTTCTGCAGGACCAATACGGCGCCCGCAGTGACGATGTCGCTCTTATCGTCCGTCGGCTTGGTGAGCTGATACTTCGCTTGCAGTTGGCTCTGCAGCGAACCCTGCGCTCCCGCCGCGAACCATGGGAAAATTCCCGCAACCGCCAGGACGGCAATCTGCATCCGAATCGGAAGTCTGGCCTTCATTGATAACTTCTCCTTGGGCGTGGCAAGCCCTGCGGTGTTCTTCGGAAATTGTAAAACCCGGTGTCTGGGTTCTTGCTTCAAAAACCGCTCAAGCTGTGCCGGAGCGCCAGTGGTTTTCCCCAACTGACGCTCCGATCCCGCTTTCTGCAGTACGGTGTTACAGTCTTGATGCCGTAACTGTCAGAGTTATTTTGTGCTTAGTCCTGACCGCTGGACCCCGCCTGCGCTTGGACGTCAGCATCGGCCTTGTCCGCATCCGCCTGCTGCGCCTCCAATTCACCCTTGACCGATGTATCTGGCTTCACCTGGCCGTCGGGATTGGCGCGAGTCTTGGTGTCAGGAGCTGCCGGCAGTCCGTTCTTCCCTTGATTGTCCGCCAGCGTCTTGAGGCCGGAATCGAGTTGCTCGCGGAAGTGGTTGTGCATTTCCTGCAGATCGTCAACGGCCACCGCGACTTGCGAACCCGACGGGCAGTCGGATTTCTGGCTCGCGCTGACCAGCACCTTCACGCTCTTGTTCGCATCCGGAGTGTCTTCAATTCGCGTCACAACGTCTCCGGCGGATAGCGAACAATCCTGCCCATCCGGTCCCGTCTCGTTCAGGACGTCGCTGACGATAAACGTCCGGTGGTTGGGATCAAGAGCCGCCGGGACCTCTTCGGGCTGGTTTGCGTCCGCGGACGTGTCTGCCGCAGGCGCTGCTGCTGCTGCCGCCGCGGGTTGGGGTGCCTGTGCCGCGGCTTGCTCGGCCGCCAGCTGCGCCTTCACTTCATCTGCGATCGCCTGCTTCACTTCCGGCGTCAGCGCTACACCGCCGCCACCACCGCCGTTACTGGCATCCTGTTGTGCGCCAGCATCGCCCTGCGCAGCCGCGGCATTCGCATTCGCCGCTGCCTGCGCTTCATACGCCGCCTGCAGGTTCTGGCTGATCACGTAGTCGGTCATCCACAAGGCTGCGGTTGCATACGCTGGATACGGATTGAAGTAGTAGCCGTAGTATCCGTACCACGGCGCTCCTCCCCAGCCCCAGGAGTAAACCACCGGTGCCGCCCACGGATTGTAGGCCCAGCCATAAAATGCCGGACCATAGTAGTAGGCCGGCACGTAGCCATAGTAGTAGCCTCCATGGTAGTAGCCACCCCGGTATCCATACGCATAATACCGGCCGCCACGGTAGTAGGTTCGCCCCATATACCGGTGCCCGTCGCGTCCCCGGTAACCACGCTCGCCGTAACCCCCATGCCGCCCGGTGTTGACGAGCCGGCCGCCGCCAGCGCGCCGTCCCTCCACTCTCGTGCTGCCGTGCGCGCCGTGCGTGATCGTTGCACCATGGGCAGTCTTGACGGAGGTGACTCGGCCGCCTGAAACGCGCGCTGTATTGCCGCTCTTGGTTGTGACGGTCTTTGCAGGTGCCGCGTGTGCTGCGCCGCCCTTGCCGGCTGTGTTCGTCGCACCCTTTCCACCAGCTGCAGTCGTGCCTTTAGCGCCAGCCGTCGTCGTTGCGCCCTTACCGGCGGTGGTCGTCGTCGCCCCTTTCCCCGCGGTTGTTGTCGTCGCTCCTTTTCCAGCAGTGGTGGTCGTGGCACCTTTGCCGGCAGTGGTGGTCGTCGTGCCCTTATTCGCTGTGGTGGTCGTCGTGCCCTTGTTAGCTGTGGTGGTCGTCGTTCCCTTATTGGCCGTAGTTGTCGCACCTTTGTTGGCTGTGGTCGTCGTTGTTCCGTGATTGGCGGTCGTCGTTGTCGTGCCATGGTTAGCCGTGGTCGTCGTGCCATGGTTGGCAGTCGTCGTAGTGTTGTGATTGGCCGTGGTGCCGTGGCTGGCAGTCGAGGCGCCGCCTCCGCTCGGGTGCGAGGCAGGGGCCGACGGATGCGCTGCGGGAGCGGCCTTTGGCGCTGGCGCCGACCCTGTTTTGTTCTTCTGCCCCCAAGCCAAGCTCGGG
>Ga0210388_10003813_pt1 | contig 11789 bp, 8 predicted proteins | sample IncBWC19OmetaG_FD_155485 | JGI IMG/M metagenome (GOLD analysis project Ga0210388, IMG submission 155485) | Forest soil microbial communities from Barre Woods Harvard Forest LTER site, Petersham, Massachusetts, United States - Inc-BW-C-19-O ... | reverse complement strand
CGGTGTTGGTCATGACACTTTTTCCTCCGGGTTTAGGTGTTCGGTGACCGCTTTCCCCGCCACTCGGTCTCCGAGCTTCGCAGGACCCGTGTCGACGCAATGCTTGTGCCAGCCCGCTCGTGTCGACGGGACTAGAACGAGAGGAATTAGAAGGAGAGTGCGAAGCCGCCCGTCACGCCGGTCGGCGTCGGCGCGAGGCCGAAACGGACGGCCGGCTCCGCGTAGCGAGCGTCGCGGTCCTCGCGCTCCTTGTGCTTCTTGGGCTCCTTGACGTTTTCGCCCCGAAAGAGCCGGCGGTTGAGCGCGAACATCGGCCACCCGATCGACGTCGCGATGACGCCGATCGGGATCGAGATGAGCGCATAGATGGGGACCCACCGCGGGGTGCTGCTGCAGCTCTCCGCTTCGCACATCGATCCGAGGGCGGAGAGCCCGAGAGCGGCGAGCCCGCTCGCGGCGAGGACGGCGCCGGAGATTCCAAGTACGAGCCCGGTGTTTGCGGCGCTCGGGCTCGTGTCGAGGACATGGAAGGTCATGGGCTTCCGGACGCTGATGCCTTTGGTCCCGATGGTCTGGCCATCGGATCCGATGAGGCGAAGTCGATAGGAGCCAGGATCGACGACGGCCTCGCAGTCGTCGAAGCACCGGGACACGACGCGGCGCTTGTCATCGCCATCGCCATCTCCATTGTCGTCGGTCCGTTCGATCGCGACGCTCGTGCCTGGTCTCACCGATCCGATATGCACGGAGATCCCGGGTGCGGGCTCGTCGGACGCGGCATCGTCCTGGGCCCGTGCAACGCGAGGAGAGAGCGCCGCGGCGAGGCCGAGGACTCCGGCGACGAGGTAGCGAGCCGCGGGCGTCGAGCCGCCCGTCCGGGACGTCGATGGCATCCGCGAAGTGTGCTCGTCCGCCGGGGCGCGATCAAGCGCGTAGCGCTGGACGTGACTTCCGACCTAGACGAGAAATTCCGAGCATTGCAGTCCTTGCAGCATGCAGATGAAGCCGGCGTAGGATTCCCGCCATGGGCAAGAAGCGCCTCGCTGCGACGACTCTGATCGCCGCCACCGTGCTCACTGGTTGCTACAAGACCGTCGGACCCGTCGTGACTTCGGTACGACTCGACAAGAGCGGCGCCATTCACTACTCGCGCTGCAATCTCGTCGTCGGTAGTACATGGTTCTGGATTCCCGACGCGGACCTCGAGGACTGCGTCAGCGAAAGCCACGAGAGCCTGGAGGCTCCCGGGCCGCTGCACCCGCACGCGTCGACGAAGGAGAAGGACTGAGCCACCGGCCAAGCTGCCGGCGGAGGAGACCTCGAGTCGCGTGCGCTGCCGCAGGCTCGGGGCCCCCTTCACCCGTCAGCGGTGCGCCGTCGCTTCGCGTGGGGCGATGGCCAGTCTCTGCTCGAACCACGCGAGATGTCGCTGCTCGTCGGAGAAGTTGCGTTCGAGGGTCGTACGCGCCTGGATCGGCAGATCCCGTTCTTCGAGCGCGCTCCGGTACGTCTTCGTGGTCGTCTCCTCGTTGCTCTTCATGGCCTCGAGCACGGCGTGCTCGCCGGCCATTCCGGCGAGCACGACCTTGCCCTTGGTGAGCACCTGTTTGAAGTCCGCCTTCGTGGCCGGCTCTCCGCCGAAGTCCTGCACCAAGGGGGTCAGATCGACCACGTGCCGCTGATGGTCGCCGAGGAAGCGCCTCAGCTGAGCCTTGTCGCTCTCCTCGTTGAGCCGCGCGATCGCGGCTTCATACGCTTCGATCGCGTCGAAATCGAGAGCGATGAGAGTGTTGAGCGCCTTGACGAACTGAGTCGAATTCGTGGTCATTTTCGCCATCGGAATTCTCCATGTTGGACGCCGACAAACGTCGATTCGCGTGCGGACGCCGAGTGCCAGCGACTGCCATTCCCGTGCCCGACGGCGCGCCGGCCACGCACCGTCGACCGGGTGCGTCGCGCCGCTTCTTTTCGCCCCAGGACGAGGCCTCCCGCGAGGCGAGACCGCCAGGGGCGTCGGCACGCAGCAAGCCTCGGTCGCGACGGCGCGCTCGCTGGTGCTTCGCATGCCGGCGCGCCAGCGTGCAGAGCGGTGGCCTGCGTGAGCCTGGCAGCGGCGCGTCTTTCTTGTCGTGTGGGTCTTGTCGTGGGGAGGTATCGAGATGGCATGACGGTTGCCCCTGAAGGTCCCGATGAGACCCGCCATTCCGACAATCGCGTTGCGCGTGGCGTTCGCCTGGGCCGTCGTCGGGTGCGCCCATCAGGAGCCGCCGGCGAATGGTCCGAACGGTCCGGGGGACATGCCCCTGCCGCTCATCGGCGATGGCGGGGACGCCGCCGCGCTGACAGGGGTGCCCTCGCCGGGACCGCAGGCTCTCGTGCCGGTCGTCGATCCGGCGACGCTCACGGTCTCGAACGGACTGCCGACCGCAGGGATCGATCCCGCAAACGACGTTCCGTCGAACGCGGCGATGGACCTCGGCGACGCCCAGATCCTCGAGGCCACGCAGATCGCGAACCGGGACGAAATCGAGCAGGCCGAGCTCGCGCAGGAGAAGGGCAGGGACGCCCAGGTGAAGGCGCTCGCGGCGATCATGATCAAAGAGCTCTCGGAGGCCACCAGCAACGGCGTTGCCCTGGCGAAGGCGGTGGGGCTGATGCCGGCGTCCAGCGCGACGAGCATGGCCCTCGAAGAGGACACCCGGAAGGCGACGAGCGTGCTGAAGGTGGAGACCGGCGCGGGGTTCGACAGGCGCTACGCCGACGCGCAGGTCAAGGAGCAGCGGGCAGTGCTCGAAGCCCTCGAAGACAAGCTGCTGCCCAACGCGAAGAACCCGCACCTCAAGGCGTATCTGACGGAGGTGCAGGTCGCTGCTGCCGCACGGCTGGAGCGGGCGCAGGCGCTGCAACGCCAGCTGGACATCAAGGCGCGAGGCGCATCTCTGGCTAGCGGGATCTAGCCACCCATGCGCCTCACGGTCCTGCGTCGAAGGTCGCGCCCGTTCGAGCGCCGCCGAAGCACATCGAGACGCACGCGGGGCAGCCACTGAGCTGCATCTCGCAGAGCACGCAGTTGGTGCACGCCTGCAGCAGCTTCGCGCAGTTTTGCGCGACGCACTGCCCGCAGGCCATGGTGGTCGCGAACGCGAGCTGCGCCTCGTTGCAACCGTAGACCGGGCTGCTCTCGGCCTCCTCGTCGCTCGCGTCGCCCACCGTCGCATCGGACTCGGCGTCGATCTCGGCGTCGACGAGGACTCCGCCATCCGTGCGCCCGCCGCTCGACGAGGAGCACGCTGCGGAGAGCGTCGCTAGGGCCAACGTCATCGCACTGGCGATCGTCCGGCGCATCGGTACCTCCTCGCAGAAGCCGCTTGACCCATAGTATGGGCAACGCGCGCGACGGCGGTCAACGCGCGCCGCTTCGTTTTGCAGGCCGCGCAAAAATGTCTCACGCGCTTGGAACCGAGGTCACTGGCCCGGAGCGGGGGCCGCGCCCCAGCGTCCGGGCAAGAACATGGCGGCGATGCGGGCCGGCGCCCGGATCCCTTCGCTCGACATCGTGGTCTCGGCATCGCGCCGGATGCGCTCTCCCTCTTCGCCGCCGAGCAAGCACCCGAGCTGATGGCGCGCCGAGCACGCGTGGAGCGCCATGTCGGCGGCGTCGGCCTGCTCGGCGGCCCTGCGCAGCGCGGCCGTCGCCGTGGCCGTGTCGCCCTCGGCGTTCGCCACCGCGGCGCGGATCATGCTCGCGAGCGGAGCGATCCACGTCATGTCCTGGCGCTCCAGGCGCCTCGCGATCGCTCGCGCCTCGGCAAGGCGCGCCCGTCTCGTGGGCGCGGCCGACGCATCCAGCGCCGCGGCCACGGCGGCGCACCCGCGCACGTAGCGGGTCATCTCGCGGACGAACTGCGAGTGACCCAGGAAGCTCCATTTGAAGGCGCGCCGATCGCGTTCGAGGCGCGCATACGCGCGCGGCCCGTCGCCCACGTAGAGCTCGATCTGCGTCTCCCAGAGCATCGCCTTCCAGTGCTGGACGTGGAAGCCATGCTGGGTCCAGGTCGCGAGCGCGAATCGAATGTGCTGCCGGCCCGCCTCCGGATCGTCGACGGCGAGAGACGCGTCGACCAGCGGGGCGGCGCGCACGTTGACCACCGTATAGGTGTCTCCGCGGCGCTCCGCGTCCGCCAGCAGCCGGGTGGCGCGCCGCGCCTGCTCGCGGACGCGGCCCAGGAAAAAGAGCGAATAGACGGCGAAGGTCCGATTGAGCGCCCGGGTGTCGTTGCTGGCCTGAGCGGCCCGGCTGTAGAGGACCTCGCGCGCCTCTTTCCAGCGCCCTCGATGGAACAGCGCCAGGCCCCGGCACGTCTGGAAGTACGCGTCGGCCACGGGATCGCGGAGAGTCTGCCCGAGCCGCTCGGCGATCGCGTACGCGGTTCGCTCGTCCTTTCCGATCGGTCCTCCCTGGCTCGCCAGATGGGCGAACTGGATGCACGCCGCGCGCATCACTTGCCAGCGGTCCCCGACGTCGAGCGCGAGCCGAAAGAGGCGGGCCTGCATGCAGGCACCCAGCACGACGTCGACGACCGAGTAGCCCTGCGCGACCGCCGACAGAGTGTCGAGACGGACGCGGTCCTCGGGCGTGACCGCCTCGGGAGATCGCTCCTCGAAGCGGAGCCCGCGAAGGGCCAGGAGGAACCGGTGAAACAGGAGCGAGAACACGGCCTGGAGGGCGCTGCGGGGCGCCCTCATCCCCACGGCGCCGAGGACGCGGTGCAGGACCGCCACGCCCTCGTCCGTGCGCCCCGCGAGGAGCAGCTGCCCCGAGGCGCTCCTCTCGAGATCCACGCGCTGCAGCGGGGGGGCGCCGGAGGCGGCCTCGAGGTAGACCCTGGCTGCCTCGGCGCCGCGGCCGGAGCGCTCCAGCGCGGCGGCGAGCTGGACGCGCAGGGGCCGCGCGTCATCGGGTGTGCGAGGGAGCGTGTCGAGCGCGAGCCGATAGAGGCGGGCCGCCTGGTCGAACGCGAGCTGCTTCGCGGCCTGCTCGGCGGCTCGCTCCGCGTAGCGGGCGCCGCGCTCGGCTTCGCCGCTACCGAGCAAGTGAATGGCGAGGGCCTCCACGTCTCCCCGCGATGTTGCCTCGAACGCCCGCGCGAGCCCGGCATGATGGGCGCGCAAGACGTCCGGCGGAAGCTGCTCGACGATCGTCTCGCGGATGCGATCGTGACTCGGCTCGACGACCTCGTTGCCGTCGCGAAAACCCGCGCGAACCAGGCGCTCGCCGCGCAGCAGCTCGACGTGATCGTCCATCCCGCCGGTCCCTCCGCATGCGTGCGCCAGGAGGGAGAGCGTGAGCGGTCGTCCTCCCACCGCGACGACCTGCGCGAGCCGTCGGGCGGGCTCGGGGAGGCGGGCGAGCCGGTCCTTGACGACCTCGGCGAGCGTGAGGAGAGCGAGCGCCCCGTCGCCCGCGGCCGATCGCGCGGAGTTGCTCCGCACGAGCTCCTCGACGAGAAACGGGCTCCCCTTGGCCTCGCGCGCGACGGCCCGGGCCAGGCGCTCGGCACCCTCGCTGGAGGAGCCGCTCATTCGCGCGATCGCAAGACGCTCCACGTCGGGCTGGTCCAAGGGACCCACGGTGATGTCTCGAAGGTCGGCCGCTCCGGGCCAGCGCTCGTTCATCTCGGTGAGAAACGGGCTCGTCGAAGCTTCCTCGGCCCGGTAGGTCATGAGGAGCAGAATCGGCGGCGCGTCGGGGGGACGCATCACTTCGTGAAGGAGCGCGGCGCTGTCGACGTCTCCCCACTGGACGTCGTCCACGTAGAGGACGAGAGGCCGGCGCCGCGCGAGCGATCCGAGGAGCTCGCGCAGCGCGCCAAACGCTTCGTGGCGGACACGGAGCGGATCGTCGACCGGTCGTTCGGCGATCCGGGCGAAGCTCGGGACGCGCTTGAGAACGGGGAACAAGCGAGCGAGCGCCGCGGCATGCTTGGGAGGGGCGAAGGCCCCCTCGGCCTCCTCGAGTCGGATGAGGCGCCGTGCGAGCGAGTCGACCAGGCTGTCGACTGCCTTGTAGGGAACGGACTCGCGCTCGTAGGCTCGGCCGGAGAGCGTCAGCGCCTCGCCGCCTCCCGCCGGGTCGTCGAGGAAGTGCTGGACCAGCGTCGACTTTCCCATTCCGGCGCCGCCGCCGACGCGCAAGGTGACGGCCTGCCCCGTGGACACGACGTCGAGCGCTTCGCGAAGGGCCTCGAGCTGGTCCTCGCGGCCGACCAGGAGCTGCGGGTTCGCCTGCGGCGTGGCGTCGAAGCGCGGGGCCGGCCGCACGGTGGTGGAGATGGCTCCGAGGCGCCGGAGGATTTCGGCTCCCTCCGGGCGTCGGCCCGGGTCTCTCTGCAAGAGAGCGACGCAGAGCGCCTCGAGGTCGGGCGGGATGCCTCGCACCCAGGTGCTCGGCGCGATCACCTCGAGGCTGGCCTTCCCCACGAGGAGGTCCATGCTCGAACCCTCGAAGGGCGGTCGCCCCGTCAGGGCCTCGTAGAGCATCACCCCGACCGCATACCAGTCGCTGGCGGGCGTCAGCACCGCCCCCGAGGCCCGCTCGGGAGACACATAGAGGGGAGTGCCGAAGAAGGCTCCGTCGCTCTCGTCGGCGGCGCGCGCCAGCTCCAGCACGATGCCGAAGTCGAGGAGCACGACGCGGCCCTCGGGCGTCACCCGGACGTTCGAAGGCTTGACGTCGCGGTGCAGCTTGCCGGCGGCGTGGAGCGCTCGCAGCCCTTGCACGAGCTGGCGCAATGCCGGCCTCAGTCTCTCCGGGTTGGCCGGCATCGGTTGATCGCCCAGCGAGGCCGCGGGGGCGGCCGGCGGCGGGTGGTCCCCGACGACGCGGATCTGGCGGGTGACGAGGTTCGAGCCCGTGCTGGGCCCGGGGGTGCCCGTCGGAGTGCGGCTGGGACGAGGAGCGCGCTCGCCGAGGACGTGTTCGAGGAAGTCGGCGCCGGCGACGAGCTCCATCGTGAAGAAGAGCGTTCCGTCGGCCGACTGGACGAGCTCATGGAGGTGCACCAGGTTGCGATGGTGCACGTCCGCGAGCGCGCGAAACTCCTGCTTGAAGAGGTAGACGGAGTTCGCATCGAAGCGCAGGAGTGTCTTCAGGGCGACGTTGCGATGGCGCTCCCGATCGAGAGCCTCGTAGACCACGCCCATTCCGCCCTCGCCCAGGCGGCGAATGACGCAGTAGCGGTCCGTTCCATTCCAGTCGGGACCCGGGGTGAGCGGATTTCGCGAAACCTGCATCTGCGGGATGGCCGGTCCACGGCCGTCCACGGGCGAACTTCGTCGCCGGGGACGGGCGCCACGGAGTGGGCCAACGATAAAGGTACGACGACGCGAGCTCCGGTGGTCGCCCGCCGAGGGCCCCCGAGGCGAATCGGCTCATTCTTGTGGGGCGCGCTCCGCAGATGTGCGTGGACGCGCGCGGATGCCACCATGTGGCCAGAATGCGATGACGATTCATTCTTGTCGCGACGGTGGATTGGCGACATCGTTGTCTATCGATTCGGATCCGGACGCGCTCCGGATCCGGACGCGCTTGCCCTCGTTGCCCCTCCTGCCCCCCGCGAGCCCCTCTTGAACGTGCGCGAGACCGCATCCACCGACCGGGCGAATGCGCCGTCCCGGTGGATCGATGCGTGGAGGCTGTCCTGCGCGGCCGCAATCATGGCCGCGATATCAGGCTGCTCGAGCGGCGCTCGCGACCGATTGATCGATGATCCGGTGGACGCTCCGACGAGCGCGGACGACGGCGAGCCCTCGACCAGCAGCGGGGAAACCGACCCCACAGACGCGGATGCGCCCGCGGCACCTGGCTTGCGCGCTTCGGTGACGTACCCCTTCCTGCTCCGGCACGGGTCCACCGACTACTTTCCGACCGTGTTCGCCCACCTGCTCGGGCAGACCCTCGACTGGAACGACATCTCGACCTCGCTCGCTTGCTTCACGCTGGAGAACCCCACCGATTCCCCGGTGGACATCACGATTCGCGTCGATCTGGTGGGCTATTCGACGCCATTGAAGCAGTCGGTGACGGTGGCGGCGAAGTCGACGTCGTCGCCCTGCATCAACCCGACGCCCGCGCTCGACGCGCTCTACCAGCTGAACTCGCCGATCCCCGGCCAGGTCCATGCGACGGCAACGTCGACAGGAGCGGCGTCGTCGCTGCTCGACGACGTCCACCCCGTCACCATCACGACCGGCGAGACCGTGTTCGAGGGAAAGCAGACGAGCAGCGGAACGAACGTCCCGCTCTATCGAGATCAGGCGGTCCTCTCGATGCCGAAGGACCCTGCCGTGCAGGCGCTCCTGGCGCCCGCCGCGCAGAAGAGCGCGTGGGGCACGTTCGGCGCCGGCGGGTATGGAATGCACCTCGACGCCCAGAAGAACCCGATCCCCAGGCTGCCGGTGACGCGGACGGTCGCAAACGGCGGGTTCCAGTTCGACGTCGCGTACTTCACGGCCGGCGAGTCGATGACCCTTGGCCTGGACGCGGTGACCTGCGCCTCTTGCTCCGCGCCGACGACCGACTTCTACGTATTCAATCAAACGCAGTTCAGCCAGCTCTCGAGTTCCTCTCAAGAGGGCGCGCTGGCGGACATGCCGCCGGCGGTCGTCGTCGCCCTGGACTCCGCGCCGGGGAGGCAGTTCACCATCACGGCACCTGCGGACGGCGCGTATTACTTCGTCTTCGTCAACGGCGCCGCGGACGGCGACGCCCGCGATGTCACGTACCATCGGACCGGAACGCAAGCCGATACCCCGATCGACGCGCTCCAATCGATCTACGAAGAGCTGCAGTCTTTCGGAATTACGTACGACAGCGTGGCCTTCTCGTTTTTCGACCCGTCCTCGACGGAATCGGTCCGCCGACCTGCGAGCGTCCTCACCGATCGGGCAGCGAACTGCATCGACGGCAGCATGCTCTTCGCCAGCGTGCTCGAAGCCTTGCAGCTCGAGCCCGTGGTCGTCTTCGTTCCAGGTCACGCCTACGTCGCCGTCCGCAACGTACCCGGCGCCCAGCTCGTCTGGCCGGTCGAGACGACGATGCTCGGGACGGCGCCGTTCGTGAGCGCGCTCCTCGAGGGGATCGGCGAATACCAGGACCCGGCGATCAGCCACCTCGCGGAGATGGACATCAAGGCGGCGCGCCTGGCGGGTCTGCTGCCGATCCCCGAGTGAGCCGGTTCTATACCGGGGCCGCCTTGACGTGCTCCGGCCGGAAACCGAGACCCACGACGCGAGCCGGGATGCGCTGAAGGCGCGGCGATCTTCCCAGAAGCTTCAGCGCCCACGGCGCCTTCAGGGCCTTCGTACCGCCCAGGACGCGTCGAATGATGCGGTTCTGTATTGCGATCTGGAGTCCCTGGGTCGCGCGCGTCGGGAACTCGCGGCGCGCGCGCACGGCGTCGAGCTCACGCGGCGTCGGCGCGCCTTCGAGGAGTCTCTTCCCGAGGAGGTTGGCGGTGGCCACCGCGTCCTGGATCGCGAGGTTGATCCCGACTCCGCCGATTGGAGACATCGCGTGGGCGGCGTCGCCGATGCACAGGAGTCCGGCGCGCGACCACTTCGCCAGCCGATCGACCGAGACCGTCAGCAGGCTGACGTCTTCCCATGTCCGGAGCTCGCCGACGCGATCGCGGAGGAAGGGCGACAGGCGGGCGACCTCGTCCCGGAAGGTCGATATCTCTTTGCGCCGCATCGCCTCCGCCGAGCCTTTGGCGATGACGTACGCGCACTGCCAGTACTCCTTCCGGTTGAGCATCACGAGGATCCTCCCCGGTTCGATGTGCCCGAAGGTCGGCACCGGATCGTCCTCGCGGCGGCTGATGCGCATCCACAAGACGTCCATCGGCGCGTCGAGATCGATGAGCGGCAGACCGGCCCGGGCTCGCACGACCGAGCGACGACCGTCGGCGCCGACGGTGAGATCCGCGCGCACCTCGAACACTCCGCGCCGCCCTCTGGCGCGCACGCCCACGATGCGACCGCCCTCTTCGATGAGATCCTGCGCCTCGGCTTCCATCTCCAGACGGAAGGTCGGATAGGCCCTGGCCTTCTCCACGAGGAAGTTCAGAAAGTCCCACTGGGGCATGAGCGCGACGAAGCCGCAGCGGGTCGGAAGGTGGGTGAAGTCCGCGATCGCGAGCAGGTCGTCTCCCACCTGGCCCGAGAGGGCGCGGATCTCCTGGTGAGGCCGGGTGAGGAGCTCGTCGAGGAACCCGAGCTCGTGCATCACCTCGAGCGTCGAGGGATGGATGGTGTCGCCCCGGAAGTCGCGGAGGAAATCTGCGTGCTTCTCCAGGACGACGACCTGCACCCCCGCGCGCGCGAGCAGGAGGCCGAGCATGATCCCCGCTGGGCCCCCGCCGACGACGCAGCAGCGCGCGTGGATGTCCGTCACCGCCGCGTCGCCCTGCGCTGTGGCGTTCGACCTATCCATGGTCCCGGAGGCTAGCCGAGTTCTTCGCAGGCGCCGCCCGTCACCGCGCATACTGCCCGCACCGCGTGAGCTCGCTACGGCCTTCGAAAGGTCTCGGCGCGTGCGCCTCGCGATCGACGCCGCCCGGGAAGCGCGCTACCTGCTCCTCCGCGTCGAATGGGGGCCGACGGTTCCGGCGCGAATGCCGCCGCGAGCGCCGGTGTGGCATTTGCTTTCATGGTCCGTGGCCGTTGCGCAGTCCGAAAGCTGACACATGACTCGCGATCCTCTCGTCCGCTTCGACTCGATCGGCGCCGAAGTGCGAATCGACGTCCACGTCGATGTGGGCGAGCCGCGCGGTCTCCATGCCGAGGCCCCGCCGCCGTCGTCCGGGACGTCGTCGCCGCTCGAGCGCCCCCTGCATTCCGGACACGTGGTCGGCGGCCGATACGAGCTCGTGCGCCTGCTGGGTCGAGGCTCCATGGGGGCCGTCTGGCTGGCGAACCACACCACGTTGGGCGAACGCGTGGCCCTCAAGCTCATGACGACCACGGAGGAATCCAGCTCGGTCGAGGACGCCAGGACCTCCGCCGCTCGCTTCCGCTTCGAGGCCCAGATCGCCGCCCGACTGTCGCGCAAGACGCGCCACGTGGTGCGCGTCACCGACCACGGGCACGACGGCGCCGTGCCCTATCTCGTGATGGAGCTGCTGGAAGGGCAGACCCTCGAGAAGGCCCTTCTCTGTCGGGGCCCCTTGAGCGTCGGCGAGGTCTCGGCGCTCGTGTCGCAGATCGCTCGAGGCCTCGAGGCCGCCCACGCCGAGGGCGTCTTGCATCGCGACCTGAAGCCCGCGAACGTGTTCCTCGCCGACAGCGGCGAGGGCCGGCCAGTCGTGAAGCTCCTCGACTTCGGCGTCGCCCGGCGCCGTCCCGGGCAGCAATTCGCGGCGCCGTTTGCCACGGCCAAGGGGCTCATCGTCGGAACGCCGGGCTACATGAGCCCGGAGCAGGCCGCAGCGACGGAGATCGACGTCCGCTCGGACCTCTGGTCGCTCGCGGCCATCGCCTACGAGGCGCTCACCGGTGAGCTGCCGGTCATCGGGGTCGACGCCGACCACATGCTGTCGAATCTTCGAGCGTGCCGCACGGTTCCGCTCCGGGAGCGCCGGCCCGATCTGCCCACGAGCCTCGATCGCTTCTTCCAGCAAGCGTTCGCTCCGCGAATCGAGGACCGCTACGGCACGTGCGCTGAGCTCGCGGAGGCCTTCGAGGTAGCCGCCCGGGCGGGCGCGGGGCCGGGCGGTACGCGACGCCTTCTT
>Ga0210388_10003812_pt1 | contig 11789 bp, 10 predicted proteins | sample IncBWC19OmetaG_FD_155485 | JGI IMG/M metagenome (GOLD analysis project Ga0210388, IMG submission 155485) | Forest soil microbial communities from Barre Woods Harvard Forest LTER site, Petersham, Massachusetts, United States - Inc-BW-C-19-O ... | reverse complement strand
GCGAGAATGTCGCCTGGCCGCAATTGGCGCTGCATGCGCCGCGCTGCTTCTTGCAGGAACAGATCTCCTACCTGGTGGCCGAATCGGTCATTTACCTGTTTGAACTCATCGAGGTCGATGAAGATGAAACCGACAATGCCGGCAGACTGGCGTGCGCCCTCGATCATTGCGGCGAGATGCTTTTCCATAGAGAAGCGGTTGGGGACGTCGGTGAGAAGATCGAACTCCGAACGGCGCACGAGATCGGAGTAGAGGCGCGAAGTCTCAATGGCCAGGCTCGCCAGGCCAGCTCCGAGAGCCAGCGCCGCCGACTCTTCCGCGCGCGGTTTGTTGAGCCGGTTAATGGCGGCGAAGATCGTGCCCAATACGGCTCCCGAGCGGCCCGGAATGTCCTGTTGGATGATCCTCTGACTGGTGATCGATGCCGGCCGCTTGCCGAGAGATGGCACATTGGCGATCTTGCACCAGCAGGCCGCGCCGTGCAAGCGGAAGGAAGCGACTTGAGTGATGTTCTCGATGATCTCGCTGAGCAGACGTGAGTTGTTGATGTCTTCAAGAATGCGGCTGCGGCGCTGCTCAATATAGGCCAATGCCGCGGCCTTTTGGCGCATGGTCCGTTCCATGGCCCAACTCCTGATTGCGATGGCGATGACCACAGCAAGCAGCAGGCCGACGAGCAATATGAGATTGCGCACGTTCAGCCACGAGGGCAACGCCACCACCTTAATGTCGTCGACGTTGCGCATGAGAATGTTGAAAGGCACCTCGCCGTTGAATGGATTCGCATCCGTGAGCAAGCAGATGCCGGTGACGCGAATATGCGTGCCCACGGGAATCTCGTACATGGGCGCAAGCGGCGCCTTGCTTGCGGAGCCGGGGTGGCGAATGATGGCTGAGAGCAAATGACCGTCGGAGTCGAGAACATACTCGTCCTGCGTGGCCTGCCGCACTTGGGCCACGACCTGTCCCTCAACCGAAACCAGATCGAAGACGTGGCTATGGCCGTCGTTGCCGCCATGGGACAGTTGACTCCAGGTGAAGAGGGACGGCGTGACCGGCGCCAGCGTTTGGGTCTCACGAACCTCGCCGTGGGTCAGCATGAGGAAGCCGTTCTCGACGGCAGGAAATCCGATCGCGTCCGCCATATAACCCAGGTGCAGCGGAGCCGAATTGTCGCTGGTAATCCATATGCTCTTGGCGCCGTCCTGCAGGACGAGAGCCACGCCGGGCTGATCGTAAGTGACGGTTCCATGCACGCGCTCGCGATCGCTGTTGTCCTGAATGTGATAGCCAATCAAAATCTCGCTCATCGGCGTTATTGCGATTGACCACGGATCGACTTCCGCGGTCTTCAGAATCTTCACCTGGTCGAGCGATGAGACGTGAAGCAGAATGCCGGTTTGTTGCATCTTGTTGTCGAAGATGCCGGATTGAACGCCGGTGATCTCCACTTGGGCATCGAGCAAATCCTTCAAGCGAGCCGGGTCGCTGCTGTCGATGGTGACCTTTGCTTGCCCACCTTGCAGCAGGATGTTCAATTCAGTATTCAAGATGGGCGCCTGGGAGTTGAGCACAAGGTCGGCGGACTGAATCACCGCCCGCACCGTCACCAGACTGCAATCCGTTTCGGCGTGAATCATCTGCGCAAAGGTGGGATGGAGGGCTTTGGGCAATCCGACGTGGCCCAGGATCGCGACGTTGGCATCTTCCACGTACGGCCTGAAGCTGTCGCGCATGGTTCCGCGCACCCGGATACGATCGCCGGGAACGAGATTGTACATACCAGCGAGGTGTACATAGATGCCCGCGTCGCCGTCCTGGACAAACAGATTGCGTTCATAGGAGCGGTAGTTGGTGACCGTAGCATCAAAGTCGATGGGAGTGCGCAGGCTGGCCTGGGCGTTGGTGAGGGAGTCCGCGACTTGCAGTGTGGTGATTTGGCCGGACGACTGGGCCCATGCGCCCACGGTGCACAGAGACAGCATCGCGAAGAAGGGGACCATCCTTTTCATAGGCTCGGTTCGCAAGGATTGGACGATGCGGGCTCCAGTCCTATGAACTCTTATCGGCAGGGGACGGGGGACTATGAATCGCGGGCAAGGAAATCTTGCCGGAGCGGCGAGTTGCGGGAAGGGACTAACGGCGACCCGGAGCCGGGCCAGGAGTGGGATTTGGAGCGTGGTTTAGGAGTGGGGACTGGCGCGAGGTCTAGGAACGAGGATTAGGAGCGAGTTTCTGGCTCCAGTTCGGATTCGGGCTGACCTTCGCTGACACGGGAATTCGCCAGCCGGGTGTATTTGGCCACATACATAGCGGAGTCGGCCCCGCGCAGGAGGCTGTCGGCCGAGTCGGCGTCTTCAGGGTAGATAGAAACGCCAAAACTTGCCGAGCCATGCAGGAAATATCCATCACCGACAAAGGGGTCATCGAAGCAGGCCTGAAGGCGGGAGGTGATCTCTTCAACCTCGGCGCGGTTGCGCACTTCTGAAACGAGGACGGCAAATTCGTCACCGCCGAGCCTCGCGAGCACGTCGCAAGGGCGGAGTTGGCGCTTCATGCGGCGAGAGACTTCCTGGAGATATTGATCGCCCACCTGGTGCCCATGCAGGTCGTTCACCTGCTTGAATTCGTTGAGGTCGATATAGATCAACCCGAAGATTCCGGCGGTTTCACGCGCCGTTTGAATCATCGTGTCCAGAGTCTTTTCCATAGCGAAGCGGTTTTGAACGTCAGTGAGGAGATCGAACTCCGAGCGGTGCACGAGGTCGGAGTAGAGGCGCGAGGTTTCGATGGCGAGAGTGGCCAATTCCGCTCCCATGGTAAGCGCGGCTATCTCGACGGCATCGGGACTGGTACGAGCGTCGAAGGCGGCGAGGATGGAGCCGAGAGCGGGACCGGAGCGCGCAGCAACGGGACACTCGACAGTGCGCAGCGACGAAGATTCAAGCTGAACCGGGCGGTTGCCCAGGGCGGCCCCGTCGGCGACCTGGCACCAGCAAGGTGCGCCATTGAGCCTGACAGAAACCAACTCCGTGACCCGTTCCAAAATGTCGGCGAGAGGCTTTGAGTGATTGATCGCTTCGAGAATCTTGCTTCGGCGGCGCTCGACATACGCAAGGGAGCCGATGCGGCGACGGTTGCTGCGTTCCATGTACCACGCACGAATGCCGAGGGTGATGAGCAGCGCGAACAGGATGCTGACAATCAGGACGAGATGGCGCACATTCAACCACGGAGGCCGGGCGACGATCACAATGTCGTCAACACTGCGCAGCAGGATGCTGAAGGGGACTTCGCCATTGAATGGGTTTGCGTCAGTGAGCATGCAGAGACCAGTGACGCGGATGCGCGAGCCCAGCGGAACATCTCTCATGGGAGGAAATGGAGCGGGAGTCAATGCGCCGGAATGACGAAGAATGACGGAGAACAAGTGGCCGTCGGCCTCGAGCACATACTCGTCCTGGGTGGCTTGCCGTACTTCGGTGATCACCTGGCCTTCGGCAGAAACCAAGTCGAAGACGTGGCTATGTCCTTCATTGCCGCCGAGAGCAAGTTGACGCCAACTGAACAGGGGGACGGCGACGGGCGCCTGCACCAAACTATCGCGAACCTCGCCACGGTTAAGGGCGAGAAAACCATTCTCAACCGTTGGGAATCCGACTACGTCGGCGATATCTCCCACGCGCAGAGGGCTCCAACTGTCGGTGTTAATCCACAGGCTTCTGGGGCCGTCCTGCAGCACCAACGCGGTGCCGGGCTGGTAGTAGGTGATGGTTCCGCGGACGCGCATGCGTTGCGAAAAATCGTTGGCGCGATATCCGGTAATGATGTGGTCCATGGGCGTGACGGGCAAGGACCAGGGATCAGAGCCGGCGTACTTGAGGACCGTGACCGCGGACATCGACTGCACGTGAAGCAGGATGCCAGTCAGCTGCATTTTGTTATCGAAATGTCCGGAGATGACACCGGTGATCTGCACCTGAGCATCGAGCAGGTCCTTCAGGGCGGCTGGATCCGCGGTGTCGATGTTTGCATCTATAGGTCCGCCATCCGTGAGCATGCGGATAAAAATCGCGGGCGTGGTCGATCGGGCGTCGGGCACCATATCGGCGGAGCGCACGACGGCGCGCACGGTGGCGAGCTTGCAGTCGGCTTCAGCGCGGATCATTTGCTCGAAGGTGGGCTGCACAGGTTTGGGTAATGGAACGTGCCCAATTACGGCAATTTCTGCGCTATCCACATAGGGGCGGAAACTCTCGTGCATGGTTCCACGAACCACAACGCGATCGCCGGGAGCGAGATTAAAACTTACTTTGGGATGGACATAGATGGCGTCATTGCCGTCTTGCACGAACAGGTCTTTGTCATACGAACGGTAGTAGGTGACTGTGGCTTGAAAGGCGGCGGTCGGATGCTGGCTGGCTTGTGCGTTGGTGAGGGTGGCCGCGGCGTGGAGCCCGATGGTTGGCGTGGAAGCGGGTGCAGGAGTGGCGGCCGACGCAATTGAAACAATTGCGAAGAGGAAGGCGACCGGAAAAAGAAATCGTTTCATCACTACGTGCTCACTTCGCCTTCATGTTTTTTCCGCGCTCAAATGCCCTTTTGGGGATCGTGGCGGCCGTGTAGTTCGTTCGGTCGCGCCAGATGGAAAAGTGGCGTTGCGCGAGAGGGAGCAATTTGGGTGAAGTGCCTTGGACCTATGTTACTCAGGGTGAAGTGGTTGGGAATAACACTTTCGGTGTGGTAATGTCTCGGTTCCGGCTATTTCATGAGGTCATTGGCGCGCGTTTTCGGCGGGAATAGTTTCGGCTGGGAAACAGCGGAGTTCAGGGGGATTGTGTGCGGTGTTTTCTGGGCGTCCATGAGCGAGGATGGGCTTTCCGGTGCGACGTTTGTAACTGCGCTTGCGGGACCAAATTCGCTACGGGGCTCTACACTAATTGCGGGCCGTTTTGAGCAGTAAAAAGGGGCGATTTGAAGGAGATATGGCGAAGAAACTGCGGGTTGGCATTCTTTTTGGCGGGCGGAGCGGCGAGCATGAGGTTTCGCTGCTTTCGGCGGCATCGGTACTCAGCGCGATTGACCGCGAAAAGTTCGACGTAACACCTATTGGAATCACGAAGGAAGGCCGGTGGCTGGCTGCTACCGACGCGCACGGGTTGCTGAATGGCGATGCCGGCGCGGTGGGGCGTCGGCTGCGAGCGGGCGATCCCGAGGCGACTTTGGGGGCGCGGTTGTTAAGCGAAGGAATTCCTACGCTTATGGCTCCCGAGCCTGCGTCTCAGGGCCAGACCGGGAAGTCCATCGACGTGGTTTTTCCGGTGTTGCACGGTACTTTTGGCGAGGACGGCACGATTCAAGGACTGTTTGAGCTGGCGGGTATTGCTTATGTTGGTTCCGGGGTGCTGGGCTCGGCAGCGGGGATGGACAAGGACGTGATGAAGCGGCTATTCGCGGAAGCCGGGCTGCCTATTGTGAAGGATGTGACGCTGTTGCGCGCGGACTGGGAGAAGGCGCCGCGCAAAGCGATTTCGATGGTGGAGAAGGCGCTGAAATATCCGGTGTTCGTGAAGCCGGCGAATTTGGGATCGTCTGTCGGAATATCAAAGGCTCATGATCGCTCAGAGCTTGGGCCGGCGCTGACGCTGGCGGCAAAGTACGATCGCAAGCTGATCGTGGAGCAGGGCGTCGGCGGGGCGAGGCGCGGAGGAAAAGCGGGGCGCGGCGGCGTGGCGGCGCGGGCGCGTGAGTTTGAGGTTGCGGTGCTGGGCAACGACGATCCGAAGGCCAGCGTGGTTGGCGAGATTATTCCTGGCAAGGAGTTTTACGATTACGAGGCGAAGTATCTGTCGGAGGGATCGGTGCCGGTGATTCCGGCGAAGATTTCGCGCAGCGAGAGCCGCCGAATTCGCGAGATGGCTGTGACGGCGTTTAAGGCGTGCGATCTTTCGGGACTGGCGCGCGTGGACTTTCTGATGGAGCCGGAGGGAAAGAAACGAATCTACCTGAACGAAGTGAATACCATGCCCGGGTTTACGCAGATCAGCATGTATCCCAAACTTTGGGAGGCGACGGGGCTGAGCTACAAGGATCTGATCACGCGGCTGATTGAGCTGGCACTGGAGCGGCACGCGGAGAAGGCGCGGACGGTTTATAGCAGGGAAGAGTAAATGAGACGGGGACTAAGGGACGGAGACCGGAGACCAGGGAACAGGGAACAGGGAACAGGAAATAGGGTTGCGGTGTCTAATGGTTGGGGTGCTGTCTCCATTTGCTGCGTGGTCGCTTAATTCTGAATTTGAGGGACGATTGCGATGACTTTGCTCGATGCTCCTGAGTTCGATGAAGCGCGGTCCAAGCGCAACCGGTTGATTGCGCAGTTGAGCGCGGGCGCGCTGGTGGTGCTGTTTATCGTGGGCTGGCTGGTGTGCGGCCGGCCGGTGGACTGGCCATGGAACTGGAGCCGCTATGTATTCGGACGCGCGGCGGTGAACAATTTTCTAAGCGCGCTTGAGGCTAACGATTTGTCGAAGGCGTATGGCGTCTGGGAGCACGACAAGAACTGGCAGCAGCATCCGGCGCAGTTCACCACTTATCCTTTCAGCCGTTTTCAGGACGATTGGGGACCGACGAGCCCGGACAATGAATATGGTCCCATTCACAGCCACAAGATTGCGCTGGCCGGCCGCTACGGCAACGGCTTGCTGGTGGCTGTGCTGATCAACGACCGCAAAAGCGACGCGCTGAACCTGGCATACGATCCGAAGACCGGGCAGTTGAGCTTTGCGCCGCCGGGCGTGAGTCTCTATCTCGGGCCGTAAAACAGTGACCAGTGATCAGTGATCCGGGGTCAGCGGGACAGCGTGGCGGAGCCTGCGGGGTTAGAAAATCCTGATTTAGAGTCCGCGGTTTGCCGCTTGTTTATCTTTTAGTAATGGGGTGCCCCTCCCCCCGGTATGCCATACCTCCAATGGGCAATATACTTGACTAATGATTAAATCTCTGCCATACTCGTTTCTGTTATGGCAAACCAAGTCAAAACCCTTTCCGATGCAATCAGATACTTCGCCGATGAGCAAGTCTGCATCGACACCGTGGCCGATATGAAGTGGACCAACGGCCCCGAATGCCCCAAGTGTACTGCAAAAGCAGATCGGCAGCACTGGCTCAAGGCTCAGAAGCGTTGGCAGTGCCGGGACTGCGGCAAGCAGTTCTCCGTCAAGCTGAATACCATCTTCGAGGATTCAGCCATCAAGCTCGACAAATGGCTGACCGCGATGTGGATGCTGGCCAACTGCAAGAACGGAATTAGCTCTTACGAGATTGCGCGGTCCATCGGCGTCACTCAGAAGTCAGCTTGGTTCATGCTGCATCGCATCCGCGAGGCAATGAAGAACAAGTCAGTGCTCAAGCTCGGATCATCCGGCGGCCCTGTCGAAGTGGATGAGGCTTTCATTGGTCCCAACCTTAAAAAGATGCACGCAAGCAAACGGCAGGAATTGAAGCGCGGGATGCGGGACACGAACCAAGCTGTAGTCATGGGGATGCTGGACCGGGAGAGCCGCGAGGTACGCGCAACGGTAGTTCCCAACGTCACACGCGCAACACTCCAAAACGAGATTCTGAATAACATCGCGGGTGGCTCCACGGTCTACACCGATGGTTATGTCTCCTATGATCGCCTTGCCGCGAAGGCGTACATCCATGAGACAGTCAACCACGTTACCGAGTACGTGCGCGGCCAAGTCCACACTCAGGGAATCGAGAATTTCTGGTCATTGCTCAAGAGAACACTTCGCGGCACATACGTTGCCGTCGAACCGTTCCACCTTGACCAGTATTTGAGCGAGCAGGTTTTCAGATTCAACAATCGTGCAACGAAAGACAATCCGCTCACAGACGCGGATCGCTTCGCGCTGGCAGTATCGCAGATTTCAGGGAAGAGACTGACTTACGCAGAACTGACCGGCAAGGTGGGTAATCCGGCGGTCTAAGAACGCTTGGATGGGGCGGCAGAAACGCGGGAAGCGGATTTAGGCGTTCGCTTCTCGCGTTTGTCCTCTTCGATGCGCCTGTCTATCTCAGCCTTTGGCACAGTGAGGACGCGGCCTAGCAGATTCTCGAAGGCCTTGTATTCGGCTGATTGCGGTTTCGGCTTCATCTTATTTTGGCAGTCGAGGAATCAGATAGTCCTTGATCGGTTTGAGGTAGTTCTGCTCAAGCAAACGAACGTCTTCTTGCGTGAACTTGAAGATTTCGTATCGCGCTAGCTTACTGTCATTGTACAACTGCTTGTATTCTGGCCAAATTTTAGAAAGCGTCGGGTCGTTCTCAATAATGCTGTTTCTGTCTGAATGTCTTGGTGGATCTATGCCGCTCAACATCAAGAATCCATCGACATAATGGAGGGCAGCGTAAAACGTGCCCGCGACTGCCCAATCCCAGAAAGGATTTTCAAGTTCTGACACGAAGAACTCGTTGTGCTCGGCTTGTTCGCGGTGCTCTTTCGCAGTTGGCAAATATCACCCACACTATTTCAGAGCACCTTCGTCCCTTTTGGCCCCATCTCGGCGAGTTGCCGATTCTGCAAAGGAATTATGCTGAGATCGAACTTATACTGATGACGGTAGAGATGCATCAAATTGCGCTCTTGCTCAAAAATGCGGCGGTTGAGATCAAGGTCGCGATTGTCTACATACACGGTAATGTAGTACACGCCATTTTCCAGGTATAGGTAGACCCCTCTCTGCTCGGAGATGTAAGACAAATGGAACGCAATGTACTGCTCTGGCTTGAGGTTGACACTTAAAACCGACTGCTCTTTTACGACTACCTCACCTGCGTTCGTAACCTTTCCGCCATCGTACTGGCGTTCGTCACTAACCGCCGTGATGGGCGCGGTAACCGCAGGGGCGGTAGCCCCGTTGTCTATCAGACAGGTCATTAGCTCTGCTTTCTAAGGTTCTCAGGAGAATTGCTGGAAACGACGATTGAAGCGTTTACCGAATAAATCGGGTCGCCGTTGGGGGCGAACGCGCCCTCAACTTTGAGTACTTCGGCCAAAACAGCCTTAACCTTCAAAGTAGTCCCGTCATGGAGCAAATAGGAGTTCCACTTTTCTGGCGTGTCGGATTCAAACTCAACTTCCTTCGCCATAAACTCTTGGCCACCGAGATTTACCTTGCGCTGCGCCATCCACGACCGCCTTATGCTAGGTCTCTTACTTAGGTATAGAACACTAACACGCACATCCACAAGATGTGGTGATCGCGGACCCAGAACTTTGGTTTTTAACGCGAGGATGGCTGCCCTGTCACGGCAATCTCAGTTTCCCCTTTCTTTCGTCATTAGTCAAGTATATTATTGCCTACCTCCATATTTGATTCGAAAGAAGTTACGGGAGGGCCTCATACCTTTTGCCATACGGTATGCATACCTCCCATACCTTGAAGACAGAGAGCGGCCAATAGGCAGTAGCCAATAGCCAATAGCCAATAGCCAGTAGCCAGTAGCCAATAGCCAAAAGCCAAAAGCCAGTAGACGAGAAACGCGGGATCGATTTTGGTTTGCTTTCGAGCATGAGACTATTGTGCGCCGGAACGGGTTAATTATCGGCAAACCTGGTGTGATTGGAGCCGGGGATTTTGGAACCGGGAATGAATGGCTTACGAGAGCTGCGTTGATTTATTTTGGCGGCGGGGGCTTGACTAGTGGAGGAATTGTGGCGAGGCCGGGGGGATGTACGGATAGAGTGGCTGCCCAACTTCAATGAGCGATCTCCGTTCGATCTCTTTGCGAAAAGCGGAATCGAAGTAAATATCTCCCAATTGTGGCGAATAAGTGAGCGAGGATGCCGGACCGAGGAAAAGCAGCGCGTCTCCGTCAATGCCCGAAACGTACGCTTCCGCTGTAGCCATTTGCTTCGCTGCTTCCGCCTGCGACGTATCCGACCCGGAGTGTATGGAGTCGGAAGCAATGAAGTGACAGTTCTGTGGGCGGAGAAGCTCCTCAAGTTTCGTACCGTGGACGGGCTCAGCAAGTGCAGGATTCGGCCAACTTTGGACCGCTTCTTCGAAGGCCTTCGAACATCCTGAATCGGTGAACCCCCGATACACGGTTACGATAAAAAAGGTCCCGGGGTAGCCGTGCTCCACAAGGCCTCTTAGAGATTTCTCTCCGTAGAAATGAAATTCTCCATAGATGACCAATGCCTTCTTCCGTTTCGCCAGAATCTCTGTCTTGATGATGTCGGCGGGGTATTGGTTGCGCTGATCCAGCTTGAGGAAGAAATCCTCTTGGGTCTTAATTTTTGACCAGTCAATCGGAGGATCTCCAAGCCAGACGCGGATGCGCTTGTCTGCTGGGAGACCAAGATTGACTGCCCGTACCTGTGCAAAGAAATTCACATAACCGAGGGCCTCTACAGTCGGAATCCATCCCACAGTATCGCTCCAGACTTTTCGAAGGTCCTCGTAAGGAATCACATCTCCTGCCAGGTAGCGATCGAGTGTTGCCTGTTGACCGGCGTCGCCGAACTCCACAACAACATTTCCCACCGCCTCAGGGAAGCGTTTATCGCGAACCAGCGAGGCGTAGAAATCCTCTTCTTGAGCCATTCCATGGTCATCGCCCAACGCCACGATAGGTCGGCGTTGAAAGGCAGCAAAAATCCCGTCTGCGGCTGGGGAAACCGTCGGCGGCGAGGCATTCTCTGATTGGTTTTTCTGGCAGAACAAGGCCAGCGGCGATTGTGCAAGGATCATCAAGAAAATTGTCACGGGGATCGCAAGGCTGTTTCTGTGCATTCTCGGCCTCCAGAGAACATTTAGGTGATTGACTGACAAAAAGACGGTGCGCCATTCAAAACGTTTGTACCGCCCGATTTACCGGCCATGCTTCAGCGGTCGGTAGTGGGTCAGTTTGGACATGCTTTGAAGGGGCACGACTTAAGTCGTGCCGTAAAATGCGTCGAATGAATGAGGGCTTCAGCCCCCGAGGGAAGGTCTTTTCAGACTGACCCACTACCGTTCGGTCGCTTAGCTTGCTTGTCGCGATTATTTACGGCACCGCTGAAGCCGAGCCCTTGTTACCAAGCTCGTTGCGCGCCGGTGTGGATTATCACGAGTCGCAAAATGGGATCCGCAAAATTCGGCCTTGACATCTATGGATAATCCACTACCATATGGTTGTGGATAGATTGGGTTCTACATTTGCGGCTTTGTCTGATCCAACTCGGCGGGCGATGATCGAACGACTCTCGCATGGGCCAGCCAGCGTGCATGGATTGACGGAGCCGTTTGCGCTGTCGCAGCAGATGATTTCAAAACATATTGCAACCCTGGTGCGGGCGCGGATTGTGATCAAGACGAGGCGCGGACGAGAGAGTGTGTGCAGGCTGAGGCCGGAGTCGATAAAGAAAGTGAGCGACTGGGCGGTTTATTACCGGCGATTCTGGGAAGAGAGTTTCGACAAGCTGGAGGTGGTTGTGAATCAAATGAAAAAAGATGGAGGTCAGATATGAAAGGGAGTTCAGGGATGACAAAAGATGCGGTTAACGAGCCCGAGCGGATGGTTGTGACGAGAGTATTTGATGCTCCACGCGAGTTGGTTTGGAAGGCGTGGACAGAGCCGAAGTACGTGATGCAGTGGTGGGGGCCGCATGGCTTTACCTCGCCCTATTGCCAGATGGATTTTCGCGTTGGGGGAAAATCTCTCTGCTGCATGAAGACGCCGGATGGGCAGGAGTTCTGGAATGCGATTGAATACCACGAGATTGTTTTGCACGAGAA
>Ga0210388_10003811_pt1 | contig 11790 bp, 6 predicted proteins | sample IncBWC19OmetaG_FD_155485 | JGI IMG/M metagenome (GOLD analysis project Ga0210388, IMG submission 155485) | Forest soil microbial communities from Barre Woods Harvard Forest LTER site, Petersham, Massachusetts, United States - Inc-BW-C-19-O ... | reverse complement strand
AGTTTATTCATCACATCTTTTTGTGCCTGAATAAGACCTTCCAGCGTTTTTAATCGCTTAGCCTGATCATCAATGGTCATATTAGAGTTCGCCTGATTAGACTGGTAGCTTACTGAGAGATCCTTTATGGAATTTTGCAAATCTACTTTGTCCTTTTCAAGTAATGCCACGTGTGAATTGCAGTCACTTAGTTTTGAATATGCGGCTGTACTGTCGTTCTGTAGTTTTTTAACTCTATTTCTGGAACTTATTAATTCTCTTTTTGGGACACAACCGGTGACTATAATGGCAATAACGGATAGAAGTACAATGTATTTTTTCATGATCATTCTTTGTAAAGTGTGAATTAATTTTCACCGCGCAAAGATTGATGAAGTTGAATGCATGGTTGTTATATGATTTCTGGAATATGTTACAATATTTATGCGGACACACTAAGTTTTCATAGGAAATGGGACAATACACACCAAGAACCTTTGCCATATGATTTATGTAAGGAAATCATACAAAAATGTAATACTGTAAAGGTTATATAGCTTCACCTTTGTTCCATAATTAGTTAATAAAATTCAAATCATAACATTATGGAAACAACCCGAAGTAAAATAGCTGAATTCCCTAAAGCAAAAGGAAACTGGGATACTCTTTTAAGTAACCTGAAAAAGCATTTCGCATTACTTCCTGATGTGGAACATAAATTCACTTCCCCTCAAAAAAATGAATTGCTCAGTACGATAGAAGTGAGGTTGAATAGAAATCGTGAAGAGGTGACTAACATTAGCAAGTAACTAACTGGCAGATAAAGTCTAAGTTGTCCTTATTTAAGGCAGCACATAAGGGCAGGTATAAACCTGCTCTTTCTTCTTGAATAGGTGGTAGCTTAATCATACAATAGAATATGGATACATTAATTGGCTTGTTAGATTACGGTCAGAGTTATTGGTTAGACAACCTTACAAGGAAGAAAATAACCTCTGGTGAGCTTAAGAAAAGAGTTTCAGGTGAAGGCTTGCGCGGTATTACTTCAAACCCAAGCATATTTAATAAAGCCATTAGTAATAGTACTGATTATGATGAGCAAATCAGTTCATTAGTAAAAGAAGGTAAAACAGTTGCACAGATTTACGACGCACTTACAATAAAAGATGTTCAGGAGGCGTGCGATATTCTAAAGACTGTATATGATCAATCTGCCGGTACCGATGGTTTTGTAAGCTTGGAAGTGTTGCCGTATTTGGCACATGATACCGAAGGTACAATGAAGGAAGCCCGTAGGTTATCGAATCTAGTAGGAAGACAGAATTGCCTTATTAAAATCCCCGGTACCCACGAAGGTATTCAGGCTATTGAGCAGATGCTTTACGAAGGGATCAATATAAATGTAACACTTCTTTTCTCTGTTAAAAGATATATTGAAGTTGCCAATGCGCATATTAGAGCTATTGTAAGAAAAATTACCGAGGGAAAGCCAATAAACAATATTATTTCTGTGGCGAGTGTTTTTATTAGCAGAATAGATATTCTTACTGACCAGTTATTAGGGCAACGTATTGTCCAGTTTAAAGATGGTGATGCGAACTGTGGGCCTGAATCACTCTTAGGTAAGGCTGGAACAGCAACCGCCCAATTGGTATACCAACAATTTAAAGAACTCTTTAATAGTAAGAACTGGGATGAGTTGGAAGAAAAGGGAGCCAAAATGCAGCGCCCTTTATGGGCAAGTACAAGCAATAAGGATCCTATGTATAATGATCTTCGCTATGTAGAATCCTTAATTGGGAAGAATACAATCAATACCCTACCTGATGAGACTATAACTGCTCTCGCTCAACATGGTGATCTAAAAAGTGACACCATTGAAAAAGGTCTTGTAGAAGCCACTCAATTGTTTACTGAATTGGATGCACTAGGCATTAACATTGATTTTATAACCCAACAACTGGAAAATGAGGGTATACAAAAATTTACTGATGCCTATAATGAATTAATTAAAAACCTTGCAAGTAAGCGATTGAAGATACTAGGAAATCAGGCTTCGCAGCAAATGATAAGCTATGGAAAGCTGGAAGCTGAAATAAACTCAGGCTACAACTCAGTGGATGAAAAGCAGATAGGTAGGCTTTTATTTGCAAAGGATCCTTACTTATGGAAAGCAGGTATTGAGCAGGTAAAAGAAATAAGTCATCGCTTAGGGTGGTTAAGTCTGCCTGATAATTTTGTTGAAAATGCTGAAAGTCTTATTAAGTTTTCTGAAGAGATTAAAAATGAAGGTTATACAGATGCAGTATTACTTGGCATGGGTGGTAGCAGCCTGTGTTCTGAAGTAGCTAGAGAAACATTTGGAACGAAAAATGGGTACCTCAAATTATCTGTTCTAGATAACACAGCCCCTGCTGCAATATTAGAATTAGAGAATAAGATAGATATTAATAAAACGCTCTTTATTGTGGCCAGTAAATCAGGCAATACAGAAGAGACATTGAGCTTTTTCCGTTATTTCTACGAACAATTAGAGAAGACAGGTAAACATCGGCCAGGGAATAGTTTTGTTGCAATAACTGATGATGGCACTCCATTGGTTAAAATTGCTGAAGAAAATAGTTTTAGGAAAATATTCCTGAACTCCCCTGATTTGGGTGGCCGTTATTCGGTCTTATCAGATTTTGGATTGGTACCCATGGCGTTAATGGGAATTGATATTAACGCACTTCTATCTAGTGCCAAACAAATGGAAAGCAGTTGTGATTCAGTTCCTGCATCAGCCAACCCTGGTATTAGTTTGGGTATAGTTCTTGGTGTTTGTCAGAAGCGTGGACGAAACAAAGTCACATTTGTATTGTCTTCTTCTATAAGTTCCTTCGGTTTATGGGCGGAGCAATTACTAGCGGAAAGTACTGGTAAAGAAGGCCGTGGTCTTATTCCGATTAATGGTGAACTGCTTGGCGTCCCTTCAGTATATAGGAACGATAGAGTATTTGTACATATGTATCTGCCTACTGATAATAATTATGCTGATGAGAAAAAACTGAAAGCACTTGAAGCAGCAGGTCATCCTGTTATTAGAATTTGCCTAACAAATGAAATTGCCTTAGGTGGAGAATATTATCGTTGGGAGATAGCTGCAGCCATTGCCGGGATTGTAATGGGTATTAACTCATTTGACCAGCCAAATGTAGAAGAGAGTAAAAAAAACACGAATCAACTACTTGAAGAATGGAAGAAAGAAGGCTCTTTTAAAACGGCAATACCGCTTTTGAAAACAGAAGCCATCTCTATTTATGGAGGAAAAGCAATTGAGAAGTTCGCTATTGACCAATATGAATCAATGGGAGATTTCGTAAGAGATTTCACCGAACAGGCAAGGGAAGGTGATTATATCGCGCTATTACCATATTTCCTCATGACAGGTCATAGAACGAAAATATTGCAAGCGTGGAGGCAGCAAATGAGGGATGAGTTAAAAGTTGCCACTACAATGCTAAATGGCCCTCGGTATCTACATTCTACCGGGCAATTGCATAAAGGTGGCCCCGATACCGGATTATATATTTTACTAATTGGAGATGAAGAGGAAGTATTGTCAATTCCAGAAGAAAAATTTGGTTTTGAGACATTGCATCAGGCACAAGCTCTTGGTGATTTCCGTTCACTCAATGATAAAGGCCGTAGAGTTATTCGTATAAACCTAGGCTGTGATATTGACTCCGGGCTAAATAAGTTGTATAGGTCGATTAAAGGCGCGAACAGGCTTAAGGTTTCACACCAACTTATATGAAAGATAAAATTGTAACTACACTATTTCTTGATATTGGAGGAGTTCTGCTTAGCAATGGGTGGGGGGCTGAACAACGCACAAAGGCTATAGAGCATTTCAAACTTGATAGCAGTGAAATGAATGAGCGGCATCATTTGACATTTGATACTTACGAGGAAGGCAAATTAGATTTTAAAGAATATTTAAAACGGATTGTCTTTTATGAAGAAAGGCAATTTTCGGAGGATGAGTTTATAAAATTCATGTTTAAGCAATCGCTTGTTTACCAGGATGCAATTAATTTCTTTAAGGAAATTAAAAAACAGAACAACCTTAAAGTGATTGCAGTCAATAATGAAGGCAGGGAGTTGAATGCTTACCGAATAACAGAATTCAAACTGAATGAATTATTCGATGCTTTTGTCTCATCTTCATTTGTGCACATGCGCAAACCCGATGCAGATATATTCCGCATGGCAATTGACATATCGCAAACAACACCTGAACACTCACTATATATTGATGACAGGTTAATGTTTGTTGAAGTAGCAAAGTCTTTAGGTATGTATGGAATACATTACCAGGGTTTGGAAAAGACTAAAAGCCTTTTAAAGGAATACAAATTTGAAATGGAAGATGTAAAGAAAACAGCTAATAGTTAGAAAAATGACTGAGAAGAAATACGATTATGGAATGATTGGATTGGGAACGATGGGACGTAATCTTGTTTTCAATATAAATGATCATGGATATAGTGTTGCAGGGTTTGATAAGGACAATTCACAAGTGGAAACACTTAAAAACGAAGCAGCCAACCGTGAGATAATTGCCACTACCCAACTCGATGAATTTGTAAAGGGACTTAAAACCCCAAGAGTTATTATTATGCTTGTCCCAGCCGGGCGAATAGTAGATGATGTTATACATGAATTAAAACCTCTTTTGTCAGAAAATGACTTATTGATCGATTGTGGTAATTCTCATTTTACCGATACAAACCGGAGAGATGATCTATTAGCAAAATCAGCTATTCACTTTATGGGTGTGGGTGTTTCAGGAGGCGAATCAGGTGCGCGTTATGGGCCCAGCATTATGCCTGGCGGTCCAAAGCAAGTATATGAACGCGTATCTAGTATATTTGAAGCTATTTCAGCTAAGGTGAAGGAAAGGCCTTGTGTGGCTTGGCTAGGAGAAGGCTCAGCAGGGCATTATGTCAAAATGGTACATAATGGAATAGAGTATGGGCTAATGCAACTTATATCAGAGTCATATCATTTGTTGAAGTCTGCCTGCAATATAGATAATGATGAACTGCATAAAGTCTATTCAAAATGGAATGAAGGATTATTGCATTCATTTCTTATAGAGATTACGGCCGATATTTTTGCTCAAAAAGATGAGCTTACAAGTAACCACCTAATAGACATGATACTTGACAGTGCACATCAAAAAGGGACAGGTGGGTGGACTTCGGAGGATGCAATGAAGCTACAGGTGCCAATACCTGATATTGATATTGCTGTTTCCATGCGCGATTTATCAGCTTATAAAAAGGAACGGGAAGTTGCCCAGCATAGACTTGGTGGCCCCGGAGCTAAATATAAAGGCAGTAAGGATGAACTAGTTGCTTTACTGGAACGTGCACTTTATTTCTCTATGATCACTACGTATGCTCAAGGAATGGCTCTGTTGCATGTTGCATCGAAAGAATATAAATATGAGTTGAACCTGGAGAGCATAGCGGGTATTTGGAGAGGTGGGTGTATTATTCGAGCTTCTTTATTGGAAGATATCCGAATTGCTTTTTCTCAACATCCCGATTTATCTAACCTTTTACTAAACGATAAAATCTCCCACGAATTAAGACAGTCGCAACCCGGAATTCGTAAAGTTATTCAGGTAGCTGTTGAAACCGGGGTCCCGATACCTGCTATAATGGGCTCATTAGCTTATTATGACAGTTATAGGAGTGGTTGGTTACCCGCGAATTTAATACAGGCTCAACGTGATTATTTTGGGGCACATACATACGAACGTAACGACAGGGACGGTTCTTTTCATACACAATGGAATCAAACAAAAAAGTAGAATGGAATCGAAGTTAAGAACAACGCCCACAATTATTATTATTCTTGGCGCAACAGGGGACTTAGCATGGCGGAAGTTAATTCCCGCTATTTATAACTTATACCTTGATAGCTGGATACCGGATGAGTTCGCTGTAATTGGAATAGGTCGAAATAAGGTAAGCGAACAGGCCTTTACTAAACATTTACATGAGGGCGTAGACAAATTTTCACGAAGAGGCAAGGCAAAAAAAAGTGAATGGGACAAATTTGCAAAATGCCTATCCTACTCAAAGGGTGAGTTTAATGCCAGTTCAACCTATTCCAATATTGAGAAGCAAATAAAACAAATTGAAAAGAAGTGGAAGTCAACTGCTAACCGCATTTTTTATATGGCTGTTCCGCCTAATTCATTTGAAGATATTGCAATTAGGATAGGGGAGTCATGCCTGGCAAAGAATAAGTTACAGAGCCGTATTGTAGTTGAAAAACCTTTTGGGCATGACCTTGAAAGTGCGAAGCATCTGAATAATCTGTTGCATACTATATTCGATGAATCACAGATCTATCGCATCGATCATTATCTGGGCAAAGAAACGGTTCAGAATATTTTGGCCTTTCGTTTTGCCAATGCACTGTTTGAGCCAACATGGAACCGAAATTATATTGACAGTGTTCAAATAACCGTGTCGGAACAATTGGGAGTGGAGAACAGGGGGAATTATTATGAAACTGCCGGTGCCCTTCGTGATATGATACAGAACCACATATTGCAACTTCTATGCCTTATTGCAATGGAGCCTCCGGTTTCTTTCGAAGCCGATGAAGTGCGAAACCGAAAGGTGGATGTGCTGAATGCTTTACGAAAGATTCGCCCAGAAGAAGTTCACCAATATGCCGTTCGTGGGCAATATGGAAAGGGCTGGATACAAGGAAAGAAAGTAATAGGATACAGGCAAGAACCTGATGTGAGCCCAACCTCGACTAAAGAAACATTTGCAGCTGTAAAGCTGTTTATAGATAATTGGAGATGGCAAGGGGTGCCTTTTTATCTGCGAACAGGTAAACGCATGAATGAAACAATTTCTGTTATAACCATACAATTCAGGCCCGTACCCCATCAGTCATTTCCACCTGAAGCAACGGGTAACTGGCAGCCAAACAGGTTGATTTTAAATATACAACCACATATGGGCATTCGTATGCGCTTCCAGGCAAAACGGCCGGGACTCGAAATGATTCTGTATCCTGTTGATATGCAATTTAACTATGATGAATCATATACTTCAGGAACGCCAGAAGCGTATGAAACGTTATTATTAGATATAATGGAAGGTGACTCAACTTTGTTTATGCGTGCCGATCAGGTAGAAGCAGCATGGAAAGCACTTATGCCTGTCATCAATTCATGGGAAACAAACCCTTCTGTCAATTTCCCTAATTACGAAGCAGGTATGCAGGGGCCTGAGGACGCTGAAGCGCTTATTGCAAAAAACGGACATAGTTGGGTGGTAATGCCAACGGAGAAGAATGGAGGCTAAATCAACATACCAGCTTAAGGCTTTTCAGACTGTTGACGATCTCAACCAATCTGCTGCAAAACTTATTATAGAAATTGCAAATAAAGCTATTGCTGAAAGAGGGAAGTTTTCTATTTCACTTTCTGGTGGACAAACACCTATGGAATTATATTCACTCTTAGCGCAAACTCCTTTTTGTGAAGAACTTCCATGGAAGAATACAAGTGTTTTCTGGTGTGACGAACGTTGTGTTCCTGAAACAGACGTTAAGAATAATGCCCATCAGGCAAAATCAGTTCTTCTCGATAAGGTGAATATTCCCATATCTAATATCCATTCAGTTCAAGTGAATCTATCGCCTGCTGCTGCAGCCATTGAGTATGAAAAAGAAATAAGAAATTATTTCAGGGAAGAACCTATATGCTTCGATCTAATTCTACTTGGAGTAGGAGAGAATGGACATACAGCTTCTTTATTTCATGGTACAAAAGTAATAGATGAACATGCCGAAGGAGTAAGAGAAGTATATATTGAAGATGAAAATATGTCTCGGATTACCATGACAGCAGCATTGATAAATAGAGCCCATAACATCCTTTTCCTGGTAACAGGAAAAAAGAAGGCAGAAATAATGCAAGCAATATTCTCTGCTTCTGCATTGCCTGATAAGTACCCTGCGCAATTAATCAAACCTAGTAACGGAGAATTATTTTGGTTTGTTGATCAGGCAGCTGCGGCGCTTATTAGCAAATAATACCTGCTTCGCAATTCCACTCAGTTTCAAATTAGGAGTTCTCTATTAGTACATAATACTATTCCTATTGAATGGCCTATACCATCATCTACCAGAGTAATAATACCGCTCTTTTCCTCGATACCATCTACACTTACAATAGTCTCTCCCACGCTTTCCTTTTGAGTTACTACAATATTATAAGTGGTTTTCATGTAACGATAATGTATGGTGAACGATTCCCATTCGGTGGGAACACAGGGTGCTATCTTTAGTTTATTCCCTTCCTGCTGCAAGCCAAGAAATGATTGTGTAATAAGCTGATACATCCATCCTGCGGAGCCTGTATACCATGTCCAGCCGCCACGTCCTGCATGCGGTGCACATCCATATACATCTGCTGCCAATACGTATGATTCAACCTTATAAATTCCAATCTCATCAGCACTTTTGCCATGGTTAATAGGGTTTACCATATTCAAAAGCTCCCATACTTTTTTCTTATCACCTAATTTGGCAAAAGCCATTATCATCCATATAGCGGCATGGGTATATTGTCCACCATTCTCGCGAACTCCCGGCACATATCCTTTTATGTATCCGGGGTTTAAATCAGATTTATCGAATGGTGGTTCAAGTAACTGAATTACCCGTGTGTCTTTCTGAACAAGATTTTTATAGGCAGCTTCCATTGCAACATTTACTTTCTTTTCCTCTCCTGCACCTGATATTACTGACCAACTTTGTGCTATAGAATCTATTTTGCATTCTTCATTCATAGATGACCCCAATGGAGTGCCATTATCAAACCATGCACGCTTGTACCATTGTCCGTCCCAGGCATTTGCGTCAATATTCTTTTTTAACTTCTCTGCTTCTTTTGTGCACAACTCAGCAAATTGTGAATCTTTAAATAAGCCTGCAGTTTCTGAAAACTTAATCAGTACGTCGTAAAGAAAGAATGCCATCCATACACTTTCTCCTTTACCATTAATACCAATCTTATCATACCCATCATTCCAATCTCCTGCGCCAATTAACGGTAAACCATGTTCTCCATATCGGAAGCCATGTTTGATGGCAAGTACACAATGAGCGTAAAGCTTAGCTGAATTAAGAGATATGGCAGGTGTATCATAATACGATTCCACTCCGGTGCCTAATGGCCGACCTTCAAGGAAGGTTACGGTTTCATCAAGTACTCCAATGTCACCTGTATGCGATATATATAATGATGTTACAAGTGGTAGCCATAGAAAATCATCAGAACATCTGGTACGGGTACCCTGGCCAATAGGAGGGTGCCACCAATGTTGTACATCACCCTCTGGAAATTGACGTGATGCACAGAGCAATATCTGTTCACGTGCCAAATGTGGTTGAGTATGAAGTAATGACAAGACATCTTGCAGTTGGTCACGGAATCCAAACGCTCCGCCTGATTGATAAAACCCGCTGCGTCCCCAAAGCCTCGATGAAAGTGTTTGATATGTCAGCCAACCGTTTGTAATAAGGTTAAGTGCCGCATCAGGCGTTTCAACTCGTACAGCACTAAGAGTATGTTTCCAGTAGTTCTTTATTCTTTCCAGTGAATCATGTGCAACATCACTACCTCTGAATTGTCTTGCAATTCTACTTGCGTCACCGGCATCTCTTCCTGCTCCAAGCCTGAAGATGACTTCTGTCTCTTCGCCATCGGCCAGGTCAAATGGAACCTGGATGGCGGCACATGGGTCAAGCGCTAGGCCAATCTTTCCGGAAAGTTTCACGCGAGACATAGCATCTGGGTTTTGTAAAGTGCCATTCCTGCCTATGAACTCGATGCGATCTGCCGTAAATGTTTTTTTCGTAAAATCCACGTCGAAAAATGCTACTCTGTTTGCAAACTCTTTATTATACGGATTCTTTCCAAAAAGAGCGCCGCTATCAGGGTCAATTTCAGTATGAATATGCATGGCAGTCTTCGCCCTGTTATTGTCAAGAACCCATTCTATGTACCCGGTAGCGGAAAGTTTACGAGGCCTGCCAGACTGATTTCGTATTTTAAATGCTATAAACTTAATGGGCGAATCGATATCGACATAAGTCGTCATTTCCGAGTATATACCATCTTCAATATGTTCGAAGGCGCTATATCCAAAACCATGGCGTGTTATGTAAGCTGAATCACCTCCTGTAGGAAGAAGGGTAGTAGACCAGAAAGTCCCATTTTCTTCATCACGCAAATAAAATGTTTCCCCACCTGTATCGCATACAGGGTCATCATTCCATGGCGTAAGTCTTAGTTCATGAGCATTTTCAGTCCATGTATAAGCCGAACCACTTTCTGAAATAACAGTTCCAAAATTTGGATTCGCTATCACATTAACCCAGGGTGCAGGAGTTTTGTTCTTACTATCTATTCGAATAATATATTCACTGCCATCTGGAGAAAAGCCTCCAAGTCCATTAAAAAATAAAAGTCCTTCAGGCAGTGCAACATCTGTTACGATTGGCTTATGTGGCTGTGTGGGTGAAATATATGGAATAATAACCTTTTGTAGCTGTTTACGCTGAATATGGTCAGCTAATGCTCCACCATTATCAGAAATATTAATGCGTGCCACTGTTTGAAATAAAATACGGTCCTCATTTGATATCTGGTCTGATGCTCTTACAAAAATCCCACCCGGGCGATCAGCTAATTCTGCTGGTACCAATGATTGAATTTCATTTTGGAAAATCTGCCGGTAGCCACTATGTTCCTCATTCCAAATTACAAGATCAACAGCAAGCCCTTTCAAACGCCAATAGGAATGGGCCTGTATAAGCTGTTTCACCAATTGCATATTCGCCTGCTTTTCAATTTTCAACAGCACAATAGGCAGATCTCCTGAAATTGAATACCCCCACAAGCCTGATTGACCACGATGATTATTGATGAGTATAGATGGGTCAGCACGAAATGAAGGATTTGTAAATAGAATAGAACTTGCAAGTTGTCCATATAATTGTGCGTCGGCTTCAGTTGCATTTATTTGTCTTAATACTACCTGGCTATGTGTCCAGGCAAGTTCAAATACGCGGTCTTTATGGTGCTTATCCTGGTATTTATCAATCAAGCCTTGACAAGTTTCCCGGGTTTCTGCAATGCCAATAATCATATCAAGTATAACTGTCTCTTCGGGGTTAAGTGTTATTTTATACCTAATGGCAACGATTGGATCCAGTACTGAACCCTGATTTCCTGACAGTACACCAGCATTAGCCACAGCCTTGGGATTGACAGTAGTATTTCCTCTTCCAATAAATTCCATCCTATCGGTTTCATATGATACTTCTTCAGGTTCTTTCCCTTGCATTGTCATTAAATGGAAAAGCCAAGGAGATTGTTCATCAGTGGACCGCGGCCTGCGTGTGCAAAGAATAGTGTGTTTATTTGGTATTATTTCTGTTTGAACAAAGAGATTACTAAATGCAGGCTGCATAAGGTCTGAAGCGGCAGATGCCATTACCACTTCTGCATAACTTGTTATTTCCAATGTAGTGCGGGTAGGCGAATTATTAGTTATACTAACTCTTCTCATTTCTATATCATCTTCCGGCGATACAACAATTTCTGTATGTGTTTCTATATTGCTATGCTTAGTACGAAAGCTTACATGTCCTTGTGAAAATGCAGCTTCATAAGCATCACCTTTTTTCAATGTAGGCTGATGTGTATTTGACCAATATTCG
>Ga0210388_10003810_pt1 | contig 11791 bp, 7 predicted proteins | sample IncBWC19OmetaG_FD_155485 | JGI IMG/M metagenome (GOLD analysis project Ga0210388, IMG submission 155485) | Forest soil microbial communities from Barre Woods Harvard Forest LTER site, Petersham, Massachusetts, United States - Inc-BW-C-19-O ... | reverse complement strand
CGGGTCAGCATCCCGCCGGGATTGGAGCCGAACTGCGGCTCTGTAAGCCCGAAGCAGCCAATCGCTTTGCCTTCGTGTAGCGCCGGGAGCCATTTGTCCTTCTGCGCGTCCGATCCGAACGCATAAATCGGATACATCACCAGCGCCGACTGCACAGAGGCAAAGCTGCGCAGCCCGGAATCGCCGCGCTCGAGCTCCTGCGTCACCAGTCCGTACTCCACGCTCGACATTTCCGCGCAACCGTAGCCCTTCAGATTCGCGCCAAACAGCCCAAGCTTCGCCATCGCCGGCACCAGGTTCATCGGGAACGTGCCTTCGCGGTCGTGCTGTACGATGATGGGCAGAACCTCGTCGTCCACGAATTGCCGCACCGACTTTCGGGCCAGTTTTTCTTCGTCGCTCAGCAGGGAATCGAAGTCCAGAAAATCGACTCCGGAAAATGAAGGCATCAGGTATCTCCCGCGGCATTCTACCGGACTTGCGCCGCCCCGCGCCACCGGTCGCCGGCATGCCGGTTTGCCGCCAACGACACGCGCGGCAATCTGTCCAGGGCATTAACAGTATTAACTCATCGTGACCCGGGTGGGGGGAAGCGGGGCAATGCCCTCGCAATGGGTTAAGATGTTTCCGCCCACGATGGCTTCAGGTATAACCCTCTGTTATCGTTTTCTCGCGGACTTTCGGCCGGAGGAGCTGGATGTCGGCTGCAATTGCCAGGACAACAAAACGCGCTGCTACTCCTGAACCGCGCTCGGCACGGGACGGTTGGCTTTTGGTACTACTGCTTCTCCTCTTCGTACCGCCACTCGTGGGCAGCGCCTACTGGATGTATGTTCAGGCTGCCAAAGAAATCGAAAAAAGGGAACTGGCCGGCGACCTGGTCCGTGCCCGCACGCTCGCCGCGATCGTCGACAAGGACCTTTCGTCCGCGGAGAATATCCTCACGTCGATTGCAGGCCGCGAAGCGCTTCGCCACGATTGGCAGCATCGCAACCTGCCCTCCATCGAACGCGACCTCCAGGAGGCTCGCACCATTGAGCCGGCTTTCCTGTTCGCCAGTGGGTATGAACCTGACGGCACCCTGCGCGTGATCGTCCCCTCCGACCCGATCGTCGGCCGCAACTTCGCCTACCGCGACTGGTTCAAGGGCCTGACCGCGCACAGGCAGCCCTACGTCTCCAATGTCTATCGCACCGACGCAGGCTCCAAACCTCTCGTGGTAGCGGTAGCGGTCCCGATTCTCGACGACCAGGGAAATACGGCCGGAGTATTGATGGCCACGTATAGCGTAGACAACCTCGCCCGGAAATTCAGCGCGCTTGAGAAGGGCGGCTGGCCGGGCTTCGCCATCGTCGACGGGAACGGCGTGGTCGCCGCCTCCCCGAGGGTCGGTGCGCAAAGCGCGCCCGTGAATATCTCGCTGTCGGGCTTGGTCGGACGCGCGCTGCAGGGATCAGAAGGCGCCGGCAAGGTCAGCATCGACGGCGAAAGCAACTTCGTCGGCTTCGCTCCCATTCCGCGGCTCGGCTGGGCTGCCTTGTACGAGCAGCCTGAAAGCCAAGCGCTGGCGACGGCGATGCGCCTGAAACAACAGTTCCGCTCCATGAGCCTGTACCTGGTCTTGATTTATCTGATAACCGCGGCGTTTACGGCCTTCCTGATGCGCAAGGAGATGCGTCTCGCCGCCGCCAATCAGGCGCTGAATCGCGAGCTCGGGAAACAGATCGCCGAGACGCACCGCTCCCGCCAGGAAGTTGACAATTATTTCATGCTCTCACTCGATCCGCTTTGCATCGCAGGCTTCGACGGCTATTTCAAGCGCGTGAATCCGGCGTGGGAAAAAGTGCTTGGCTGGACTACCCAGGACATGGTCTCGCGCCCGTTCACCACATTCGTCCACCCCGACGATCGCGACCGCACCGCGGAGGTGGCTGCTCGCCTGGCGAAGGGGGAGGACGTTGTCCAATTCGAGAACCGCTACCGCTGCAAGGATGGTTCGTTCCGCTGGTTCATGTGGAATGCCACCACGTCGCTCGAAGACAAAGTGATCTTCGCCACCGCGCGCGACGTGACCGAGCTGAAGCAGGCGCAGGAACAGCTCGTCGCCGCTAAAATCGCCGCCGAGCGCTCGAATAAATTCAAGGACCAGTTCCTCTCAACGATGAGCCACGAACTGCGCACGCCGCTGAATGCCGTACTCGGTTTTTCCGACCTGCTCGGCGAGCCCCGCTACGGGGCGCTCAGCGAAAAACAGCAGCGCTACCTCAGCCACATTTCCAACGGTGGTCGCCACCTCCTGCGACTGATTAACGACATACTCGATCTTTCTCGCATCGAAGCCGGGCGGCTCCAGCTTCAGGTCGAAACCGTCTCGCTCGAAACATCCTTCAGTGAAGCCTGCGACACGCTGCAGCCGCTGGTTAGCAGGAAGAACCAGACGCTCCTACGAGGCCCTGCGCCCGGTCTCAGTGTAAAGGCCGATCCCACACGCTTGAAGCAGATCCTGATGAATTTGATCGCCAACGCCGTCAAGTTCACCCCCGAAGGCGGAAAAATCGATCTCTCCGCCAAACGCATTGAGGACAGCGTACGAATCGACGTTCGCGACACCGGTCCCGGCATCCCTGCCGATGAGCAGCAACGGATTTTCGAAGCCTTCTACCGCCTCAGCCACAGCGCTAAAGCGCCGGAGGGCACCGGTCTCGGCCTCGCGATCACCCAGCGCTTGGTCGAACTGCACGGCGGCTCGCTCGGCCTGGAAAGTGAGGTCGGCAAGGGCAGCTGCTTCTACTTCACGTTGCCATGCGTGCCCGAAAATTTGCCGGCCATTGAGCATGAAACGGAGACCAAGACACAAATTGCTCCCGCGTCGCAGATTCTGGTGGTCGAAGACGACCAAACCGCGGCCGCCCTGCTCGAAGCTCAGCTTGTTTCGGCCGGCTATCGCGTGACCTTGTGCACCGACCCGGAAAAGGCGGTCGAGCTCGCCGTGGAGATTCAGCCAGCAGCGGTCACCATGGATATTGTGATGAAGCCAATTGATGGCTGGCAGATTCTGACATCGCTCAAGAGCGACCGCCGCACCGCGCACATTCCTGTAATCGTAGTGACCATCGTCGATCAGCCATCTACTGGCGCTTTGCTCGGCGCCGACGAATACATCGTAAAGCCTGTCGAAAAGCTTGTGCTGCTGGCTTCGGTCGACCGCGCCTTGAGCCGCTCAACTCGCTCCGGGCCTCGCTCGATCCTGATTGTCGAGGACCATGCACCCACGCGCGAGTTCATCGCCGAATCTCTGATACACCGCGGCTATCTGGTAGATCTCGCCGGGGACGGCGCCACGGCTCGAACGCGAGTCGCGAAAGCACCACCGGAGCTGGTGATTCTGGATTTGATCCTGCCCGACGCGAGCGGCCTCGATCTGCTGGCAGAGTGGCGCGGAAATCCCGCCACCGCCGACCTACCCGTTTTCGTGCTGACCAGCAAGGACCTCACACGGTCGGAAAAGGAATTTCTCGAATCCAACAGCGCGGCGCTGCTCCGCAAGTCGGAGCGCTGGCAGGATGCCCTGTTCCGGCAGTTGAAGCTAGTAATTCCGCCGGACGTGATGACACATTCATGAGCCACTCAGCGGTTCCCCGGGGCCTTCCGTCGAATTTAACTCGGGCCCAAAACCCTTCTACCCTCTAAGGCTCCCCGCTGCCGGCCTGTTACTTGTTTGTGTCACAACAGGACACAAAACCTGTCGTTTGCTGTCTGTTCCCTTAAAATTGAAGTTCGCGAATGCTCTTCGGGTAATTTTCGGAATCGGCAGGCAGTTGAGACCTGGCATCGTTCGATATGAGCCTTTCCTTATATTCGAATCCGCCGGACGTCGATTCCAATCGCGTCCCGCCTCTGGGGGTTCCGTTTTGGCTCGCCAGGGGTGCATTCGGTCTGGTTCTTCTGGCGGTATGCGCTGGTGCGGTCCGCAGGGCCGGGGCCGATGATGGCCCGACTAGCCAAAACCCTTCCGACGACCTCAAGCAGTTGAGTTTGGAACAGCTTGGAACAGTCGAGATCACAACCACGTCAAAGGAACCCGAGGAAGTCTGGAACACTCCGGCGGCAATCTATGTGATCACCCAGGAGGACATCCGCCGCTCCGGAGCCACAAGCGTGCCGGAAATCCTGCGAATGGTGCCGGGCGTCGAAGTGGCCCAGATCGACTCGGACCACTGGTCCGTAGGCATACGCGGGTTCGGCAGCGAGTTCTCGAAGTCCGTGCTCGTCCTCATTGACGGCCGCAGCGTCTATACGCCTCTGTTTGCTGGCGTCTATTGGGAGCTTCAGAACGTCTTGCTGGAGGATGTCGAGCGAATCGAGGTGATTCGCGGCCCCGGCGGTACGATCTGGGGAGCAAACGCTGTCAACGGCGTCATCAACATCATCACCAAAAGCAGCAAGGATACCCATGGCGCTCTCACGTCCGTTAGCGGCGGAAATGTTGATCAGGGTATCGGCGAGTTCCGCTACGGAGCAGGGAACGGAAACGGCCTCGATTTTCGCGTGTATGGCCTGGGGTTCGGCCGCGCCGCGGAGTTTCATCCGGATCACTCATCATTCGACGATTGGCAGACAGGGCAGGGAGGTTTCCGAACAGACTGGGAGCTGAACGCCCGCGATTCGCTCACGTTGCAGGGAGACATGTACAAGGGCTACGACGGGGAGCGCGTGGATGTCGGGCTCTATTCGCCCCCTTCCACGGAGCGATTCGACGAGCCTCACAACAATACCGGCGAAAATCTCCTGGGTCGATGGCGCCGCCAAGTAAATACCGACTCCGACTTTCAATTGCAGGTCTATTACGATCGCACCTCTCAACTCAGTCCGCAGCTCGACGAGACACGCAACACAGTCGATGTTGATTTCCTATACCATCTAAATCTGAACGACCGGCAAAATCTGCTGTTCGGGGCGGGAGCGCGCTGGAGTCCCGACAGCATCACCCAGAAATTCGACACGCTGGATTTCGAGCCACATGAGGAAACAGACAGCATCTACAGCTGGTTTGCGCAGGATCAGATAGCCGTCATTCCCGACAAATTTTCAGTAATCGTCGGCTCCAAGTTTGAGCACAACAACTACAGCGGGTTCGAAATCCAGCCGAACGTCCGCGCGATTTGGACGCCGACAGCTCATCAATCCCTCTGGGCGGCCGTGACGAGGGCCGTCCGCACACCTTCGCGGCTGGATACGGACTTGCAACTCACGGATTTTCTGGGGCAAGCGGCGGGAAGCCCGCCCTTGTACCTTCAGGTCGTGGGCAGCAAGAACTTCAAATCGGAGCAACTCCTCGGAACCGAGCTTGGCTATCGGACGCTCCTAACCAAGAAGTTATACGTTGACGTCGCGTATTTCTACAACGACTACAACGACCTCTATGGGTATGGCCCCACATCCATACTCGTTGAGGCGACTCCTCCTCCGGTCCGCCTAATCGCACAAGTGCCGCTATCGAACGCAACAAAGGGCGACACGACCGGCGTTGAAATCGCGCCCGATTGGAAGCCCTTCAGCTGGTGGGAACTGAAGGGTTCCTATTCGTTCCTTCACTTATTTGTAGACGACAATTCGCGCGCGGGCTCCCTCAACACATTGATCACCGCTTCTGACAATGGTTCGAGCCCTCACCATCAAGTCGAAATGCAGTCGCTTTTCAATCTGCCGAAGCACTTTGAGTTCGATTCCACCTATCGGTATGTTTCGGCCTTGCCGGCCCAGACATCGGTTCCGGCAGGGCCCATCGTGGGCGACTATTCGAGTTTTGACACGCGTGTTGGCTGGCGCCCCAACCACAATCTTGAACTGTCCTTCGTCGGCCAGGACTTGCTTCAGGATCATCACGCTGAATTCGGCGGTGACGATGGCCCGCTGGTAGGTATCAAAAGGAGTTTTTACGGAAAGGTCATGTGGAGGTCGGAATCTCCATCACAGCCATGACGGGCGCGCATAAGACGGGCACCCTCCCATTCGCCTCGGAACATCGTTCGGGGAGAGGTTGCGCCGCCGTGCTGAAGCTGGCGGCGATTTTGTCATGCTTGCTCCTGCTCGTTCCCAGGCTGCACGCCCAGCAGCCGAAAGCGAGTGAGTTTCAGGTAAAGGCCGCCTACCTCTATAACTTTGGCAGATTCGTCCAATGGCCCGACGAGAGTGGAGCGGATCGCCACGAATTCTTTGAGATCTGTGTGTTAGGTACGGATCCGTTCGGCCAAGCTCTTGACGCTACGTTGGCTGGTGGAACGATCGGCGGAAAGAGCGTGGCGGCAAAGCGAATCACCAAACCGCAGGACGTCGACAGCTGCCGCATCCTGTTCATCAGCTCATCGGAGGAAAGCCACCTCAAAGAAGACCTGGCCGCGCTCGACAAGACCCGCGTCCTCACGGTCAGCGACATCCCGCGGTTCTCCGAGCGCGGCGGCATGATTGGCTTCATCTTGGACGGAAACCGCGTGCGCTTCGACGTGAACCTCGATAGTGCGCAAGGAGCCGGGCTGACGTTGAGTTCCGAATTGCTCAAGGTCGCGACCAGCGTCCGAAAAGTCTCTCGGTCGGGAGGCTTTTAGACGATGCGCCGTCTTGGAGATGCGTCAATCGCCCGAAGGCTGACCTGGATGAATATGCTCGTCAGCGCCGCGGCTCTCGTGTTGGCGTGCGCGGCGTTCATCGGTTATGACCTGGTCACCTTTCGGCTGACCATTGTCCGCAATCTTTCCACGCAAGCGCAGATCATCGGCTCCAACAGCGCTTCGGCCCTTCTCTTCAACGACCCGCAGGCCGCGGAAACGACTCTTTCGGCCCTCGAGGCGGCGCCCAATATTTTGTCCGCTGTAATTTACATGCCGGACGGCCAGCCCCTCGCCACGTATTCGCGCGACAGAAGCGGCACCATCTCTCCGCCTCCCCCGGTTAACGCCGGGCAGATCGAAACGCATGTGCTGGGCAGCCACGAAATCGAGCTGGTTCGGTCGATCGTTTTCCAGGGAAAGCCGATTGGAACGGTTTACATCCGTTCCGATCTGCAGGAACTCGATCAACGTATGAACCGCTATCTGGGGATCGCCCTCATCGTTCTTTTCGTTTCGCTCATGGCAGCGCTGCTCGTTTCGTCGGTGTTTCGCAGAGCGATCGCGACACCCGTCATCGACCTTGCCCGGATCGCCAAGGCCGTGTCTCACGACAAGAACTATTCCGTGCGGGCGGCGCCAATTCGCGGCGCGGGAGAGTTGACGATCCTGATCGACGCATTCAACGAAATGCTCACGCAGATCGGCGAGAGCGAAACCGAACTGCTAAAAGCTCACGACAGCCTGGAACAGCGCGTACGGGTGCGCACGGCCGAGCTCGAGACGGCCAAGCGGGAGGTGGAGGCTTTTTCCCAGTCCGTCGTCAAGGCCAAAGAAGAGCTTGAACGCTCCAGCAAGTTCAAGGACCAGTTTCTTTCCACGATGAGCCACGAATTGCGCACGCCCCTGAACGCGGTGCTGGGCTTTTCCGATCTTCTTGGCGAAGACCGTTATGGACCCCTCAACGAGAAGCAGCGGCGCTACGTGAATCATATCTCCACGGGAGGGAAGCACCTCCTCCGGCTGATCAACGATATTCTGGATTTGTCCCGCATCGAGGCGGGGCGCCTGCAGTTGACGATTGAAACCGTGCGGGTCGATACCAGCTTGTCGGAAGCGTGCGACACCCTGCAGCCGCTGGCCAGCAAGAAAAATCATCAGCTGATCAAGCATCCTGCGCCGGGACTGAGCGTCCGCGCCGACGGCACGCGCCTGAAGCAAATTCTGATGAACCTGATCGGCAACGCAGTCAAGTTCACGCCCGAGGGGGGAACGATTGAATTGGCGGCCAAGAAAATCGACGACCATGTCCGCCTGGAGGTTCGCGATTCCGGGCCCGGAATTCCTCCCGACGAACAGAAGCGCATCTTCGAAGCGTTTTACCGGCTAACTCAGAATGCGAAGGCTGCCGAAGGCTCAGGCCTGGGACTCGCCATCACCCAGCGGTTGGTTGAACTGCATGGCGGCAAGCTCGGCCTGGAAAGCGAGCCGGGCACGGGCAGCTGCTTCTTCTTCACGCTGCCGCTGGTTCCCTCCGTTGAGCCGCGCATAGAAATCGAAACCGCGGACGAGCACGTCCGTCGCTCGGTCGCAAAAGTTCTTGTGGTCGAAGACGATCGGACAGCTGCGACGCTTCTGGAAACCCAACTCGTTTCCGCAGGTTACGAGGTCGTTCTGTGCACGGAGCCCGCACGGGCCGTCGAAATGGCTGCCGAGCTTCAGCCTTCCGCCGTGACCATGGACATCGTGATGAAGCCAATCAACGGCTGGCAGGTATTGACCGCCCTGAAGAGCGATCGCCGCACCGCCCAGATTCCCGTGATCGTGGTGACCATCGTCGATCAGCCGTCCACCGGCGCGCTGCTGGGGGCCGACGAATATGTCGTGAAGCCGGTCGAGAAACTGGTGTTGCTGTCCGCCGTCGATCGTTGCTTGAGGCGCTCCTCTCGTTCTGGGCAGCCGTCGATACTGGTGGTGGAGGATCATCCCCCCACGCGCGAATTCATCGCTGAATCGCTGATGCACCGCGGCTATCTGGTGGAAATCGCCGCCGATGGGGCTGCCGCCCGCAGTCGAATCGCGCGGGGACTGCCCGGGCTGGTGATCCTGGATCTGATTCTGCCGGATGTCAGCGGCTTCGACCTGCTGGCGGAGTGGCGGGCGAATCCGTCGACGGCCGAGCTCGCCGTCTTCGTTCTGACGAGCAAAGACCTCACGCAAGCCGAGAAAGAATATCTCGAATCCAATAGCGCCGCGCTGCTTCGCAAATCCGGCCGCTGGCAGGACGCCCTGTTCCAGCAACTGAAGCAAGCGGTGCCGCCGGAGTTGGTGACGAAATCATGAAACGTCGAATTCTCGTCGTCGAAGATAATGCCGCGAACCTGGAGCTCCTGGTCGACTGGCTCGAGTCTGAGGATTTTCAGGTACAGACCGCAACCACGCTGGACGAAGCGTTCGCCGCCTTCAAAGGCGAGCCGCCGGAAACCGTGCTGCTCGACGTCCAACTGGGCCCGCAAGACGGGCTCGCCCTGGCTACATGGATCCGCGGCGAGCCGAACCTTCGCGCGCTTCCGGTGATTGCCGTCACCGCGCACGCCATGCTCACCGATTACGAGCGCGTGATGCGCGCCGGCTGCAGCGCCTGCGTTTCGAAACCCATCGATTTTCGGCAACTTCGCGAACAGCTGGGCCGTTGGCTTGGTGAGCCCGCAAAATCGCACCCGGGCGGATGAGTCCCGTGCTGCGGAGGGTTCCACCTGTGTTTTCTGCGAGGCAAATATGACCACCCGCGCACTGATCGTTGATGACGATCCGGCAAACGGCGAGCTGATCAAGGAAGTTCTCCTCTCCGTCGACATCGATTCCCTGGCGCTTACACACAGCGGCCAGGCGGTGACCTGCCTCGCTCGCGAAAAGTTCGACGCCATCTTCCTCGACGTCAATATGCCCGCTCCCAATGGCATCGAGCTCACCAAGAAGATCCGTTCCGGCGGCCTTAACGTCAACACTCCCATCATGGTAATCACGGGCGAGGATGAGCGGGCGCTTCTATCACGCGCCTTCGAGGCGGGCGCCAACTTTTTTCTCTATAAACCGATCGATCGTCACGACATTCTGCGCCTCGTTCGCGCCACCACCGACTCGGTCGAGCACGAAAAGCGCCGCTTTCGCCGGGTAAAGGTTTCCTGCAACGTGCTGATCCAATCGGGCGACACCAGACTCGAGGGCGCCACGCTGGACATGAGCTTCGGCGGGATGTTCGTGCAGGCGTCCGGCGTACTTCCCGTCGGCACTCGCGCGCAAGCGACGCTTCAGGTTCCCTCCGGACCGCCCCTTGCCCTGCATGTCCGCGTTCTGCGCATCGCGGGGAACGACTCCATGGGAATGCAATTCGAAAGTCTCACGCCGCCGCAGAGCAAAAGCCTTCAGGAGTTCCTGCTGCCGCTGATTGCCGCAAAGACGATCTAGGCCTTCGACTTCAGGCGTCGAGCGGTCGATTTCTGCGACGCGCATCGAGTGCCTGCCTCTGTACCCGCGCCGACGCGGTGTGGTATCCTTGGTCGCTTCACAACGCATTCAAGCGCGACGACGCTCACGCCGAAGACCGTATCTTTCGCGGGCCAAGCAGTTGGGAAACACGGTTGCGGGTCACGTGTCTCCGTCTCGCAGCGGCGCGCGCCGAGCGTACTTAGAGCGCAGGATGGTTACAAACATGCCGACACCGGCCACGGCCCACGAAACTGTGTCCCTCCAACTTGCCCATTCACCCGACAGCGATGACGCTTTCATGTTCTATGCGCTTGCCACGGGGAAGGTTCGCCTGCCGGGCGTGAAGTTCAACCACGTTCTTTGCGATATCGAGACCCTCAACCATGCAGCCCACAAGGAAGTCTACGACGTGACGGCCGTCAGCTTCTACGGCTATACATTCGTCGCCGATAAGTATGTGCTGCTCGATTGCGGCGCCAGTTTCGGCGAAGGCTATGGCCCGATCGTGGTCGCCTCGCACCCCATCAAGAAAAATGAGCTGGCGGGGAAGAAAATCGCCGTCGCCGGCACGCGCACGACGTCCTATCTGGCCCTGAAGATTTTTGAGCCTCACGTGGAAACCGTCACGATGCCGTTCGACAAGATCATGGCTGCCGTGCAGGCGCGTGAAGTGGAAGCCGGGCTGCTGATCCACGAAGGTCAGCTGCTGTTTTCGCAGATCGGGCTGCACAAGGTTGTCGATCTCGGCCAGTGGTGGCAGGATCAGACCAGCCTTCCGCTGCCGCTCGGCGCTAACGCCGTGCGCCGCAGCCTCGGCCCGGATATGGGTCGCCAAGTGGGACGCATCATTCGCGAAAGCGTGACCTACGCCCTCGAGCACCGCGAGCCGGCTGTCGAGTACGCGCTGCAATTCGCCCGCGACATGGATCCGATGCTCGCGGACAAATTCATCGGCATGTACGTAAACAATTGGACGCTCGACTATGGCGAGGAGGGCCGCCGCGCCGTCCGCGAGCTTTACAAGCGCGGAATTGCCGCAGGGCTGGTGGCCCCGTCCTTCGAAGTGGATTTTCTATCCGAAGCCGCTTAGCTGGCCCGTTCGCCGGGGCTTGCATCGACCGCGTGCTCACCCTGCCGCCTTTGCCCGCCGGTTGCGCCACGACGTAAACCCCACAATAATCACCATCGCTCCCGCCATCACCAGCGTTGACGTAATCCGCCCAAATTCCAATCCGCCTTCTTCACGCGGCTTGGTCAACGTATCTCCCAGCGTCGCTCCCAAAGGGCGTGTCAGCACATACGCCGCCCAAAAAAGGATCGATTTCGGCACGCGCGTGAAAAAATTCAACGCCGCAACTACCGCGATCAACACCGCAAACACCAGTGCCCCACGCTCGAACCCAAGCCCCGTATCGGAGGCAGTGAAATCTCCCAGCGCTGTTCCCAGCGTGTTGGCCACCAGAATCGTCAGCCAGTAGAAAGACTCATCCGTTCGCGAAACCACGTTCTGAAATTCGATCCGGCCCGCAACAAAATGCCACGCCACCAGCACCAGGATCACGCCCGCAAACAGCATGATCGACGATTTGATATAGCCCAGTCCAAGCGTCCGATCCATGTAATCGGAGGTCGTAGTCCCCAGCGTGGTGGTAGCCACCACCACCAGCCAGTAAAACAGCGGGTGATAGCGCCGCGAC
>Ga0210388_10003809_pt1 | contig 11791 bp, 17 predicted proteins | sample IncBWC19OmetaG_FD_155485 | JGI IMG/M metagenome (GOLD analysis project Ga0210388, IMG submission 155485) | Forest soil microbial communities from Barre Woods Harvard Forest LTER site, Petersham, Massachusetts, United States - Inc-BW-C-19-O ... | reverse complement strand
GAATCTCTCCGGGCGCGCTTTGTTTTTCAAAGACTTGCGGGCCCTAGGCCGCCTAGTGTTCATTCACGCGTGGTCGATTTTGTAGACGGTCAAATCCTCGAAGACCAACCTCACATAGAACCACTCCGGGAATGAGGAGGCTCAATCTCGGCAATCTTCTTGGGTAGGCAAGACAGTTCTCGCAGGGAAACATCGAGAAGCGAACGGGCCTCTGGAGCTGCTTCAATTAGCTGCGTGGTTCGTCGTGTTGATATCGATCGCGTATTTATATATTAGCAAAGTACCATTGTGACTCTATTCGGTGTACGTCACGCTGATTAAGCGAACAATGCACGGTGAAACGCCAACAAAGAGGAAACCATGAAATCAGCCGCCGCTGGACTGTTGTTCTTACTCTGTTCGGGCCTCGCATTTGCCCAGAATCCCGACCCATCGAAATGGATGTGCCGTGATCTTTCCCAATCTGGCGGTTTCCTGTACGACGGAGAGACGATCTTCGGAAAACTAGCTTGCCGCCCCATTCCCCAAGTTCCGCAATCGCAGCCGACACAAGCAGCCGTGTCCCCGAACAGTACCTCAACGCCTCCGGCCTCCACGATATCATCGCCGGTTCAACAGGGTGAGAATCCCCCCGAACAGCCAACGCAGAATACTCCTGCTCGGCAAGGGCCGCCGCGTGTCTTCTTGCAAGCGGCAAGTCATGGCAACACGTGGAATGCGCGGCGTGACCAGTCAATGGAGATGAGCAAGGATTTCGAGAGGGATTGCCCCGGCGTGCGAGTTACGATCAATCAACAAGCGGCAGACTACACGGTAATTCTTAATCACATCGAGGTTGGACTCCTGGCGCGCGACAATCAGCTGCAGGTTGCCGACAAAAACGGGGATCTCCTGCAAACCAAAGAAGGCGGCGGAATCAAGGGCGGTGTCAAAAATGTCTGTGCGCTGATCCTTTCAGATTGGGCGAAGCAATAAGAACCCATTTACTTGTACAGGAACAATTCCAAGCGGATGCCAGTCAAGCTACGGCGGCCGGGAGTTTGACACGGAAACCAATCTTTCTACTACCGTGCCCGATACTTTGATTCATCGCGTTCGAAAATGGTACTGGCGAGACGGCTCGTCACAAACTGTGTTACGACGCTACGGGCTGGTCGAACGCTCCGTGGTTAACGCTGATCTCTTGCGAGCGCAAGTACGTGTTTGGCCACCAAGCCTCGATGACTCGGACGGTGGAGAGATCATGAATATGTGGAAGAGCATCCTAGTGGCGGCGGTCATGAGTTGGGCATACTCCGTGACTTTAGGACTGCTCTTCGCAATTGCCGTTTCCGAAAATCACTCGCCGAGAACCCTTTTGCTGCCGGATGTCGTTCCCGTCGCTGTGATTGGCAGCACGATAGTTGCGATTGCGATAACGCCAGTGGCACTCTGGTCTGTGAGAACGGGAGCAAGGAACTTGTGGTTCTACGGGCCGATTCTCTGGATCGCATTAGCTTCCTACATTGTTTTTGTATTCCCAAAGGTCGGCTATTACGGTCGATACGGTCTGCTCTTCTTGGCTGTGCTGGGCTTAGTCGTCCTTGGGTTTATCCCAGCGAGATAGCGAAAGAGGGCTACGGGTGGAGAATCTCCTGCGTCTGTTGTCATCACTGGGGCTTTCAGCTATCTGGGGATGCGGTTGTGTTTGGGTCAGCATACGCTTACTCATGTCAACACATCCAACAGAGCCGTTCATCGTAGAGCTCGCTGTACCGGCCGTCGGCGTACTGCTGGCGATGGGGTGGTACAAACTCACGAGCAGGCGGAACCGCCCCTTTGAGCCTACTCTGTGGTTCCTATTCCGGTGGGGATTTATTGTGATCGTGCTGACTGAGCTTGTTGGCGAGAATGCGGACTACCTGCTCAGGCTGCATCGGTCGAATCCCGGGCCCTTCATACTTGGCACGGTCGTGGCCATCATAGTCGTGTTTACGCCTGCTGTGCTTCACTGGCGCCGAGCGGTGCCGAAGGATCGCATGAAGCCGGCGATCAGTTGACAGCTTGAGGCTCGGCGACAACCCTGTCCTCGTTTCGTGCCGTCATCCTGCTCCTCTATCCAAGAGTGTACACAGTCCGAACCACTGGGGCAGTGCGTCACTCACTCTACCCGTGCTACTTCAAGTCTACGCAGTACGGGAGACCGTCTGTTATCGGCGCAGCATCGAGCGGCTTATTCGTCCGGCACATTTGACGGCACGTATATCAGGCAGAGCGAAAGTGAAATACTGCCGTTATCCTAAACGTAATACTTTCATCAAGGCATCCCAGTCGCAGGAGTCCGACATGATCTTTGCCGCTATTGCCGTGATCGGCCTGATTCTAGGTCTTTTTGACATTGCGATCCGAAAGCAGTGGACGAAGCATCGAATCGCGGAGGTACTACTACTCTATTTCTTTGCGTTTCCCGTAGGGCTGGGCGGCCTAGTCGGATTCCTCGGGCACACGATGCGAGCCCCTCTAGTTGCGGCGTCGATTGGGTGGCCGGCTGGGAATCCTTTTCAATACGAGGTCGCCGTGGCCAATTTGGCGTTCGGGATACTAGGATTACTCTGTCTGCGGTTTCGGGACAGCTTTTGGACTGCGACTGGCATTGGCTGGAGCATTTTTCTGCTCGGCGCGGCGGGAGTTCACTTAAACCAGATTCGCAACGGACAGCCGTTTGCGCCGGACAACCAAGGAGCTATTCTTTATTTCGACATCCTCATGCCGGTGCTTGTGCTCGCATTGTTGACAGTTCGCAAGGCGAGAAAATGAGGCTTCACCTGCGCCATCTGTCGGCCGCAGCCGGCGTTATCGCCGTCGCGCTCATCGGAGCCCTGTTGATTATCGCTCTCTGGGTGCACGATGTATGGGACGACCGCAAGCACACTGTCCGAACTGAATCGGAAACGCCCGTGTTCGTTGGTGGCGGAGATGAGGGCTGTGGAGGCAAGCCGCTCACCGTAATGCAATCAGGGCGCACGCTTCGTGTCCGAAGAATTCGATACTGGAAGAATTGCGCAACCGTAGACATCGCTTTGCCTGATGGTCAAGAGGGATACATCGTTCTGGGCAAGGGCGACGTGTCGATTAGCCCGCCCCCTAGCTTTGCGTTGATATATACTCTCGGTATATACTATGTGGGAGGTCATTGAAGTGGCTAAGACTCGGATCGCCAAACTATTCCGCAATGGACGCAGTCAAGCTGTTCGGCTGCCGCAGGAGTTTCGCTTCGAGGGTGATCGTGTGCGAATTCGGCGTATTGATCAAGGTGTTCTACTAGAGCCTTTGATCCCCGATGCTGCCAATTGGTTTGATGAACTGGACCGGTTTGATGCCGAACCGTTCATAGCTAAGCGTCGCAACCAACCAATCACGCCGCGCCGAAAGATATTTGAGTGAACTATCTGCTCGATACCAATGCGTGCATCGCGCTCATCAACGGTAGACCGCCTTCTGTCCGCGCCAAATTTCAAATCGCTACGCACGCTGGAGCTCGGATTTTCGTATCCTCGATAGTCTTGTTTGAACTCTGGTATGGCGTTGCAAAGAGTTCGCGTCGAGAATTCAATACGAAGCGACTGGAAGCATTCTTGGCAGGGCCCATCCATCCGCTCCCTTTCGAGGATGGAGATGCTGAAATCACAGGCGCAATTCGGGCTGACCTTGAAGTGGCGGGAAAGCCAATCGGTGCATACGACCTTCTGATCGCTGGACAAGCGATGCGCAATAAGCTCACCCTGGTTACCGCAAACATCTCAGAGTTTGTTCGGATCAAAGCCTTAGCCTGGGCGGACTGGGGGAAGCCCTGATGGACCCGCGGCCGGCTCGAATACGTGCGAATGACGGTCATCAAAAGCGCAGGGCTGCTCGCGAACTGGTACCCGGATGTCCGGCTAATCGCTAGATCTCGCTAGGTATCATTGCGCGGGATCGAAGACGTTTCTGAGTTCGTAAGCGACACCAAACAAGCTATTTGGATTTCGACCACAGCTTGCTACGAACCAGAAGGTCGGGAGTTCGACTCTCTCCGGGCGCGCCACTTCTTCAAGCGCTTCAGCCGCTTATCTGGGCCTTCTGGTTTTTATTCTCAATCTCAAAAACACTGTGGTCGATTTTGTAGATGGTGAGAACCTCAAGAATCATTTCTGTTAAAGAAGTCCCTACTCATTGGTTGTAATCACGTGTTGCCAGTCGAGATCGATTTCCAGACGTTCGAATTGCGGATGGTGTAGGTAGATCACTGGCGCCTCGTGCGTAAGCTTTTGAAAAGTGAGTTTGAATCGACAGACCTCATCGCCCCTACATACCCTGACTTGGAGATTGTCTCCGAAAACGTGAGGTTCGACCGAGGAATAAACTCCTTGGTCCTGTGTTAGTTCATATCTAGCCCCAGTGTCATCAACGAAGTATGCTCCGGTTGCTTTTTTGAGGTTTGCATCTGTTGAATTTCCGGCCGTTTTCGCCGCCAAATCCAAATCTGTTCCGCTGTCAGTTAGCCAAATCTTGTCAACCCAGAGGCTCAAAGAGCCTTCTTGGTCGAGGGATTTTGCCACACTGTCCCCGTTGACGGTTTTACAGTGGACAGTTGTCGACAGTAGGGGCGACGGCGACGTCGTTGCTACGAGGTTGTGGACAGGAGACGTTGAAGACGGAATCTTGGACGGCAGAGTCGAATAGCGAGTTACGAATGAGACGAGAACAGACTGGGCTGACTTCAAGAGTGGCGATCGGAGTTCGTGATGAAATCCTGAAGCGATGACTATTCCTAGAACGGCTCCCGCGTTTACTAAAGTGATTTGGAGCAGTAACAAGACCCGCGACCCGGTACTCTCCGACTGACCAGGGGAGAACATCACGACGATTCCGCCGACAGCAATTAACACGATAACTCCAACTCCGAGCCAACCAATCGCCTGCGCGATTCTAGAATGAAGAAACGTTATTTCGTGGAATCCGCTTCCAATCCACGCCAGCGCCAAAAGAACCCATGCGAGCCCAAACAGGTATCGAAGATTCCTAAATCCAAATCGGAGCTGTTGCCAGACGTGACGCGCTGTGCGAAAAATCGCTCTTCCGAACCAATGTGTCACCCTGGAGAGGAAGTCCTCTAGCGCAGAAAGACCGTGTGACAAGTAGCCAGCGGTTCTTTCGAGAACGTGGCCTACGGGATCATGTGAGGACATTTTGTCGCTCCTCGAGCGGCCTAGGCAAACCGTTCAAAAGGGAAAAGCCGCAGATCTTTTATCTGCGGCTTGTAACTCTTGGCGTTTTAGCTCCTAAAGGTTAAGGAACGCCACTGTTCCTTGCAACCCCTTACTAGTCCGTTGCGGTTGAACCGAATAGGGTCGAAAACGTTGTGATCGACGAACCGGTACACGGCTTTACAAACTCGAAAAGATACTCGAAGGAACTCCACGATGGACCTCCACGTAGCAGATGTGAAAGGTCGATTGGCTCGGCCCTTCTGCCTGCCACATGAAAGTCCGCGGTGGATCGGTGCTAAAGCCTGTAGTTATCATATAGTATAAGTGCATATTTGTCAAGGACTTGGGAGGCATGCTGCGCTGTCCGGCTCTTGGCGGATGCAACGGCGCAAATCCCCCCACCTTTTCAAGCTGGGATTAAATCGCTACACTGAGGCGGAAGTCGCTAGTTTATAGCGACCGGCTCTCTCGCGAAATGCTCAACCATGCGATCTAGGATCGGTTTCCAGGTTCGACCAATTCGACGAGATGGTCCACAGCGATCAACTTTTTCGCGCTCCGCGATCTCTGCGAACGGTTTTGTGAAAGCAAATTCAATACTTTTCTCGCATAAGGACAAGTCCGAACTTACGATGTTGACCATGCGACGCTTTTGCTCAATGGATGCCTTCTGGTACGAGGAATAAAAGCTTCCTGCGCGTTCGAGAAATCCCCGGATGAGGTCGGGAATGGAAGCTTCGTTTGCGTGCAGGGCCGTGATACTGCCTTGGATGCCTTGCCGATCGAAGAGAATCGATGCTTTGCGTTCTTCAAATAGTTCTTTCTCAATCGTGCCATCCAGATAAGCATCGGTGAGCCTGGTCAGCCGTTCCGTGAGATGTTCGCGTCTCGCGTTCAGGTTCCTCAAAGACTGCTCCCGATCCGCGATCCAACGAGTCTTCAGTTCTTGAATCGCTGAGGCGAGATATTGCTTTTCAGCCTCGCTAAATTCAAGCGCCCGCAGTCGCTCGGCGACGGTACGCTCGATTACCTCTTCCCGGATGCCCGTCGTAGGACAGGTCCTCGTGTGGCAGCGATAATACACATGACCCTTCCTCGTCTCGCCGACGAGCGTATAGCCGCATCCCTTGCAGCGCACGAGACGTCGGAATAGGAATTCGTGCTTTACCGTCCTCGTGTGGAAGCGCCCTTGAAGGACATCCTGCGCGGTATCGAAGGTGTGCTTCGAGATCAAAGGTTCATGGTTGCCCTGGAAGACCTCGCCATTTCGTTTGATCGTAATGATGCCCATGTAGAACGAGTTGTTGAGGATCTTCGAGAGACCGCTCAAGGAGACTTGGCTACCTTCCTTGTTGCGAAGTCCGAGTCGATAGAGTTTGTCTCTTAACACATAGAGCGTGAAGTTTCCCGTGACGTAAAGCTCGAATGCTTTCCGCACTAAGGCGCCGGCCAGCGGATCGATCGTCTTCGCTTTGCCGGCACCGTTGTCCTGATAGCCCAAAGGAGCGCGGAGAGGATAGAACCCCTGCTTCAAGCGTCCATAGATACCTTTCTTCGCTTCCTCCCGGAGATTTCTGATGTAATCTGCGGCGACAACCGCTTGGATATCGGCCGAGAGCCTGCCGCCCCGGGAATGGAGGTCCAGGGACTCATTCGCAAAGTGGACTTCAATTCCTTGGTCGATGAGTTCTCCGAGGTCCGCCCAGTCCTTGAGGTTCCGGGCACTCCGATCGATCTTGTGGATCACGACACCGTTGGCTTTGCCCAATCTGAGAGCTTTCAACATCTGCGCCCAGATCGGCCTCCCTTTCTTCGCAGCGGTCTGCCATTCCTCGAACCAATCAGCGATCACGAGATTGGCTCGCTTCGCATATCGGTCAATCGCATCCTTCTGTTCGGGAAGGGAAACACTGCGTTCTCCCTGCTTGGCGGTGGAGACTCTGATATACCCAAAATATTTGTCCAAAGATTTGTTTGTGAATTAATTAGGGGAATCGACCTTTGCCTTGATCCTAGAGCCGGCACTAAGGTCAGTCAAAGTGGGCGCCTGTGCATTCAATTTTGTTTCCCATATTTCCCAGGCCAGGAGCAGGTACCGGTCCAAGTTTTCTTTCGCCTCCACGAGCTCGTCTGGAGAAAGATTGGGATACAGCTTCGCCAAGGCGTCCTGATTCATTGGACCACCACTCTATCGGATAGGGTGGTGGGGGCAAGGCGCCGGAAATTGCAGTTTGCGCAAGCTGGTGCATAGCGGGCCTCGTGGAGGAGAAGGGAGCGGCTCGGTCTCACGCGCGAAACGAGGTAGTAGTCGGGTTTTGGTGATTTGCAGAAACTCAAACGATCATTGGCTTTCGGAGCAGAACCGCTAGGCCAGTCGTGGCCGTAGCATTGGCCTAGAGGATCACGGCTTTTTGGAGATGCTTTTCGCGGAATCACGCACAGCCATATAGAGACCTGCGGCAGCATCGTGGGCCGTGTCGACGTTCAACTCGAGATCGAGCCACTGGTACGTCGTCCCGTCCCATCCACCTACCTGGAGTAATTTTCTATGTATATGCCTTTCGCGCCCAGCATCCATTGCATAGTCCTCGATGTGTTCGCCAACATTGCGCATGGTGCGAAGACCGGGAAGGGTATCATCGAATTTCTTAAGCGCGGCACTTACTCGGTCCGCCACGGAGGGTACACGTTGTGCAAGCACGGCGGCCTGACGCAGGCGCCGGAGAGCAACGATAAGAAATTGAAGATCAACCCAAGTCCGAAGCAGGAACGTTTCATCTTCCGGTTCTTGGGAGCGCACGCGACGACGTTGAAGGGCGACCGCATGCATTGCCTCATTGGCGAGGCTAGAAGCGCGTTCCAGAATCTCCGGACCTGTCGGTTGGCGTTCAGAAGACGGCGATGTCATGTCTTTGATTTTCACGATACCCCAGCCAAAACGGAAAATCGAGTTCGTCTAGGCCCTCTGGTTTTTCTTCTCAACTCGCTTCGGCACTGTAGATGATTTTGTAGCGGTGAGCACCACTGAGTGCAACACCGTTCAATGCGCGGCACGATCCGCGGCTAGCAGGATTCAATCAAAAGCACTTAAGATCAAAAATATTCAACAAATAGAGAAAGCCCCAGGGCAAAAGACTTCGAACCAGAGGGTCGGGAGTTTGAATCTCTCCGGGCGCGCTTTATTTTTCCGACACGAACTGGTGCCGAGGTGGTATTTTGAGGGTAATCGCGATTTAAGATCAACTATTCGCATTTCCTGATTCCCGTTCGTTTTGTGCCAGCATCCATGGCACCTCTGAAAGGAAAATCCGAATGAGCGGCCCCCAAAGGTTGGTCTTATTTGTGTTGGCGTGCGCTTCGAGCGTAATCGTGGCTGGCGCTCAGTCTCAGACAATTCCTGGCCCGGAGGTGAGGAAGCTGGCAGTAATGGTCGGCAGGTTCAAAGTCGAAGACGAAGTGAAAGCCGGGGCAATGGGGCCGAACTCGTCAGCGATGAAATTCAGTGGTACTGACGATTGCAGATGGACGGCAGGCGGCGTCGCCGTGATCTGCGAGGCGGCACTCTATAGACCCGGGACGAAATACTCGGAGGCTTCCTTCGTCTACTACGATCCGACTTCCAAGACATACCGATACCACGCAGTTGACAGTTCAGGCGCAATAGAAAACAAGACTGGTACGGTGAACGGCGATGTATGGACTTGGCTTGGGGAGAGCACCTTTGCCGGGAAGCTGTATCACACCCGGTACATCATGAAGTTTGTTTCAGCGGACTCTTATGAATACACCGACGAGTCGGGCGAAAGCGAGAGCTCCATGAAGGTGTTCGTGAGCGGAAAAGAGACCCGCGTCGCGGCCACGAAGCTCGCGAAATCGCAATCAACGCGATGACGATCGATGTTCACCTTCACCGTAATACCCACCGGTGGCAAGGCTGACACGAAATCGACGAGAAAGTTTCTAAAGTCGTCCCCTTGGGCGCGCTTTATTTTTCAGTTAATTTCATCTACCCAGGGTTTGTGAGGGAAACATCTAGTTTCGCGAAATGCTTGGTATTTCGCGTGGCCAGCGTCACAGCATGGACCCTAGCTGTGGCGGCAATAAACGCATCCATAGCATTCAAGTTCATTCCCACCTTGGGCAGCCCGATGAAATCGTAGTTCCCCTTACCGGGGGTAGATTTGGTCACCCTTCGCATCAACAGCCGAAGCGACGACCAAGTTGACGACCAGGGTTATAGTTCACGATTGTCTTCGGGGAAAGCCCAGCCGCTACCATCTTTTCGACCCAATCACGAACCGCAGCATTGGACACTTCCGACAGGCACCTGTCGCCACGCAGCTTCGCCATCGCATCATTCAAGGGCAGGGGATAATTTCGTTGTCGATTTTGCCCCACCTCGTTCGATATACGAGTGAAGAGACGGAGGCGAAAGCTCGATCTCAAACAAGATCCGTAGTTGGAGTAGGGATCATGCTTGCTCATAACCCCCTCCACGGATCGGGCGAGCGGGTTTCCCGCATCCGGCTTTTGACTTTGGTGATCACGCCCACCCAAAGGACACGGCCGCTCTGAGTGCGCCCATCGGTATCCGTTACGCTCTAGAACGAGCTCGGGAGGCAGCCGGCCAAAAAGGCGTTTGGCTTAGCGGAGGGGTTTCGACCATTCGCCAATGTCTTCTTGCTCAGCTCGTCGATGATAGCCAGTTGCACGCACATCGCGATTGCACGAAGATAGGTCGCGCTCAGCGCAGTTGCTTGGTTGAACACCAGCATGGGAGACACAAAATGAAATACATGCTCCTGATTTATGCGGACGAACAGGCCTGGACGGAATCTGAACGTGACCTGTGTTATGGCGAATCGATTGACCTCGCGCACGAGCTCAAAGCAAATGGTCAGTACCTGGCCGCTGCACCGTTGCAGCCGGTCGCAACCGCAACCAGCGTCCGCGTGCGCGGCGGCAAGAGAACAATCCATGACGGTCCATTCGCGGAGACTCGCGAGCAGCTTGGCGGATACTTCCTAATTGACGTGGTGAATCTTGATGAAGCCATTTCCGTAGCCGGACGAATTGCGGTAGCGCGGAAGGGCACGGTCGAGATTCGTCCCGTAGTAGATCTGCCGAACCTGCCAACCTAGACGGCGTTTTGCAGAAGGATCACGCGCGAGGCCTCGTCGGCCGGGAAAAAGCCGGATGAATGAACGCTCCGATAAGATTAATGGTTAGCCGTATTGTTACTCTATGTATGCTCACCTTCCACCTCACGCAAGCGCTGCTGCAGATAGGATCGCTCTTGTTCGTTGGTGACCAGTTCTATGGCACGCAAGTAGCTTTTGGCCGCTTCGTTCTGCCAGCCGATTCGGCGCAGCAGGTCAGCCCGGACGGCATGTAACAGATGATAGTTTTCGAGATCTCCCTCATCGGACAGCCTGTTAATAATCGCGAGCGCCGCGTCCGGGCCTTCCGCCATAGCGATTGCGACCGCGCGGTTTAATGAGATGACAGGAGAAGGTTCTACGCGCTCCAACCGATCGTACAGTTGGACAATTTCGTGCCAATTTGTGTCTTCCGAACGAGCGGCTTTGCAATGCACCGCTGCGATCGCGGCTTGCAATGCATATGGACCAGCATCGCCTCGAAGTGCTTCATCGACCAGCGGCAAAGCTTCGGCAATCTGATCGTGGTTCCAGCGGCTGCGATTCTGGTGTTGTAACAGTACAATTTCACCGGCCTCATTCTCCCGCGCATCCCGTCGCACATCGTGCAAAAGCATAAGAGCGAGCAGTCCCGTCGCTTCTAGTGGAGGTTGCGGCGACATCAGTGTTCGGACGATTCGGCACAGCCGGATTGCGTCGCCACAGAGATCGGCGCGGATCAAACGCTCTCCCCGAGTTGCGGCGTAACCTTCGTTAAACACAAAATAGATGACGGAGAGAACGGCGTCGAGACGTTCAGCCATCTCTGAAGTGGCGGGAATAACGTAAGGAATGCGCGCACCGCGGATCTTTCGTTTCGCGCGTACCAGCCTTTGCGCCATGGTGGCGACAGGCACCACGAATGCTCTCGCGATTTCCTCGGTCTCGAGACCACAGAGCGTACGGAGGGTAAGCGCGACTTGCGTTTCGGGTGCGAGAGAAGGGTGACAGCAGGTAAAGATCAGGCGAAGCCTCTCGTCAGGAATTTCGTCGCTTTCGTATTCCGGCGGTTCGATGGCTAGAGGAATCTCGCGCGCAAGCTGGGGTTGGACCTTCTCAGCGAACTGAGTCTGCCGTCGCAAGCGGTCAATGGCTTTGTGGCGCGCTGTCGAAATAATCCAAGCGCGGGGCGTTTCAGGCACTCCTGAAATCGGCCACTGGTCGAGGGCGGCCGTAAATGCCTCTTGCGCACACTCTTCAGCGAGGTCGAAGTCGCCGAGCGACGATATCAGGGTAGCCACGATCCGGCTCCAGTCCGACTGGTAAACGGATTCAACGGCTGCCGAGGCCTCCACAGACATAATCGAATATTAAACTTTTTCCTGACCGCGTGTCGATTTGAAACCAACCCATTCGACCTACAGA
>Ga0210388_10003808_pt1 | contig 11792 bp, 7 predicted proteins | sample IncBWC19OmetaG_FD_155485 | JGI IMG/M metagenome (GOLD analysis project Ga0210388, IMG submission 155485) | Forest soil microbial communities from Barre Woods Harvard Forest LTER site, Petersham, Massachusetts, United States - Inc-BW-C-19-O ... | reverse complement strand
AGGGCGCAAAACTGGTGGTGATCGATCCCTATGCTACGCGGACGGCGCGGCTGGCTGACTGGCACATTCCGATTAACCCGGGAACGGACGCGGCCCTGGCGCTGGGGATGATGCACATTCTGATCCGCGACTCGCTGGACGACGCCGACTACGTGGTGCGGCATACGCATGGCTTTGAGCTGCTGAAGGAACGAGTGTTGGACTACACGCCGGAGCGGGTTGCGGCGTGGACGGGCATTGCGGCAGACGACGTTGAGAAGCTGGCACGCGAGTATGCCACCACCACCCCCGCAGTCATTCGCATGAATTACGGCATTCAACGCTCGGAGAACGGCGGGACAGCAGCGCGGGCTGTGTGCATGCTGCCGGCTTTGACTGGCGCATGGAAACAGCGCGGTGGCGGATTGCAGCTTTCGACGAGTGGCGCGTTCGCCTGGGATGATGAAACCCTCCAGCGGCCGGATCTGATGCAGGCGAGCCCCTTGGGCCGGCCAGCCCGGGTGGTCAATATGTCACGGCTGGGCCATGCTTTGACCGAACTCGATCAACCGCGGGTCCACGCAATGTTTGTCTACAACTCGAATCCTGCAGCCGTTGCCCCCGATCAGTCTCAGGTCCTGCGGGGGATGGCGCGCGAGGACCTGTTCACGGTCGTACATGAGCAGTTCTTCACTGACACGGCGGACTTCGCCGATTACCTGCTGCCGGCTACAACTTTCCTTGAGCACAAGGACATGCAGGGTGCTTATGGACACTACTACGTTCAAATCTCGAATCCAGCCATTGCGCCGGTGGGCGAATCGCGCTCGAACGTGTGGCTGTTCTCGGAACTGGCGCAGCGGATGGGGTTCCCTGAGGACTGCTTCCGCGATTCTCCCGAGGATCTGATTGCGCAGGCATTGCGTGTGGAAGGTGAGCAGCCGAAATGGCTGAAGGGGATCGATGAGGCAGCACTCAACGCCGCGGGCGGTCACATTCGGCTGAAGTTCGAGGATGAAGCGGCCGGGCACCCGTTCCTTCCCTTTGCCGAAGGCGGTTTTGGAACGGCGAGCGGGAAGGCGGAGTTTTATTCGGAGAAGCTGGCGGCGCAGGGACTCGATCCTCTGCCGGGATTTACCCCGCCCACCGAGTCGCGCCTCGGCGAAGACCAAACCTATCCGCTGGAATTTCTGCCGCGGAAGGCAGACAACTACATGAATTCGACCTTCGCCAACCTACCGGGTCACCAAAAGATGGAGACCGCCCACCGAGGGGTGCTTGAGATACACGGCGTCGACGCCGCAGCGCGGGGAATCGTGGATGGCGATACGGTTGAGGTTCTGAATGCGCGTGGCTCGATCCAGCTCACGGCGCGGCTTACCGGCGGTGTGCCGGCGGGGGTGGTGGCTTCACGCCTCTCCTGGAACAAGCTATCGCCCGGCGGCCACAACGTGAATCTCCTCACCTCGCAGCGGCTGACCGACCTGGGCGGAGGGGCCACCTTTTATTCCACGCTGGTCGAGGTGCGGAAACTCTCCGCAAACGTCCAACCGGCAGACGGTTAGGAGACCGGGGGGAGATGGTAAGGGGAGGCGAAGTCTCGCTCCTTCCGTTAGACTAAGATTCGAGTTTCGACAGAGGTAGCCATGCCCCTCGAGGCTGGGTTCCAATGCGCGGGCTGTGGAGAGTGGAATGAAACTGTTGTGGATGAGTCAGGCGGCAGCAGGCAGTTGTACGTTGAGGATTGCCAGGTATGCTGCAAGCCCAATGTCCTCGCGATCCATTGGGACGGAGAAGGGTACCTCATCCGAACAGAACTGGAAAGTTGACCGTGCAGGCGCGCGGCTTGCGGCTGCCGTCTGATGATGAACCGAGTCCCGAAGCGCACTGCGGAGTTGGGGTCTGCCCCTTCCGTCACATATAATCGCCTTTTCCTCAAGATTGGCCTGATTTTTTGCAGTGAGGGTGTGCATATTTTTCCCGTCGAACGTGGGAGCGTAAGCTCCTCAATCCAACAGAGCCAGAGTCTGCGCCGTTCCTTTCGCCGCACGATGCAGTTTTTCGCCCTTTTCTGCTGCCTCGCCTCCCTTTCGGCGTGGGCGCAACAGCAAATCGTCAGCCAGATCCGGGTGATCGGCAACCGCCAGATCCCCAAGGAGACGGTGCTGGCGAGAATGTTCAGCCGCGTCAACGATGCCTACGATCCGCTGACGGTCGAGCGGGACTTCAACTCGCTCTGGAATACCGGGTACTTCGAAGATGTGCGCATCGAGAAGGAGGACACGCCCAAAGGCGTGATTCTCGATGTTTACGTTACGGAGAAGCCCACCATCCGCGAGATCAATTACAAAGGCCTGAACTCAGTCACCCAGTCGGATGTGCTGGACCGCTTCAAGAAGGAAAAGGTCGGTCTCTCTGTTGAGAGCAAATACGACCCCACCCGGGTGGCGCGCGCAATTGCAGTGCTGAAGGAACTGCTGGGCGAGCACGGCCATCAGTTCGCGACCATCAAGGCGGACATCAAGAAGATCCCCCCGGCGTCCGTCCAGGTGAACTTCGTGATCAAGGAAGGGCCGAAGGTCAAGGTTGGCAAGATCGAGTTCACCGGCAATGAGCACGTCAGCGCGCGCGTCCTACGCGAGTCGATGAAGAACCTGAGGCCAATTGGCATTCCGAAGTCGATCTTTCTGGAAGACATCTTTGCCCGTACCTACGACGCCAGCAAGCTCGAGGAGGATTCCGAGCGGGTGCGTCAGGCCTATCGTGACCGTGGTTATTTCCGGGCAAGTGTGGGCGACCCCAAGACCCATTTGCGGAACGAAACCGGGTTGTCGCTCTTCACGTTCCGTCCGAAAAAGGGCAAGCGTATCGATATCCTGATGCCGATCGAAGAGGGCGGGCGTTATCGTCTGAGTGGAATCACCTTCTCCGGCAACAAGGCGGTCACGAATACCAAGGCGTTGCGAGCCCAGTTTGCCGAGAAGGATGGCGATTGGTTCAATGCCACCATCTTTGGCAAAGGACTGGAGAACCTGCGGAAGGCCTACGGTCAGCTCGGATACATCAACTTCGCTGCCATCCCGAATCCGACCATCGATGAGGCCAAGAAGACCGTTTCATGGAATATCGATATTGACGAGGGCAAGCCGTTCTTTGTGTCCCGCATCGAGTTCCAGGGCAACACCGTTACCCGCGACTTCGTGATCCGACGCGAACTGGCGCTTGAAGAAGGCCAAGTGTACAACAGCCATCTGTGGGAATTGAGCATCATGCGCCTGAACCAGCTGGACTACTTTGATCCGCTCAAGGTGGACCAGGACTCGGAGACTCACCAGAATGCCGAAAACGGCACCGTGGATCTGCTGCTCAAGGTCCATGAAAAGGGCAAGAACTCGATTGGATTGAACGGAGGAGTCAGCGGTTTAGGCGGTTCGTTCCTCGGTCTCAACTACCAGACCAACAACTTCCTGGGACTGGGCGAGACGCTAAGCGTACAGGCCAACGTCGGCGAAGTGCAGCGCAACATCCGCTTCGGTTTCAACGAGCCCTATGTCCGCAATCGACCTCTGAACCTGGGCTTCCAGATCTTCAATACGAAATACGACTACAACGCGACGAAGAACTACAAGCTGGCCGGCGGCAACCCTGCGAACCTGTCAACGGCAACTTCGTCGCTGCTACAGAAGTACAACCAGGCCTCGAACGGATTTTCAGTCTCGAGCAGCTACCCGATTCGTCACAGCTTCAAGCGGCTGGGCGTTACCTACACCCTGGACCGCTCCTCGATCAGCACGTTCAGCGCAGCGTCCAGCAACTTCTTCCAGACCCTGGCATTCCGCAGCGGCATCCAGGGGCAGAATGCTCTCGATGGAATCGTGAGCAGCATGGCCTCGTTCAGCTTCTCGGAGAACAAGCTGGATGCGAGCTATCAGCCGCATAATGGGCACGAAATTTCGGCGCTCCTGCAGGTGGCTGGACTTTTCGGGAATGTGCGCTACATCAGCCCTGTAGTGGAATATCGGAGCTTCCATCCGGTCAAGGGCCTATGGCTCAACAAGGAAGGTCGAAACGTCTTCGGATTCCGTGTGCAGGGTTCGTATATCCGAGGCATCAGCGGCGATGTGGCCCCGCCGTTCAACCGCTTCTACTCGGGCGGCGAGGCTGAGCTTCGCGGATTCGATATTCGTTCGGCCACGCCGTACGGTTTTGTGCCGACGCGGGTGCTCTTTAACCTGACCAATCCGGACGGAAGCACCGTGCCCCGCGACCCGACCAATCCGACGCTCGGTCCGATCCAGGTGCCCATCCCGGTCTACGGCATCGCCTCGATCGGTGGCGACGTCAACTTTGTCGCGAACATGCAGTACACGATTCCCATCTATGCCCGCACCGTGGCATTTGTATTCTTTAACGATTTCGGCATGGACATGGCGACAAACACGAGCCAGTTGCGGCAAAGCCCGGAGGGCGCAGCGTTGCTGAACGCTCCGCTTTATGGCTGTCCCAATTACTCGAACGGCGCCTGCCAGGGTGGGGTGCCGATCAAGTTCAGCCAGACGATCAATCCGATCGGCGGAACGAACTATGTTCCGAGGGATTCGGCTGGTGCCGAACTGGACGTGATGATGCCGATCATTAACGCGCCCTTCCGAATCTATTACGCATTTAACCCGTTGCGGCTCGAGAAAAACTTCGGCCAGGAGAACCTGATTACTCGCAGCATGTTCCCTGCCGGCGGCGCGGGCGATTACAGCTACGCGCAGGCTGAGCAGGGCTACGGTGCGCTGCTTCAGCTTCGCGAACCGCGAAAAACATTCAGGCTTACAGTCAGCACAACGTTTTAAGAATCAGGCAGAATGGGCAAAATTGACCGAATTTTGCCCACTTGCCGGTTTGACGCTGCCTAGGCCCCAACCTATAATTCGGCTCAGTTCCTGAGAATGTCTTCTGACCGTGTCTCGTCTTTGCATTCCGGTCCCATTGTGGATTTGGAATCTGCCTCTACGAACTACGCAGCAGGTAGATCAGGGAGCGAAGTTCGCTTCCGCACGTGCGGGCGATCTCACCAATACCGGAGGAATTTTTGATTTCCATGAAGCGTGTCATTTCGCGTTCGTTGTCATTCGCCTGCGTCCTCGCCTCGGGCATGGGGCTGAGTGCTATTGCCCAGGCAGGCGCAACTGCTCCTGCTGCCGCCGCGGCAGTTGCTCCGACGGGCGTCACCAAGATTGCAGTCATCAACTTCCAGGCCGCAGTGGCCCAGACGAACGAAGGGCAGCGGAACTTCTCGGAGCTGCAGACCAAGTTCGAGCCCAAGCGGACCCAGCTGAAGACGCAGAACGATGAGGTCGAGTCGCTCAAAAAGCAGCTCCAGGCTGCGGGCGACAAGCTCAGCGACGCGGAGCGTCAGACGCGCCTGAAGACAATTGACGACAAGGAAAAGTCGCTGCAGCGCTCTGCTGAAGATGCACAGAACGATTTCCAGTCGGAGATGCAGCAGACTTATCAGCAGCTGGCGGAGAAGGTTTACGGCACTCTGCAGTCCTACGCGACTGATAACGGCTATGGTCTGGTCCTGGACGCCTCGGCGAACCAGCAGCAGGCTCCCACTGTCCTCTGGGCTGGTAAAGGGAACGACATCACAATGGCCGTAGTTCAGGCCTACAACGCGAAGTCGGGCGTACCTGCTCCTGCCAATGTGCCTTCAGCACCGGCACCCTCACACACTAACGCCGCCCCGCACGCGCCGGCGCCTAAGTAGTCTGCACTCGCAATTGCGTTTCCAGTGCAAGAGAAAGGCCTCAGATTCTGAGGCCTTTCTCATTTGCAATAATTTATTTCGAACAACTTACTTTACTCGCCGGAACTGTGGAAAAAAATGTGGAAGTTTTTACCGCTGTAAATTGCAGTTTGCATCGTGCGCGTGTCAACTTCGCCTAGCATCTCCAACTGTGCTGTTTAAGTTAAAGATTCTGAGTAACTTGTCGAGCAAGGTTGCCTGAGGCGCATAAAAAATTCTCGAAACGTAAGAGGGGTCGTGCAAAACAGACTTTCCACAAAACAGGTTAAAGACTGGTGACTAAATCGCGGGATTTCCGCCTTCTTTTCCGGCTAAACCGTCAGCTTTGAATACGGGCGGTGGAACAACGAGCCGTCCCGCAATTGAACAGTTTATAACGTTGAATTTCAGTCAGCGTGAGCTGTCTTCACCGATCTTGAGCACTGCCAGAAAAGCTTCCTGGGGAATGTCAACTTTCCCGATTCGCTTCATCCGCTTTTTCCCCTCCTTTTGTTTCTCAAGGAGCTTGCGCTTCCGGGAGATGTCTCCGCCGTAGCACTTGGCGATGACATTCTTGCGGATTGCCGTTACGGTTTCTCGCGCGATGATTTTGGCGCCGATTGCAGCCTGGATAGCGACCTCGAACATCTGCCTGGGAATGAGCTCACGCATCTTCGAGACCAGCATGCGGCCGCGATCGTAAGCAAAGTCGCGGTGGACGATGATCGACAAGGCATCGACAGGCTCGCCGGAGACGAGGATGTCGAGTTTTTGCATGGGCGACTCCCAGGTCCCGGAAAGGTGGTAGTCGAGCGAGGCATAGCCGCGTGATACGGACTTAAGACGGTCGTAGAAGTCGAGGACGATCTCGTTGAGCGGCAACTCGTAGGTGAGCATCACGCGCGTGGGTGCGACGTATTCGAAGTTTTTCTGACGCCCACGCTTCTCTTCGACGAGCTTGAGGATCCCGCCGACGTACTCCTCATTAGTAAGGATGGTGGCGGTAATGATGGGCTCTTCAATCTTCTCAATCCCTGTTACATCTGGCCAGCGGGAGGGATTATCCACCTCGAGCAATGTCCCGTCGGTCATGGTGATCTTATAACGGACGCCCGGTGCCGTGGTGATGAGATCGAGGTCGAACTCGCGCTCGAGACGCTCCTGGATGATCTCCATGTGCAGCAGCCCGAGGAATCCGCAGCGAAATCCGAAGCCCAGCGCGGCAGAGCTTTCCGGCTCAAAGAAGAAGGACGAATCGTTGAGGCGGAGCTTTTCGAGCGCTTCGCGAAGCATGGTGTGTTCGTGTGAATCGACGGTGTAGAGGCCCGCGAAGACCATGGACTTGATGTCCTGAAAGCCGGACAATGCCGTTGCAGCGGGCCGTGCGTCTTCGGTGACCGTGTCTCCAATCTTGGTGTCGGCCACATTCTTAATAGTGGCTACGAAGAAGCCGACTTCACCGGCGGTTAACTCTTCAATTTCCACGGGCTTGGGTGTCAGCACGCCCATCGACTCGACGTCGAACGCCTTCCCGTTCGACATCAGGCGGATCTTCATGCCCTTACGCAGCCGTCCATGGATGACGCGGGCAAGGACGACAACGCCGCGGTAGGCGTCGAACCATGAGTCGAAGATGAGGGCCTGCAGAGGAGCGTCGATCTCCCCGGCAGGCGGCGGCAGGCGGTTGACGACGGCCTCGAGGATGTCCGGCACGCCGAGGCCCGTCTTGGCGCTGACTGCAAGCGCGTCCGTGGCATCGATCCCGACGGCCTGCTCGATCATCTCTTGGGTGCGCACGATGTCCGCGCTGGGAAGGTCGATCTTGTTGATGACGGGGATGATCTCGAGTCCGTTGCTGATGGCGATATAGGCGTTGGCCAGGGTCTGCGCTTCCACACCCTGCGACGCATCGACGACCAGGAGCGCGCCTTCACAGGAGGCGAGCGAACGGGACACTTCGTAGGAGAAATCGACGTGGCCGGGTGTATCGATCAGATTCAGTTGGTAGAGCTGGCCGTCCTTCGCCGGATACATCATACGAACCGAATGCGCCTTGATGGTGATGCCCCGCTCGCGTTCGAGGTCCATCGCGTCCAAAACCTGCGCCTGCATTTCGCGCGCGGTGAGCGAGCCGGTGAGCTCGAGAAGGCGATCGGAGAGGGTCGATTTGCCATGATCGATGTGAGCGATGATGGCGAAATTGCGGATGTGCTTGCTGTCCATGAATATGAGGCGGCGCGCCTGAGGCGCCGCGTGAGGAAGAAACTTCCCTGAAAGATAAGTTTATCAGGGGGATTGCACCTCCGGTGCCACGCACCTTCGGCGCAGGAACCGTCCCTCCGCTCCCGTTGATCGCACCGCATCCACACGCACCCCTTGAACACCTGCGGATTGTCGATGCGTTTTCCACGATGTGACAGCGTAGTGGGTGCAAACGCAAACAAAGAAAGAAGCCACTAGAGCGCTCAAGCCCGGATGGTCGCATGCCCTGACGCGAGGAGACCAAAGAGAGCGGAGCCAACGGATCTAGCCCCGAAGGGGCGTACGCCTGGACGGCAAGTCCCAGTCCAATACAATAGCTTTGGAACGAGGCTGGTTGAGAGAACTCGATCGATCCTTCGTCTCATAACTAAGCATGGTTCTTTCCCGAGCTTTTCTCGCCATCGCCGCTGCTGCTCTATGGATGCCTTTTACCGGGCAGGCACAGGCACCAACGCCGGCCTCTTCGAGTCCTCCCGCACAGAGCAACCCCTATCAGCATCAGCGCGTTCAGCAGATCATCCTGAGTGTCGAAAAGGCATATCAGAACGGCATTTCGAACTATCGTGACGGGCATCTCGCAGCGGCGAAGTCGAATTTCGACTACGCCGTGGATCAGATGCTGACCTGCGGCATTCCTATCAAAAGCGATGGCGACTTGAGCGCGGAGTTTGATCGCATCGTAGACGCAGTAAATACGCTGGAGATGGATGCGTTGAAGCAGGGAACCGGTCTGGCAGCTCCGGCCGAGCCTACGCCTGTCGACGTGGCAAACGACGTGACGTTTCCGGTCGACCCCGGCATCAAGGCCGAGGCCGAAGCGCAATTGAAGACAACCCAGTCGGATCTGCCGCTGGTGATGAACGATCCTGTCGCCAGCTTCATCAACTTCTTCTCCAACTCCAAGGCTGGGCATGGGACGATTGTGGCCTCGCTCGACCGTGCCGGGCGCTACAAGGAGATGATTCAGCGAGTGCTCAAGGAAGAGGGGGTTCCGCAGGACCTTATCTACCAGGCCGTCGCGGAGTCGGGCTTCCGTCCGCAGGCGGTCAACCCCAGATCCGGCGCTGGCGGGATGTGGCAGTTCATGCCGTTTGGTGTGTATGGGCTGTCGCGAACCGGCTGGTACGACGAACGATTTGATCCGGAGAAGGCGACGCGTGCGTACGCGCGCGAGATGAAGAAGAACTACGACCAGCTAGGTGACTGGTACCTGGCGATGGCTGCCTATGACTGGGGAGCGGGCAATGTTCAGCGGGCAGTGCAGCGGACAGGCTATGCGGACTTCTGGGAGCTGTACCGGCGCAACAATCTTCCTGCCGAGACGAAGAACTACGTCCCCATCATCCTGGCCGTCACGCTGATGGCGAAAAATCCCAAGCAATACGGTCTGAACGACCTGTCTCCCGACCCTCCGCTGCTGACCGATACTGTGCGGACAGATTACAGCGTCGATCTGCGCTTGGTATCCGACGTTACGGGCGCCCCGGTGCAGGAGATCGTCGCACTGAATCCCAGCCTGCTGCGGATGGCGACTCCGCCCGATGAGAGCTTCGACCTGCATCTGCCTGCCGGAACCAAAGACCTGTTCGAGAAGCGGATTGCAGAAATCCCGGAAGACAAACGGCGTTACTGGCGTTTTCACAAGGTGGCCGAGGGCGAGGTCCTGGCAGACGTAGCGCACTCCTTTCACGTATCGGCTTCGGAAATTGCAACCGTCAACCAGCTGAATTCGACTACGGAGCTTTCAGGTGTGGAAGCGCTGGTTATTCCAGTGGCGCCGGTGACGGCTCCAGCGCTGCGCACAGCGCTGTATCGCACACGACGCGGCGACAGCCTCGTCACGGTGGCAGATCGCTTCGGGGTTACGGTGGATCAACTGAAGCGGTGGAATCATCTGAGCGGTACAGCCGTACCGGCCGGCCGCAGCTTGTATGTTGCCGAGCCGGCGCATATCTCGGCCGCGTCACGCAGCGGCAAGAGGAAAGTCCCCTCTGCTTCATCGCGAGGAAGCGAGAGCCATGTGTCGGCAAAAGCCGGGCAGAGCGCGTCCAAGAGTACAAGCAGTGAAAAGCGGGTTGCGCAGAAGGGTTCCCCCGCCGGCCGCCACACTTGGAACTAATGCGTAGCTCTGCAGCCTCCGACGAGGTATCAAGCGCCTTGCATCTCAGCCGATAGACAAGATGGTCTTCATGATATTGTCTAGAGGTTCCATTGCTGGTGTCGATCATCGATCTGCACGGAAGACTCAACAAGGCAGTGAAGGTGACGATAGAAATTTGGTTCCTGCTTCAGTAAGCGCTTGCGTTCCGTCGCAGAGCGTTGCATGCTGTTGCTATAATTCGCGGCGCGGGTCTTGTTCGCTGCCGCAGCAAGCTATCTTAGGGAATGCACAGTCAGGCCTAAGGCCGGAGGGCCAATTCGATGCAGGAAGATCGTAAACTTTACGCACATAGCGACGGTGATTACGAACCAGAGACGGAAGAATTTCCCGAAGAGCTGGAAGACGGCTTCGGCGAAGACGAAGAAGAGGAAGAAGAGATTTCGGTCTCTGTGTCTTCTGACGATGACGACATCGAAGACGATGATGACGAGCATAAGGATGCCGAGGAAGCAAAGGTAAGCGCGACGACGCCTGCTCCGGCTCCGGCTGCGAAAAAGACGGCGGCCAAGAAAGGTGCGGTGAAGAAAGCTCCCGCCAAAAAAGCTGCCGCGAAGAAAGCTCCAGCCAAGAAGGCCGCCAAGAAGGTGGCTGCGAAGAAGGCTCCGGCTAAAAAGGCCGCAAAGAAATCTGTCGCGAAAAAGAGCACCACAGGCGCTAGCGGCAGGAAGGCCGTGAAGAAATCCACGGCCGGCAAGAAGGGCGCCAGCACTAAAAAATCAACCAAACGAGGTATTCCTTTGGCAGTTAAGAAAGCAGCAAAGAAGGCAGCTAAGAAGGCTCCGGCCAAGAAGGCAGCGAAGAAGGCCCCTGCAAAGAAGGCCGTGAAGAAAGCAGCAAAGAAGGCAACCAAAAAGGCAACCAAGTAATCACTAACCCGTAATAAAGAGGCAAGCAAAAGAGCCCGGCATTCAGCCGGGCTTTTTTGCGTCTGCTTGGTTCCTATTGTTTTCCAATACGGAGTTGTGTCAGTATCTCTATGGCCAAACAATAGGAGTTGCTCATGGGTGAGAAGAAGGATGTGTGGCAGGGAACCTTGGCTTTGATGGTTCTGAAGACGCTGGAAACGTTAGGCCCCCTACACGGGTATGGAATTGCCCGGCGCATCGAGCAGACCAGCGGCGATCTGCTTTCTTTGAATTACGGAACGCTGTATCCGGCACTCCTCAAACTCGAGCAGGAAGGATATATCGCTTCCCGGTGGGGGGTGTCGGAGAACAATCGGCGGGCAAAGTTCTATGAACTGACGCGGGCAGGGCAGAAGCAGGTGAAGAAAGAGGCTGATGAATGGGAGCAGACGACGGCGATCCTGGCCCGGTTTCTTTCTCCGGCCGAGGAGGCTTGATGCCGAAACTTCGGGCGTTCTGGATGCGGGTGTTGGGTATGTTCCGTTCTCAACCTGGCGAGCAGGAATTCGCCGCAGAGATGGAGAGTCATCTTGCGATGCACATCGAGGATGGGATGCGCGCCGGACTCTCGGAGCAGGAGGCCCGGCGTCGAGCATTGATCCGGCTTGGCGGTCTCGAACAGGCGAAGCAGGCTCAGCGCGAACTACGTGGGCTGCCTCTGGTAGAGAGCCTGGGGCAGGATATCGCGTATGGATTTCGTGTCCTG
>Ga0210388_10003806_pt1 | contig 11794 bp, 8 predicted proteins | sample IncBWC19OmetaG_FD_155485 | JGI IMG/M metagenome (GOLD analysis project Ga0210388, IMG submission 155485) | Forest soil microbial communities from Barre Woods Harvard Forest LTER site, Petersham, Massachusetts, United States - Inc-BW-C-19-O ... | reverse complement strand
ACTCTCAATCAAACCACCGTTGTGTCCGGCCAGGCGGAAACGGTCAATATGGATTCCGTCACCCCCACCACTCTGATCGATCGCGAGGACATCGCCCAGACTCCCGGCGCCTCCCGCACCAACAGCATGGCGATGATCACCGACTACACTCCCGGCGCCTACGTCACCCACGACATGCTGCACATGCGCGGAGGCCATCAGGTCGATTGGCTGATTGACGGCGTGCCGATTCCCAACACCAATATCGCCAGTAATCTCGGCCCGCAGATCGACCCCAAAGACATCGATTACCTCGAGATTCAGCGCGGCAGCTACGATGCGGAATACGGAGACCGCACCTATGGCATCTTCAACATCGTGCCGCGCAGCGGCTTTGAGCGTGACAACGAGGGGGAACTCGTCGCCTCATTCGGCAACTGGTATCAGACCAACGATCAGCTCAATTTCGGGGGGCACACCAAACGCTTCGCTTATTACGCGAGCGTCAACGGAAATCGCAGCAACTATGGCCTGCAGACCCCGATCGGGCAGGTCGTTCATGACGCGGAGAACGGTTACGGGGGATTCGCGTCCTTCATATTCAACGCCAGCAGCTCTAATCAATTCCGGCTGGTCGCTTCTCTGCGCCAGGATTATTATCAGATCCCGATCGACCCCAACCCCAACTCTTCCGGCAACCAGAGCTTTTCCAGTTACGGCCTTCAGGATAGTGAGCGCGAACCCGATGGCTACCTCACCTTCTCCTGGGTTCACACCTTCAATCCAAACCTGCTGCTGACGGTTTCTCCCTTTTATCACTACAACAAGGCCGCCTATAACGGCGGGCCCAACGATGTGCCGGTGATCTCGACCGTGGACCAGACCTCCAACTACGGGGGTGCGCAGGCGAATCTCAACATCACAACCTTGAAGAACAACGACATTCAGCTGGGCGTGTACGGGTTCGCGCAGCATCAGAGTAACTTCTTCAATAATGTTTTTACCGGTTGCGAACCGAACTGTCAGAACTTCGGATCGTCTTCGGCTGCCGCAACCGGTGGCCTCATCGAGGAATACGTCAGCGATCGGTTTAAGGTGACGTCATGGTTGACGCTGATCGCCGGACTGCGCGAATCGCACTTCTCGACGCCCGGACTCACGGAAAATGCAACCGACCCGCGCTTCGGTGGCGCCCTGAGAATCCCGAAGATCAATTGGGTATTCCACGCCTTCTACGGCAAGTTCTATCAGGCGCCCCCGCTGCTCACCGCGACAGGTCCATTGCTTGACTTAGCCAGCAGCCAGACTCTGACCTTCGCCCCTCTCCGAGGCGAGCGCGACGAAGAATACCAGTTTGGCGTCTCGATCCCCTTTCACGGCTGGGTGCTTGAGGAGGATAGCTTTCACACGCGTGCCGGCAACTGGCTCGACCACAACAATATCGGTGAATCGAACATCTTCTGGCCGATCACCTGGTCCGGCGCACTCATTCGGGGCTGGGAAACCACTCTTCGTTCCCCGCGCCTCTGGCGTCGCGCTCAGTTCCATCTGGCCTACTCGAATCAAATCGCCGAGGCAACTGCGCCCATCACCGGAGGCTTGATCTGCCCTCCGCCTGTGTCGGATTCATGCCCACTGGCCATCCCGCCGGGATATTCGCCGGTGGATCACGATCAACGAAACACGCTGAACATCGGAGTCAATTCCACTCTCCCCTGGCAGGTGTTCGCGTCGACGAATGTGTATTACGGCTCGGGATTCACCAATGGGAGCCCCGACGCCCAGTACCCCGGAGCCTATCTGCCTCAGCACACCACGTTTGACATGGCGCTGGGAAAAAGCTTCGGCGAGAAAGACAAATACAGGGTCTCGGTGACCGCGCTCAATGTGGCGAATCGCCACGTGTTACTCGACAACAGCCTGACCTTTGGAGGATTCCACTACAACGACCCGCGCCAAATCTATGTCGAAGTTCGCTGGAGATTTCACTATTGACGACTCAACGGTAAACTGAAATCGCATGCTCTCCGTGAGAATTAGCCTGCTTGCCTGCGTCTGTATTTGCCTCGGTCAGGGCGCGACCGCTCTGAACTCACCAGGCGCCGGTCCCGTGGCCGTTGTAACCAGCAAAAACGTAACCTACTGCTTTGCCCGTCCGCGAGGGAACGATCCCAGCATGATGCCGCCTGCATACCTGGTTATGCAACTGCGCGTCACGGTGGCGTACCGCAATGCCGGGACCCGCCCGATGATACTGCCTCTGGAACGTGAAAGAGCCTTATACACGGCGCTCAAGCCAGGACCGCTGACGAAATTTCCTTCACCGCCGGGTCTGTACGAACCGGGTAACAGGGTCATGAAGGCGCTTCCGCCCGACGTGAGTCCGCAAAGCCCCATCCACCCGAAGAACAACGTCTTCACGGTGATTCCAGCCGGCGGCGAGATGACCCCCGCGCTGGTGGAGGATTTTGTACTCCCGATAAACCACAAGACCGATTTCAGAACTTATCCCGATTTGCGCGGCCACCGGGTATTCATCCAGGTGCAGTTCATACACCGCGAGCTGACCCCCGCGTTCGAGGCGGATTTGTCCGACCGGTGGTCGGCCTTTGGAGTTCCCTGGACCGGCACGGTCCTCACCAACTTATTCGCAATCGACGTTCCGGCCGTTCCGCACGCAGAACCATGTCAGGACGATTACACTGGCACGCCTGCGGGACCGCCTAACGACCGCAAGTGAGGGATTTCGGTGCCGGTCTGATTTCGGGGCACCACCGGCAGAAATCGAAGCGCGATGGCGCCGGCGAAAAATTCAAGGTCAACGTGTGCCATCGATGAAAGCCGGCCGCGCAGAGCAGCGCCTTAAGCCAGTTCGACTCATGCTCGCGGTGTGGCCACAGCTTTCCAAGCGGCACTAAGTCGTCCGTCATATCGGTTTACTGCGGCCGCCGGAACAATCCGCCGTAAACCGCCTTCGCCAGGACGTGGCCCTGAATCGCCGCGATCACTTTCGTGCGCGTCTCAAAAGCGTCGCCCGATGGCTTCACGTCCAGAGTGGTATCCAGCGCATAGATCTCAAATACGTAGTGGTGGAACGGACCAGTCGCCGGAGCCCCGGGTCCGCGGTACATCGGACCCGTCGCGCTGATCTGATAACTTCCGTCGGCCAGTTGCGATCCCTTCGGCACACCTTCGGGCATGCCGGTGGCCGTCGCGGGAATGTTCCAGACTACCCAGTGCGCCTGATCGTCGGTAGTCTTGTTGCGCGCCAGATCCATGTCATGCATGTTGAGCACGAAGCTTTGCGTTCCGGCAGGTACGTTTGCCCACGTCATTGCCGGCGACGTGCCTTCGCCGGTCGCAACGCCCGGAGCCGCCTGGCTGAACTTCACCGGGAACTGACCGCCGTCCGGAAATCCGGCAACAGTCAGCGTCATCGCCGGGGCAGGCGCCGCGCCACCGCGGCCTTGCGCAAACAGCGTGGACGCCACTGCAATCATGATCGTGGGATAAAGAGCCAGTCGCATGCGCTTATCCTATCGCACCGGCGTGGACTGCTCAAGGGAACGGTGACCAACGGAAATATTTATCTCACGAACAAAACACAGTACTTACGCGCCGGGCGACACCGGAACGGTCGCGCGATGGTGCATACTGCAATCGAACCAGGTCTATGGCCTGAGGACAAGTTTGATCGAGGCCGTCTCTGTCGAGGAGCTCCGGCCTCTTGTTCTTTGAAAACCGAATATTCTGTTGCGAGTTTGGCGGGATTGCCGCCTGCTCTTCTGCGGGGGGAGAGCAGGCGTGCGTCTGATTGCTGTTACGGGCTGAGCATTCGTTCGAGGTTGGCCTTAACGCCCGGCCATTCCGAATCGAGGATGCTGAAGTAGACCGTGTCGCGTACCCGGCCGCTCCATGTGAGCGTATGCCGGCGCAGCGTGCCCTCTTCTTTCGCGCCGATGCGCTGGATCGCCGCTCGAGAGCGTTGATTGAGCGCGTCCGTTTTCAACTCCACCCTGAAGCAATGCCAGGTCTCGAACGCATGCCGGAGCATGAGGTATTTGGCTTCCGTGTTGACCACCGTGCGCTGCCAGGCCTTGCCGATGAAAGTCGATCCGATTTCGACGCGCCGATTACTCGCGTCGATGTTCATAAAGCGGGTGCTGCCCACGGGTTTTCCGGATGCGATGTCGATCGTGGCGAAAGCCAGCACCGACCCGGTCTGTTCCGCCGCCCCCGCCTTGGTGATGTATTCGGCCATCTCCTGCGGCGTAGTGACCCGATACGGGATGATCTTCCACAGGTCCTCGTCGAGCCCGATCTCGCACAGCCCCGCGTGATGAGACTCACGCAACGGTTCGAGCCGGACCGTGCGCCCGGTCAGCGTGATCGGTTCAATCTTCACCGGCGGGAGTCATTTTCCGAGCGAGGCGGCTCATACCGTAGAAGATCCCACCGAACACCGACGCGGCCAGCGCACCGAGGATCAACGCGCCGAAGAGCGCCACGAGAATCCAGAGAATTGAAAATGCGGCAAAGAGCCCCGAGAATCCGATAATCAGGTCCAAGAAACAATGGTAACCTTTCCCTCTATCCTCAGTTCTCCTGAATGAAGACCTTGCATCCAGGTACCGATCACGAACGAATGATCGCCGTCTCGCGGGGCAACCTTGCGGGAATGAGTGAGATCTATCGCAATCGCCATCGGTCGCTCTTTCGCTTCTTCTTCCGGCTCACCGGCAGACAAGCCACGTCGGAGGATCTGGTCCACGAGGTCTTCCTGCGTATGATGCGGTACCGGGAAACATATCGCGGCGAAGGAACGGCAGAAGGGGGGTTCGAATCCTGGATGTATCGCATCGCGCGAAACGCACTGACGGATTATGCCCGAAAGGGTCGCCACGAGGTGGCGCCCGGAGACAACGAGCTCGAGATGATCGAAAGCGGCCGACCCACACCATTCGATGCGACTGCGAAGAGACAGGATCTCGCGCTGCTGCACCGGGCTTTGCGCGAGTTGCCGGACGATAAGCGCGAACTGATCGTCCTCGCCCGGTTTCAGGATCTTTCGTATGAGCAGATCGGCAGCATTCTCGGCTGCGGAGCGGGAACCGTGAAGACTCGCGTGTTCCGCGCGATGAAAGAGTTGAGCCATATCTATTCAGAATTGAGCAAGGAGAAAGCGTCATGAATTGCGACGAACCCAGAGACGAAATGGCGGAGTTCGACGGCCTGTGGAACCGGCTTGGCGACTTGCCGGTACCTGAGCCGAGTCTGGCGCTCCATGCCCGCTGGCACGCGACTTTCGCGTCGATGATGCCCGAGCGCAAGAGTGGCGTGTTCTGGCAACTCGCCTTCGCGCTGGCTTGTCTGGTGATCGGCGTACTTGTGGGCGTGAACCTGCCACGTGGGAACAACGACGAGGTCGCCGAGATCGCGAAGCTTCGCCAGATGGTGGCGCTCTCGCTCCTTTCGCAACAATCCGCGGGCGAGCGGCTGCGCGGCGTCGATTACACCGGCAGCATGCAGACCATGCAGCCGGAAGTGGTTTCGGCGCTCATTCAGGCGGTGGCGCACGATGCCAACGTCAACGTGCGCCTCGCCGCGGTGGACGCGCTCAGCAAGGTAGCGACGCACCCGGGCGTCGTGGAATCGCTGACCCGTTCTTTGCCGCAGCAGGATTCGCCCATGGTCCAGGCCGAGTTGATCGATTACCTGGTCAACGCCCACGACCGGCAGGCGGTCGGGACGATTGAACAACTGGCCGCGCGCCCAAACCTTAACCCGGCGGTGCGCGAACGAACGCACTACGCGCTGCAACAACTGAGCCATTAAAGGAGACCGAATATGTACAGTGAGAAAATCGCCCTCGTCGCGCTGGCGTTCGCCTTTGCATCGACTGCCGCGTGGAACACCGAAGCCCGGGAGCCGCTTCACTACACGTTCTCGAACGACACGACTCTCGATGTGGACGACGTCAATGGCACGATCCAGATCACCGGCGACGGCGGAAACACGATCCGGGTCGAGGGCGAAAAGATCATTCGCGCCATGAGCCAGCAGGAAGTCGAGCGTGCGAAGAAAGAGGTGACGCTCGACGTGAACGAGAAGGACCACATTGCCCAGCTTTACGTAAACGGGCCTTTCCGGCACGGGCGCGACTCGGATAGCGACCATGGCTTCCACGTCCACTATGACGACCACGGGTATGAAGTGACCTACAACCTCAACATCCACATCCCGCGCGACACCGAACTTCGACTCCGCAGCGTGAATGGCGAAATAAAGACCGAGCAGACCGGCGGCAAGTTCGATATTTCGGCCGTGAACGGCGCGGTCGGCATGACGGCAGCGGCCGGCTCGGGAAGCGTACACACCGTGAACGGACGTCTGACGGTCTCGTTCCGGGAGAACCCCAAAGCGGCGGTTGACTTCAAGACCGTGAACGGCGCGATTGAGGCGGCGTTCCCGCCCAGCTTGTCGGCCGATCTTAGTGTCAAGACTTTGAACGGGCAGGTCTACACGGACTTCGACACGACCGCGCTGGCGCAGCCTGCCGGCGCCGCCGAACGCAAGAACGGCAAGTTCGTCTTCAAGCCGGATCGTCATACCAACGTCCGCATCGGCGCGGGCGGCCCCGAGCTCAAATTCGAAACCGTCAACGGTGAAATTCGCATCAAGAAAGAGTCCTCCAAATGAAATTCATTGCAGTCTTACTAATCGCTTTCGCCGCGACGGCGGCGGCACAGGATAAGGTCACCGTGCCGCTATCGGACGGGTCGCAGCCTGCGACGATCAAAGCCCGCCTCATCTCGGGCAGCATCACCGTTACCGTGGGTAGCGGACCTCAAGTGGTTGTCCAGGCCGAGCCCGCGGCAAATTCGAGCCGGGAACCGCTTCCGCCCACGCCACCCCCTCCTCCGGGCATGCATCGAATCGACGGCAACCGCTATGGCTTTAACGCCGAGGAAGATCACAACGTGGTGACAATCAGCGGCGGAGTGAATCGAATGAATCTCACGATCGAGGTCCCGGCGAACAGCTCGCTGGAACTCCGGTCGGTCAACGGCGGAACGATCAGCGTTACCGGCGTCAATGGCAACCTCGACGTCGAACACACCAACGGCTCCATCGAGCTCAAAGACGTGTCGGGCACCGTGCTTGCTCACACGGTGAACGGCAACGTAACCGTCGGACTAACGCGCGTCACGGCCGATAAACCGATGTCGTTCAGCTCGCTCAACGGCAAGGTGGACGTTACGCTTCCAGCCGACACCAAAGCCCGGCTGCATCTGAAAAGCACGAACGGCGAGATCTTCAGCGATTTCGACGTAAAGATGGAGCCCGATACCTCGAAGCCGGTCGTCGAGGACTCCCGCGGCAACGGCGGCGGCCGATTCCGCATCCGCATGAACCGCGGCGCCAATATCTATGGATCGATCAATGGCGGCGGCCCGGAATACTCATTTCAAACCATGAACGGCACCATTCTGATTCACCGGAAATAAAGGCTCGACTTTGACGCCTTCACGGACGGTGTCGCCGGGCCGCGGGATGATGGTGTCCCCTTCCTGAAGCCCGCTGAGAACCTCCAGCCGGTCGCCGTAATCGCGGCCCACTTCGATCTTCTGGAAGTGGACGGTGTGGTCGGGGCGAACCACGGCAACGCGGGTTCCGTCGGCATTGACCTGCAGGGAATCGCCCGGAACCACGATCGGCGAAGAAGATGTGCGATCTTCACTCAGCCGGACCTGCGCGTACATGCCGGGCAACAACGCCCCGTCGGCGTTCGGTACCTGGATCTCGACCAGCATGGTGCGGCTGGCCGGATCGAGCGCGTTGGCGCTTCGGGCTACAGAGCCGGTAAAATCGCGGCCGGGCAGATTCGAAACTTTGAGGTGGGCAATCTGGCCAGGCCGGATGTTGCTGGCGCTGACCTGCGGCACGTTCACGTAGGTGCGGAGCGTGCCTGTCTGGGCGATGCGGAACAACATCGTGTTGCCCGCGTTCACGAGCGCTCCCACATCCACATTGCGCAGGGTGATGACTCCGGTGAAAGGCGCTTTGACCAGCCGGTAACCTTGCACTTCATTCATGTGCGCGACATTCGCCTCGGCCTGCGCGACGTTGCTACGCTGCGCAGACACGGCCTTATCGAGCGACTGTACGCCGGCGATCTGGGCCTGATATTGCGCCTGATACTGATCGTTTTCCTGGCGCGAAACACCGCCGCGTGCGACGACGCTCGCCCAGCGCTCGGCCGTAATACGCGCGAGTTCCATGTTCGCCTTGCCTTGCACGAGATTGGCCTGTGCCTGATCGAGCGCCTCGCGGGCCTGCTGCAACGCTGCTTTGAGTTGACGAACCTGCTCATCGAGCTCGGGCGCGGCGATCTCCGCCAGCGGCTGGCCCGCCTGCACGCGATCGCCGATATCGACCATGCGGCGTTCGAGATAACCGTCGGCACGGGCGAGGATCGGGGCTTCGGTAACGGCCTGGATGTTGCCGGGGAGATCCAAGTCGTTAGAACCCGATGCGCGGCCTACCTTGATCACGTCAACGCGCGGCAGTGCGTTTGCATCAAACGCAGCTTCGGTGCGGATCAGAGTGTTGCGGGTCTTCAGCGGGATGTAGCCGGCAAAAAAAGCCGCGACAGTAATGGCGATGGCAACGAGAACGATTCCCCCGATCGCGATGCGCGACGGACGCCAAGCGGGCGTGTTTTGTATCAATGCCCGCTCTCCTGCTCCGCAGCCACCAACCGGCTCTCGTAATCGACGGGCGGGCTGACTCGCAGGTAACTGTAGATGATGGGAACGACAAACAATGTGGTGACAGTGGCGAAGGCGAGTCCGCCGATTACGGCGCGGCCCAGCGGCGCGTTTTGCTCTCCGCCCTCGCCGAGGCCAAGTGACATGGGGAGCATGCCGAGCATCATCGCGGTCGCTGTCATCAGGACGGGACGGATGCGAGCGTAGCCCGCGGCCACCATGGCTTCGCGCGCGGAGGGCATCATGGTTCGCTGGTCGTTCGCAAATGTGACCATGAGGATGCTGTTGGCGGTTGCGACTCCCACGCACATGATGGCTCCCATCAACGAGGGCACGCTTAGCGTCGTGCCGGTGACAAAGAGCATCCAGAGAATGCCGGCCATGGCTCCGGGGAGGGCAGTCAGAATGATGAACGGGTCCACCCACGACTGGAAGTTCACGGTCATCAGCAGATAGACCAGGACTACGGCGAAGATCATGCCGTGACCGAGGCGGAGGAACGAGGACCGCATGGTCTGAATTTGTCCGCGCAAAGCCAGCGACACGCCGCGCGGCAGATGAGCCTCTTTGTCTTCCACGATCTTGTCGACTTCGGCGCCGACGCCTCCGAGATCGCGGCGGGCCACATTGGCGTAGACATCGAAGACCGGCGCGACATTGTAGTGGTTGACGATTACGGGCGTGTAGCCGCGCTTCACCGAAACGAGGTTTGAGAGGAGTTGCGTGCTGGTCGCCATCGCGCCGGGATTGCCGTAGGCCTGGGACGCTCCGTTGGGCGACGCGCCGACGGAGGCATTGCCATCAAGAAGATTGCCGGGTCTCGACGCCACCGAGATGGGCGTGCGCAGCAGGGCATCGAGCGTATCGACCTTGTATTGCGGGGTCTGAATGCCCACGTTGTAGTTCACGCCGTTCGCCCAGTTTACCCAGAAGTTGGGCGCGATCGATCCGTTGCCGCTCAGAGAGATCAGCATGTTGTTGGTTACGTCGTACTCGGTGAGACCGAGTTGCGAGGCTTTGGTGCGATCGACGTCGAGACGGATTTCGGGCTGGTCGACCACCTGGTGGACATGCACGTCGACTGCGCCAGGAATACGCGCAATGCGTTCGGCGAGTTGTGTGGCGATTTTGTAATTGCCCTCGACGTCACGCCCCACGACCTGGAGATCGATCGGCGCGGGAAGTCCGAAGTTCAGGATCTGGCTGGTGATGTTGGCCGGCTGGAAGAAAAACACGGTGTCGGGGAACCGTTCGCGGAGGAGTTTGCGGAGCTTCACTTCGTAGTCCCGGGTGGGGGCGTGGTTGTCTTTGTGGAGCGAGATGAGGATCTCGCCGTCGGCGGAGGAAATGGTCGGGATGTCGCCCTGGGCGAGCGCGCCCCAGCTGTTGGGGATGCCGATGTTGTCGATGATGGTATCCATCTCACTCGCGGGAATGACATTGCGAATGGCGCTCTCGATGATGGCGAAGCGGCGCTCGGTTTCTTCGATGCGGGTGCCGGCGGGCGCCTGGGCATGGAGCTTGATCTGGCCGGAATCGACGGTGGGGAAGAAATCTTCGCCGACGAGGAAGACGAGGCCGAGAGAGGCGACGGAGAAGGCCATGAAGGCGGTGAGGACCGTGGCGCGATGTGCGAGCGACCAATCAAGCAGACCTACGTAACGGGCGCGCAGAGCGTCGAACGCGCGGTTGAACGCGCTGTCTTCGGAATGGCTTTCGTGGCCTTTGAGGAGGTAATTGGCCATAGTGGGGACGAGCGTACGGGAAAGCAGGTACGACGCCAGCATCGCGAAAACAACCGCCATGGCGAGCGGGGTAAAGAGATAGCGCGCGGCACCGGTGAGCAGCAGCACGGGCACGAACACGATGCAGATGGCGAGGGTGGAGACGAGGGTGGGGACGGCGATCTGGGCTCCGGCGTCGATGACGGCACGGACGAGGGGCTTGCCCATGGCGAGGTTGCGGTGCGTGTTTTCAATGGCGACAGTGGCGTCATCCACAAGGATGCCGACGGCGAGGGCGAGACCTCCGAGCGTCATCACGTTGATGGTTTCGCCGAGCAGGCTGAGGATCGAGAGCGAGGCAAGGATCGAGAGCGGGATGGAGATGCAGACGATCAGAGTGCTGCGCCAGCTTCCGAGGAAGAGCAGGATCATGAGGCCGGTAAGCGCGGCGGCGATGAGAGCTTCGCGCTCGACGCCCTGGATGGAGGCGCGCACGAAGATGGACTGATCGGCGAGCGTGGTGACGTTCAGATCGGCGGGGAGAGTGGTGAGGATTTTTTTGAGCTCGCGCTGCACTCCGTTGACGATATCGAGCGTGGAGGCCTTGCCGGTGCGAGTGACCGTCATGAGGACGCCGCGGCTGCCGTTGGTGCGGACTATGTTGTTCTGGACAGAAAAGCCGTCGCGGACCTGGGCCACATCCTTCATATAGACGGGGGCGCCGTTGACGGTGCGGATGGGCAGGTTGTTGAGATCGTCGAGGAGCAGGGGGCTGCTGTTGACCTTGATGTGATATTCGGTCTCGGCCAGTTTGGCGGTGCCGGTGGGCAGGATGAGGTTCTGCTGATTCAGGGCGACGGAGATGTCGTTGGGCGAAAGCTGTTTGGCGTAGAGCTCGTCGAGGTTGAGATCGACCATGACGGAGCGCGATTTGCCGCCGAAGGGGTAGGAGATGTTGGCGCCCTGCACGGTGCCGAGGGGGGTGCGGATGAAGTTGTTGCCGAGATCGAAGAGGTCCTGCTCGCGGAGGGTCTTGCTGGAAAGGCCGAGTTGCAGGACAGGGACGCTGGCGGCATCGAATTTCAGAACGGCCCCGGGAAACATGCCAGGAGGCATCTGGCGCACGGCGCTGGTCATCTGCGCGGTGACCTGGGCGACCGCCATATCGATCTGGACGTTGGGATGGAAGAAGACTTTGACTACCGCGATGCTGTTGTAGGACTGGGATTCGATGTGTTCAATGTCGTTGACGTTGGAGGTGAGGCTGCGCTCGAAATTGGTGACGACGCGCTTCTCCATTTCATCGGGAGAGAGGCCGCC
>Ga0210388_10003805_pt1 | contig 11795 bp, 10 predicted proteins | sample IncBWC19OmetaG_FD_155485 | JGI IMG/M metagenome (GOLD analysis project Ga0210388, IMG submission 155485) | Forest soil microbial communities from Barre Woods Harvard Forest LTER site, Petersham, Massachusetts, United States - Inc-BW-C-19-O ... | reverse complement strand
GACCAGGGGATCATCGTCACCATGCAAAACGTCCGCACGACTGAAAAGGTCGAATGCGTGGTAAAGCTGATTACACCGGCAGGGGCGGGGAAATTCAGCACCGCGTTCGAATTCACAAATCCCAATCCCGGATTTTGGCGCATTAGCTTTCCTCCCGAGGATTGGTCCACCCGCTACGTGGACGCCAAAAAGATCGGCTGATTCCCGGAAAGACCTCGCCGCCCTCAGCCACTCCCGCCCCCCCACGAACCAGTCCCGTTTCCCATGCCTCCAGCTGGCAATCTCAAATCCGAATTTCGGACTGGCTGTTCAACGGAAATAAGCGGGCACAGGCATTCGAAATATTCGGCTTTCGGGAGGCTCGGGCTTCAGCCAGGCTGCGGGAGTTTTCCTCTATCGCTGGCTTCAGCCCCGGAAAGGTCGTTAAATTGGGACAACAACAAGGCATAAAAATAAAAGGGAGGTGATAACCAGATTGGTCATCACCTCCCGGGGTGGGGTGGGGTGTTGCTGGGTAAACTCAATAAATGAAAGCTGATAATTTCCTTTAAGACTCGGATAAGAACCAGGGTGCAAGAAAGAACTACCAAACTCTGGATGAGGAAATAGCACATGCTGTTGAACGTGTCAACAACCAAATTTGACTAAAAATTCACCCCGGGATGAACTGCCTATCTCAGCGGTCTAATGATGGCGTCTCCCAGGCGGCGTCAAGGACCTCGCGCACCCGGCGGCAAAGCAGCGCCGGACTATAGGGCTTACGCATCACCGCTACTCCCCGCGCCGCCAGATCGGCAAGCACTGCAATTTCATTGCTATAGCCGGTCGCAAAGATGACAGGAATGCCCGGTTTCGCCGCCTTGATCGCCGAGAAAACCTCGGGCCCGCTGCGCCGGGGCATGATCACATCCAGCAAGACCAGGGAAATGCGGTCGCAATTACCCATGAACGCTTCGACAGCCTCCTCGCCGTCGTGAGCGATCAAGACGTGATATCCCTTCCCGGTCAGAACAGAGTTCGCCATCTCGCATATGCCATCGTGGTCGTCGGCAAGCAGGATCGTTTCAGTCCCTCCGCGCACGGGCTGCAGGTCGTCGAAGATCGGCGGGTTAAGCTCGCCTTTGCTGGGGGCCTCACTGATCGGAAGAAAGATACGGAACGTGCTTCCCTTACCCGGTTCGCTTTCGACGAGAACGAATCCATTATGCTGCTTCACGATTCCATAGACAGTGGCCAGCCCCAGCCCGGTCCCCTTTCCCGTTCCCTTTGTGGTGAAGAACGGCTCAAAAATCCTCTCGCGTGTGGCTGCATCCATTCCGATTCCTGTGTCGCTCACTCGAAGTTCGACAAAGCGTCCCGGCTGGGGTCCCAATGTTTTTCCGCAATCCTGCACGGAAAATTCGGAGTTGTAAGTTTCGATCGAAACGCGACCGCCCTTGGGCATGGCGTCGCGGGAATTGATGCATAGATTCAGGAGCACCTGCTCGATTTGGGTGGGGTCGGCGCGCGTGGCCCACAATTCCGCATCGAGATCCGTTTTGATCTCGATGTCTTTCCCGATCAGATTGTCGAGCAATCCCAGGACGTCGTGAACGGTTTGATTGAGACTGAGGCTTCTCGGCTCGAGAATCTGCCGCCTCGCAAATGCCAGCAACTGGCGGATCAGTGCAGTCACGCGATCGCATTGCAGATGAATTTTTTTGAAATAGCCCTCCAGTGTCGGATTTCCGGAAGCGGCTTGCTCCTCCCCCAATTCCGCCCAGCCGAGGATGGCGCCGATTACATTGTTGAAATCATGCGCGACGCCGCCGGCAAGCTGGCCAAAAGCTTCGAATTTCTGGGCGTGCTGCAACTGCCTTTCGAGGGCGCGGCGCTCCGTCATGTCCCTTGAAACCGTGGCGACGTAGCGAGGCTTGCCGCTCTTGTGGTCCTTCACCTGGAACCCCACAAAATCCATGGGCAGGGGCTTGCCGGTCTGGCGATGGCGAAACCTCAATTCCCCTTGCCAGTAGCCCGAGGAGTAGAGCGCGGGCAAAATCGTGTCGTACACCAGCGGCAAATCTTCCGGATCGACATATTCGACGGAATGCGTTCCTGTAACCGGTTCCGTAATCGAGATCCCGAGCATGGCGCGCCCAGCGGGATTGACATATTCCACGTTGTCTTGAAGGTCGGCGACGGCGATAAAATCGCGCGAATATTCCACGAGCGTAAAGAATTTTTGCTTCTCTTCCTCGGCGCGTTTTCGTTCCGTGATCTCCTGAGCCACGACGAGCGTGGCGGCTCGTCCGGTGTATTCCATCTTGTGCAGAAACATTTCCACGTCGATCAATGAGCCATCCTTCTTGAGGAGATGCCACTCGCCCGCAAGCGGCTCGCGTGGAAGGGCATCCTGAACCGCCGCCAACAATTTGGAAATTTCCTCTGCCGGATGGAAGTCGCCTGCTCTCTTTTGCAGAAAATCGGTGCGGGAATACCCGAAGTGGTGCAATGCCGCGTCATTGACCTGCAGGAAATGCAGCGTTTCGTTTTCAAAAACCCACATGGGCAGAGGGTTGTGGGCAAACAGGAAGAGCGAATTCGCCTCGCTCTGCCGGAGCGCCTGTACCATAAGATTACGGGCGTCGCGAACGGCTCTCTCCTCGAGCGCGCGAGCCACCACCAGAGGCAGGCGGGCCAAATGCTCCTTCAAAACGTAGTCCGTGATTCCCTGCTTGATGCACTCTACGGCCACCTCCTCGCCTAATATTCCTGTGACAAGGATGAAAGGTACATCGTGGCCGGATTTGCGCATCGCGGCAAAGGCGTCCACGCCTGTCCAGCCCGGCAGCCGGTAGTCGGCAAGCACAATATCGAACGGGAAACGCCCGAGATGCTCCGCGAATTCCGCGGGCGTCGCAATAATTTGCGCTTTGCATTGGAACCCGGCGTGTTCCAACTCATGCAGATTCAACTCGGCATCCGCCTGGGAGTTCTCAATGAGCATCGCACGCAGGGGAGCATCCATATTCCACAAGTTTGTAAGGGATGTTTTTTTAATTATCGGCTGGCTCATGCGGGTTTCCGCGCTTCCATTATGTTCGTGCTGCTGCATACCGTGGCGAATGCTCCACAGAACACGGGCATCCAATGAAAGGAAATATCCCGCGGCCAAGGAACGAAATGCACAAAAGCGATCGGAATCGAAAGGCAGGGGAGAACAATCAGTGAATACGACACCAAGAACGCCCCGACCAGGCCAGGCGACCGCATGCAGCAATACCCGTGCGCCATGAAGCCGCCGGGAAAAATCAGGCTTCTCCGGAACTGCATCACTTCCCCCGTCCATCAAGACAAGCCGTGGCGTGAAGAGCCATGCACGAATGAGCGCACGGCCCCGCGAACACTCCACGAGGTTTCTATCGGCACTTTGTGGGAATAACTTCAGCGGGGATAATGCTGCGGCGCCGTCTGCCAGGAAGCGCTAGGCAGGCGCCGTTTGCTTCAGAGCCGGCGAATCGGCGCTTCGCAATTGTTTGCTGCGCTTTTCTTCGTACATATGTTTGTCGGCAATGCGGAGCAGGTGGTCGAGCGAAGGCTGCTGGACCACGGGCACCTCGGCGATCCCCACGCTCAGGGAAAGCCGGAAGCGCCAGGAAGAGAGCGCGTTGATGAAATCCGCGCGCTGCTGCAGGCGCCTGCGAACTTGTTGCGCGGAGTCCTGCGCCGCATCCGTCATCAGCACGCAAAATTCATCGCCGCCCAGCCGCGCCAGAATATCCGACTGGCGAAAGCAGGCTCGCAGGACATTTGCGGTCACAACTAATGCGCGGTTTCCTTCCAGGTGGCCATAGGAATCGTTGATGAGTTTGAGGTCGTCCAAATCCAGGTAGATAAGCAGTGCCGCGCCCTTTCGCTGGATCATCCGCAAATGCTGCTCGGCCAGCGCCAGGAATCCGCGGCGGTTGTAGAGCCCGGTCAGGTCATCGATAAGGGAAAGGTTCTGCAGGTTTTTCTGCACCCTGTTCCGTTCAATCGAATAGCGCAGCGCCCGCACCAGGGCTGCCCTGTCCAGATTTTCCTTCGGAAGAAAATCCTGCGCGCCTTGTCTTAGCGCCTCAACGGCAAAGAGTTCATCGTCGGACTCCGCCAGGATCACCATGGGAGTGTCCGGCGCGGCGGATCGAGCGGCTTGGACGTAGGCGCGGCCCTGCCGCTGTTTCGCGCCGAGGTCTAGCAGCAAGACATCCGCGGGCTCGCTTGAGAGACGCTCCGCGGCGAGATTCAGGTCCGAGACGTGCGCTATGTGGAAATGCCAGGAGACTTCCGTGTTCAACAGGTCCCGAAGCCTGCATGCATCCTTCGCTTCGCCAACCAACAAAATCCGAATCGGCACACCGTTTAACGACACTTTCCAGCCTCATGATTCCCGTTCAGGGCTCGCGCAATGTGGATTCGCTTCTGAATTTCGTCATCTCGAATTCAGAAGATACAGGGCAGCCCCGACACAATCGGAACGCTGTCGCAAACGCGCCGGAATGCCAGTCGAACTAAGGAATCAACTTTCTGGAAGGGGGGATTTAAGTCTCATCCTCTGCGAGCAGGTTGTCAAGCCGGGTGGCGCAAAGTGAAGTTGTAAAGGTACTCCTACGCAGAATGAGCTATAAATCCGCTGAGTTGACGCCAGGGCCTGCTTGAAAGCGCGAAAACACTTTGTAGGTCACGGCTTCAGTTGTGCGGAACCTTCAATCAATCAGGCTTCAGCCGCTGGCCTGACCTAACGCCCATCGTTACGTGAAAAATTCGAATCGTGGAGCACTCAACTACTCATTGGAAAGGAATGCAGGATCGGTAAGGAACGGGCTTATCACGATGATCCCATCCAAATCCTGCTCCGCTTGCAAGTCCTCGGTTAAGAGGTATCTGCAGCGGACGGATTTCGCCGCGGCGACAATAAGGGCATCCCAGAATGAAAGTTGATACCGGTCCTGAAGCTTCCAGCCATGCATCAGGATGGCGGAGTCAAGCGCCACCGGTTCCCATGCCAATAGGTCCTTCACTTCGGCGCGTGCCTCGTCGCGCCCCCCCAGCCGTTTCTGGGTGGCATTGACGTAGAATTCCTGCAACACTTGAAAACTGACTCTCCCCAGACGTTTCTTCCAAAGCTCTTCCCGCCATGCCTGTGCCGCCTGTCGCTTTTTCGGGTTCGCCCGATCGAGTGAGTAAAGGAAGACATTCGTGTCAACGAAGACCGGGCCGGTCATGGGCCTCCTCGCGTGACAGGTATCGGCCCTCTGACTTGAGGAATGGCTTGCGCGCGAGAGCGCGGCGCATCGCCTTCTGATAAGCATCGTTCCTGAGCATGCGCTCTCTCAGGATTTCGCCCAGCAGGCGGGAAACACTGGTTTCCTTTTGGGCGGCCTCGATTCGGGCCCAACGAGCCACTTCTTCATCGAGCGTGATGGTGACATTTTTTAGTTTTCGTTTCATTACACGAATATAGTGTAACACTAACTTCGTGTCAATGGAACCGCCGCCGTTCAAGCGCGCCCGAATATCCCTCGGTTAAGGCCTTTTAAGGAAGCTGAAGCACAGATTCAGGAGTGTCAAAATCTCACCCTTCACAAAAAGCGTGAGGGATGGGGCTTCCGCGGAACCTCTATCCAACGGGCTGCGCCCACTTCGATTACTTCGATTTATTGCGCGATTGGCTTAGCAAATTTACGAAGAGGCGGAAGGCGCCGGCGCTGCCTTCGGGCAACTGGCGCGAGAAGGAGAGGCCCGTGTAAATGTACATGCCCTTGCCGGTGCGGGCCCAGAGGAGGCTGCCCATCACGTCTTTTTCGCCTGGGTCGTGCATCGAGAGAACGGTGTGATATTGCGGGTCCCATTTTTCCCAGAAATAGAGGCCGCGTTCCTGCACCCAGTTGTCGAAATCGTGGCTTTCGATTTTGTTTGGAAAATTGAGGAGCGGGCTCGCGGGATCAGTGTAATTCACGGTTGCGTTTTCGTCGGTGACGCGCGGGCCGGGTCCCATCGTCGCCGGGAATGGTGCGGGCTTGAGCGGATCCCAAATCGCCGGGCGCTGGTCGAGCACGACAAGCGTGCCGCCGCCCGCGGCGTAATCGAGCAGCCGAGAATTCGAGGCGACCACATCGGAGCGCAACTCATACGCGCGCATGCCGACGACGACCGCGTCGAACCGGCTGAGGTCGCCGAATGCGACGGCGTTCGCGTCAAGCGTTTCAATGGCCACGCCCAGGCGGCGCAGCGAATCCGGGATGGCGGCATCGTTGTCCGCGGAAATATAGCCCACGCTCAGATGATCGGGCACCGCGATGGAGAACACGTGCACGGGCACGGTCGCGGGCTCGCTCCACAAATAGCTGGGCAGCGACGGCAGCGGCTCGAGCGAAGTTTCAAATTTTTCCTCGCCGCGCTTTGCGTAAGCTTTCAGCACGTAATTCCCCGCCGCGATTTTTGCCGGCGGCGTCACCGTCAGGTGCACGAGGCGGTCGCCAGCGCCGGAAAATTCAACGGCTTCGGGAGATGGCGCTTTCCATCCGGACGGAACTTCCACGCCCACGCTTACCTTTGACGCTGCCTGGGCAAAGGAATGCACGCGCGTGAAAACATCAAATTGCTTCGGCTGATGCGACTCGACCACCACATACTGCTCGGGCTCCGGAGTGAGCTCAACCGGCGGGACAATGCGCAGCGGGAACTCCAGCACAGTCACTGTCGTCGAATGCAGGCTCTGCACAGGCACGGTGAAATCAAACGTGTAGCCATCCGCTTCGACGTGCGAGCACGCGTGAACGAACGGAGGTGGAAACGGATAGATAAAGTCGCCGGGAGAATGCGGCATCTGTGCCCCGGCGGGAACCGCGACGCTGAAATTCGTCGAGCCGTCCTTTTCTTCCTGCTTCATGACGTTCCATCCGGGCGGCAGCACAAGAACGGGTTTTGAGAACGTGGCCGGCAGATCGGGGCGGTGCGCGATTTCGGCGCGCACGTTGAAACTTTCACCGGCGACAAGCTCGCTGCGATCGGAATTGGAAACGATTTTCACGGCCGCGGCGTCGGCCAGCGCGTGATCGATCCGCTCGCGAACCTGCTCGAGTTCCCACAGCGCATCCTTTGCCCGCGGATCTTGCGAGGCTTTCACGCGATCTTCGAGAGAAGCGATTTGCTTTCCCGCCGCGGCAATCGAACGCACGGCGCCAGGCCAGTCGAGTTTTTCCGCCGCCACGCGCGCCTCGTCCAGCGAATGGTCCGCGGCTTTGAGCGGCTCTTCCGCGGGCACGGGAATGATCGAAGCCAGTGTAGTGATCGGCTGCGCAAAATCAGATGGCGATGGCTGGCTTCCATTCGCGCGTTTCAGTCCATACGGCCGCCGCAGGAACGGCGAATTCAGGAACGGCGTCACGCCTTGCGAGCGGTGATGCAAATAGCCCTCGAGCGCGATCTCTCGGTAACTGAGTCCCCAGAATGGAGAAATATCATCGGCGGGCACGACCCACGATCCTGTGTAATCCACTTTCTCATCCGGCGCAGTCGCGCGCACCGGGTTCAAAACTGTCTCCACGCGCCACGGCTTCAGCCCCTCGGCAATTTGGTCGGGGTACTTGGTGGGATCGGCGGCGGCCTCGACGGCGCGCGGCGTCTGGTAACCCGAATCCTGATGATTGCCGTGCCCAGTCTTTGTCCCGCCCCAGCCGTTGACGACCACTTGCGGGCGCAACATGCGAATGACGCGCACCATATCTTCCAGTTCGACGCCATTCCATTTCTCGAGAGTTTCCTCGAGCGTCTTGGAAAATCCAAAATCGACGACTCGCGTGAAATAGAGGCGCGGCCCTTCTACATTCATCGCCGCAGAAAGCTCGGAGCTTCGCAGGATGCCGAGTTGCGCGCCCTGCTCGGGGCCGATGGCGTTCTGGCCACCCTCGCCGCGATTCAGCGTCAAGAGCGTCGTATCAGTACCCAACGCATGCGGGAGATAGGTGAGCAGCGTCGAGGCTTCGTCATCGGGATGCGCAACGGTGAACAGGACGCGCGTGACCACGCGGGCTTTCTGGATCGATTCGAGCGTGTCCGCGACGCTTTGGCCGCGGCCCGGCGCGGGAGGCTCCTGCTGCGCGGCGGCTCGCGACAAAACGAGACTCAGCGCGCAAAGCGCGGCCAGCAGCGAAACGACGGCGAGCTTTTGCACGCGTTTCATTGTTGCGCCTCCCCAATCGCAGCGGCGGCGGTGGCGAACGGCCAAATGCGCCGATAGCGCGCCTGAATCATATACGTCAGGATTCCCAAGGCGATGACCCCAAGCCCTCCGAGGGCAAATTCCCATCCAGTGGAATAAAACAGCGCGACCCAGCCCGCAATCGCCAAAACGGCCGGCCACGGATAGAGCCACATCTTAAATGGTAGACGTTCCGGAGGCCAGCGGCGGTGCAAAATCATCACGCCCACGCCCTGGCTGATGAACTGCACGATCAGCCGCACCGCGATGATCGCCTTGATCACACTCGACAGGCGGAAGAGCACGCTGAACGCTAGTGATGCCGCCCCCAGAAAAAGCAGCGACACATGCGGGAAATGTTTTTTCGGATGCACGCGCGCGAAGACCCGGAAAAAGTTTCCATCCTCAGCCGCCGCAAACGGCACGCGTGAGTAGCTGAGCAGCGTGGTGAAGAGCGAAGCAAACGCGATCCACAAAATCATGATCGTGGCGAACGTGGCCGCGCGCGCGCCGTACAACCGCTCAACAAACGTGCTCACGATATATTGCGAATTCTGCGCCTCGCGCCACGGCACAACCCCCAGAATGCTGGTTTGCATGGCGAGATAGAGCACGGCAATCCCCACGATCGAAATTAGAATCGTGCGCGGAATATTGCGCTCCGGCTCGCGAACCTCCGCGCCCAGATTGCAGATGTGGTAGTAGCCAAGGTAAGTGTAAACCGTATTCACCGACGCCGAGCCCAGCCCCGCGAAAAACAGCCATGACCAGTTCCACGCGCCGGGTGGAAAATCGAACGCCACCTTCGCCGAAAAATGCGTCGCGCCGCCCCAGATCATCCACAGCATTGTGCCCACAACGCCGACCCATAAGAATTTCGAGATGAGCCCGACCGCCGAAATCCTGCGGTACAAAAGCACAATCAAAAAAACAACCAGCGCAGCCGAAATGGCTTTCTGTTGATATTTCCCGAGGGGAACCAGGTACGTCAGGTACTGCGAAAAGCCGATCGCTCCCGAAGCCACCACCAGCGGCGCCTGAATCAGCGTCTGCCATATATAAAGGAACGACATGAGCCGCCCGCCGCGCCCCGGCCCATAAATCTCGCGCAAATACGCATACGTCCCGCCGGCCCGTGGCATCGCCGCACCAAGCTCGGCCCACACCAACCCGTCCAGCAGCGAAAGCACCGCCCCCGCCACCCAGGCCAGCAGGCATTGCGGCCCGCCCATCGCCTGAATCACCAACGGAATCACGATGAATGGCCCGATCCCCACCATCGCGTTCATGTTCAGGGCGACGGCCTCGGTCAGGCCGAGCCCTCGTTCCAGTTGCTCCTCTGGCAGTGGTGTGGACATGGTCGGCGAAAAGCGGGCAAAGCATATCAGATGCGTGGAAACGCCTAAAGCTTCGAGAGGTATCGGTCGCGGATCAAACGGATTAGCGGCTGAAGTATGCGAAGGATTTAGTGGTAGACTAGCTCTGCGTGCAGTGTGAGGCTGCACCCACTTCTATAGTCCCCGCGGTTGACTGATTCTGTTTTAAGAAGAGGTCCGCAATGAATCCTCAAGCGAGAATTGAAGCCCTCAAGAATGCGCCTTCCAATGGCTGGGTAGCTTTCTCTCAAGATGAGGAAAGGCTGATTGGATACGGCGAAACGTATGAAGAAGTTGTGGAGCTTGCCGAAAAGTTTGGGGTTGCGGATCCTGTCGTCGTGAAAATTCCGGAGAATTGGAACGCCAGGATCCTGGCCTCTTGATCTACAACTGCAAAGTATGGCCTGGCGCCTCTCAACCTGCATTCCCAAACGAGACTTTTCACTGGGCTCCGCTGATCAACGTACGACTGGTTTACCAACACTCGCCGCCGACTAAGTTTGTTGAGGCTTGGGTAGACACTGGAGCACATTGCTGCATGTTCCATGCCGATTTCTGCAAATCCATGGGTATGAAATTGGAAAGCGGCATCCAAAGCGAGCTTGGCGGTGTAATCGGCGGGGACAGTCGTCCCATGTATTTTCATAAAGTGAAAATATTAATTAGCTCTGGCCAAATTCAGACTATGGTTGGATTTTCCAAATTCTTATCAGTCGCTGGATTATTAGGGCGAAGAGGGTTCTTCGACAACTTCAAGTTCAGTCTGGATGGGACGAGCGAATCACCGGCTTTCGAGATCGAAAAAATAAATCGCGCTTAGGATTTTTTGCTTTTCCATGTTTCTTGCTGACATATGCGGTATCAGGGCACGATTGCTTCGAGATAAAAGGGCACGCCAATAGGTGCATAGGTACCTTGGGGGGAGTGGGTGAACAGCCCATCGTCGGACAATGTCCAACCGCAACAAATGGGCCCACTGGCCAAAGCCCAAACGCGAAAAGCATCCTTTTCGGAACCGTTTGATATTCGGGGCGGGGCTTATTGTTGTCGGGGGTCTCTTAATTCTTGCAGGCGCGGAAGGAATTCACAATCACGTATACTGGTTTACACAGTTCAGCCCGAGATCCGGGTCCTTCCGTGTAGTTGAAACGGCAAGCTTGTTCGTATGGGGTGGAATCTCTCTCGTGGCTGGTCTTACGATATTCATCGTTCGCGGCGACTAGTTCCCCAAGCTAGGCGTGGTCTTCCGCGGGTGCTGCTGTTCCAGGATCGCCGCGGGATTGCTCTGGCTTTCCTCTTCCATGCGTAATTTCAGTTCCTTGATCAAGTCGTGGGTCGCCCGGGCCACAAAAAAGCTGCCATACACCCGGGAATCGCCCCACAGGTCCTGCCCCGTTTGCGGATCGACGACGTCCATGTACGTCGTCTTAATTGCGACCGGCCGCGTGTCCGGCCCATCGCGGGTCACGTAGTCGCCCAGATACGGATTGCCGGCAAAGATGAAGATCAGGTCCGCCTTCTTGGGGTCCGGATTGATGTCGAATCTCCCCCATTCTTCGATTTCCTCGAAGGCAGTCTTCCACGCCACCGCCAATCCCCGGGGGCAGGCGCTGCAGTCGATGTAAACCGACGATGCTTGCGTGATCTTGGCCGGCAAACCGCGGAACATATCGTCGATATGGATCGTGCCCGTGGCTGTGTCCAGCGTGCCAACCACAACTACGCGCATGCCGGCAAACGATTTTGGCTTTGGGTGGCCCTCGATGTAGTAAGTAGTTTTCGTGTCGGGGTTGAAGAGGATGTACCGTGCCCCCAGCTTCGGATGCGGGACCGTGCATGGCAGCGAGAGCTCTCCATTGATCGTCGTCGGAGTGCGGCCTTCCGGCCCCAGGCATACTTTGCCCTTGAAAATCTGCTCGGCTTGCCCGAAGGCGCTTATCCCGCTCAACAGCACGAGCGCGACAGCGGCGAAAATCATTCCCTTCATCTGAGCGCCTCAATTTCCTTGAGCAAGCGCTGCTCGAGGTCCGAAGTCGCATGGACTCCTCGATCGCCATCCGCATCACCCGTGCTGAACGCGACGCTCCCGTGAACGTGTATTTTCACGCTGGCGAGTTCCTTTCCGCTCGCATCCTGGATCACCAGCTTCCCGTCCACGGTGTTGGTGCTCCGGCCCGAGCCCAGGCCGGCCGCTTTTC
>Ga0210388_10003804_pt1 | contig 11795 bp, 5 predicted proteins | sample IncBWC19OmetaG_FD_155485 | JGI IMG/M metagenome (GOLD analysis project Ga0210388, IMG submission 155485) | Forest soil microbial communities from Barre Woods Harvard Forest LTER site, Petersham, Massachusetts, United States - Inc-BW-C-19-O ... | reverse complement strand
CAGCCCCAGCCCGGCATCACCGTTGTTAGTTCAACAACCGACCCGCCTGAAGTCACCTTGACGAAGGCGCCACGTATCAGGCCATTAGCGGAAAGGTAAATCCTGCGCCGTTACTCATGGTGATCCCGATCAACTTCCTCCAAGGGCGGCTTCCCGCCCGGGCACTCAAATCCGACCTTTCTCCGAATGGCGCGTGACTCGCCGGGAGCACCCGCGTTCAACTTTTCCCAGAACCTGGCGATAGGACCCGAGCGCCGCACAACGACAGACACAAATGACAACGTCCTGTATCATTCGTTATTTTCGTTGTCAAATCCCGAGAGGTTTTTGCCACTTGTCTCAAATGGCCGTTAAGCGGCGGCGTCTCCTCAACAGTTCGCCGCGGCGTGGCACTGTTCATCCGCCAACTGCCGAATGGGGCGCGCGCCCAGGGATCGGCGCGTCTGAATTCCAAGCTTTCGCATCTTATAGATCAGCGTGGTTCGGGGTAATCCAAGCCGATTGGCCGCTCCATCCTGTCCCCCGATCAGCCAGTTGGCTTGCTCTAATGTTTCCAGGATATGTTCCCGGTCGGCGTCGGCAAGCGTGCGTGCAGTGGCGTCGGAGCGCTCCGGCGCCGTCTGCCTCAAGCCCAACGGCAGGCGTAGCACCGACCCAGGCGAAAAGAGCACCGCGCGCTCGATGAAGTTCTGTAGTTCGCGAATATTCCCTGGCCAGTCGTGCGCTTGCAGTACCGTCATCACTTCATCGGGAATCAAATCAATGGGTTTGTTGAGGCTGGCAGCAAATTTTGCCACGAAAAACTCGGTCAGCGGGCGGATGTCCTGAACGCGTTCCCGCAATGGAGGCAGGCAGACTGGAATTACGTTCAACCGGTAGAACAGGTCTGCACGAAATAGCTTCTTGCTCACCAGTTGCCCGAGATCCTGGTTTGTCGCCGCCACCACCCGCACATTGACCCGGACGGTCTGGGTACTGCCCAAACGCTCGAACTCCCGTTCTTGCAAAGCGCGCAAAAGCTTGGGCTGAAGTTCCAACGGCATGTCGCCAATCTCATCCAGAAAGAGCGTGCCCCCATCCGCCATCTGAAATCGCCCCTTAGTTTGTGTGCAAGCACCCGTGAACGCGCCTCTTTCGTGACCGAACAGCTCGCTCTCCAATAACGCGCTCGGGATCGCTGCGCAGTTCAGGGCCACAAAGCGCTGGTTACGGCGCGGGCTGGCTTCATGGATAGCCCTCGCAATCACTTCTTTTCCGGTGCCTGTTTCGCCCTGGATAAGGACAGCCGAGTCCACGGGTGCAATCCTCTCCACGTCCGTGAGCACCGCCCGGAATTTCGGACTGCATCCGATCAAATCTAAAGTAGTCATCTTGTTACTCCTTTATTAATGTGAGATCTCTTCTCCGTGATCAAGCCAACATGCGCTAGCTTCCTTTGTTCTGTATCGTGATCCACTCGCGGACGTATGGATCGCAATTCAGCAGCGCAATGCCGGCCGTCTCGCACTGAGCGAGAAAACTGATGCCGTCCTGACCGGTCAATGTCATGTCCTTGAGGTCGAGAATGATGCGGCGATCCTTCTCCTCCACGGCGATGAGCGCTTCCAATTCGGCGATGCTGTCTTTGTCGATCCGGCCGCTCAGGGTGAAGATTATGTCCCCGTTCGACTTCCTATGAATTCTCAGCAATTTCGTTCCTCGCGGGTGTGAGAAGCAAGTCGAGCGCCAAGCGGAAGTTAATGACAATAAACGTGTTGACGAGTTTTTGAATTGACGAACATCGTCAAATTGGCGAGCAGCGCACAATGATTCGCACCAAGGGTGAGCGGGGCCTCCGACTCGAGATCGGCTAGTTGCCTTTCAGTGGATCTGGTCCTCTGAGACGGTTCTTGTTGATCTTCAATGACTTGATCTTCGATTCCAGCGTGGTCCGCGGAATGCCGAGTTTGGCAGCGGCGCCTGAAGGCCCGTACACCCGTCCTCCGCATTCCCGCAAAGCAGCCTCAATCACAGCCTTCTCCTGAGCAGGGAGCCGGGTAAAGACGTTCGGCTGGACCTCCACTTCACTGGGCGAAGGCCGGCGGGAAAGCCAACTCTCATCCACTGAAAATGTCTGTGACTCGCTGACAACAACGGATCGCTCGATCACGTTCTGTAATTCCCGAATATTCCCTGGCCAGGCGTACGACTGCAGCAGATCGAGGCTCTTTTTGTCGATCGCCGTAAAATGCCTGCCTGCTTTCCGTGCGTACCGATTCACGAAATACGTAACAAGCAGGGGAATGTCTTCGGTTCGTTTCCGCAAAGGCGGCAGCTCAATCGGAAAGACGTTCAGCCGGTAAAACAGGTCGCTGCGGAACTTACCCGATTCGATCGCGGACTCCAAGTCGCGATTGGTGGCGGCGATCACCCGCACATCGGTCCGAATGATTCCGCTTCCTCCGATTCGCTCAAATTCGCGTTCCTGAAGAACCCGCAAAAGGGCGATCTGAGTTTCGGCCGGAAGCTCTCCAACTTCATCGAGGAAGATCGTACCTTTCTCTGCGAGTTCAAAGCGTCCTAAACGACGCTGCGCTGCCCCCGTGAAGGCGCCCTTCTCATGGCCAAATAATTCCGATGCGATGAGATCACGGGGGATTACGGCACAGTTCACGCTCACAAATGTACGTGAAGATCGTGGTGACCGCCGGTGAATGGCGCGTGCCACCAGCTCTTTGCCTGTGCCGGTTTCGCCGGTGATTAGAACGCTGGAGTCGGTTGGCGCCACCTTGGAGATGCGGGAAAGCACCTTTTTGAGCGGCGCTGAACCTCCGACAATCTCCTCGAACATGGATGCCTTGTCAATCTCCTCGCGCAACGAAACGTTCTCTTCCTGGAGCCTTTGCTCGGCTAGCTTGCGATCGTCGATATCGGTCGCGGCGGCATACCATCGCGTGATGCGCCCTTCATGGTCTGACATCGGACTCAAGCGGTAGTGGAACCAGCGATACTGCCCATCCTTTCTCTTGAGCCGCGCTTCGTACTCAAACGGCGATCCGCTTTGGAGCTCTCCGGGAAGGTCCTTGGTCAGGATTTCGGCGTCCTGCCGATGTAACAGAAGGTGCAAATCAAGGTCCTGCCATTCCTCCAAAGTGATGCCAAAATAATCCAGTGACGCCCGATTCGTGTAAAGGCGCGCCCCATCTGGTCCCAATTCGGTGATGTGCAACGGCGATAGGTCGAGAAGTTGCCGGGCTTCCTTCTCGCTTTGGCGGATTTTCTCTTCGGCACGCTTCTGGTCGTCGATGTCGGTAGTCGTACCCACGAATTTGAGGACTTTTCCTTCAGCGTCGCGCAAGACCACGGCTTGCTGGAGATGCCGGCGATAGGTCCCATCCTGAGCGCGCAGAGACCGGGTTTCGAGCGCAAAGTCCTGTCCCGAGCGCACTCCGTCCCAAAAGGCCCTCGATGCTGTTTCGCGATCCTCAGGGTGGATCGCAGTCATCCACGCCTCGGGGTGAGACCGGATGAAATCGAGGCTCTGACCGGAGAACGCAAGCCAAACTTGATTTACGAAGTCCGGGGTTCCATCAGGCTTGAGCGTCCAGGCGGATACGGGAAGTTGCTGAAGCAGTTCAGCCTGGAGTTGCAGATCGGAATAGAGGGTGGCGTTCTCGAGCGAAATAGCAGCTTGCGAGGCCAGCAACTGCAGCACGGTAACCCGGTCCGGCGTGAAAGCGCCCGCAGTGAGATTGTTCTCCAGATACAGTACACCGACAAGTTTCGCCTGCTTCACGATGGGCAAGCACAGGACGGACCTTGAGCGCTTTTTCAGCACGTATTCGTCGCTCGAATATACGTTATCGGCCGAGGCATCATCGAGGAGCACACTCTGCTGCGTCCGGATCACGTAATGCAGCGCCGATTGCGGAAGGTCAGACGGCGTGACGGCTTCCTGCCGAACGACAACCTCGACCTGGCCCGGGCCAGCAGTAGCCTCTGCTTCGATCCGCGGCTCGCTACCCCGAAGCAGGATCAGCAGGCCCCGCTCAGCACCCGCATTTTCCAGAGCGATTCGCACGAGGCTCTTGATCAGCGCGGGAAGGGCCATCTCGCTCGAAATCGCCCGCGACGCTTTCGCGACGGTCTCGACGTCCAATTGTCTGACTGGCGGGTCAATCGTGCCCGAAGGGGTGGGAGTTCGTCCCTCGCGTAGGCGCGGGTACCGTTCTTCGAGTTGCTTTACTTTTCCGTGGGCACCCCAACGGTCGTAGCAATTCCGCGCATTCCGGAGATAGGCGTCGGCGAATGCCTCGAAGCCGCGCGCCGCATAGAACTGTGCGGCGACCTCATAGGCGAGAGCCTCATTTTGGACAAAGCCGTTCGCACGGGCCGAGCGGATGGCCTGTTCGTACAGCTCAATGGCATCGAGAGCTCGTCCTTCGATGCGCGCAATCTCCGCCCCCACCAGTGCGGCGCGGTTTTCAAAATTCTCCGGGCAATGTTCCGCCCATATTGCCAGGTGTATGTAGTGAGCTCCGAGGGCATCGAAATGCTCCCCGCTTTCGCCCGCTTTCGCAGAATCGCAGCACGCCGCGCGGGCAAGTGCACTGTAAAATTCGTATTCCGCCACCTCAAAACTCGGTGATGTCAAAAGCAGCGGCTGGGCCTTCAACGCTGCCTCGAGGGCCGAAGCAAAGTCGCCGGCCAAGAATCGCGCTTGCAGTTTTCGGATCCAGTACCAGCAATGGACCAAGACCGGGTAACTCCCCAGATGACTCTCGAACGCTATCTCGTCGAACTCCGCGTGGTCAAAGGAGCCGAATTTTGTGGTCAAGCCTCTGAGCGTTCGGATAATCCCGAGCTGCGTATTGATCATTAAAATGACGAGGCCGAACTTCGCCTTCTGTGCAAAAGCAGAGCTAGTTTCTGCTACATTTTGCACTTCAACAAGCGGGTCTCCCGCCGCGATAAGCTGCGTGATCAAGGAGAGACGGCTGTACGCTGCCCATGTGAGTTCGCCGACTTGGTTCGCAATCTCGAAAGCGTGACGCATCACCTTTGAGCAGGCCGAGAGATGTCTCATCCATGGCAAGACGCTATTTCCGATGCTGACGTAAGTTGCAGCCTGGAAGCCCTTCAAGCCGCGCTTTTCAAACAGATCATAGGCGAGCTGACCGAATCGAAATGCATTCTTGTAGTCGCCGAATGTATGCCTCGCGACGGTGCTAAGCCAAACATAGTTGAGACAAGAACCGTCGTTGTTACCGCGCTCGATGCTGAGACTGGCTGCTCTGCAGATGACCAGAGCATAAAGATTCACATCCGTAAACAGCGCGGGGGCCAACGCCCTGATCAGAACATCCATAGTCGCGATCGATGTGGGATCGCTCATCAGGGGAAAGTCAATAACTTCCTCGATCTCGCGGCTTCCGAGTAGTGACCAGATCCGTTGGTACTCTCTTTTTACTTGTTCTTCCGTTGGATGGAGCGGCCAATCGATAGCGAGATGTTGCAGGTAATCGAGGCTGACGGCGACTGCACGGTCCATCTGACCAAGCGTCATGTAAACATCGATACCCACGCAGGTGACCATCGCCAGTTCAACGGGACTTGAGGCACGCGTTCGAAGCATTTCCATGCGCTCGGCCGCGATGGTCAGCTCGCCAATCAGGAATTCGCATTCGACCCGGTGCAATTCCAACTGGAAGATTAGGTCGCGGTGGCGCGCCCAACGCTCATCTGTCAAGATTGCCTGGCCGGCGACGAAATACTGAAGGGCCGAGGCGTAGGCTGTAGAGCCCTTGGCCCGCTTGCCGGCGATCAGGTTGAGCTCAGCCACCTGGAAGCGCTCATCTTCTGAAGTGATGAGCCCGATTCCATCGTTAAACGCCCCGCGGTTATACTGATTGACGATCTCGAATATGGTCTCCTCGCGCTTTTCAGGGGGAACGTGCGCGCGAAGCAATCTCCCTATTTGTAGATGAGCCTTAGCGCGCGCTTCTTCCGCGATGAGTGAATAGGCCGCTTCCTGTACACGGTCATGCACAAAACGATAGGAGTCCTCGGAGCGGACAACCAGTTCCAGCTGGAGAGCTTCCCACAGTGCTGCTTCGGTCGCTTGTTCGGACGTCTCAAGAACAGCAGCAAGTATGGAGATTTCGGCGCTGTTTCCGACGCAGGCAAGTTGTTGGAGTGCCTTTTGAGTTGTAACGGGAAGCCGATTCAGCTTGTCGACCATGAGATCCACAACGTTGTCGGTATAACCCTCAACGCGAATGGCATCCAGGTCCCAGCGCCATCGAGCATCTTTGTGGTCGAAAGTAATCAGCCCCTCTTCAACCAAAGCATGGATGAACTGAATGGCAAAGAACGGATTGCCGGCGGTCTTCCCGTGTATGAGTTGCGCCAGCAACGTCGCGCGTTGCGGATCACAGTGAAGGGTGTCTTCAATCAAGTGTGTCAGGTCCCCGGTGCCCAGCGGCGTCAGACGGATCTCTTCGACTGTTCTTCCGGCTTCACGGATTGCCGACAGCTTACGCATCAGCGGGTGAGCCGGATCGACCTCATTGTCTCGATAAGCGCCGACGACGAGAACGTGCGCCAGATCTTCCTGGACCAGCAAATCCTCCAAAAAATCGAGCGTCGCCGCGTCCAGCCACTGCAGATCGTCGAGAAACAGGGCTAGCGGATGTTGAGCACGCGCGAAAACGGTGACGAAGCGCCGAAAGGCAAGGTGCGAGCGAGCTTTCGCCTCTTGAGGCGGTAAAGGGGCAACAGGTGGCTGCTCTCCGATGATCAATTTCAATTCCGGAACGAGATCCACAAGCAGAGATCCATTCGGACTTAACGCCCGACTAAGGTCGTCCCGCCATTTGCTCAGCGCGGCCTCAGGCTTACTCAGAAGAGGGCGGATAAGGCTCTGAAAGGCCTGAGCTACCGTGGCATACGGTATGTCGCGCTTGTACTGGTCGAACTTGCCGGATGCAAATAAGCCACGGGGCGGAAGCAGGGATTTGTGGAGCTCGTTGACAACCACAGATTTGCCGACGCCAGAGTAGCCGGAGACCAGAACTAACACGGGTCTTCCGCCGGCGACGACCCGATCGAACGCCGCAAGCAGAGTATCAACCTCACGCTCCCTGCCGTACAGTTTCTCTGGTATCAGCAACCGGTCCGACAAATCGTGCGCACCCAGTGGGAATGAATCGATGCGACCATGCGTCTGCCACTCGACGAGGCACCGCCGAAGATCGGCTACCAGACCCGTGGCGGTCTGGTACCGGTCTTCCGCGTTTTTGGCTAGGAGCCTCATGATGATGGCGGACAGCGGCTCCGGGACCGCGCGACGATCCGCGGGCGCTACCGGTTGACGTGCGATGTGGCAGTGGACCCATTCCAAAGGGTCGGCGGCGGCAAACGGGAGCACGCCCGTTAGCATCTGGTACAAAGTGACACCCAAAGAGTAGAGATCGCTGCGAGTATCGATCGATCGATTCATGCGCCCCGTCTGTTCCGGGGACATGTAGGGTAGGGAGCCGGCAAGGATTTCCGGAGGCGCCGGTGCTTGGCGCTCGCGCGGCAGTTGGGACGCGATGCCAAAGCCGGTGAGCCAGACCTGACCGGCGCTGTCGACGAGCGCGTTCTCGAGCTTGACGTCTTTGTGGATCAAACCGCGCTGATGAACATGGCCGAGCGCTGTTGCCAAGTTAATGGCTAGGTTTAGAAAACGCCCCAGATCGAGAGGCTGCTCAAAAGCGCGGTCGAGAGGCTCACCACCCGGGTCGGCGAGAACAAGGATGGTCCGTCCCTCGTGACGCGTGAGGGCGATCGGCTTGGCCGCCCACGCTGGCTCAAGCTCGGCTGCGAGTGAGTATTCGTGCTCGAGGCGTCGCAGACTCTGGGGCGACGGTTGTTCCGCCGTGGGAGCAACGACCAGAATAGGTGTTGGGTTGTTGCGCTGCCGACCCCGGTAAAGCGTGAATTCCACTCCATCGCGCACGGTCTCCAACAAGTAATCAGAAGTAGTTGCCATCGGAGAGCTCCACCCAATTCCCTTCAGAACGTAAACCGACCGGCCAGTTGAATCTGGCGCGCGGTGCCGGCGGTGGTTAGGATTTGGCCTGCGTTATCGGCGAAATTACCCGCCGCATCTTTGAAGACGGCGTCCCCGTTGCCTCCCAGAGAAAGCGGACTTTGGGTATTACTCGGAACACCAAAATTCGGATGGTTGAACAGGTTATAAGCTTCCACTCCGACCGTAAACTTCCGTCGTTCCGTGATCGGAAAATCCTTGTGCAGCGCCGTGTCAAATTGCGCGAATCCAGACCCCCGCAGAATATTTCGTCCGGCATTACCAAACTGACCGGCCGGCGGTACCGCAAAAGCACTTGGATTGAACCAGCATGACACCGTGCCCACTTTGGCCCCGTTTGGACAGACACCCGCGTAAGGGTTGCCAACCAGGTCTGGACGTTCGGCAGTATTGAGCGATTGTATATCGGCGTTGTCGAAGGCGAGCACCGGCGTAAATGGGAGGCCGCTATGAACGTTGGCAACAGCCGAGGCCTGCCAGCCACCCAGAAGATGCCCCCGTCCCGGCAGCCCGTAGACGGCATTTGCCACGAAATTATGCCGAATGTCAAAATCTGAGGGGCCCCGGCTTCCCTTGCGATCGAAAATATTCTGAGACGTAGGAGGATCATTCACCGATTCCGTCGACGAATCCACCGAAGCATCATCAATGGAATGGGCTAGCGTGTAGGAGAGCTGCCACGAAAGGTTGTGTGCATAGCGCTTCGAAACGGACAGCTGGAAGGAATTATAGAAGGATTGCCCGTCAGTCAAATCCGCTGACAGAGGTGATGCCAGGTTCGGATTGTAGCGATGGCCTAACGCCGGCTCGAAGGGATTCTCCTCGGCTTCGCGGGTGAGGTGATTGCCGCGCGTGCCAAAGTATCCCGCGCTGAGGATGATGCCCGGCGCGAGTTCCCGTTGCACGTTGAGGTTATATTCGAGCGCGTAGGGGAACTTCGGGCGATAGGTTACCACCGAAGCATCGAGCGGCTCTGTCAGGGCGGCATTTTGGGGGTTTAGAAACTGCGGGAGAACAAATTCCTCCACACTGAAAAAAGGCGGTAGCAACCGCTCGATATCGTACACGATTGCCGGGAGCTGGTCGCGATAAATGCCGAATCCGCTCCGCACCACGGTTTTGCCGTCGCCGAAGACGTTCCAGGCAAAGCCTGCCTGCGGCGACAGAAGATCCAGCGGTGTCCCGGCAAATAGCTTACCGACAACTGGGGCGGAATCCGTCGCCGGGTTTGGAAAAGCTGACTCGCGCCCGAATGCCTCGGTTGGATTGGAATAGAAATCGTAGCGCAATCCGACATTTACCGTTAAGCGGCTGTTCACGCGCACGAAGTCCTGGGCAAAACCAGACGCGACAGTTTGACGGTATCCGCGGTCAGAATCGGCGTTGGAGGGATTGACCCCCACGTACGACAGAGGCAAACCTTGAAGGAAGAATTCGAGTGCAGGGTTGTTGCTGGATGCCTCGAACCCGAAGGGAGACAGGTCCTCGAAGCTATACAATCCGTTAACACCGAAATCCAGCGCGCCGTTGATTTGGAGCCTTCGAAACTCCACGCCGAATTTCAAGGTGTGACGACCAATGGTGCGCGACAGTTGGTCCTGAACCTGATAAACGGTCGAAAAATCGCCTAAAGGAAATGCCGGGCTGTTTCCGATGAGGCCCATACCCGTAATATCGATCATTCCGAACGGTTGGCCAGGAAGCAAAGAAGTAGACAGGCCCGGATGCGTATTATCGATTGAAGAAGATGCAGTTGTCCGGTTGATGCCGAAGCGCAACTCATTGATCCAATCATTTCGGAATATCGTGCGGTCCTGAAGAGTGCCATACTGATTCCGCGCCGAGTGAAACACCGGGAATCCCGGTGCATAGGTGCCAGGCGGCGTCCCGACATAGGGAACCAGAGCCGAACTGTCATCTACGGTGTAGCGTGCGAATAGCGAATGGGTGCTGGAAAGGTTTTGGTCGATGCGAACCATACCGTGGTCCTCACGAGTTGTGCCTTTGTTAGCGGTGATCAGTTCGCCGGTTCCGTCCCCATTGTCCGGCCCGTTCGAAGGAGGCAGCACACTGAGAAACGGTTGTATCAAACGATTCATCGGAATGGCGACACATCCGCTGGGGGTGGCGTTGGTGCAAGCGGACGGATTACCCGCGGATGGCAGCAGTCCTTGATGGGCGAGTGCATCTGGTACCGTGGCAATTGCCGTGGACGCCTGTACTTGACGGAATCCCTCATAGTTGGCAAAGAAGAAAGTTCGATTACGCTTCAGCGGCCCTCCGATTCCAGCACCGAACTGATTGCGGACAAACTGGGGGATCGGATTGGCGCCCAAATCGAAGTAGTTCTTAGCGTCGAGCGACGCACCCCGATACAATTCCCACAAAGATCCGTGAAATTGGTTACTTCCTGACTTGGTTGTCATCGCGATTACGGCGCCACCGTGCCCGCCGTACTCCGCGTCGAACGTGTGGGTCAAAACGCGGACCTCCTCCAACTCATTCAGACCGAGGAAAAATCCGGAAGCGCCCGCGGGGGAATTGCCCCAGACCGGATCGGTCGCATCCATACCGTCGATCAGGAAGTTTGTCATACTCGGACGTACGCCGTCGATCGCCACTTGCGCGTCCTTACCGTTAGAAAGCAATGAAGGAGAACTGCTGGTGTTGGGAGCGACCCCAGGCTCAAGTGTGACCGCACTAAGAAGATCGCGGTTGTCGAGAGGCAATTCCGCCAGGCTCTGCTCTGGAAGTACCCCTGCGACGGTCGACGTCGAGTTATCGATCCCAGCAACGTTCGCGCTGACGGTCGTTTGCTGTTGAAGGTCGCCTATTGTGAGTTGCGAATTTATTATCACTTCGGAAGCCGAAGTGAGCTCAACTCCTTCGCGAACTTGCGATTGGAATCCTGCTTTCTCCATACGAAGAGAATAGTTTCCAATTGGCAAGCCGGCGAAACGGTACAGGCCGGCCGCGTCAGTAAGAGTGCTCCGTTTCAATCCAGTGCCTTGGCTGACAATCGTTACGCTAACACCGGAAACGACGGCGCCGCTTTGGTCTGTTACGGTGCCGGAAGCAGTCGCGAGCTGGGTTTGCGACCACGCACATACTGAAAAGAGTGCCGCCAAGGCCGCTGACAGCATGCAAGGTCGGTACCATGCGCCTTTCGCACCTAGCGTGGCTTTCTCTTTCGCGTGATCGGGCGGGCGCGAACGGCGCCGCTGCGGTTCCTCCGTGCGGGGGATCGCCTCCAATGAGGCCGCGCCAGCTCGAATTGAATTCTCCAGCGGAGGGGCAATCTTTGACTTGCCAGACTCGGTCACGCGTTCTCCTTCAGAAATACCTCGACATCGCGATTCCCAGGATTTGCGAAGCCCTGCCCATCCGTGCCCTGGCGTAACGAGCACAAGCGGTCGATTCTTACCGGATAGACTGTCCGACTTTCTCCGGCACCTGGCCAACGCGCGTCTTGGCAAACGGAGCCAACACCGAGCGCAAGTGTGCAACCATTGTAAGCTCTGAGCTCGAGCCGGTAGCTGCTGTACAATTCGCAAGAACTTCCGGGCTGTAGCGGCGACCAATCAGGGTCTCGCACAGCTAGCCTCGGCAAAGTAGTTCAGTGCGGACCTTTATTATCGCTTGAACTAGATCCATATCTATCTGCCGCCGTCGCGCGAGCGACCGGTGCTGCGCCTGGTCGGCACATTCTGAGCGCGTCTCA
>Ga0210388_10003801_pt1 | contig 11799 bp, 7 predicted proteins | sample IncBWC19OmetaG_FD_155485 | JGI IMG/M metagenome (GOLD analysis project Ga0210388, IMG submission 155485) | Forest soil microbial communities from Barre Woods Harvard Forest LTER site, Petersham, Massachusetts, United States - Inc-BW-C-19-O ... | reverse complement strand
TCGAACGCGCCCGTCGGATGCTGCGGCAATGCGAACCAGAAACCCGTCGCTTCGGACCCCGCGGCCACGTTGTCCCGGTAAATATTGTCCGGATTGGTGATCCAGAAAGTCGACGCCGTGTTGTCGGAAGGGATCAGGATATCCTTGGCGCTCTGCCCGGCCACATCGAAGGCCGGTCCGCCCTCCGGTCCGTCCGGGCCGAGGTTTGTCGGAACACAGGGTTTGCCGTCAGGATGACACTTGGTCTTCATTCCCAGGTTGTGGATGAACTGGTTGCCCGTTTCGACGCCGTCTTCCACGAAGAAGCAGTGACCGACAGTGTTGTAGGTCACGTTGTTTTCCACTCGCACGTTATTGGTGCCATGCACCGTCACGCAGCGGCTGTAGGTGTCGTGAATCGCTGAATTTTCGATGTACTGTCCTTTGCCTTCGCCGACCAGATGCCAGTGGATCGGGTACCGGGCCAGATGCATGTTCTGCCCCATCCGATTCAATTCGACGCCGGAGACATACATTTTAGACCCGGCCATCGCCATGATATGCCCCCCGAAGTAGGAGCGCTCTGCGTCGTCCGAAGCCTGGATAAGAATATTTCGCGTCAGCAAGCCGACTTCACCACGCTCATCGACGCCGAACGTGATTTTGCCGAAATGCATGTATTTTAGGGGCTGATCAAGCGTGATCATGTTCCCTGCAATGGCGGCGATGGATCGCTTCTCCGCCTGCGTGGAATCGAAGTCGGTCGACGCAAGGACGATCACGCCCCCTTTTCGCCAGCCACTGGCATTCAATACTTCGATCCTGGCGCTACCGGCCTTGGCTGTTCCAGCGAGTTTGGTCCAGGAATTCGTCCGGTCACCATGCAGGTTCAGGGTTCCGCCCGCGATCATGATCCCGCGGTCGTTACCAGGGACATTGTCGGTGAGGGTGATGGTCGCCTTGCGCGTGTGGGGTCTGGTTTCGGTGCCGATTTCCAGTTCTCCGTACACGATGATCGACTCGGTGGTCAGCTCGATGTCGGCTTTGTCCGAGAAGCTGAGTTTGCCTTCGATTCGCAAGCCGCCCAGCGACGGCGGACTGACGTCGAGGAGCACATCCTTGCCTCTTTCAATGGTGACCGTGTCCCCTGCGCGGGGCACCTTTCCGTCTGGCCAGGTGGCAGGATTGGACCAGAGCTCCTGGTCGACCACGTGCGATCCTTGTTCCTGAGCCGCCGCAACGACGTCGAATGCGCTGACGAGGAAGAATGCTGAAACGAGCAACGCAAGAAGGAACGAGCGATATTGTCTTCTCATGTCATCAATCCCTCGTATTCAAAGGTGACTCCGCAGCTTCGCGGCGCGCCGATCTTCGCGCGATTACGCTACCCCCCGGGGCTAATGCGGCTGCATTATAGCTCGTCTGTCGATGTGTGCCAGCCGATTCGACCGATTCCCACTTTCGTTGCCGCGGGAATAAGCCAGTTCTCCTGCACTCGGCCTGGCCAGTACGGCTTGCCTGTCCTTGGATTCGCGAAGCCCCAATTCTCGACGTTCGTGTGTGAAGACTTGAAGTCATCAGACCGGTTTCTTCTGCCGGACTTTGTAACTCCTGATAAGTCGGATTACCGGAGAAGTGGGGACCAGTACCCACATGGACGGTTTCGGCGTTAATCAGATGGGATGAGAAGGCCGGTCTCCATCGGGATGCGATACGCTCCCAATGAACGACGCGCTCGAGGCGCAAAGGAGACCGGCAATGAAGAAGATTAGCACTGTGGCGATGGAGAGGATTGATATTTTCAAACAGAACCAGCTAACCATTGGCTTGGATCTGGGAGATCGGATCAGCCATTACTGTGTTATTGAGGAAGCGGGCCAAGTGATTTTGGAGAGCAAACTACCGACGACGCCGAAAGGAATCGAGGAAGTTTTCGGTCGGATTCCACGCAGCCGTGTTGCGCTCGAAACGGGGACGCATTCGCCCTGGATCAGCCGGCAGATGATCCAGCTGGGGCACGAAGTGATCGTGGCCCACGCGCGTAACGTGCAAATGATCAGCGAGAGTAGTCGGAAGGATGATCGGCTGGATGCTCGCACGCTGGCCCGACTCGCTCGAATTGATCCTGCATTGCTGGGTCCGGTGCGCCATCGCAGTGCCAAAGCGCAAATCCATCTGACGGTGATCCGGGCCCGAGCGACGTTGGTGGGCGCACGCACGGCGCTTGTAAACACGGCCCGAGGGTTGACGAAATCCTATGGTGCACGACTGCCGAAATGCGGGAGCGAGCAAATGGGTCGGGAGATCGCCAAAGAACTGAGCCAGGAGTTGCGGGACGCTTTGGATCCGCTGCTTGCGGAAATCGAATCACTCAACGAGCGCATTGCGGAATACGACAGGCGGATCGCAAGAGTCGCCAAGGAAGTGTATCCCCAGGTTGCTCTGCTCCAACAAGTGAAGGGAGTAGGAACTCTGATCGCCTTGACCTACATTCTGACCTTGGACGATCCCCACCGCTTTCGTCACAGCCGGGATGCGGGATGCTTTGTGGGGTTGCGTCCGGGGCGCAGGAACTCGGGCATGAGTGAGCCACAGATGCATATCAGCAAGGAAGGAGACCGTTATCTCAGAACGCTGCTCGTGCAGGGGGCGCACTACATTCTCGGGCCTTTTGGGCAAGACAGTGACCTGCGGCGCTGGGGACTCAAGCTAGCCGAGCGGGGAGGAAAGAATGCCAAGAAGCGAGCCGTCGTTGCCGTAGCGCGGAAGCTGGCCGTACTGCTGCACAGGCTGTGGGTGAGCGGAGAAGTTTATGAACCACTGCGGAATAACCACAAAGTGGAAAGCGCCGCAGCTTAGAGTGGGATCTTAACAGTCGAGCTCTACCGCCGAGATCCGGTGACTGCGCCTAACTCCTGGGCCCAACTCCCTTCGACGAGATAGGAGTCGAGGTCGACCGTCAGGTCGCAGCACCGACTGAATTGGGTACGCCCACCTTGCAGCGAGCGAAAAATCGCTCATCACAGACTGCGGATGGAAGGATGGCGACAGAGGCGGCTCGGCTCGAACATAAAAAGAAAGACAAAACAGCCTTGACACTAACCGGCCTTCTCATGGAAGGAGTTATGGTCTACGGAACAAGCGGATTTCCTGGCTAGCGATTTCTCAAGCGGTATCCACGAAGAAAACAGGCCCCGGCCAAAACCAGCACCGGGGCCAGCCACTGCACAGTGCGAAATGCCGTCCTACGGTTTTCTCTATTGCTGGTTTTGGGACACAACACCAATCGTGGTTCCGATCACGTCGCCCGAGACCACCAACTCCACGCGTCGATTCTGTTGTCGCCCTTCCGCGGTATCATTGGGCGCGACGGGTTGGGTCTTGCCAAACCCCTGTGCCGTCATGGACGCCATGGGAATGTTTTCGTGGGCGAGATAATCCCTCACGGCTTCCGCACGTTTTTCGGAGAGATCCTGATTGTAACTATCGCTGCCCACGCTATCGGTATCGCCTTCGATGGCCAATAACAGTGACGGATAGGCGAGAACGATCCCGGAGATTTTCGCCAGTTTTTCACGCGCCAGCGGACGGAGCGTGAACTTGCCCGTATCGAAAAGCACGTCGGACATGTTGACGACGAGGCCGCGAGCGGTATCACGCGTGGCAAGAATTGCATTGAATTGCAACAGCAGACTAGCGCGGAGTACTTCCCGATCCTTCAAAGCTTGCTGGAGTTGTTGATCCGACGCGGCTGCAGAGGCTCGATTCCGGTCGGAATCCGCCTGTGCAGCCTGTTGCTGCTGCTGGGCGTCAGCGGTGGCTTGTTCGGCAGTTGCGCGCCGGCTATTTGCGACTGCCTCTGCATTCTCAGCCTGTGTCCGCTGAAGGTTCGCGTCCGCCGCTGCGCTCTCTGCCTGTGCGCGCTGGCGTATTGCGTCAGCGGTTTGTGCCTCGGCGCTCTGGCGAGCCTGCATATCCTGCTGCGATTGAGCCTTGGCATCCCTTTCGTGGTCTTGGGCGGCTCGCTTCTCCGCCTCCATCCGGTCGGCTTCGATTCGTTTCATCGAGATTTCGGTAGCGTCTTCAGCTGTCTGTACCACTTCGCGCGACACCGAAATCAACGCTTTCTTGTCGATGTGCCTAGCTGTGGCCAGGGCGTCCGCCTCTTTCATTTGGCGAACGGCATTCCCATAACTTTCGCTGGCATACTGGTCGGCGGCTTCGGAAAGCGCGATGCGTACAGCATTGCGCGCTTCAAAGAATTCGAGCGGCAATTTTGCATTCAAGACGACGGGGTCGAACGTATATCCGCTGGGGATGTAGCCGCCGCGTCCGATCAGTTCGTATTTGGCATCCACGGGCTCGGTGGTGCCGTTGGTTTCCGGCGTAGTGGCGTTCTCGAGCACGACCACGTTGCTCGGGCGCCGCGCCGCATAGTACGGTTCCGCGGTCACGATCATAGCGAACGCCTGAAGATTCGTAGTGACGTCCAGTTTGCTGCGGTGATCTTGACCCACCAATACTTCACCGAGGTTCACGGGACGGCCCTCGGGCGAAATCGCCCACAGGACATAGGTGAGGTACTCGTTGCCGAATGTCGCGGGGCTCTGTAGGTCCCCGAACTCCACTTTGATTTCCATGACGCCGCGGTCGGTTCGGACGTCGGCTTGTCCTTTCGCAGCGGGCATCAGGTCCGTACCGCGGAAATCAATCTGCGTGTTTGAATGCCGGTGCCCATAATTCACTGCGGGCGTCGTGCGGCTGATGACGTTGGTCTGGGCCTGCGCGGATACGCCCAGAGTCATAATGAATATCGAGAAAAACTTTGCTAGCTTCACTATAAATCTCCTTTGTGTAACCACAACACACGCTACTAGCTGTCTGTTAAATCGGTTGTTTCGAGCCGCGGCACTGGGTTGCTCCGTATCTCGGGGCTCGATTGAAAGATCAACAATTCGCCTCCAGCATCACGCTTTACCGACTTGAATACTATCCGGTACGAGACATCTTCCTGATTGATGGGAAATCGGAAATATCGGGCAGCGGTCGGGGACCCAAAACGGGCCTGAGCTCTAGTTCGCTGGGTGTCGCATCGGGGGGAATCTGATGACGGTTCTGCAGATATTACAATTGTTCTCTATTACGCTCCACTCCTCGGAACTGATGGCAACAGCAGGATTTACTGTCAAAGCCTTGGAAGCGGGAAATCCGAATGCTCTCGCGTGCGTCGCTTAAGGGCATTGTCGCTCTATCCCATGCTGCTCAATTGTCCATAAGCCATCCGCAAGCGGCACAATGACTCGCCGTCGTATATGGGCACGAAGGGATCCCAACGCGCGGCGATCTGATACGACGTGCTTCATGCGTCGGTTCGGTAACAGCGCGATAGTGTTTGATCGGTTTGAGGACGAGGCCTTCCCGCTGCACGCAAATGGAAGGTTTCCATTCATGCCGACACAAAAGTCAGGGTTACCGAATAAACCTATCGCAGTCGGTGTTGCGAGCTCGGCTTCCTGTATTCGTTAAACCCTTCGACTGCTGGAGCCGCCTGCAGTTACGAGATCGACGAACGCGATATGCACCCAGCAAATCTAAAGTCTGTCCACACATCCACCGGTCGCATTGCCGCCATTCGCTTCATACCACCTCGACCTGTACTGGGCTGCCCGTTCTGGCCAGCGCACGGTCTCGCGTGACGAGTCTGGCGTCCAGCACTTCAGCAAGCGAAAGATAAGCCGCGTCATAAGCCGTCAGACCATGTCGCATTTGCCAGATGCGAGCGAGCAACACGAAATGCGGATAGCGGGTGAGTGGAAAATCGACCAGATCCGTAAGAGCTTCGGCGCCTCGTTCAGCAGAGATGGTGGCTGAACGAACGTACCGGCGCAAAACCTGAGCAATTTCGAGGTCGATCAGATGAGGAGCATGCAGCGTTTCGTTGGCGGCGAAGATGTGGCGATTGACACGCCGGGCGGCAGGCGTTTGGAGCAGGACCTCAAGCATAGCGGAAGCGTCGACGACGATCAGCGGCTCTTCCTCTCCGCACGCACCGCAGCGGCCGGCGCGGGGTGTGGTCGTACTGGCTGACGGTTCGAAAGCCGTTTACGAATTTCATCAAGAGTCGGCCGGTCCAGGGCCTGGCGCAGCTCGCGGAGCAGGTAGTCCGAAAGGGACATGCCTTCGAGCGCCGCGCGAGCTTTGAGCTCGCGATGCAAGTGAGAGGGTACATTCCGGATCTGAACCATGGTCGACATGCGAAAAGTATATTTACATGCAGAACGCATGTCAACAGCTGTCCGTCACCAAGACTTTATCCGCGCCGAGAATGGCGCGCCTTTTCCTGCTGCACAGCGAACAGCATTTCGGTTGTGTCGCAGTTCCACCTCCACCGGACTTCATCTGGTAGAAGTCCACAAGGTCGACAACATATAGCTAAACACCAGGTACTCGAGTAGCTGCGTTTCATTGAAAAATAAAGCGCGCCCGGAGAGATTTGAACTCTCGCCTTCGAAGCAAGTCAGGGCCAAGACCAAATGGCTTGTTGGGTGTCGCTAACGAACTCAGAAACGCCTTCGATTCCGCGCCATGATACCTAGCGAGACTTAGCGATTAGCCGGGCATCGGGCCACCATCTCGCGAGCGCCCTGCGCCCTTGATGACCGAACCGCCGTAGACGGGGAAGCCTACGTTGACGAAGTCGAGCGAGAAAACGACGGCCGGAGGGGCCAGCCGTAGAATTGGGGTTTCCTCGGCATTCCCGCTCCTGCTATTTCTTGAGCTGTGCGGGCCAGTTTAGGATCACGCTCATCGGCTGAGCCTCGGGATTGCTCAGCTGGGTGTTAACAAGAAACCGCTGTCCGTCTTTCGCGGCGTCGAAGGCCACTAACTCTGAAGTTGCCACGAGGAGTCGGGGATTCGCCTGGAAAAGTGCCACAGGGCCTCCGGCATCGAAATTCGCGCCACCGGCGACCGGCACGGCCATGATTTTCGCGTCCGAAGCAAGGTAGAACAGCTCTTTGCCGTCGCCCCGCCAGCGCGGCTGGGCTCCGCCGGCAATTGATATCTGCCACTTCCCGCGACCATCCGGGAAGGAGGTTACGTAAACCTCCCACTTACCGCTCTCAGTCGATGCGTACGCCACCCACTTTCCGTCCGGCGAAAACTGCGCATTCTTTATGGTGCCCAGCCCTTGCAGGAACGGGCGGGTTTTCCAATCCGGCGATTCGGCCAGCCATAAGTCGGTTGCCCGCGTGTACAGGATGTACTTGCCGTCGCGTGACCAGTCGCACGGGTATCGGTCGGCATTGTCCGCGGCATTCACAGGCAGCAGCTTTTCCTCATCCGCGCCATCGGTTTTCTTGACATAAATACTGAACACGCGTCCTCGGCTTGAGGCGAACAGTATTTGCTTCCCATCGGGGCTAAAGACGGGCACCGCATCGACGGACGGATCAAACGTCAGGCGCCTCAGACCGTTTCGCTGCAAGTCGTACGTCCAGACGTCGCTGTTTTGAGTTTCTTCATCGGTCCTATCCACGGCGAGCGTTTTTCCGTCCGGTCCGATTGCGACATTGACCACGACCTCGCGTTCGCCGATCGAACCAACCTCGTTTCCTTTCCGGTCGTACCACACGAGCTGTGAAACCGAGACTCCGCTGCCCCGCTGCGCGACCAGAACTCCCGAGGATGCGGAAAACGCGGTATGCGAGATGCGGGGCGTGTACGCCATATCGGTCAGGAGCGGCAGGGGGTCGCCTGACAGCCTTAGTTTGTCGGCGTCGAACGATTGAACCATCAAGGTCTTGTCCCTGTAGTAGAGCAAATACCCGGGTGCTACGTAGGTCATGTTTCCCGTAGCTTTGGTAACAAAGGTCTTCTGATTAGAATCGAGCGCGCCCACGAAGATCGCGTTCTTTTCGGCGCTCGCGGCGACACTCCCCGCCACATCTCCTCCGAAATACAGGAAGTGCCTGCCATCCGGCAAGAACGTGGGCCAGCGATTTGTGGTCTCTCCCCGAGAAGTGTCCGGAGTCGATATGCGAGTGGGCGTTCCGCCAGTCGCGGACACTCGATACAATCCGTCGAGTAATCCGCCGCTCGGAGTGAAGACGATCACGCCGTCTTTGTTCCACGTGCCGCCGCGACCTGAGGCCGCGTCGCAAATCGTTTGCACGGGTCCGCCTGCGACATTGAGCTTCTTCAATTTTCCATCGGCGAAAAATGCGATGGATTTTCCATCGGGGGACCAGAATGGAAACCGAGCGCCCTCGGTCTCCGGTAGCTTTCTGGCTTGCTGGTCACCGATGAAGTAGAGCCAGAGCGCGTTGGTGCGGTCAGCTTGGGAGAATCCGACGACGGCGGCGCTGAGACCGTCAGGCGCCATTTCCACGTCAACCGCCGGAAATGGCAATCCCGCCCAGAAATAGGCCGGCCGCTCAGGATTGCTCCCGCCACGAAACCACATTGCGCTAGCGACCAAAGCGGCGAACAGCAACCCGCAGAGGAGCCACGGCAGAAACGTGAGCCACTTTTCAGTGCTCGCCGCTCCCGAGCCGCTTACAGGAAGCGTGCCCTGGCTGCCGGATTCGCGGATCCAGTTCAGCTCGCTCGCGAGGTCACGGGCGGACTGCCATCTGTCTTCGGCGTCTTTCGCGAGGCAACGGCGGATCACGTGGTCGACGCTGGGCGGCGTGAGCGGGGCGATTGCATTGACAGGCTCGGGTTCTTTTTCCAGGATGGCGGAGGCGACGCTGAGCTGGCTTTTTCCGGGAAAGGCTTTGCGGCCGGTCATCATTTCGTAGAGGACGACACCGAGCGAGAAAATGTCGCTGCGCGAATCGAGTTCGTGACCGCCGACCTGCTCGGGGGACATGTACTGGAAGGTGCCGACGATCATGCCTTGCTGGGTGATCGGCGAGCCGGCCTGGGTGAGAGTGGCCATCGTCGCGAGCGGCACGGTGGGCTTGGCGAGGCCGAAATCCAGGAGCTTGGCGCCCGATTTCGTAAGCATGACGTTGCCTGGTTTTAGATCGCGGTGAACGACGCCGCTGCCATGGGCTTTGTCGAGGGCGTCGGCGATTTGCGCGCCGTACTTGAGCACGTCGTTCAGGGGCAGAGGCCCCTTGACGAGGCGCTGTTCGAGCGTTTCACCTTCCAGGCACTCCATAACGATGAAATCGATTCCATCCTGGTGGCCGATATCATGGAGAATGCAGATATTGGGATGATTCAGGCCGGATACGGTTTTGGCTTCGCGTTCGAGGCGTTGTCTGGCCTCGGAGTCCGAGGACAAGTGGTTGGGCAAGATCTTGATTGCGACCTCGCGGTCGAGGCGGGTGTCGCGGGCACGGTAAACTTCTCCCATGCCACCGGCGCCGAGCGGCGCGATGATTTCGTGAGGGCCTAGCTTTGTGCCACGGGCAAGCGGCATTCGGGCGACATTATAGCTTCATACATACCGTTTCGTACCGAGATCAACTACCGTTACAATTTAATTGCGCCACCTTCTCGGTCCATAACCGGCCTTCCCATCCCATCTGATTAGTCCGGTAACGGTCCATCCTTCCTTACGAATGCTTGGTATGTCCGTCAGCGTTAATAGACGGTTGAGACCGTCTGCCCGGCCACATCAGCGTGTTTACGTTAGCCACCGCTCGCGGCCCAAGCATATTCCCGTCAACCAAGTATCAAGAAGCGATCCTTGCGGGTCCGGCTTTTTTCGTGTATGCAAGAAGCCTAATTTCGGCTCGACTAGGTACGCCGTTTACAGAAATCAGGTGACAAGCCCAATCGAGATCATCATTCCGTCATCCACCCCGAGGCGAGATACCGAATAAGCATCTCGCCCCTTCCTTAACGATCATTCCCGCCACAGCTCCCGGTGGCGACGTTCAACAAACAATCACGAAAATCGAATGGGAAACTGACAGCTAAGAAAAGGAGCTGAGCCAAAATGCAGATCAAACGCATTCCTATGTTTTTGATCGTTGCAGTATCCCTGTCTATCGTGGGCGGAGTAGCCCTTGCGCAGCAGGATAGGGACAAACTGAAAGCACTGGACGGTGTCTCGTTCTCCGAGTTCAAGGGCTACGAAGATTGGCAGGATGTCGCCGTGAGTCGGACCGGTGGTGACGTCAAGGCCATTCTGGGAAATTCCGTGGCGATTAAAGCGTATCGGGAAGGCATTCCCGCAAATGGCAAGCCTTTCCCCGATGGCGCAAAGTGGGTAAAAATCGAGTGGTTCAAAAAACCGAACCCGCTGTCCCCCTATCCGGTTGAGGTGCCGGACAAGCTACAGGCGCTCTCTTTCATCGAGAAGGATTCCAAGCGGTTCCCAGACTCAGGTGGTTATGGTTACGCTCAGTTTGATTATGATGCCAAAGCCGGGACATTCACTCCTTATGGGAAGGACGCCTCATTCGGTACGTCTTATTGTTACGGCATGTGCCATTCCAAGGTGAAGACAACAGACTACATTTTTACGGCTTACCCCTTTAGATAATGCAGAGCGGCAGCAGTGGAACTGACAAAATCGGTTCGAGCATGGACCGACTCCGCTAGGGCGTGTCGGTTAGCTCTCTGCCGAGTGACTTCACGGACGCTACTTGTTGACAACGGCGGCGGTTCGAGTGTGCTTGCTACCGAGAGTCGATAGCGCACTCGGACTCCTGGCTCAATGCCCGCAAGAATGTGCGAACGAGCAGTCCACGGTCGTGACCACGATAGACGACGGAGGTCTCTCAGGATGACTGCGCGACCTGTTAACAAAAAGCATTTGAATACTGCTTAGGTTCGCGAGCCTTAATCTGCGAATGCCGATCAACTCTCTAACTTCGTAGAAGCGGGCTTGCGGCCTAGACAAACACTTGTCCCGTAAGCGCGCTCGTCAACAGACTAAAATCTGCCTGTCCTTCTTGAATGAGATCAGGGGAGACTTTGTCGGGGGTATGGGGATCCACGCCGACAAAGCCTGCCAGTCTTCCGCATGAACATGTCTAGCGTTGATCGGGTTGATCGCCCTGGTGGCCCAGCTGATAGCCAGTCTCGTAAGCCTTCTGGTCATCGTCTTTCTTGAACTTCCTCTTCCTGGAATGATCCCTGTTATGCGCCTTGTCATCCTTGCCGTCGTTCATACCTACCTGGTAGTTTTTGTTTTTCGAATAATCTTGATCGTGAGTCTGCTCGTGGGTCTGGTCCTGTGGTGCCGGAGACGCCGCAGCCCGTACTGTGCCCCCGGTGGTACCGATACCCAGCATCACCGCCAGAACCCAGATGCATTGCTTTAAATTCATTTTCATTCGAATTCGCATAACACTCTCCTAATTCGTTCGATTCAAGCCTCAAGCCTAATCTTCACCCGTCCTGGTCGATCCTGGGGCTTGTGGGAATCCATATCTGTTCACTTGCGCACATATTGGAACTTTAACTTTCACAGGTCCCTCACTGCGACGCGCGAGTTGCTTGCTAGCACGGTAAGGAATTGAGATATTCACGCCAAACGTTCGCAGCAAAGCCCTGACTTGCTCCTAACCGCGAAGCATTGGCGAACATCGGTTCGTTTATTCCACTGAAACAAAGTCGCCGCCCGTGACCGCCTCTTCTATCGCTTTAATCAACGGGGGACCATTCTTGCTTTCGCGACGCATGCCTTGGCTCCAACTTCCTTCGCTAGTCAGGGCAGACAGGGACCTAATTCGAAATCGCGCTGTGGGACGAATTCAGAGTGTCCAGTCTGTTTGAGACTTGAGCAGAATGGGGACGGCGATACCCAAAAACCAGGTGGTCGCGCTTATCGTCGCCGTGACCCAGCTTCAAATGGCA
>Ga0210388_10003800_pt1 | contig 11801 bp, 7 predicted proteins | sample IncBWC19OmetaG_FD_155485 | JGI IMG/M metagenome (GOLD analysis project Ga0210388, IMG submission 155485) | Forest soil microbial communities from Barre Woods Harvard Forest LTER site, Petersham, Massachusetts, United States - Inc-BW-C-19-O ... | reverse complement strand
GGAAACGAAGCTCGGCATTCGCTATCGCTGGACACAGGCCGGGGTCCCGCTTCTGGAGGACACCATTGCCCAGATCGTTTGCCGAGTCGTCGCTTCGTACATTGCCGGCGATCACACTATTTTTCTTGGGGAAGTTCAGAGCGCCGATTTATTTCCTGGCGAGCCGCTCATCTTTTTTCGCAGCCACTACCGCGAGTTGGCCCCGCGTCGCTGAGGAGTGCGGAAAGCTATCAGCCGGCAGTTCCGAGTCGAAAGCGGAAAGCCGAAGTTCAGCAATGAGAGAACAGTTTCGGAGATTTCGCGGCGAGTTGACCGATAAGGTGCAGCTCAATTCCCACCCAGCGAATCCCTCTTCACGCCATACTCCGTACCCCATCGATCTGTCATTTGGCCGCGAATCTCCCAGAGCTCCGGGAAAAATTTGTGGCGCATACCGTCTTCAAGAATTTCGACAGGCCGACCTTTGAGTGACTTCGAACCGAAGCCAATCGTACGGTAAATCAGCTGCATGTGTTCGTAGCGAAATTTCTGAAACAGCTCGTCGAATTCCGCGAGTTGTTCGGCCACCATGTAGGCGTCTCCATGGTTGTACTCCGAATCGTAAATCTTTTCGATTGTTAGCCCATGCTTGTCCAAATAATTCGCCTTGAACGAATTCCAAATTGGCTGGTACATTTTCAGCAGCACGCGAAACCCGGGTGATTCCTGGCCGCTTCCATTTCCCAGCTTTTTGCGAATCTCCTGGTATTCCTTGGGTGACATCGTTTCCAGCAGAGCCAATTGCTGAATCATGAGCTTTTGGGCTGTATGGACACGCCGAAAAAGCGTAATCACGCGATTCGTATTTTCTTGCTGCAAATACTCGTCAATGTCCAGCAACGTATATGCCATCAGCTTCATCCAGAGTTCTTCGATCTGGTGGACGATCTGGAATTGCATTTCGTCGGCGTTGCAGAGCTTGTCGTAGTCGAGTTGGCAGGAGAGCAGCGTCTTCGTGCTGAGGTACACTTCGTAGTCCAGTGATCCGTCGCCGCCCATGATCGCGTAAAATTGTTCCCGATTCACACACACCTCCTTGGAAGAAGGAAATCAGCGCTCAAAGCGTGCTCAACATTCAGTTTGGCGCAGCGACAGCCACGGGCTGGTTGGTATAGACGCTCTTCTCGCCCGCCTTCGCCACAAGATAGTAGGGTACGCCCAGTTTCTGCAGCGGGTCGGTGTTCCGGTCACTGGGTATGAAAAAGAACACGCGGCCTGGACCGCGCCAAAGCCGTGCGAACGAAGCGTCATCTTCAAATACTTTGGGGCAATCCGGGTAAAGCGAGCCGAACCATAAGTCATTCGTCAGGCCATTCAGCATATGCATCTGGACTCCGGTATAGAACAAAATGGTCGAGGCCCGCGAATACTGCCCATTCACAACAATGATGTCTCCCGGCTTGTAGTAACGCTGGATCGCAAGAGCTAGAGGTTTCGATCCCAGAACTGGATTAAACGTGCCCAGCGCCAAATGCACCGCATAAAGTAGCACCACCATCATCGATGCGAGGGCCAGATTGGCTTTCATCGAAGCGCCGCGTCTGCGAAGAATCCAATGCAACGCCGTGCCAGCCAGAAAACCCATAGCCGTCAGAATCAGCGGCCACCGGAAGAAGCCCATGGCCTGCGGCGTCAGGTCGAAGAGATGGCCCATCGACAGTTTGTACATGCTGTTCACTTTACGCAGCACTTCTCCGAAGTCTGCGTCCTGCGGGACCGCCGGCGCCACGGCCGCAAACCAGCCGGCTATTGCGGACGCAATCACGCCGAGCACCAGCAAGGCTGTCGCTCCCCGAACCGCGCTCCGCCGCAGTGCGCTGTCTGGCGCCGAATCTGCTTCTCGCTTCAGCCACATGCCGCAAAGCACCGCGAGAGCGGGCAAAGCAGGCAAAACGTAATATTCCTGCCGCGTGGAAAAACTGAAAAAGACCAGAACGAATGCCGCCCACACCGCAAGCAACAATGCTGCTCGCGATGGTTTATCCAGCTTGCCGCCCCAGTCGCGGATCCGCAACGGCACCTGTTTCAGGCTCTTGACCACCACGAACGACCACGGGAAGGTCCACACCAGCAGCAGGCCCCAGAAAACCAACAGCGGAACTTTGTCGTAATCCCGTGGCACGCGCAGATTGAGGTAGCGATAAATCTGATCGTTGATAAAGTAAAACCAAAAAAATCCCTTGGCTTCTCGTACGGGCGGATTGCGAAGCGTCGCTAGAACATGCCACGGAGCGGCTACGGCCAAGAATACTATGGTGGTTGAAACCAGCCGCATCTTCAGCAGGTGCCGCAAATTTTGCGTGATCAAAAGGTATCCAACAATGATTCCGATCGGGAACGCCAACCCGATCAGCCCTTTCGTCAGCACATCTAGTGCGGTGACCACTCCAATGGACCAGCACAATAGGCGCGACGGCTGTGGTTCTTCGAGGCTCCGCCAGAACAGATACACAGTCACCGTCAGCCAAAAGCAGACCATAATGTCCGGAATAATGAACCTCGTGTAGATGTAGGGGCCAATGGCAGTCGCCAACGCCAGAGCGGAATAGAATCCCGCTTCCTCGCCCGCGATATCACGTGCGAGAAAGAACACGGCGAGAAACGTCAACAGCGCAAAGAGCGTCAGCTCCAATCGAACGGACAATTCCGAGACTCCCGCGACAGAGTAAATTCCGGCCATGATCCAGTAGGGTAGTGGCGCTTTTTCCAGATACCTTACGCCATTCACGTACATGGTCACGTAATCGTGGCGCTGCAACATTTCCACGGGGATCTGCGCGTGTTCGGAGTCCACGTCGTCCATCATTGGTGGCGAGGCCAGGCCAGGGATGTAGATCAGCGCCCAATAGAGCAGGATTCCCAGCACAAACATCAGTGTGCGGTTAGTACGCGTGTGGATGGAGGCTGAGGCGGTTTCGGCCTGAGCTTCGCCCTGCGCGTGTTCAAAATGAAGGTTGGATTCTGTTTGCAATTCCCGCGGGTTTACCAGCCCCCGGCTCCGGCTGTTCGCGGAGGCTCGTCGCGACCGGCCAGCGCTTCCCGGCGGCTGCGAAACTCACGCACGCTGTAGACCGGCTTATTTTGCGATTCGTAATACGTGCGCGCCAGCATTTCGCCGATCAGGCCCGTGGCAATAAACTGAATTCCGCCCATCACCAGCGCCATTCCCAGCAGCATTAATGGACCATGATTCGCTAGCAACCCTTCATCCAATAGCGCTTTTCGAATAAATACCCACAAACCGATTCCCGCTCCGCCGGTCAAGCAAGCCAAGCCCAATAACCCAAAAAATTGCAGGGGCTTGGTCGAATAATCCAGCAAAAACTTCACACTCATCAAATCCAGCAATACGCGCACTGTGCGCGATATCCCGTAGTTGGACTCGCCGCTCCTTCGCGCAATATTCGAAATCGGCACTTCTGCCACCGACGCTCCGGCCCAGCTAGCCAGAGCGGGAATAAACCGGTGCAGCTCTCCGTACAAATGAATTTCCGACAAAACTTCGCGGCGGTAGGCTTTGAAGGTCGTTCCAAAATCGTGCAAATCCACTCCGGAGAGTTTCGCCATCATTCTGTTGGCAATCCGGCTAGGCAGTTGTCTCGTTAACCAGTGATCGGTACGCGATATGCGCCATCCGCTCACGAGGTCGTAGCCTTCTTCAATTTTTTCAAGGAACCGCGGAATTTCGTCTGGGTCGTGCTGCAAGTCGCCGTCCATCGAAATGATGATCTCGCCGCGGGCAAAATCAAATCCTGCTTTCAAGGCAGGAGCTTGCCCAAAATTCCTCCGCAGCTGCACCACATTCACGCGCGGATCGTGTTCATAAATATCGGACAAAACCTTAAACGTTTTGTCCTTGCTTCCGTCGTCCACAAACACCAGTTCATAGCGCTCGCCGATCGCATCCATCACTTCCGTCAACTTCACATACAATGGCGAAATATTTTCCTGTTCGTTGTAAAACGGAACGACAATCGAGTAGCGGATAGGCGGATCGTTCTTCATGCTTTAGGTTCTGGACTTTCCTCAGGCTTCTTGGGCCGCGAAACCATAGTCTACCAGCCGAATCCCCTGCGATGCGACAAGATTTCGTATTTGCGTGTTCGTGAAAATCTCCACTTCCGCCTGCCGCGAGGCTTGCAGCCGCGTTGCCGATTTGGCCAGATCTGCGTCGACATAACCCGGGTGGCACATCAACTCGGTCGTGCCTTCCGGCAAAATTTCGAGCAACCGCAGAACGCCTTCGCGAGTCAGTTCGCCCGTCTGCGCAATGCCGCAAAAATAATCCGCCGCGGTAATTCCCGCCCGTTCTGCTTGTTCGCGCGCATCTCTCGCCAGCAGTTTCAGGCCACGCGCCTGTACTCCTTGCTTCATCACGGCGCCTTTTTGTTTTGCTCCTGACGAAAGCGCAGCGCGCAAGCTTGATTCTTCGTGCGAAATCCGCACCGCGGCTATTCCATGCCTCTTGGCCAGCCGCAAGGCAATTTCAAACAAGCCCGGCAGCATCTGCACATGCTTGTGCCCATCAAGATGCGTAGGTTCGATTCCAACGTCGCGGACCTTCTGGATTTGGGCGTCCCATTCGCGCTCTATTTCGTCAAGCAACACGCTGCGACGTGCCAGCTTCAGCAGTAAACTCTCGGGTTTGCCCTCCAACTCCCCCCGGTCGTTTAAAAGGGTAGTCACCAATTCCCGATCCGCGACCGGTTCGCCATCGCTCAAATTCAAATGCACCCCAACTCCCAAGGCCGGTGCCGTCCGGGCTAGCTCAACGCCTGACGCAAACGCCGCGCCATTGGCCAGCAGGGAAGCGCTCGTTACAATGCCGTTGCCGTGCGCTTCGGCTATCCCCCGGTTGACGCCCTCCGTCCATCCCAGGTCATCCGCGTTTACAATCAGGTTTCTCAAGTCTCGCCTGTTCCCTGGTTCCGGCCTGTACTTCGGTACAGCTATCCTTTCGAGTGCCACCACTCGACCGTACCATTGACCGTTTTTCCCCTCAACTTTAGCATGGCTTCCAGAGGCAAAAATGCCGCCAGTTAAGACGCGAGAGACAAAGGTGTTAGGCGAGCGCTACGGCGATAAACGCCGCGGCCGCCGCATGAACTCCCGCGTACCCGTTCGCCTGGAGTGGGATGGAGACGCCGGAAAGCGCTTCTCCGTGGAAGCCCACACTCGGGTCGTCAATCCGTATGGCTGCATGGTGGTCCTAGAGCAGGAACTTAAGCTCGAACACCGCCTTGCCCTAACAAACCTTGCCACGGATACCAGCAACGCGGCCGTAGTGGTCTGGCGCGGTGTTCCGCGCCCGGATGGCTGGGAATACGGCGTCGAACTCGTCGCGCCGGAGATGGATTTCTGGGGGCTTGAGCTGTGATAAAACCTCAACCGAACGTCAAACCGGTGGCCGCGGCCCCAAGAGTGGTTTCGACCCGTCCGCCCACAGCGGAGGAGCGTCGCCGCGCCCAGCGCGTTCTCCTCAGGATTCGCGTGGTGGTCCATATCACTGGCAAAACGAATACGCTCGAAGGCAATACGCATACGGTCAGCGCCAGCGGCGCCATGCTCATCCTTCCGGAACCACTTCCGGAAGGCACCATGGTTACCATCGAAAATCCCAAAGCTCAGAGCAAGGTCGAAGCGCGCGTGGTGCGTCCGCCACAAACGAGCCACGAAGGCTCGCAAGTTCCGGTCGAGTTCACTTCGCCCTCGCCGAATTTTTGGGGCATCTTCTTTCCTCCTGACGTTAACTGAGGATCCGGCGAGGATCGTCCTCATTGGTGGCCAGCGAAGCGTTGAATTTCGCCTGACTCGCGCGCTCAGTGTCTTCTGCGAACTCTGTGTAGAATTCCTTGATTTGTTTTTCGCGCTTCTTCCACACTCAGCCAAAAAAAACGGCCCCAACCTTAGTCGGGGCCGCTCGATGTTTTTCTGATATCGCGTGGCGGCTACTGGACCGTCACGCTGATCGCCGGTGCAGCCGGCGTTGCTGCTGGGTTAGTGGTAATCGCAATGGTCGTAGTTCCCGTCACCGTTAAGTTGAGCGTACCGCTCGTTGACGGCTTTGTCGTTGCGTCACCCAAGTATTGTGCGCTGATCGCGTGGGTTCCCACAGCCAAAGCCGGAGCCGTAGGCGCCGCTGTTCCTGCAGACACGTTTGCGGCTGTGCCAATCATTGCCGCTCCGTCAAACAGCTGGACCGACCCGGTTGGTGTGCCGCCAGTCACCGCTACGCTGAACATGAACGGTGTCCCATTGAGAACCTTGCCGGTATTCGCGGTCAACTTCGTAACCGTGGCCGTCTTAGGCGGCGGAACCGGGCCTCCGCCTGCGCCGTTGCAACCCGCAGTAATGCCCAGTAAGCAGACCAACCCCAATCCAAGCGCCGCGCGAAACTTCTTGCGCCCGCCTGGCAGGAAGAGGAAGAACAGCGCCGCAAAGCTCGTTCCCGCGCTTAGCGTCCACCATCCTTTGCTGCTGGAGGGTTTGGAGTTGGGATCAGAGCCTGTGGCTGGCAGCAGAATGGCTTTGGCTTCAAGCATACGCCGCTCGCGGAAGTTAGAAGCGGTGAGCGTGGCGGAAGTCGCGACCACCTGGCAACTCAAAGTTCCGGTCGCTGTGCCATTTGCAGGCGGCGTAATTGTTGCGGGCGCCGTGCATGTGACACCTGGCGGGAGACTTGTCGGCAGGGCGACCGTCACCGGCGAATTAAAGCCGTTGGTCGAGGTAATCGTGATGGTCGAAGTTGCGGCCGCGCCAGTCGCCGAATTCAAAATAAGCGGCGTGGAACTCACCGTAAAGACCGGACCTGTTGGGGGTGTCACGTTAAAAGTCGTACTCGTCGCGCCCGTCAAGCCCGCGGCACTTGCCGTCAGTGTGTAGCCCGTTCCGGCGGTGCTGATATTCAGGCTCGAGAATGTCGCCACGCCATTTGCCGGATTGGCCGACGTTGTTCCGGCGAGTGTTCCGGCAGGGGAATTTGGACCTATAGCGATAACGATCGGTGTGGTAGCTCCCGCAACGACACTTCCGTTGGCGTCTTCGATTGCCACCTGGACAGAAGGCGCAATGGATTTACCAGCAACGGTGTTGGAGGGCTGCGTTATGAACGCCAGCATCGACGCCGTGGTGAGGACATTGAATGGTGCACTTGTCGCACCTGTTAAACCAGCAGAGCTGGCAGTCAATGTGTAGCCTTTCCCTCCCGCACTGATCGTCAAGTTGGGGAATGTAGCTACGCCATTCACCGGGGTGGCCGTGGCCGTTCCCCCTAGTGTTCCGGAGGAAGGGTTATTGCCGATGGCGATGGTTATTGTGTTGGTAGCTCCCGGAACGACACTTCCGTTGGTGTCCTCAACCGCAACCTGCACCGAAGGAACAATCGAAGCGCCAGCGTTTGTGCTTGTGGGCTGGCCTAGGAAAGCCAGCTTATTCGCCGGGAGAATTACGTTGAACGCTGTGCTTACGACACTCGTCAAACCCGTAGCGGCTGCGTTCAGCGTGTAGCCCGTTCCTGCAGCACTGAAAGTCAGGTTGGAGAAGGTCACTATTCCCTTGACCGGAGTTCCCGTCACAGTTCCTCCAATTCCGGCGCTGCCGGGGATTGTACTTAAGGTGACCGTGTTGGTGGCGCCCGCAACGATATTTCCATTGGCGTCTTCAACCGCAACCTGCACGCCAGGAGTCATGGAAACGCCAACGGGTACGTTCGAAGGTTGCGCGACGAAGACCAGCTTCGTCGCAGTCCCAACGGTTCCTGAGACTGTCAGCGCGAGCGGGGAAAGGCTGCACGTTGTGCTGGCCACCGTACAGCTGCTGTAGTTAAGGTCGCCGCTTGTGAAAGTAGCCTTGATCGTTTGTGGGCCGGCCGTGGCGAATGATGTGGTCAACGTCGCGGTCGCAAGCGCTGTGCTGCCGGTCGTATTATTAAAAGCGGTCGGCACGACAGGCACAGTGCATGAAGCGGCTGTCCCGCAGGACGAAAACGTAACCGTGCCAGTCGGGCCAGCCCCATTACTCGAACCCTGACAGGTGAGCGTCGGACCCGATCCGGTATTACCGCAGGGTTGTGTATAGCCCGTGGTGACTGTCGCGACCAGCGTGACACTCTGACCCGTATTAACTGTGGCAGTGGATGTACCGTTTAGCGTGGCAGTCGTCTGCGTTGGGCCCGGTGTGACCGCGATCGTGTTTGTGGCCGAGATGCTCGAGTTATAGCTGTTGTCGCCGGAATAGGTGGCCGCGATCGGATGCGGCCCGCCCGCCAGCGAAATGAATAAATCTTCGACAAAGCCCAGGTTACCTACGGAAGAGGTATTCGTGTTGGTTGAGCCAGTCCTGATGAAATCATTCAGCGGAATGCCATTATCAGTAAGAGTGATATTTCCTGTGGGACACGGAACCTCTGGGATCTGCGTGATGGAGGTAGGCGACGTGTTGTTGCAGGTCGCGCCAGCAGTGGCTCCCACCACGTCCACGACCATGATGTAGTTTGTGCCGTACTGGACGGACGTGGTTGGCGTAAGGAAATCAGTGCGTATGTCCGCGTTAAAGATAGTTGCCGTTGTCGTACTATTTTCACGGTTGACCGTTACGGTAATGGGCTGTGAGTCTGCCGGCCCGAACGTACCATCGCCTGCGTAATGCGCGATGACTGGATAAGGCGTGCCCGCTCCGGTGGTGTCATCTCCCGGCAGCATATTCGTGGTAATCGTTGCGGTGCCGTTTACGAGAGTTGCAGAGCCCGCGCCGACTTGACCAAACCCTGGCGGCTCGGCGATCAGCGAAATGTCACCAGTGGGCGTTCCGCCTGCCCCAGTAACCGTGATTGTGAAAGCTTGATTCTGCCCGTGCGTGATACTCACTGTTCCCGAAGCGGGGCTAGTGATGGCAGGCGTCGCGGTCTTGAAATTCGTGGTGACAGTGCCCCAGTTCGCGATCAAGTTTGAGACGTTAGGAGTGCCTAATCCGGTCGCAAGGTCGTAGCCTACGGTGGCTGAAAATGCTGGCGTGTTTGCGGCAAAAGGAGCGCCCGGAGTCACCAAGATGCCCAGGCCGCTTGCAGTCTGATTGCTACAATTGGGCGTCCCTGCAACACACTGGACGGAGTTGTTGCCCGTGGTGATGTCATTAAAAGTGCAGCCGGAGGCTGGCAACGCGGCTCCAGTGGAATTGCAGGCCGCATTCCCAGGTGTCGTGGCTTGCGCTGTCGCCAGCTTATACAACACGTAGTTGGCGTTGCCTTGCCTTCCGCCTCGGCCAGCGGCTAGCTCCGATTGGTTAACCAGGGCCATGATTCCAGCCCACGCAGGCGTCGAGGCGGATGTTCCGCCGACGCCGCTAAAGTTATAGCTGAACTGGCCATTAACGATCGGATTTCCGGTAAGGTTGCACGGCTGGGTTGGGTCTTGATTGCCGGAATCTGCCAAACAGAAGACGTAAAAGTGGGTGCTGGGACTGTTGACTGATGCGAAGAGGGAAACGTCCGGAATATCACGCACGCTGTCGGCGGGCACGCCAGGGGCACTCTGCCACGATGGCTTTGGATAGCCACTGGCACAGGTAATAGTGCCGGCGTTGAAGTCCACCGTCTGGATGCCGCAGGTGCTTTGCCCGCCGCTACCGCCGGTAAGGTCGAGTCCGTTTGGATCTGTCGCGGGCACTAATCCGTTGCATCCGGTGAGCGATCCAGAACTGGCGCACGAGTCGTTCCAGGGAATTTCGGGAATGTAGGATTTAGCGGTTGCCAGCGCTTGTGTATCATTCCAAAACATCGTTGGATTTGATGCGTCGTTGAAATCCGTTCCACCGACGGCGATGTTAAATGGCGTCGAAGCGGACCCACTAACGGAGAGACCGCTAGTCGAATTTAGGCTGCCGTCATCACAACTATCGGAACCGCTGTCTCCAGTGGAGACAAATACGGAAATGCCCTGCGCTGCGGCCTGTTCCCACAAGGTGCTATTGAATAAATCATCTGTGAATTCCTCGCAGCCTCCAAAACTTTGACTCATTACGGGTGCGAGATTGTTCGTTACGATGTACAGCGCCGATTGATCAACGCCGTCCGTCGGGTCCGTTTCTAAAGCCAAATTGCCGGTGGTCGTACCCCCATTCACGACCAACAGAATGTTCGCATTGGGCGCCGTCGATCCCACCATGTCCACATCGAGGGTGGCTTCACCGTCGTCCCCCGACTGCGACACGACTCCGGGATCCGGCCCGTTAACGATAATGTTGCTCGTCGAAAAATTGGTTAGGTTCGGGATACCAAATGCCGAACCGAACTGAGTAACGTCTGAGATGGTTATGTTCGATCTCGCCACAATCGCAATCGTTTGCCCCTGTCCCGCGGGCGAACCGGCTACCGTGGCCGGAATGTTATAGATCGTCGCGAGGTCGCCGGGGCCCACGGCGAACAGGCCAGTTCCCGAACCAAATGCCGGCTTGGTCAATTTACCTTCGGCTTTCAATTGCTGCATCGTTTTCGACAAGTGCATGAAGGATTTCTGACGGAAGTCATGCAGGGAGTGAATCTTCAACACGACCGGCGCCAGAGCCGCGGGAATCTGCGGATCAGACAAATTCGCGAAGTGCAGCTGGCCGTTTACCATGACATTGTGAATTTCCGTGTGAAAGGCGCTTCGCACCAAACCGGCCGTGCCACTGAACTCGATGAACATACTTCCATTGCTGGCCTTAATTTCCGTAAAACCTTTTTGCGATAGCCAGTCCGCTACTTTCTGAATATCGGCGTCAGCTACTCCAAATTGCTGGCCAAACTGCTGTGGCGTCAACCATGCGTGGTAATTCGACGAGTTTTTGACCTGCTGCGAGTCAATCAAGTTGCGCAGGGCCGTTTCCTGTTGGGGGCTCCGCTGCAAGACCAGCAGCATGTGGTTCATCGGGCGAGAGTCCGCCACGAGTCCCTGGTCGAATCCTGCGCGCGCTAATGGATTTACACTTCCGCGTATCGTGATGAGGTTCGCCTCATCGACCGCTTGCGTGATGCGCGCCGCTGCCTGTTTCGTCTGCGCTGTTGCAGATAGACTGAAAATTGTGAAGAGGGAGGCCAAAAACAGAAAGGAATTCCGAAAAATGAGAGTGCTAGTGTTTTTCATAACCCGCCCACGCTGCAGATTTGGTGTGTATTTCAGGGATTCGCCATCGGTCCAGAGGGTGCAACTTCATCTGTAAAAAATTAACTTTTCTACAAACTAATTGCCTTGGCAGGGCTTGGCCCGAAAACGAATACGCCCAAGAAACTGCAGGAGAGGTTACCACAAACTGTTTGCAGCCTCGCCACTAACTTGCTGCCGAACATGCATAAGTGGCACTGCCCTCAGGACTGCCTTGCCTACTACCCCGGTCCATCTTCGAACTTCACAACGAATACAAGTCCCCAACAACTGAACCGCAACAGCTTCGCCTTTATTCCGTTGTTCCGTCTTTATCACTTCCGTGGAACTTCTCGCGAAGTTCCCGCGCCCTCCAAGAAACGGCTTGGAGGTCCGCTTATAACGAGTACCTAACCCAGCTTGCTCCCATTTGTTTCGGCGTACCACAAAGAAATTATTTCTCCTGTCGGCGCCACGCCTGGGCTTCCTACGACCGTTCGTTGACAAGTGCCCTTTGGACGTGGCAAGTAAGGCGCGAGGAGCCCCCATGAGACCTACTTTGCTTATGATCTTGGCCTTTCTCGGTGGACTCGCTATAGGTTACATCGCACGGAATGCTGGAATAGGCGTACCCCACAAACCGGA
>Ga0210388_10003798_pt1 | contig 11803 bp, 10 predicted proteins | sample IncBWC19OmetaG_FD_155485 | JGI IMG/M metagenome (GOLD analysis project Ga0210388, IMG submission 155485) | Forest soil microbial communities from Barre Woods Harvard Forest LTER site, Petersham, Massachusetts, United States - Inc-BW-C-19-O ... | reverse complement strand
GGTTTGAAATCGGCAGCGCTCTCAACCCCTACGTCTACACTATGAATCAAGGCATTCAGGAACAGTTCAACGGCGGTCCTACTCACCCCCTCGACGTGCTGGTGTATAACGCGCCTCTCACTGTCAAAACCTATATGAATGACGCCAGCGTCTATATCCAGGACGCGTGGACCGTCAAGCGCCGACTCACTCTGAACCTCGGGGTTCGCTACGACCGCTTTACCACCTACTATCCCGCTCAGTCCATTGCCCAATCGCCCTTCTGGCCCACAGTGTTTCCGGCTCAGCAATTTCCGGCCTCCGGGAATATCGCCGACTGGAACAACGTTTCGCCGCGCCTGGGTGCAGCCTGGGACTTGGGAGGCCACGGCACGCAGGTGTTGCGCGCCAGCTATGGACGTTATTATCTGATGGAAGGGACGCAGTTAGGCGAAGCGGTAAATCCCGTCGGCCTCTCCTTTGTGGAGTACGCTTGGAACGGAGCTGTCAATGCCAGCGGAATTCCCACTGGCTTCTTGGGCACCACCCCAATAACGAAGAGTGGCGGTTCTTTCACACATATCGATCCCAATTTGAGCCGTCCCTATTCCGACGAGGTCAGCGCCAGTTACGAAAGAGAAATGTGGTATGACCTGCGAGTTGGCGTGGCTTACTATTTCCGCCACAAGGGCAATTTACTTGGCGAGCTGAATACGTCTGTCCCTCTCTCGGACTATTCCGCTATCACCGTTCTCAACGGACAGCCCATTGTCAACGGCCTTACCGGCAAGCCTCTTACTCTTTTCAGCCAGACCGCCGCTCTCGGCCAAGCCAACTTCTTGGTCACAAACATCCCCCAACTGGATACCAACAGATACGACGGCCTTGAGTTCACCGCCACCAAGCGCCTGTCCCACAACTTCATGCTGCTGGCGGGCTTCACCATTCAGAGCCAGAAGGGCGTCTTCGGCAATGGCAGTGCTGATGAAGCCTTGGGCGACAACTTCAACGACCCCAATTTGAATATCAACCGGCAGAACAACGTCTTAAACATGGACTCCACCTACGTCTTCAAGGTCGACGGCACGTACGATCTCCCGTGGAAGTTTACATCCAGCGTGAACTTTCAACATTACACCGGGTTTCCAATCCGACCGACCGAGACCTTCTCGGGTCCAGAGCTCGGCCAGACTACTGAGACCGTCGCTCTTCTCCCAGCCGGCCAGGTCCGCTATCCGAGCGTTAACTTGCTCAACATACGGATCGCTCGCGAATTCGTAATCCGAGACCGATTCCGCATCGAGCCGATCATCGACTTGTTCAATATCACTAACGCTCAGACCGTCGTCGCCGTGAACTCGGCGTTTGGCTCGGCATACCTCGCTCCGAGCAATACCGTTAACCCGTTCCTTGCTAGGATCGGCCTCAAGGTCAGCTTCTAACATCGGCGCATTTGGCCGAGTGCAATTCGTTCTTCCCTGTTCGGCGGGTTGGGTGATACTTTCGCCCCACCCGCCGCTCTGGTTTCGGGCTCGCAAATCTCTGTCTTCGCATTTGAGGGGGCGCAATGCGCATTCGGATTCACGCACTCCACGCACTTGGAATTGCAATTACGCTGCTAGCTATAGCGAGCGCCGCGTCGGCGCAATCCGCTGGCCAAAAACAAAAGCTCACTATCGAACAGTTAATCGACATCAAGCATCCCTCGAATCCCATCTGGTCGCCGGACGGCAAGCTTGTCGCCTTTGTCTGGGACCGCGCAGGCGTCGCTAATCTCTACATCGCAAACGCCGACGGCAGCGGCCAGCCCAAGCCGCTCACTTCCTTCTCTCAGGGCCAAGTGGACGGCGCGTTCTGGAATGCCGACGGCGACATTGTCTATTTCCCGCACGACGGTGATCTTTGGCAAGTCGCCGCAACGGGCGGCGCGCCCAAGGCCGTTTGGAGCAAACCCGATCCAGGCCACGGCTACATCCCTTCTCCTGACGGCAAACGCGTAGCTTTTGTCCGCAGCAAGCATCCGGCAGGCGATGACGGCCCGCATCCCAGCGAGCTGATCATTCGCTGGCTCTCTGATGGAACCGAGTCCACCACCGCCCACGATGACGTCAGCATCCGCGGCATCCTTTGGTCGCCCGACGGTTTATCCATCGCTTACACAGGCGGCGCAAAAATTATTCATCACGACGAATCTCCCTCCTATTCCGGCGAAAAAATCATCTACCGCGTCTCGGAATATGTCCCCGGCCAGATCTATGCGCTCAAACTCGCCGACGCGAAACCTGTCCCTGTCGCCAAGCCCGGCGAGTACGGTGGCCTGGCTTGGCTGGACAACACGCATCTCGTTTTCGATGGCCAATCCCCCGATTTCAAAAACTATTTCATTTATGTCGCCGACTCCGCTACCGGCATCACAAAATCCATCCACGAAATTCACGAAGAAAAATTCTGGAGCATTCCCGACTGGGGCGAAGCCGGCGCGCAACCCTGGCCCTCGCCCAACGGCAAATGGATCGCTTTCCTCAGTGATGAAGATGGCTGGGACCATCTCTACGTCATGCCCGCTTCCGGAGGCGCCGCCGTTCAAATCACCAAAGGCAAATTTGAAGCTTGGCGCCCCGCGTGGTCGCACGACAGCACGCGCATCGCATTCGACGCTAATCTCGAAGACCGCCCCGGCGACCGCGTCCTCGGCATCGCAAAGATCGGCGACGATCCCGCGAACGCTGAGATCAGATACATTCCCGCGGAGCCGGGCACAAATATCGAGCCGCACTGGTCGGAAGGCGACGGTCGTCTCGTCTATCAGCACACCGACACGCGCAACAGCGCCGATCTGTACACCGTCGGCACCAACCCCGGCGCCGTGCCACCCGTGCGTCTCACCGACTCCATGCCCGCGGGAATGGATCGCTCTCAATTTGTCGAGCCGCAATTCGTTCACTTTCCCGGCCCAGATGGCCAGCAAGTCCCCGGCTGGCTCTTTGTTCCCAAGAATCTCGACAAATCGAAAAAGCATCCCGCCATCATGTGGATTCACGGCGACGGCGTAAATCAAAACTACGATGGCTGGCACGTTCAGCGAAACTACGCCGTCTACTACAGCATTCACCAATATTTTCTTCAGAAAGGTTACGTCGTCTTCGCGCCCGATTATCGTGGCAGCATCGGCTATGGCCGCGATTGGCGCACCGGCGTGTACATGGACGTCGGCGGCAAGGATGCCAAAGACGCCTGGATGGGCGGGAACTATCTAAAGACGCTTCCCTACGTGGACCCTGACCGCATCGGTGTCTGGGGCCTGAGCTATGGCGGCTTTTTCACTCTGATCGCCATGACCGATCAACCCAAACTTTTCCGCGCGGGCGTCGACGTCGCCGGCGTCGCCGACTACGCCATGTATTATTCCGATCCCTACCATGGCGACTGGACCGCCAGCCGCATCGGCACTCCCGAGCAAAATCCGCAAGTCTATGCGAACGCCTCGCCGCTTTCGCACATCGATCGACTCGAGCACCCACTGCTCATCTTGCACGGCACCGCAGACGTCAACGTCCCGTTCCTCGAATCCGTCTGGCTCATGGACGAAGCCCTCAAGAAACACAAGGGAGACTTGGTCTCTTTCATGATCTATCCTGGCGAATTCCACTACTTCACGCGTGAGCACGTTCTGCTCGACGCTTGGCATCGCGTTGACAACTTCTTCGACTTACACCTGCGCGAGCCCACTGCCAAACCCAAGCTGAAGTGACTCGATCACTCTCAGTGTGCGGGCTCAAGAATTAATTTCTGCACGCGCCAATTCAAAATTTCGGCGACATATAGTTCGTTTTCAGACGGGCACGCGATTTCGTGTATCCACCCGAATTGCCCGGGCTGCTTGCCCGCTTTGCCAAACATGCCGAGCACTTTTCCATCAAGGCTCAGCTTGTAAATTCGTCCCGGAAACGCGTCCGACGTGTACAACACTTGCTTCGGCCCCGGCGTGATGCACACCGTCCACGGCGCGCCCGGCGACATCGTCCCCGTTGTCCCAGTGGGCCTGTTACCAATCGCCGCGCGCGCATCTGCCGGCGCAGACACATCAATCGTCATCTGCCGCAAGAATTTTCCGTCTCCATCAAATACTTGAATGCGATGATTCCCGCGATCCGCCACATAAACATTTCCCGCCGCATCCACCGCAATGCTGTGCGGCACACTAAACTGTCCCGGCCCGTCTCCCGGCTCGCCCCACGACTTCATCCAATTCCCTTCCTTATCCACTTTCGCCACGCGCGAATTGACGTACCCGTCGCTGATAAACGTATTCCCCGCCGCGTCCCACGCTATGTCCGTCACCTGTCGAAACATTCCATCCACCGCTGGCAGCGGCGGCTTCACATGTTTCAGCGGACCCGTTCCTTCATCGGAAGCCTCCTGCTTCCGCCCAAACACCATCATCACGCGCCCCTCCGGGTTGAACTTGATCACCATGTCCGAACCTTTATCCGCCACCCAAATGTTGTCCTGCGCATCGACCTTCACCGCGTGCGCGAACGACCACGCATACAAATTGTGCCCAATCTCCCGTACAAATTTTCCGCTCGCATCAAACTCCAAAAGCTGCGCGCCACTCGCCGCATACGCCGGCCCCGTCGAATTCCCCCTCGAGAAAACAAACACGTGCCCCTTCGAATTCACCGCCACTCCCGCCACTTCCCCCAAATAAACATCCGCCGGCATCTTCAAAAAATCCGGCACGGACGTATACCGAATCTCCGGCGGCTGCTGCGCCAATACATTCCCAGCTCCCAAGATCATCAAAGGTAACAAGACAACAAGGAATCGCCTCTTCATCGGAATCACCTCGCGGCGTAACGCCACGCATCATACGCGCCTCTCATCGCGCGTGCCACTTCTTCCAATGTGTGGGAATGCAGCCAGGCAAATATCTTCACAGGGGGCTCGGCCCCACGGACCAACTGCAGCTCTCGACCGAATTTAGCCAGCTATCTTGGATTCCGTCGCCGTCTGCTCGATCGGATCAGCCGACAATTCGTTGGTAACAGTGACAGGGCGTTTGGGTCGCTCGTCGACCTGCAGTTGGAAAATGTCCGGCCGGGCGTAGTGCCCGACGACATCGAGATCATACTTTCCGCGGACAATTTGCCCGAGATCAATTTCCGCCGTAAGAATCGCTTCGCCTTCCACATTTGGTCCCGCAAGAAAATTCCCGAAGGGATCCACAATGCAACTGCCTCCGCGGCAAATGACGGCGTCCGGATCGCTGCCGAACGCCGCGTGATAATCCGCCGGAAAATCACGCCGCCGCTGGAACTGATTGCACGAAAGCACAAAGCAGCGCCCCTCGACGGCAATGTGCCGGACAGTCGCCAGCCACGAGTCGCGCGCGTCCGCAGTCGGCGCGCAGTAAATCTCGATGCCCTTCGAATACATCGTAGCCCGCAACAGGGGCATGTAATTCTCCCAACAGATCACCGCGCCCAGCTTGCCCAGTGGCGTTGCGAACACTGGCAGCGTCGAGCCGTCTCCGCAGCCCCAAACCAGCCGCTCCGAAGCGGTGGGCATCACCTTGCGATGCTTCCCTAGAAAATTCCCGTCCGGCGCGAAAAAAAGCACCGTGCAATACAGAGTGCCCGCGTCACGCTCCACAACTCCAACTACGAGATAGATGCTGTTGGCGCGCGCAATGCGAGACAGATAATCCACCGCCGGGCCGGGCACGTCCACGCTACTTTCCCAATACCGCCGGAAATCTTCGCGCCCCGCCTCCGTGCGCGACCCAACCACCGCTCCAAAGTCGAGCCCGCGCGGGTAAGCGGAAACAAACGCCTCCGGGAAAAGTACCAGTCGCGCCCCCTGCTGTGCCGCTTCACGGGAAAGCGCCGAAAGTTTTTCCAACGTGCGTTCGCGATCAAAAACGACGGACGAGGCTTGCACCACTGCGACCTTGTCAGTCATGGACATTGGCTCCTCTCCGTTTGCGAATACTTTATTGTCAATCAGTTCCCAGCAAGTGCCTCGTACTGAGCTTTCGTCAGTGGAACGACGGAGAGCCTTCCAATACGTACCAGCGGCGAATCCGCGAACAGTTTCTTCGCCTTGATCTCCGCAAGTGACACCGGCTTTGCAATCGCTTTTCCCGCTTTGATCTTCACCGCGGGAGTTTTGGGATTCGAAGCGTCCACCGAGACCACGGTTGCTGTTCCCACTGCGCTCTTTTCATCGCCAGTGTGATAAATCACCAGCCGCGAGCCCGGCGCCATCTCCCGAAGATTCTTCACCGCCGTAGGATTTGTTACACCGTCCCAAATCGTGACGCCATCCTTCTGCAAATCCGCAAACGAATACACGGTTGGCTCCGTTTTCAGCAAATAATCTGAAGGCATATAAGCTCCCCAAGCAGGCAATCTTACTTCGCCAATTTTACCTATTGCGCCCCGGGAGGTCGCGCCTTCCGGTGGTTCTGCGCGAAACAAAATACCACGTCGCGCTTGCCCGTGCTCCGTGTTTCTGGCACGATGCATGCCAACGCAGGTCGCATTTGACCAAGCTTCTTCTCGGAGGCAATCATGGCTGGTTTTTGCAGGAATTGTGGCAGTCCCTTGGACGATGCTCAGGCTTTTTGCGCCAAGTGCGGAACGCCAGTCTCCGGTCCGCCCGTCCGCTCATCCTCGGCGGCACCTCCGCCCTCCTCCAGTGCCCCGCCAGCGCAGCGCCTTCAAGCCGCACCTCAACCCAGGCCGCAAGCGCCCATGCCCGCTCCTCAAGCCACCGCCGCTCCCGCAAAATCCGGCAGCAGCACCTTTGTCAAAGTTCTGCTCATCTTCGTTGTCATCATTTTCGTTTTTGGCGCCGCGGGCATCGCGGGTCTCTGGTATATCGCGCATCGGGTGAAACAAAAAGTCCATGAAATTGGCTTGGACGACATCTCCGACACTTCAAACGCGAATCGCGGTCCCGCTCTTGCCGGTATCGATCCCTGCAGCCTCCTCTCCAAAGCCGACGTCGGCGAGGCGGTGAAAATGGACGTCGTCCGGGCCGAGCCCGCCGAAGGCAGTGATCCCGGCTGCCAGTACAGCGTTATGGGCGACTACGTGGGGCTCATTGCGAAGCACGCCGCGCTTCTCCAAAAAGATCAAACAACCGAGGCGCAGCGGCAGACGATGGAGTCGTTTGCAAAATCCATCGGCCAAGGCGCCAACCCTCAATCAACCAATTCGGCGCATCCCGGCGAGTCACCCGTATTTATTTTTAGCGTGGGTAACTCCGCGGCCAAAGCGCAAATGAGCATGACGCGCGCCATGTTCGGCCGCATGGGCCCCGCCTTTACAGAGTTGCCCGAGATCGGCGACGAAGCCTTCGACATCGGCGGCGCCATGATCCTCGCGCGAAAAGGCGACAAAGTCGTTCGCATCATGTACATGATGTGTCCCTGCACGAGAGAAGACGCCGTGCCGATCATGCGAAAAATTGTCGCCAACATGTAGCTGATCTCAACCGTGTAAAACGAAGAGCCGGCATCCCAAGAATTACGGCGCTTTTGCCGCGACCACTCCAATGTCCGCGATGTTGTCTCCCTTTTTCAACGATGGCACCGCGTTCACATGAAGTATCACCCCCGCGGCGGGTGCCCGTGCCTCGAGAATGACTTTTCCAAAATAATCCGTAACTCGCCCCAGTAGCATCCCTTCCTGCACGTACGTCCCGCGCTTCACCAGTGGATACCAAATCCCCGGCCCCTCCGAAATCACATCCACAACTTTCCCCAGCCAAACCGGATTCTCCACGTAGTGCGGCTCGCCGGGAATCATTTTCAGCAACCGCATCACGCTCAGCGTCCCGTTCACCAGCAACGCCACATCATCCGTCTCGACCGTACCCGCGTGCCCAGCTTCCACGACGATCGACGGCTTCCCGCGCACCGATGCCGTGTTATCCAAATATCGCGTCGCCCCCGGATCCGTCGGCCGCTCGCTCCAAATAATGATGTGATCCAGCCCAAACGCCAGCACCATCTGTTTCGAAATCTTGTCCTGCGCTTCCTTGCCCACAGCTCCCCAATACGCATAAGGCCGCAAACTCTCATCCAAATCCCCGCCGTGGTAATCAATCAAATAGTCGCAGCGATCCACCACTTCCTTCGTAATCATGAATAGAGCGCGATCCGTCTGCGTCCCATCCATCTTCCCCGGATAAAACCGGTTCATGCTCTTGTTGTCGATCGGATTCACGTGCGGCACTTTCTGTTCGAACGAAAGCACATTCACCAGCGGCACCAGTATCACCGTCCCCGAAACCTGCGCCGGATCCAGCTCCCCAATTAATTTCTCCACCGCGATGATCGACACATATTCCGTTCCATGCGCCCCCGTAACCAGCGCCAGCACCGGCCCCGGCTTCGCTCCATTCACCACCACCACCGGAATGTTCGTCCCCGCATCCACACCCGCCGGCACTTCGATAAATCCGTTCGCCTTCTGGCCCGGTGCCGCGGAAGCTGTGCCGACAGCAAAGCGGGCTTGCCCATGGAGCGAAAAGCTAAATAGAAGCGCGAGTAGAGCCGAAGTAAGAACAGCGCGATAGAAACGCATCATTCCCTCCCTGCTTTAACAGGTGCGGTTGGCGTGGGCGTCGCCGGAGTCGCTTCACCTTTCACATAGTGCGCGTACCACGCCAGGTATCGCTCCAGCCGGTCCTTGATATGCGATGGAACAGTGAACCCGTGATATTCGCCCGGATATACAACGAGCTCCGTCGCTCGCCCCAACGCCTTCATCGCCTGGTACATCTGCTCGCCTCCCAGAATCGGCACATTCGCATCGATTTCCCCGCCCATGAAAAGCGTCGGCGTCGTAATGTTCTTCACCCGGTAGAACGGCGAAATTTTGTCCCACAGCGCCTGATGCTCCCACGGGAAGCCCAGCTCCGTTTCATAATCACGCTGGTAGTGGTCATGACCGTAGAAGCTTGTGAGCAGCGCCACGCCCGCGCCGGAAATGGCTCCTTTGAACCGCGTCGTCTGCCCAATGATGAAGTCTGTGGAAATTCCTCCATACGACCACCCGCCAACGCCAAGCTTATCGGGATCGGCGATGCCTTGCTCGATCGCGTAATCCACAATCGCCATATCATCTTGAAAGTCCTTGCCTCCCCAGTCCGCGTAAATCGCTGCGCAAAATTTCTCGCCATAACCGGACGAGCCTCGCGGATTGGGCAGCAGAACCGCATACCCATTCGCGGCATAAAGCTGCGCCAAATGATTAAACGACGCCTCATATTCGCTGACCGGGCCGCCATGTGGATTCAAAAGTGTGGGAACCTTTTTGCTGGCGTCGAATTCCACCGGCTTGTAGAGGTAGCCCGCAACGGCCGTTCCATCCTTGCTCTTGAAATGCACGTATTCCACTTTAGCCAGCCGCAATTGAGAAATTAGCGCGTCGTTGGTCTTCGTCAATCGAGTCAGTTCGCTGCCGCTCTGAAGAAAAATCTCGTCGGGACGATCCGTCGTACCGATTTGTGCCGCGATGGCCCAATCCTTGCCCAGCGAAAAGGTGCCTACAGTCAGTCGCCCTCCAATGACACGGCTGACTTCTCCGCCCGTAACCGCGATGCGGCAAAGATTTTGCGTCCCATCATCCACGGCAACGAAAAAAATCGAGTTGCCATCCGCGGAAAATCGCGGCCGCCGCACGCTGCGGTCAAATGTCTGCGTAAGCACTTTCGCGTCCCCGCCGTTCGAAGGAGCGATCGCGAGATGTTGCGTCGCGTACCAGAAAAGGTGCACGTCGAGCTGCGTCACATACGCGATCCATTTCCCGTCGGGAGACCATGCCGGCTGGCCGTCCGGCCCGGGATTGGTCGTGATCTGCGTGAGATGCGCGCCTTTATCGGTGTTGTCCGCGGCAACCACCCAGATATTTGTGTCGCGCGAAGCATCCGGATCCGGCATGGTGCGGTTGCTTGTAAACGCCAGTTGCTTCCCGTCCGGAGACCACGCGGGCTGCGCGTCGTCAAAGTTGCCCGAAGTGATTTGCGTCACGGTTTTATTTTCGACATGGAACACATAGAGGTGCGTCCGCCGGTTATCCAGATAACCGACCGTGTCTTCCTTGAATTGAAGCCGGTCTATCACGTAGGGTGGCTGCGTTTTCGGTTTCGCGGGAGCAGGCTTGTCCTTATCTTTTTCCGCTTCCGCTTCTTCCGGTTTGGGATCTTGTAGGACAAGAACAAGTCGCGAACTGTCCGGCGACCACTCGAAATCATTCACTCCCTGCGTGACATCCGTCAACTTAACTGCTTCGCCGCCGAGTCGGTTAAGCAGCCACACTTGGCTCTTCCCGCCATTTCGCGAAGAAGTAAACGCTAGATATTTGCCGTCAGGACTCCATCGCGGATGCCCGGACGTAACTCCCTCCGCCGTCATCGGCAACGGATCGCCGCCACCACGTGTCGACACCATCCAAATCCGCGTCTCGTTCTTGTCCTCCTTCAACATCTTCGTCCGTACGGTATACGTCACCCATTGCCCGTCCGGGCTAATCTCCGGCTGCCCCACATCCCGAATCTGAAAATAATCATCAATCGTGATGAGCCGAGGCGCCGCCGCCCCCGGCCGCGCCTGCGGCTCCGCATCCGCCCGCCTTGCACCAAAGCCGACAGCCAAAACAAGCAAACCAATAGCAGCGCCACGGACCATTTTCATACTGAGAACTCCTCCCCATCGAAGTACAAGACAACCGCGCCGCAGTCTAACAGAGCTAGCGCCACTTTGGTGCATTAGGTCGTCTCGCATATCATTCCCTCGTCGACGTACGGCGGATGTAAGATGAGATGTGCTCTGCATTCGATTGAAACCAGATATTGAGAAACGATTGGCTCGGCTTGCGAAAGAGACTGGGAGGACCAAGTCATTTCTCGCCAGCAAGCTCGTTGAAGAAAACCTCGACGAAACCGAAGACCGATATCTCGCAGAAGCTCGCCTCGAAAAACGTGGTAGAACCTATACGAGCCGGCAAGTTCGCCGCGAGCTTCGCTTGGACGATTGAATCGAACAGCACTGGCCGTGTCAGCGCCAGTGGCTTTCCCAAAAGAGTGAAAGGCGCCATGTACATACACATGTTTGCGTTTCGGTTTAAGCCCGGAGTTACGGATGAGCAGAAAGACAGAATCGTCGCGGCGATACGGAAGTTGCGGGACGAGATTCCCGGGATTCTGGAAACTTGGGTGGGCCGCAACGATTCGCCGCGCGGACAAGGATATGACCTGGGCGGCGTGATGAAGTTTGCCGACAAGGCCGCCTGTGAAGCGTACGGAGCACATCCAGTCCATCAAAAACTGCTAGGTTGGCTGATGCCGCTCATCGATCCGATTGAAGTAGACTTCAACGTTTGAGCGATCGCATCCCAGGGACTTTGGAATGAAAAGTAAACTGACTGCAACAGACTTCCGCCGCATCGCGCTCAGCTTGGAGGGCGCGGAAGAAGGCTCGCACATGGGCCACCCCGATTTTCGCGTCGGCGGCAGAATCTTCGCCACACTGGCTTCCATCGACAACGGCTTCGGCAACTTGATGCTTGATCTCGAGCAACAAAAAACCTTTGTCGACGAATTGCCTGAAATTTTTCTTCCCATTCCCGGCGGCTGGGGCCGCATGGGCGCCACCCACATTCGCCTTTCCGCCGCCAGCGAAGACGTCGTCCATGGCGCGCTGCAAGTCGCCTGGAAATTACGAATCGCGAAGAATGCAAAAACCGGAAAGAAGCCGGCTCAAAGAACAAAGCCAAAAATCAAATCCGTTCGCCGCAAACGCTGAAAGCAG
>Ga0210388_10003795_pt1 | contig 11806 bp, 12 predicted proteins | sample IncBWC19OmetaG_FD_155485 | JGI IMG/M metagenome (GOLD analysis project Ga0210388, IMG submission 155485) | Forest soil microbial communities from Barre Woods Harvard Forest LTER site, Petersham, Massachusetts, United States - Inc-BW-C-19-O ... | reverse complement strand
AGAAGACGATGGAGACGAAGATGTCTTCGATTTCCTGGAAGACTTGGCGGATCAGATGATGCGAGCCGATGGGGCGTTGTACGCCGGGGAGCGAGAGATCGATGTGTTCATGCGCGAGGGCGGATTGGTCGGCGCCGGATTCGATGGCTTGGCGGCGGGATTCGATTTGCGATTCGACGTGGGCGCGAAGTTCGTTGAGGCCAGCGCCGACGGCGCGTTTTAGATCGGGTGAAGCGGGCTTCAGCCAGTTGTCGGTGATTTGTGCGAGGACGCCGGATTTGCGGCCTAGCCACATCACCTTTGTTATGTTCCAGCTCGGCTCGTCGTGAGCACGGACAATTTCCGAGTCAAAGCGCGCGCGAATTTCGGCAAATTTCTCGGCCACGGACACTGCGGTGGCAGCGCCGAGATCTGAGAGAGTCTTCGCGGTTGGATTTTCGATGTTCGGCATGTTCGCGAAAGAGATTACACCGTAGGGGCACGATATATCGTGCCCCTACAGAAATAATTTTAACAGCGAGCTACGCTTTTTTGGCTTGGGGCGGAGCGGCCGCTTTGGCACTGGCGACTAGGCTTGAGAAAGCAGCCGCGTCTTTCACCGCGATGTCTGCCAGGATTTTGCGATCGAGGGAGACGCCGGCGGCCTTCAGGCCGTGAATTAGCTGGCCATAGGTCAGACCGTTGTTACGAGCGGCTGCGCCTATGCGCTGGATCCACAGCTTGCGATATTCGCGTTTTTTTACGCGGCGGTCGCGCTTGGCGTAACGGTCGGCGCGATTCGCTGCTTCTTGTGCAGATTGGTAGAGCTTGCTTTTTGTTAGAAAGAAGCCTTTTGTGCGTTTGAGATACTTTTTACGACGAGCGCGGCGCTTTGTGCCGCGTTTTACGCGTGCCATGGGTTTTTCTCCTTAAGTTGGGAGACAAAGACGGTGCGCTCACGCGAGGAAATACGCGTCAGGCAGCGGGTTTGTCTCTGATTTGTTGCTGGCCGCTTTTGTTTGCCCTGCGGCAAACATTTTTTGCGGTTTATCGGCCGGCAGGCACCCGTGAAGCGCTGCCTGGCACGATACGTAGGACTTGCGTCCCGCGTTTTGATCGGAAGGGCACGATGTATCGTGCCCCTACGAAGAAAATTCGTGCGCGTTTGTAAACTTCGGACGCGCTAGAGAAACTTTACGGCTTTTAGCCGTAGGGAAGCATTTGTCTGACGGCGGCTACGTCTCTGGGGCTGACCAGCGTCAGTTTCTTTAGTTTGCGCATGCGGCCGGGTGCTTTCGTGCCCATCAGGTGGCGTTTGCCGGAGTGCATCCGTTTGATTTTACCGTTCGCAGTGATCTTGAAACGCTTCCTGGCACCGCGATGGGTCTTCAGTTTCAGTTTTGGTTTCGTCGAATTCCGTGGCATGACTTGAAATACTCTCCTTGACAGGCGGTACTTTCACCGCCGCTGCGATTCTCAATTTCTCCGCTCGTTGACGGACGGGCACGGCGTGCCGTGCCCCTACAAACTCAAATTCTACTGCGATTGCTGCGCGTTGGCCGTTGATTGGCCGCTGGGCTTGGCTACCGAAACGCCTTTTTTCGGCGCCAGCAGTGCGACAAGAACGTTGCCTTCCATTCTCGGCATCGTTTCGATCTGGCACTGGTCGGCAATTTCCACCAAAAGCCGGTTCATTTTGGCGCGGCCTACTTCTTGGTGCGCCATTTCGCGGCCGCGATGGAAAATCATGGCGCGAACTTTGTGGCCGTCGCCGAGGAAACGGATAATCTGATTCTTGCGAACCTGATAATCATGCTCCGCGGTAGCGGGACGAAATTTTACTTCCTTGAGCTGCGAGCCACGGCTGCTCTTGCGCTGCTCGTGCGCTTTTTTGTTGGCCTGGTAGAGATATTTGCCGTAGTCGGTGATCTTGCAAACTGGAGGATCCGCCGTGGGCGAGATTTCCACCAGGTCAAGCCCGCGCTCGCGCGCCAGCTTCAGCGCTTCGAACGGCTGCATGACGCCAAGCTGGCCGCCATCTTCATCAATCACCCGGAGTTCGCGCGCCCGGATCCTTTCGTTAACTCGGATACGGTCACTCTGCCGGAAGCTGCGTTCTGCGATATTCCCCCCTAATTGCTAAAAGGCGCCTTGCTGCCCGCCTCGCCGGGCTGGGCCTCGAATCCGCTACAAGTCCGTCCACACGGTTGGAAAGCGACCTGGGACGGGTTTCAAAGTATAGCATGCGGAGGGATTAGTTGAGCAAGGGGTTGCTGCTTCTCGGACTAGCGTTGGCGGATCACAATATTCAAGAGGTGACATCGAATATTTTCCCCTCGGGACCGTTTATACTGCCGCGGATCTGTGACTTTTCACCCACCTCAGCCAGGATCTCAAGGCCCATCAGGTCGAAGATGCGACCTACTCCATCGGAATCAGGTCCGGCGTACTCGAAGTGAACGATCTTGCATCCAGCCGGGGAATCGACCGACGGATGGATGGTGTCGGTGCTCCATTCGATGAAAAAAGGGAGCAAGCCACCGAGGTCATCCTTGAGATTGAGGGTTTTCCATTGGAGGAGACGGCCGTCGGGACGTTTGCGCGAACCGGGATTCGGGCCATCGAAGGCGAGACCTGCGTCTCGGAGACGGATTGCAAATCGGTTTAGGTCGCCAGGATGGGCAGCCCAGCCGACGAGGCGCGGTTCTGTTAGTTTGAGCAAGCCGTAATGATCAGGCGCGCCAGGTTGCTGCGGATCGGGAGCGATGATTTCGAGATAATGCCTTTCGCCGAGAGATAGGAGAGCATTGCGCGTGCCGCGTCCAGGATGGACGCCGCCGAATGCGGCGCGGACGCCAGTGTGCTTCTCGACGAAGTCGATGCCGCGATCGAGATCGTTGCAGCCGAGGAGGATGTGGTCGAGCATGGTGGGGACCTCATCGCTTGCCACCGTAAATTCAGGAGTCAGCGCGAAGCCGGCCGTGGATGCGAGAAAGAATCGGCGTGAAATCATCTAAACACTTGCTCCGTCGTCGCTTGCTAATCCTGGATAATTCTTAAAGCGTCGGAGCACAGCCAGGATTGGCTGTGCCACTGCTAAATCATGCCAGGGCGCGGCTGGTGACTTCTTCCTGCAGCGCGGCGACGACTTCGGCGAGGGGCCTAGGCCCCTGGTCGCCTTTGCTCCGATGGCGGACGGAGACGGTGCCTGCTTCAGCTTCTTTCGCGCCGACGATCAGCATATAGGGAATTTTCTGGAGCTGAGCGTCGCGGATTTTTGCCGGGAGCTTTTCGTTGCGGTCGTCGAGATGGACGCGAATGTTGTGGCGCTTGAGAGTTTCGGTGACGTGCTTGGCGTAGTCGGCAACTTTTTCGCTGACAGGGCAGATTTGGACCTGCACGGGAGCGAGCCAGAGTGGGAACGCACCAGCGTAGTGCTCGATCAAAATGCCGAAGAAGCGTTCCACGGAGCCGAGCAGCGCGCGATGGACCATCAGCGGTTGATGCTTGGCGCCGTCTTCGGCCACGTATTCGAGGCCGAAGCGCGCTGGGAGGTTGAAGTCGAACTGAACGGTCGTGAGCTGCCAGGGGCGCCCGATGGCGTCGATGAGCTTCACGTCGATTTTCGGGCCGTAGAATGCGGCTTCGCCGGTGATGGTTTTATACGGAATATTGAGCTTCTTCATGGTTTCAGCAAGCGCGGCCGTGGCGCGTTGCCAGTCTTCGGGCTTGCCGGCGTAATTTTCCGGGTGCGAAGCATCCCAGTCGGAGAGCTCGACTTCGAATTTGTCGAAGCCGAAATTTTTCATCACCGCGAAAGCGAAATCAATACAGGCTTCCACTTCGCTTTCGATTTGCGAGGGAGTGCAGAAAATGTGTGCGTCGTCTTGCGTAAAACCGCGTACGCGGAGCAGGCCGTGGAGCACGCCGCTGCGCTCGTAGCGATAGACGGTGCCAAGTTCGGCAAGGCGCACGGGAAGATCGCGATAACTGTGGAGCTTCGATTTATAGATAAGGATGTGGCCCGGACAGTTCATGGGCTTGAGCTGGTAATCGGCTTTTTCCACTTCTACCGGACCAAACATGCTGTCTTTGTAAAAGCCGGTGTGGCCGCTGGTTTTCCAGAGGTCGAGGCGCATGATGTGCGGGGTGTAGACGAGATCGTAGCCGCGCTTCAGGAGCTCTTCGCGGAGCCAATCCTCGACGATTTTGCGAATTAGACCGCCCTTGGGATGCCAAAAAATGAGGCCGGGGCCGGCTTCTTCCTGGATGCTGAAGAGTTCGAGTTCGACGCCCAGCTTGCGATGGTCGCGGCGCTTGGCTTCTTCGAGGCGGTTTAGATATTCGTCCAACTCTTTTTGCGTGAAGAAGGCCGCGGCGTAAATGCGCTGGAGTTGCGGGTTGCCTTCCTGGCCTTTCCAATAGGCGCCGGCGACGCTCATGAGCTTGAACGCAGTGATGCGCTTGGTGGAAGGAATGTGCGGACCGCGGCAAAAGTCGATGAATTTTCCGGTGGAGTAAAAAGAAACCATCAGCTCATTGGCTTTTTCTTCCACGAGCTCACACTTGAAAATTTGATTATTCTTTTTGTAAAGCTCCAGGGCTTCTGGCTTGGGGATGAGCTTGCGCTCGTTCGGCAAATCTTGCGCGGCGAGCTCGTGCATCTTCTTTTCAATTTTCGCGAGGTCTTCCGGAGTAAAAGGTTCGTCGCGGAGAAATTCGTAGAAAAAACCTGTATCGGTAGGCGGGCCAATGCCGAGCTTGACGTTGGGATATAGCTCCATTACGGCGGCGGCGAGCAAGTGCGCTGCAGAATGCCGGAAGACGTAAAGCGCGTCGGGATCTTTTTCCGTGAGGATTTGGAGCTTGACGTTTTCTTCGAGCGGCCGGCGAAGATCAATCAGTTCGCCAAGATCGGGAGCATTCGGCAGAGGGGCGCCATTGGTTGCGGTGACGCGGGCTACGAGCGCAGCGTCTGCGAGACGGGGAGAAATTTTGCGCGCAATATCCGCCGCAGTCGTGCCCTTGGGCACCTCTTGGACTTTGCCATCCGGCAATGTGATTTGCACTTGCTCCATGATTAGCTCACCTGGAAGGAGAAACTCTAAGCTTATCGGCGCGTCCCATCCGGGTCAAGGCGGCCGCGGAAAGACTCGCGAATGCTAGAACAATGTGACGCGAGCCAAACCCTCGAAATGCGCGTCGGAGGTGACCAACTCTGCTCCGTTTCTCTCCGTCATTGCATAGATCAGCGCATCGGCCATCGGCAGCTCATGCTGAATGCTAATCACGGCGGCGGAAAGCGAAATCTCTTGATCCACCGGGACAACCGTGCGGCGAAGGGCTTCCGAAACAAAGAGGTCAGCGACGGTTTTGGGTTGCCGCTGGAGGAGGATCTTCCGAACTTCATATAGCACGATGGCCGGAACCAGGACGGGCCGTTCGCCTTCCAGATAGGGGGCGAAGAGCTCCGCCTTCGAGTCGGACGTAATGTATTCCAACCAGCCCGACGAATCGACAATGACCGAATCAGGAACGCTCGGAGTGGTCACGGTAATCGTCCTTCCATTTCATTCCCTTCGCCGCGCCGCGGAGTTCTTTAATGTTACGAGGCGGGTGAAGCCGTATGGTTCCATCCAGAGCGTAGATGTTGAGCTCTTGGCCAGGCTCGAGCTTGAGGCTTTCTCGGACCTTCTTGGGGATTACGACTTGGAATTTGGGTGAGACTTTGACCGTATCCATAGGCTTACTCCCATCTCATCGTATCGATAGCATATGGCGTATGTCAATATCTCCATCGATATGTGATTGTGTCAATCGAAGTAGTCAGTAGAGTTCGCTAACAATTTGAATCCGTGATACTTAGTGGGGATCCGAGCTCGGCGAAATGAGGGCGAGAAATTCGGGGCTGTCGCGCAATTTGGTGAAGGCGGGCTCGTTTCCCAGCCAGGCAGAAAACGCCGCGCGATCTTTGGATTTCTCTTTTGCGTGACGAAGCGCGTCAAAGGCGCCTTTGCGATCGCCGTCAATAGCGCTGGCGGTGGCCACTTGGCACAGTGCCCACACCGAATCCGGGTCGGCATCAGCCGCAAGTTCGAAGTAGGTGCGCGCGTGAGCGAGATCTTTGGCCCCGAAGCGCTCCTGGCCGGTCTCCATGGCTTCGACGAAAATGCCCGCCAGGGCGCGCTTGGCGACGCGAAGTTTTTGCAGATTTTTCTCGTGCTCCGCGAGGCTGCGTAGCTGTGAGATTTGAAGCTCGACGTTGCTGCGCGTTTCGGCGCGATTAGGACCGTCCTGCCGGAGAGCGGCCAGTCCTGAAGATATGTTCCCGCTCAAGCGCGATTGTTCTGCGAAATCCTGCTGCTCACGTTTGGCTCCGTCGCGGACTGCTTTCTCTTTTTCCATCGCGACGGCGCGCTCGCGAAAAGTGGGACCTTGGCCGAGGCCGTCAAAGGTGTCGGCAGCCTGACGATACTCCTTCCAAGTGCCGTAAGGATCGCCCGAGACTTCAAGAGTTTTCGCGCGCTTCTCAACTTCGGCGGCTCGCGCTTTCACGAAATCCATATCGCGTTCTTCATGGCCATCTTTCATGGAGATCAGACGAAACCATGCCAAGGCCTCATCCATAACGCTGGCCGGTGCCCATTGGTGGGGACCATCGAACCTGCGCAACGAATGAGCGTAATGAAGCGAGCCGAGTGTCGCGTCAAGTTCGAGGACTTCACCGTAGTTGAAGTCGAGATTGCCGACGGCCGCAAAGACAGAAAATGTTGCACCTGCTGCCGGCGGCGCTGAAGGCGAAAAGCCAGCACCGTTCAACAGCACACCGGCAGCGCAATTGCATCGTTGTGCGAGCGAGGATGCGAGCCGCGCGCCGCCGGAAAATCCGGCGAAATAGACGCGGTTGTTATCGATAGTAAGTCGCGCATGCGTGTCTTGAAACATGGCCTGCGCGGCGTCCGCCTCTGGTTTCCAGGCGCCGTTGTGCGAATTGTTAGAGCCCGCCACGATGTAGCCGTAGCGTTCTGCAGCATCCTTGATCAATTCGACAGGCATGCTTCCGCGCGCCCCGGGATCGAAGGCATAGACAATCGGCCAGCGTTTTTCGCGAGTGTAATGAGAGGGAAGATAGAGTGCATAGCTTTGCTCGTGCTGCGCCCCGCAGATGATTTTGGGTGTGACCACGCCAGTCTTCAACTCTGCCGTCGCGGCATCGGGGGGAACGCTCTCTTGCGCCAGAGCCGCAGCACAAAAAGCCAGCCATGCACCGCAGAGGAGGGTGAACTTGCTCATCGCGCTAGTATAGACGCCTCAAACCCACCCAGGAGAGTCGGCAGCGAACCTCAAATTTGCCTCGTGACAAGCGAAATTTTGAAGCAATGGGTTGGTGGGAGATCCGACCTGTTCGATATAGAATTCTTCGATGTGCCCATCCTTCGAAATGATCCGTTCTTCCCAACTCTACCGTTCCGTTGTGCAAAAGTGCGCAGAACAGCCGGGGCCGAAAGGAATACTCGCGACAATACGGTTAAGTAGGCTGGCGCTAATCGCATTCTTAATCTGTTTATCGGTTCCGCGGATCGCGTCGGCCCAGACGCCGATGCGGATTTTACCGGCGGATGAACGATACAAAGTGGACATTCTGCTTGTCGTGGCGCATCCGGACGACGAGGGGGCTGCGACTCCCTATCTCGCGAGGGCGATGGATGAGGGTAAACACGTCGCGACAGCTTACGGCACGCGCGGGAGCAGCGGAGCCAACGAGGCGGGTCCAGAACAAGCAGCCGCGCTTGGCGACATCCGCGAAATCGAAGCACGACGCGCAGCCGCCGTGCTGGGAATCGATAAAGTTTGGTTCTTGGGCGGGAAAGACACAGCCTCGCAAGACGTATTGCAATCCCTGTCGAACTGGGACCACGGCATGGCACTGGAAAATCTGGTGCGAATCGTGAGGTTGACCCGGCCCGAAGTGATTTTGACATTCTTGCCGGGAACCTTTATCGGAGAGGACCACGGGGATCATCAAGCAGCAGGAGTCCTGGCGACCGAAGCGTTTGACATGGCCGGCGATCCCACAGCGTTTCCCGAACAGGTTGCGGCACCGCTACGGCGGCTGGAACCATACCTCGAGAATCTGCGCCCGTGGCAGACGAAGAAAATTTATTACTTTCCAGATGCGGACAAAGAAGAGATTTTCCACGACAAAGGCCCCAAATATTCCGTAAAAGAAATTTCTAAGTCGGCGAAGCAGGCTTACTGGCGCGTCGCTCTGGAATCTTTTCGCCGGCATGAAACACAGGCGAAGAGTTTCATCGATACCCTGTCCAAAATGGACGAAGCGCAAATCGAAAAGATGGTCACGTCGGATAGTTTCTGGAGCAGCGGAATAAGTTTCGTGCTTGGTAAGTCGCTGGTTGGTGGGAGTGTGACGGGAGATATTTTTGAGGGGATTACTCCCGGGCCGATTCCTTTTGTGCGGCCCGAAGGGACCCCAGCGCCATCACAGCCCGAAGTTTCCGTAGAGCTTGCCGGTCCGTGGCATTACTACGCCGATTTTCGCCGCGCACACGGTTTGACACACTTGCCTCATCCCGAACCACCGGAAATCGCTCAGCAAGCGAGCGGCACATTTGTGATTCCTCTGTGGTTGCGCAATCAAACGGCAGACTCGCGAGAATTCACACTTTCCTTGAATCTGCCGCCCGGCTGGACCTTGCGAGCGGGCGCTCTGAAATTTATTGTTGGCGCGAAGCAGACCGGAGCAGCGCGCATAGAAGTCAATCTGCCTGCGCTCAGCGATCCGGCGCCCAAAAATCCGGAGCCTCAGGAACTCAGCGTGCATGCCGAATCCAACGGCCAGCCCGTTGGAGACGTGAAGATACGAGTGGAATTGCGCAAGAAAGCTCTGCCGGAATAGTCGGCGTCAAGATTTTTTTGTGCGAGCCGATTCGAGCGCTTCCCAGGCGGCTTCCGGCAGCATGAGCAAATCGTTAAACTCCCCCGCGCCGCGGAGCCATTGACCGCCGTCGATGACGACGCACTCGCCGTTGATGTATTCCGCCATATCGCTGACGAGAAACGCTGCGAGGTTGGCCAATTCCTCGTGACGCCCGAAGCGCTTCAAGGGGTGTTTGTCCTTGGCGTGTTCTTCAAATTGTCTCGATGGCATCAGGCGCGACCAGGCGCCTTCGGTGGGAAACGGCCCCGGAGCGATGGCATTCAGTCGAATATGATATTTGGCCCATTCGACGGCCAGCGAGGTAGTCATGGCCAGCACGCCGGCTTTCGCGCATGCCGAGGGCACGACGAATCCGGAGCCGCTGTTGGCTGCGGCATAAGTGGTCACGATGCTCAGGACATTGCCGCCGAGTTTCTGCGCAATCCAGCGTTTGGCGAAGGCCTGCGTGCAATGGAACGAGCCGTTGAGGACGATGCCTACAACGGTATTGAAAGCGTTAGGGGAAAGTTTTTCGGTGCGCGCGATAAAATTCCCCGCGGCGTTGTTGATGACCGTATCGATGCGGTCAAATTGTTGTTCAGCCTTTTCGGCTGCGGCTTCGACCGCGCCGTAATCGCGCACGTCGCAGGTCGTATAGGCCGCCGAACCGCCGGCGCGATGAATCTCCGAACAGACTTCCTTGAGTGGCTCCTCGCGACGGCCGACGAGGTACATACGGGCGCCGAGTTCGGCAAATCGCAGCGCCATGGAACGTCCCAAACCGGTTCCACCACCCGTCAAGAAAATCGCCCGGCCTTTTAGCAGGTCTTGTTGAAACACAAGCCACCACCTTTTGAAAACGATTGCCGGCTCGGGGCCTCCGGGGATTCAATTCTAATTCATTCCCGCAACAGTGCGGCGAAATTTGCATCCCACCAAGATAAAGAACCAGCGACGTGCGGCATCTAGTTTGGCTTCATCTCTGCCGGAATGGGCCGGCCCTGTACTTTTGCGTATTCCGCGGCAAAGAGTGGGCTGTCCGGAAATTCCTCGGTCAGTTCATGCAAAAGTTTCAGCGCCAAGGCATCCTGTTTTTCGCGCCGCGCTGCAAGCGCTAGAAGAACTTTCGCAAAGGGCTCGAGATAGCGGCCTTTTTCGGCCGTTTTTCCGACGAGCTCCATACCAAGCTTTTTGTCGCCGTGAATGCCGCCGAACCACAAAACCATGCGAGTGCCGCCAGAGAGGCAACCGATGATGTAGTCGGCAGAACCAGGCGCGACCCATGCATCGTTCGCATCGGGGCGCTGCGCAAGCAGAATTTTGGCGTGCTCGTTGGCTTCCTTCATTCTCTTAAGAGCATCAATGTGCTTTTTTTCAAGAATACTGTCGGCGTTGGATTCCATGCCGGCGGCCATCGTTAAGGCAAAAAGCCCCGCAGCATCATTCTTATCCTTTAAGAGCCGCGCGTCGGCGAGCTTGCGGGCTTGCGCCAACTCTGTGTCGAAATGTTTAAGGCGCTCAGGATCGGGCTTACCCTCGATGCCGCGAAGAAATTTTTTATCATCTAGAAAGAAGTCGCTGGTCAATACGCTCTGGCGGTAGAACTCCTCAAAAAGATAGCTTGCTGCGGTGGCTACAAAACCAAACGGATCCTCGGGGTGCGCGGAGGTCCAACCAGAAAACTTCTCTCTCGCTTCGGGATACTTCTGTACGTAAAGCAAGCGAAAGCCTTCTTTCAGCTCTGGTACCTCCGTGAATGCGGAATCGCTGCCATCCGTGGGTGTTTGCGCGCGAGCCACGCCGGGTGCGAGCAAAACAAACACGGCGAGCGCTGGGATACAGCAGAAAGGCCGCGAAACTCTCCTCAGAAAACACCGGGAATGAATCTCGGCTTATTGGCCATGGTTGCCTGATATTCGGGATTCGCTAGAAGCACGCGCTCTTCCGTGGATAGGCGCATCGAGAGTACACCGATGTGCGCGAGCGAACCGACGATGGCTGTAATCCATGCCGTGTGTATCAGCGGCAGCGACAGCATTTCAGCAAAGACCGCGGCGTAGTTTGGATGGCGTACGTAACGGAAGGGTCCCGAGGAGATCACACCAAGGCTGGTCGAATCCATCACCTGCACGTTCCAGTGATTCCCGAGCGTTCGGATAACCCACCAGCGGACAACATTCGCCGCCAGAAAAATCGCAAACATGACCGCCGCTAAAATGGGGATAAACGGACGCCGAAGAAGTACAACTTCCACTGCAGAGCCGATCAGTACAGCGGTGTGGAGCAGGACCATCCAGCGGAATCTGGGCTCATCCACCTTCGCGGCGCCGCGCGCAATCATCTCTTTCTGATGACGCCGCGAAATTTGCAGCTCTACAATTCGGAGCAGAGCTACGACCACCAGCAAGCCGAGAAACGCGATGACGCTCAGGTCCATTGCAGCAGAAGAAATTCGGCGCTGAATCCTGGGCCGAAAGCGGCCGCGAACGCATATTCCCCGGATTTGAGGGGGCGCTTTTGCATCCACTCCTGCAAGATGAAAAGAATCGTGGCGCTGGAAAGGTTCCCGACGTTGCTGAGAATATCCCAAGAGGGCTGCGTGTCACACTTGCAGAGTCCCAATTCTTTTTCAACATTGCCCAGCAAGCGCGCGCCACCAGGATGCAAAATCCAGCCTTTTATATCTTCTTGTTTGCGGCCGTGACGTTCGAGAAATCCATCCACGAGCCCCTTAATTTTCAGGCCGATCATTTCGGGCACGTCTTTCGAGAGCAAAATGTGAAAGCCCGAGTCGCGCAAATCGAAGCCCATCGCGCCCAAAGAATCCGGGAACGTGTAGGTTTCCGAGACAAGAATCTTGGGGCCTTTCTGCTCTCTCCCCGTCACGAT
>Ga0210388_10003794_pt1 | contig 11807 bp, 11 predicted proteins | sample IncBWC19OmetaG_FD_155485 | JGI IMG/M metagenome (GOLD analysis project Ga0210388, IMG submission 155485) | Forest soil microbial communities from Barre Woods Harvard Forest LTER site, Petersham, Massachusetts, United States - Inc-BW-C-19-O ... | reverse complement strand
TACGGCCTGCAGGAGTCCGCCCGGGATCGCACGGCGGAGCTCGAGTTCGACCTGGAGGAGGAGGAGCGCGCGGTCGCGGCCGGGTAGAAATCCGGTCAGCGGACGATCTCGACCAGGAGAACCCAGGCGTCGTAGATGGCGCCGACGATGCCCAGCAGGGCCGGCGGCGCCAGCCAGTAGAGCCCGTCGGCCCCACTCGCCGGCGAGCTCCCGGCGATGGTGTAGGGAACGGTGACCAGGGCCGTGCTGGCGATCCGGGAGACGGTCCACAGCATGGGACCTTTCCGGTTCCGGCGCCGCTGGTTGAGCTGGCTCCAGACCGTAAGCATCGGCACCACGATGACCAAGATCTCGGCACCGTCGAGCCAGGGCAGGCTCGCGTCTTGGTATCACGGCTTGCGCAGGCGCCAGCCGCGGTCGCAACGCTCGATGAAGCCGGAGCCGGCCAGCATCCCGAGGCAGCGCAGTACCGTGTCCAGGTCCACACCCGCTTCGGCTGCGATCGTCGATGTTCCGGCGGCGCCGCGGGCGGGCAGCGCGTCGAGGACCCGAGCGCTGTCGGTATCAAGCTCATCCCGGGAGGGCGCGGCGTCGGCGGTTGCCGGTTCTGGGCTGCGGGACGGCGGCGCAGTCCCGGTCGCGGTCCCGGTCAGCGTCTCGGGTGTGCCCAGCGGGGAGAGCATCTCGATGATGTGATCGGCGCGGGTGACGCAGGTGGCGTTCCACTCCCGGATGATCCGGTGGCACCCAGCCGACTGGGCCGAGGTTACTGGGCCGGGGACGGCCATCAGTGGCTTGCCGAGCTGGGCCGCGTGCCGCGCGGTGTTCAGCGCGCCGCTGCGCTCCCCCGCCTCGACGATCACCGTGCCGCAGCTCAGAGCGGCGATGGTCCGGTTGCGGACCAGGAACCGGAGCCGGGCGGGCTGGCGGCCCGGCGGCCATTCGCTGATCACCAGCCCATGCTCGGCGATAGTCGCGAACAGGTCTGTGTGCCCCGCCGGGTAGGGGTAGTCGACGCCACAGGCCAGGACCGCGATGGTGACCGCCCCAGTAGCCAGCGCGCCGCGGTGGGCGGCGGCGTCGATGCCGTACGCGCCGCCTGAGACGACCGCCCAGCCTCGCTCGCCGAGGTCGGCGGCGATCTCTCCGGCCACGTGCGCGCCGTACCCAGTGGCGGCCCGCGACCCCACCATCGAGACCGAGCGCAGGCAGGCCTGGCGCAAGTCGGCCTGGCCGCGCAGCCACAGCGCGTACGGCCGCGCGGTGCCGAGCTCATCCAGTTGGCCGGGCCATTGCGGATCGGCGGGGCAGACCAGGCGGATGCCGTCGCGGCGGGCGTGCGCGAGGCCCGCGTCGTCGGGCAGCCAGGGCAGGCGGAGCCGCCAGCGGCCGAATGCGGCCTCCAGAGCGCGCCGGCGGGCGGGGCTATCGGCCGACCCGGGCGCGGTCGCGGGCAGCGCGCCCGCCTTGATCGAGAGCAGCGTGCCCGCCTTGATGGCGGCCAGCACCTCGGCGGGTTGCCAGACCTCGAGCAGGGCGCCGAGCGCGGGATCGCCTGGCTCGGCCAGATAGGTGAGCGCGGCCCGGGCCAGGGCCTGGCAGTCCGGGCTCATCGTCGGACCCCCAGCCACAGGCCCAGTGCGGCGTGGCATTCGTCCTTGGTCGGGCGCGGCTGTCCGGCCAGATCGGCGATGGTCCAGGCCACGCGGATGACCTTGACCACACCCCGGGCGCTGATCTGGCCGCGTTCCAGGGAGCGTTCGATCACGGCCAGCGCGCCCGGCGCGGGCGGCCAGGTCCGGCGCAGCTCCGAGCCGGGTACCTCGCCGTTCAGCCGCCAGGGAGTGTCGCGCAGCCGACGGGCGGCCCGATCCCTGGCCTGCGCCACCCGCAGCGCCACGGTCCGGCTGGACTCGGCGAAGTTCCGGTCGTTCAGCAGTTCCTTGCGGCCTACCGGTTCGAGCTCGATCTTCACGTCGACCCGGTCGAGCAGAGGGCCCGAGATCCGGCCCAGGTAGCGGCGGCGAGCGGCGGGGCTGCAGCTACAGCCCTCGGCCGACCCGGCGGGCCGGGCGCATGGGCACGGGTTCGCGGCCAGAACCAGGGTGAACCGGGCCGGGAAGCGGGTGGTCACCCCGGACCGGGCCACTACGACCTCGCCTGCTTCGAGTGGCTGGCGCAGCGCGTCCAGGACGTCCCGGGCGAACTCGGGCGCCTCGTCGAGGAACAGCACGCCCCGGTGGGCCAGCGACGCCGAGCCCGGGCGGATGATGCCGCTGCCGCCGCCCACGATCGCCGCCTTGGTCGCGGTGTGATGCGGGGCCAGGAACGGCGGATCGGTCAGCAGGGGAACCTGCGGGGGCAAGGTTCCGGCCACCGAGTGGATGGCCGTGACTTCCAGCGCGGCCTTGGGATCCAGACGCGGCAGGATGGTCGGGATGCGTTCGGCCAGCATGGTCTTGCCCGCTCCAGGAGGCCCCAGCAGGGACAGGTGATGGCCGCCCGCCGCGCTGACCTCGGCGGCACGGCGGGCCATGGACTGGCCGAGCATCTCGGCCAGGTCGGGCGTTATCGCACCGTCCGGGCTGGGAGCCGGACCGTTGCCGTTGCGGTCACTGGAAGGGCGGAACTCGGCGGCGGGCGGGTCGCCGCGCAGACCTGGGGTGTCGCGCAGCCAGTCCGTGGCCGCGGTCAGGCTGGCGGCGGCGATGACGCGCATGCCGGGCACCAGGGCGGCCTCGGGAGCGTTTTGCTCGGCCACCATCACCGTGCCGAACCGACCGTCGTCCGCCGCCGCGACCACGGCGGGCAGCACGCCGCGGACCGGCCGCAGCCGCCCGTCGAGGCCGAGCTCGCCGAAGAACATCACCCCGTTCGAGGCCGCCCGCGGCACCGTGCCCGCCGCGGTGAGCAGCCCGACGGCGATGGCCAGATCGAACCAGCTGCCGCGTTTGGGCAGGCTGGCCGGGGAAAGCCCGACCGTGATCTTGCGCTGGGGCCACTTTTCCCCGCTGTTGACGATCGCGGCGTGGATCCGGTCCCTGGCTTCCCGCAGCGCGGTGTCGGGCAGGCCGACCAGGATCATCCCGACCAGCCCGTTGGCGATATCAACCTCGACCTCGACCACCTGGCCGGTCACGCCCACCAGGGCCACCGAGGAGGTACGGGCCAGCGGCACGACTAGCCCACTCCCCTGACGTGCTCGATGGTAAAGCCGCCCGTGCCCTCGTAGACCAGGCCGACCACGTCGATCCGGACCTGATCGAAGCGGACGCCATGAGCGTTCAGCCACTGCACCGCCAGCCTGCGCAGCCGGGCACGCTTGGCGCGGCTGACGGCCTCGAGCGGGCTGCCATATCGCACCGACGTCCGGGACTTCACCTCGCACACGACCAGCACCTGGCGTTCGACCGCCACGATGTCGATCTCGCCGTCCGCGCTACGCCAGTTCCGATCCAGGATCCGCAGCCCGTGCGATTCCAGGTACCTGGCTGCTTCCTGCTCGCCGGACTTGCCCAGCGCGTCCTTGGCCCGCATGGCTATCACCTCCGGCTTCGACGATCGCCGGAGCCGGGGGTACCTCGCAGGACGGTCCTGTGGCTGTGGAAAACCTGGAGTACGGTGCCGGAAATGTGGATATCGAACCGGAAATGTCAGTGCCGGATGGTTAGATCCACGCGGGATGGTTGCGTCGGCACGGCGAGACCTACCTCAGAGCCGAACGGCCGGGCGCCCAGATCATTACTTTGGACCGGTAGTGCTGTCATGGCAGCCGCAACGGTCCACGATCCTCCGCGCGGCGCACGTCCGGAACAGTCGGCCAGCTGAGCCGGGCCGGGAGGTCGGGGAGGCCGGGGACGCCGGGACCAGGCGGTGCGCCTGGTCCCGGGCGGCCCGGTTTCGGCCGGATCAGGTACCGGAAGAGCGGCTGTAGGGTGGGCGGCCGAAGGGCTGCTCCGGGCGCGGACCGGCCTTGACCGGCGGTATCTTGCGCTCCACGGTCCGGTGCCCGAGGTCGAACTCCTCTTCGTGGTGGGTGATCGGCAACGGGTCGCCGTCCAACAGCGCATACCGGGCTCGTTGGCCCTGGATTTCGACGCTCAGCTTCCGGCCCCGGTAGCGCAGCCGGAACTTCACCCGGGAGATGCCGTCGGGCAGCCGGGGGCTGAAGGCCAGCGGGCCGTTGCCCGCGCGCATCCCGCCGAACCCAGCCACCAGCGCCATCCACGCCCCGGCCAGCGAGGCCATGTGGACGCCGTCGGAGGTGTTGTGCTCCACGTCCCGCAGGTCCATGAGCGCGGCTTCGGCCAGGTAGTCGTGGGCGAGATCCATCTGGCCGACCTCGGCCGCCATTACCGCCTGGGTGCACGCCGACAGCGAGGAGTCGCGCACGGTCAGCGGCTCGTAGTAGGCGAAGTTGGCCGCCTTCTGCTCGGCGGTGAACGCCTCGGAGCGCAGGTACATGGCCAGGACCAGGTCCGCCTGCTTGACGACCTGCTTGCGGTACAGCTGGAAGTACGGGAAGTGCAGCAGCAGCGGGTAATCCTCCTCGGGGGTGTTCTTGAAATCCCACCGCGCGTAGTTGGTAAACCCCTCGTGCTGCGGGTGCACGCCCAGGCGCTCGTCGAACGGGATGTACATCGCGTTCGACGCGTCGCGCCAGGACGCCGCCTCTTCGGTGCTCACGCCGAGCGCCTCGGCCTCGGCGGGCAGCCGGGCGACCGCAGCCGCGGCGCAGGCCAGATTCCGCTGGGCCATCAGGTTGGTGTAGACGTTGTTGTCCTTGATCGCGCTGTACTCGTCCGGGCCGGTCACGCCCTCGATCCGGAAGTGGCCCATCGCGTCGTGCTGGCCGAGCGAGCGCCACAGCCGCGCGGTCTCGACCAGCAGTTCCAGGCCGACCTCGGTCTCGAACTTGACGTCCTGCGTGGCGTCCAGGTAGCGGCTGACCGCGTCGGCGATGTCGGCGTTGATGTGGAACGCCGCGGTCCCGGCGGGCCAGTAGCCGGAGCACTCCTGACCGCGGATCGTCCGCCACGGGAACGCCGACCCGGCCAGGCCCAGGTCAGTCGCGTGCTGCTTGGCCTCCCCGAGCACCAGGTGCCGCCAGCGCAAGGCGTCGGCCGCGGCGGACGGCTGGGTGTAGGTAAGCACGGGCAGCACGTACGTCTCGGTGTCCCAGAACGTGTGCCCGTCGTAGCCGGTGCCGGTCAGCCCCTTGGCCGCGATCGGCCGATACTCGGCCCGCGCGGCGGCCTGCAAGATGTGGAACAGGCCGAAGCGCACCGCCTGCTGGACCTCGGCGTCGCCGTCAACCTCGACGTCGGCGCCGTCCCAGAACTCGTCCAGGTAGGCCCGCTGCTCGGCCAGCAGGCCGTCCCAGCCGGTCAGGTGGGCGCCGGACAGCGCGCCAACGACCTGGTCGATGAGCGCAGGCCGGGACCGCTGGCTCGACCAGCCGTAGCCGAGGAACTTCACGATGCGCAGCTGCTCGCCGGGGCCCAGCTCGGTCGCCACCGTGGACCGGCCCAGATCCGGATAGGACTCGGTCCGGGAGCCCATCTTCTCCGGGCCGCTGATCACGTGCGACATCCCGGCCGCCATCCGCAGCTGGCTGGCCCGCGTCCGGTGGACCAGCACGACCCGGGACGGGGTGCCGTCGTAGGTCTGGTGCTCCTCGCTGACCAGCGGCGCCTCCAGGATGGCGGCCAGCCGGGGGTCGTTGCCCCGCTTGGGCATCTCCTCGTTGGTGACCAGCTCGGACTGCAGCACCACCCGCAGCTTCTGGTCCACCGGCTCGACCGTGTAGCTGATGGCCACGATCGCGCGCTGGGTCAGCGACACCATCCGCACCGAGGTCACCTTGACCCGGGCCCCCACCGGGGAGGACCAGTCCACGGTTCGGGTCAGCGTGCCGGCCCGCAGGTCCAGGACGCGCTCGTGAGAGTGCAGGGTGCCGTACCTGATGTCGAATGGCTCATCGTCGACCAGCAGCCGGATGATCTTGCCGTTGGTGACGTTGATGACGGTCTGTCCGCTATCGGGGTACCCGTAGCCGGCCTCGGCGTAGGGCAACGGCCGGACCTCGTACATGGAGTTGAGGTAGGTGCCGGGCAGCCCGTGCGGGTCCCCCTCGTCCAGGTTGCCGCGCAGCCCGATGTGCCCGTTGGACAGCGCGAAGATCGACTCGCTCTGGGCCAGCACATCCAGGTCCAGTTCCTTCTCGACCAGCCGCCAGGGCTCGGTCCCGTACGCGGCCTGCTTGATCATTTGTTGTCCTCGAGAAGCTCTGACAGGTCCTTCACCACGATGTCGGCGCCGTGCGCCTTGAGCTCGGCGGCCTGGCCGACCCGGTCCACGCCGACGACCAGGGCGAAGTGGCCCGCATGGCCTGCCGCCACCCCGGCCTGGGCGTCCTCGAACACCACCGCGTGCGCAGCGGGCACGCCGAGCGCCTCGGCGGCGGCCAGGAACGTGTCCGGCGCCGGCTTGCCGCGCAGGTCACGCTCCTTGGCGATGACCCCGTCGATCCTGGCGTCGAACAGGTCCTCGATGCCCGCGGACTGCAGGACCTGGACGGTGTTGGCGCTGGCCGAGACGATCGCGGTGCGGATGCCGTGAGCCCGGACCGCCTTGATGTACGCGATGCTGCCCGGGTAGACCTGGACCCCGCCCGCCGCGATCTTGGCCAGGACCAGGTTGTTCTTGCGGTTGCTCAGCCCGTACAAGGTGGGCGTCCCCGGCGGGTCGTCGGGGGTTCCCTCGGGCAGGTGGATGCCGCGGGACTCCAGGAACGACCGGGTTCCGTCCAGCCGTGGCTTACCGTCGACGTAGTCGTCGTACTCGCGGTGCGGGTCGAAGGGGACGAACTTGGTTCCGGTGCTCTTGGCTCGTTCGGAGAGGAACTCGTCGAACATTTCCTTCCACGCCGCGGCGTGCACCGTCGCGGTCTGGGTCACCACGCCGTCCATGTCAAACAGGCAGGCCAAAACCCCGTCAGGAAGCCCCAACATCCGCCCCTCCGCCGAAAGTTATGCCGGGAAGTCCGGCTTGTCCGCTGGAACCTCCAGGTCCGCCTTGGCCAGTTCCTCGATGTTGACGTCCTTGAAGGTGACTACACGTACATTCTTGACGAACCTGGCCGGGCGGTACATATCCCACACCCACGCGTCTCGCATCGTAACCTCGAAGAAGACCTCGCCGTTGTCGCTTGACCGTACGTTCAGCTCAACATCATTGGTGAGATAGAAACGGCGCTCGGTCTCGACCACGTGGGTGAACAACCCGACCACGTCGCGGTACTCGCGGTAGAGCTGAAGCTCCATCTCGGCCTCGTACTTCTCAAGGTCCTCCGCGCTCATGAGTTCATTCTCCTCTCGTTCTCCCCGAATGCACCCGTCAGGACCAGGTCCGTGGCGTCCGCCGGATCCACGCCGACCATGAGCTCCGTCGGGTCCACGGGGTCTATCGGGGCCGGGCCCGCCTGGACCGCCACCCGGTTCACGTTCACGAACGAGTACCGGTGGAGCGGAGACGGGCCGTGCTCGGTCAGGGCCCGTTCGTGCTCATCGGTGTTGTATCCCTTGTGCCGGTCGAACCCATACCAGGGATAACGTTCGTGCAGGTCCCGCATCATCCGATCCCGGCTGACCTTGGCCACGACCGAGGCCGCGGCCACCGACGCGGTGACCCGGTCGCCCTTCCAGACGGCCAGGGCGGGCGCGCCCAGGCCGCGGACCGGGAACCCGTCGGTCAGCACGTATCCCGGGCGGCAGCGCAGCCCGGCGAACGCGCGGCGCATCCCGGCCACGTTGCAGACGTGCAGGCCCAGCGCGTCGATCTGGTCGTTGCCGATCACCACCACGTGCCAGTCCAGAGCCCAGCGGAGCACCTCGGCGTAGACGTCCTCGCGGGCTGCGGCGGTCAGCAGCTTGGAGTCGGCCAGGCCGCGCATGCGCTTGATGTGAGCCGGGTCCAGGACCACGGCCGCCACCACCAGCGGCCCCGCGCAGGCCCCGCGGCCCGCCTCGTCGATGCCCGCCACCGGGGCGAAGCCAGCCTTGGCGAGCACGGTCTCATAGGCGCCGAGTCCCCCGTCGCGCCGGGGCGTATAGCCGACGTACCGGGGCGGAGCGGCCAGGGATTGTGGGTCGCTGGCGGTCAGCGACCCGGGATCGCGGGTCATGACAGGGGAAAGCGTACGCCAGTTGGCACAGTGTCGCGGCCAACGCCGCGAGCCCCGGGCTAACCGCGCGGCGGGTCCTTGGGGCCCCGGCGCCGACGCCGGACGACCCGCATCCGGACGCGGCGCTGTAGCCAGGTCAGCGGGAGGGCGACGACGAACCCCAGGGCCAGCGGGACGACCTGACCGGTGGGCTCGGCACGCGCGGTCAGCAGCGCGCTGCCGGGAACGGGCGGCCCCGCCGCATGCGAGCCGTTCAGCGCGGGCTGCTCGAAGGTGGCCGGGATGGGCAGGATCCGCCAGCGGCTGGGCGGCCAGATGATGATGAAGGCCCGGCCGATCACCGCGCTCTCCGGGACCGTCCCGCCGCCGGGATCGCCCATGTGGTCCCGCGAGTCCGCGGACCAGAGCCGGTTGTCGCCCATGACCCACAGCCGCCCTTGCGGCACCACGATGTTGAACCGGGTCTCCGACGGAGCCGAGCCCGGGTACAGGTACGACTGCTCGGTTAGCGCAACGCCGTTGACGGTGATCTGGCCCTGCGCGTCGCAGCAGGCCACCCGGTCGCCAGGGATCCCGATGACCCGCTTGATAAGGATGTCTCCGGGGTGCCCGAAGCCGAACATGCTGGCAAAGCCCGCACCGAACTGCTGGAAGATATTGCCATTCGTCGGGATCGGGCCCGGGTCCCAGGAGCCGTCGCCATTGAAGACCACAATGTCGCCGCGGTGAATGTCGCGGATGTGGTACACGATCTTGTTGACCAGCACCCGGTCATTGATCTCGAGGGTATTCTCCATCGACCCCGACGGAATCCAGAAGGCCTGGATCGCAAAGGTCTTGATCACCACCGCGAGCAGCAGCGCGATCACGACCAGGATCGGCAGTTCGCGCCAGAACGACCGCTGCTTACGCTTACGGCGGTGGCCGGGGCGCGGCCCGCCGGGACTTTCGGCCGGCCCGTCGCCGGGCGCTGCCGCAGCTTCGTCGGCCGCACCATCGCCCTCGGCCTGCCCGCCAGCCTGGGCGTTCGCAGCCGGTGCGTTCGCGGTGGCCTGGTCGGCTGCCGCCTGCGAGTCTGCGTCCGATCTGACCGCAGATCCCGGGTCCCGTCCTTCCGACGCGGCGCTGTCCTGCGGACCGCTCACCTAGACCCACACCCCTCGTCGACCCACACCGTCACCCAGTGAGCTTATCGCCATTACCCGATGGCAGGACCGGCCGCACGAGGCCCAGCCGATCCGGATCGGCCGCGATAAGCAGCGCAATTCGCAGGCTTATGCGCTGTTCGCGCTATTTCGCGGACGCTAGCGCCGCCGACGGCGGCGCAGCAGAAGCCAGGGTGCGCTGAGCACTCCCGCCCCGGCGGCGGCCCCGGCCACGGGGAGGGCGGCCACCGCGGCCAGCGCGGTCCCGCCGCCATCCGCAGCACCGATCAGCGCGGCTCCCGCCGGACCCGCGTGCAGCGCGGCCTGGTCGAAGGTGGACGGGATGGGCAGGTCACGGAACTGGGAAGGCGGCCAGATGATCAGGAACGCCCGGCCCACGACCTCGTTCTCCGGGATGGCTCCGCCGCCTGGGTCGCTGCTGTGGTAGCGGGAGTCGTCGGAGTCCCCGCGGTGGTCACCCATGACCCACAGGTGACCGGGCGGAACGGTGACCGTCTTGAACGGGAACGACGGCGCGTCGCCCGGGTACAGGTACGACGTCTCGGTCAGCGGCACGCCGTTGACCGTCACCTTCCCGTCGGTGCAGCATGCCACCTTGTCGCCGGGCAGGCCGATGACCCGCTTGATGTAGTAGGTCTGGCTGCTCTGCAGGCCGATGTCGGACAGCACCTCGTCCCAGAGCCGGACGAACCCGTTGTTCGAGGGGGGCGGCGCGTCGGGTCCCCACGAGTCCTGCCCGCTGAACACGACGATGTCGCCGCGGTCGATGCCGCGGAAGTGGTAGACGAGTTTGTTCACCAGGACCCGGTCGTTGATCTGGAGGGTGTTCTCCATCGACCCGGTCGGGATCTTGTACACCTGCGCGACGAACGCCTTCACCACCAGGGTGAGGACCGCGGCGACCACCACAATGACCAGCAGCTCGCGCCAGAAGTGCCTGCGCCGCTTGCCCGCCGGGGCGCTCGCGGGTTCATCCGGCGCGTCCGGGTCCTCGGACGGCGGGCCCGGCTGGGGCCCGGGGGGCTGCCATCCGGGATCACGCGAACCCGCGTCCGGCTCTTCGCCGACCGGGCTTCGGGACCCCTCGGGTCCGGGGGGGCCTAGCGGCTGGGAGGGCTGGACGCGCGCCCGGGCAAAGGTGTCCTGATCGTGCGGATCGTCCATGCCCTGCCCCCCGCCCGGCCCCACTGGTCAGCTACCGGCTTGGTCGCGGCGCTCCTTGATCCGTGCTGCCTTGCCGCGCAGGTCCCTGAGGTAGTAGAGCTTGGCCCGGCGGACGCGGCCCCGGCTGACCGGCTCGATCTTGTCGATCGAGGGGCTGTGCACCGGGAAGGTGCGCTCCACGCCGACGCCGTAGCTGATCTTGCGGACGGTGAAGGTCTCGCGAGCTCCGCTGCCCTGACGCCTGATCACCACGCCCTGGAACACCTGGATCCGCGAGCGGTTACCCTCGGTGACCCGGACGTGGACCTTCAATGTGTCCCCGGGCCGGAAGTCCGGGATGTCAGACCGGGTCTGGGCCTGCTCGATTTCGGCGATGGCGGTATGCATGACAGCGATTTCCTCGGTGGTGGTCGTCGGTTTCGCACGGCCCGGCGGCAGCCGGCTCGCGCCAGGCGCCAGGGGCCCCCAGCCGCAGCCGTGAAAAGACAGCGGACTTCAGTGTGCCATATCTTGACCGTTAACCGGAACGCGAGCCCGGCGCCTCCTCGGCCGGCCATCCGGCCTCGGCCAGAACCTGCTGGTCGCGGCGGTCCAGGTCGCGCAGGGCCGCGATGAGGTCGGGACGGTGCGCCGCGGTGCGCCGCAGGGCCATGTCGCGACGCCAGCGCGCGATCGCGGCGTGGTGGCCAGAAAGCAGGACCTCCGGCACCTCCAGGCCCCGCCATTCGCGCGGCCTGGTGTAGACGGGCCCCTCCAGGAGCCCGCGCATGGCGGGGTCCGCGTCGGTCCCGAACGAGTCGTCCCCGGCGGAGGACGCGTTGCCGAGCACGCCGGGCAGCAGCCGCCCGACGGCTTCGACCATGACCAGCGCCGCGGCCTCGCCGCCGGCCAGCACGTAGTCGCCGATGCTCACCTCGTCGACCGGCAGGCGGGCCCCCATGGCCTGCACGACCCGCGCGTCGATGCCCTCATACCGCCCGCAGGCGAACACCAGCCACGGCTCGGCCGCGTACCGGGCGGCCAGGTCCTGGGTGAACGGCACCCCGCTGGGCGTCGGCACCACCAGCCGGGCCCCGGAAGAGCCGGCCAGGATGCCGTCCAGCGCGTCGCCCCAGACGTCCGGCTTCATGACCATGCCCGGTCCGCCGCCGAACGGCACGTCGTCGACGCTGTGGTGCACGTCGTTGGCCCAGGACCGCAGGTTGTGCACGCCGAACTCGATGTCGCCCCGGGCCGCCGCCTTCCCGATCAGCGAGACCCGCAGCGGGCTGTCGAAGTACTCCGGAATGATC
>Ga0210388_10003793_pt1 | contig 11808 bp, 9 predicted proteins | sample IncBWC19OmetaG_FD_155485 | JGI IMG/M metagenome (GOLD analysis project Ga0210388, IMG submission 155485) | Forest soil microbial communities from Barre Woods Harvard Forest LTER site, Petersham, Massachusetts, United States - Inc-BW-C-19-O ... | reverse complement strand
TGTTTAAGTGCAAATGGGAACTTTTGTAATGTCGTAATAATGATATTAGTTCCCATTTTAATAGCCTCTGCCAATTGCTCCGAGTTTTCATCTATACGCTGTACAACACCCTGTTTATGCTCAAACTGGTAAATGGTGTTTTGCAATTGCTGGTCCAATACATTTCTATCGGTAACTACAATTACTGAATCAAATATCTTTTTGTCCTGGGTATTGTATAAGCTACTCAAACGATACGCCAGCCATGCAATACTGTTACTCTTACCACTGCCAGCTGAATGCTGAATAAGATAATTCTGCCCTATACCCTTCTGCTTTGCATTTGCAGTGAGTTTCCTTACTACATCAATCTGGTGGTAGCGTGGGAAAAGTAAGTTCTCTTTGGAATATTTCTTCCCGTCAACCAAAAAATCTTCCTTTTGTATGTGCAGGAACCGACCAATAAGTTCAAGCCAGCTATCAACTTGCAACATTTCCTCCCAGAAATAAGCTGTGCGATAAGTAGAGTATTCTTTAGCGGGTGGATTACCGGCAGCATTCTTATAGCCCTTGTTAAAAGGGAAGAAACGGGTACCTGATGATTCCAATTTGGTTGTGAAATAGACTTCATCTGGGTCGACAGTGAAATGGACAAGGGCACGCTTTTTAAATTGGAATAGCAGTTCTTTAGGGTCACGGCTGGTTCTATATTGTTCCATTGCCTCCCTTACAGCTTGCCCTGTGAAATGGTTCTTTAGCTCAATAGTTGCTACCGGCAAACCATTGAGAGAAAGCAACAGGTCAATGCTTTTATTGTTCTTTTCGGAGAAATGAACCTGGCGGGTAACTATAAAGCGGTTTTGCTTATATAGGTTAACTGTATCAGGGTTAAGAGTGCTATCAGGCTTAAAGTAGGCTAATTTAAATTTGCAGCCACTATCACTTATACCGTGGCGAATCACGTCTAACATGCCACGTAAATCAAGCTCCTTAAATAAGCGCTGTATGAATTTACTCTCTGTTTCGTCTTTATAATAGGTAATAAGCTTGGCCCACTCTGCCGGTTGCGATACCTTTATAAAATCAATTACAGCTAGATTATCAAACGCTAAATCCCTGTTAAAAGTAGCATCAAGCCCATGCAACCAGCCATTAGCACATAAATGTTCAATGATAGCTGATTCAAAGGTAGCTTCGGTATGAATTGTATTTGCCGCCATTAAAATTAAGGTTGATAAGAATTCTTCATAATCTCAAATTTTTCTTCTGATATACTAACGGAAACTTCCTGTGGAACATTTTCCATATCAGGGTCATTTGCTTTTCTGTTGCTTAGAAAATGTATTGTCGAGATTTTGGGAATCAAATTTTTGGGTTTGATAATTTCAGGGTCTATTATAAGCGAGGTATCTAGGGATGGTAATATCCGAATTCTCTTATCAATAATAACCTTGCCCTTAAAATATGTACTACCATAAAATTCCCAACCCTTATCAATCTCTTTTAAATACCATCCATGCTGGTTTTCTTTTGCAAAATGAGTAACCTGATTATAAATTTCATTATCAAGTTCGTCCACTTCATCTGGCTTATAATCATTATAGGGTAATCTTGCGTATAACCAATGCCCGACAATTTGGCTACGTTTACCAACGGGATAAACAGCTTGAATTGATCTAACATAACGATTAGTAGTTGCCATAATTATTTTGAGTTAATTGATTTTTATTTTCCCCGTTACTACTTCACTTATTAACGCAGTCCTGTATTCCTGCATTAGTTCTATTTCCTTTTCGATTTTACATATAAGATCATCAATACGTTCCGTTTCAGTTTGGATATGATTAACAATTATTGCTTGTTCCTTTTTATCGTCTGGAAAGGAAATTAAAAGCTGGCAAATGAAACTCTCCCAGTTTGCTCTTGGCATTTTTGTGCCTTGCGTAGAACCATCGACTATATCAATAAATGATTTAGAGAAGAGCTTATAGAATAAAAAACCAGGCAATAGCTCCCCTGTTGAGTATATTATTAATAATTCACCGAATAATCCGCCATTGTGCTCAGCAAAATATACCTTATGCAAATATGGGCGTAATTTATTGAAAATAGTATCTCCCCTTTTAAATGCCGAAAGTTGGCCATCATAGTCTCTTTCTCCACCCATATTTACTAATTTACCTGTACCACTTTCAATATTTTCAACTGCTATTTTCACATCCGCATTATCAATTATTTCATCCCTTAACTTCGCTATATACTTTAACTTTTTCTTTTCCCAATTCCTGCCTTTCCCGTCCATAGCTTCATCAATTACTGACATTCTTTCTTCTTTAAGCAGTTCAATAAGTTTTTGCTTATTGGCAATCAAATTATCTATTTGTGCTGTTTTTTTATCAAGGTAATTGGCAATAACCATTTGGTCTTTTAAAGGAGGAAAACAAATAGAAGCGTTCCTAATTAACTCTTGATTCAACATTTTTGCTCCATAAATATTTTCATTCGCATTTTGAAGCAACTGTTCAGGCAAAGTATAATAGAAATATCTCACATCATATTTCTCATCCGGCAAAATAGAAATTATTGCCTCATTGGTATAAAGGTCTCTACCTGCAAAAGCAACTTTTCCAACACTTAACTTGAAACTAAAAAGTAAGGAGCCTTTAACCGTCAAATCAGGTTTATATCTTCCTATTGCAAGTTGAGCCAGAGTATTTACAGAATCGGAAACTATCTTTTGGTTCATATCCGCAATAGTAACCCATGTTATTCCTTCGTTATAAAGTTCATCCTGCCCTGTAGGTGGAGTAAAACCAGTGGTATATCTAAAATAATATTTAGCCTTGCTCATTTCCCAATGGGAAGGAATTTTCGGCAGCCAATCAATGCCAGATGATTTATATGCGGGATAGGGTTTCATTTATTTGCCATATTTATCGTTGCCTTCCTTAATGGCTTTGTTAATAGAATCGTTAAGGGCAGCACATTCACTCTTCACAGTATTAGGGTTCTGCACATCTTCGTTATGTTGTATTTTTTGGTTCAAAAAAAGTATTAAAAACCTTACGGGCATTTGCAGCCTGTCGTTATCTGTAACATACATCAAACAACTATCAAGCTGGTGCACACACTTTTTCAGTGCAACAATATTGGTATCGTCGTTATTGGCATTTATTCCTGCTATTATTTTTTGAATATCCTTATATGTATTTTTTGTTTCAACCCAGTTATCAAACTGGTGGGTGTTAACTACTGTGGTCGGCTGGGGCTTGGGTGATTCAGAGCACTTATCATGTGCCATAGCATACACCAATGCGGCAATGGCCACCAAAACACTGGGGGCACCCCACTCTTTCCATTTAGACTTATGTGGTTTCTTCTCCGTCATTTAATCCAAATATATGTACCCTGATTCTTTGGAGCTACCTCACTAACAGTATACCCATTTAGTAATATTTGCAAGGCAAAATAACCATCATCTAATGGAGTATTTGTAACAGGATCAATTATTTGAAAGTTAAATACCCTATCAACAACTCCTGTAGGTTGCCATCTATATTCTTTCTCAGTCCAGGTGCCATCGGCAACGCATTCATATTTAGTAGCCTTGTTACCGGCTTTAAAAAAAATAAATTCACAACCGTTTGCGGTAGCAAAGTCACCAACGGCTGTAAACCTAGCACCATAAAGTAATCCCCATGTACGGCAATCATTACCTGTAAGATCATTTTCAAAAGCTAGTTCAAGTGCTTGTATGCTAAGATAATCTTGCCCGCAGTATGATTCTTCAAACTCGGCACGCTGTGGATCTTCAACACCAGTTTTAGCATCGGGGTAAGTATATATTGAATTATCTGAACTATTACCTTGTATATTCTCATAGTAATTAGTTCCATTACTTTGATAACTATGCTCTGGCAAAGTTGTGATAGTATAAGTATTTATAGGGCTAATACATGGATTTACATGCATAGGAGAATATGCAGGTAGAGGTTGCATGGCCGGCATTGGCTCAACCTGGGCTTTGCACCAGCAGAAAATAACCAAACTAAAGAGCATAAGTAGTTTTTTCATGAAACAAAGTATTTAACTTAAAATAGAAAGTATTGTATCTTTTGTTTCTTCTTCCAGTGCCAAAATATCTTTTCTTATGTCTTCAAGGCTTCGTAATGGTTTGTATTTATAAAAGTATTTGGTAAAGTTTACCTCATAACCCACCTTAGTCTTACCCTTGTCAATCCATGCATCGGGCAAGTGAGGCAATACTTCCCGTTTAAAATAAGCTTCAATATTTTCCTTAAGGGGCACGTTCTCAAAGTCACGTAAGTCGGCATCGGGTATAGGATTACCTTTTTTATCAACCTCTATTTTGCCCTTTGAATCACGTTTTGGCCGTTCAACTGTTACACGACTATATCCAAAATCTTCATTATCAAATATCTTGCAGTATTCACCTTCTTTAAATTCTGCATACACTTCAGTTATCCTTTTTATAGCTTGCTCATGTATTTCTTTACGCTTATTGCCAAGGCTACGCAGCATTTTAACATAAAACGGGTTGTCTTTATCTTCCTTATCGCTTCCAGTAGCATTTATTAGCTGCACCTTGCCTTTGCGTTCCTTGCTTTTACGGTCACTAACTATCCATACATAGGTAGAGATACCAGTATTATAAAACAACTGGTCCGGCATGGCTACTATAGCTTCCAGCATATCATTTTCTATAATCCACTTTCGTATATCGCTGGGACCACTTCCAGCGCCCCCACTAAAAAGCGGAGAGCCATTGAATACAATTCCGATTCGGCTACCACCGGCACTGCGTTTCATTTTACTTATCATGTGCTGTAAAAACAGGAATGAACCATCGCTTATAGCAGGTAGCCCTGCACCAAAACGTCCGGCAAAGCCTTTTGTTGCTGCTTCGTCTTTTACATATTTCTCAGCCTTTTTCCAATCAACCCCAAATGGAGGGTTACTAAGCATATAGTCAAAAGATTCACCTTCCAGACCATCTTGTGTAAAAGAGTTACCAAACTTTATGTTGGAAGGATTCTGGCCTTTAATAAGCATATCAGACTTACAAATAGCATAAGATTCAGGGTTTATTTCCTGCCCAAATACTTCAAGCTTAGCATCAGGATTTAATTCATTCAAATATTCTTCTGCAATAGATAGCATACCACCGGTTCCACAAGCTGGGTCATAAAGTGTTTTTACTATTCCCTTTTTGCGGAGTATATCCTTATCGTTCACGAAAAGCAGGTTTACCATCAGCCGAATTACTTCGCGCGGCGTAAAGTGCTCTCCGGCAGTTTCATTGCTTAATTCTGCAAACTTGCGTATAAGTTCTTCAAAAATATAACCCATCTCAAGGGTAGTTACATCTTTAAACATATCGCCAGCTTCAGCAAACTTTTTAATAATCATATACAACAGGTCATACTCATCCAGCTTCTTTATCTGGTCATCAAAACTGAAATAGTCTATAATTTCCTTAGCCCCGATTGAAAACCCGTTTATGTAATTTCTAAGGTTTGCTGCTATATTGTTATGGTCCTGAGCTAACTCATAAAAATCAAACTTGCTCCGGTTATGGAACTTGGCTTTTGCCACATTATTTAAAATGGGTTCAAGCACTTCGGGCTTTTTAGCTTTATTGGCCTGGTATGCTTCCAGTACTTTCTTCTTTGTTGGCTCCAACACAAAATCCAAGCGCCTTAACACTGTTAATGGGAGTATAACCTTACCATAATCAGCCTGCTTATAATGCCCTCTTAATAAGTCTGCCATTGACCACAGGAAGTTGGCTTTCTCTTTAAAATTCTTCATAAGTGATTAAAATGTAATGTATAGAGTAAAAATAGAAAATTTACTCTACTACCCCTCTTGTTAAAATGCATCGATAAATTTACCCAGGGCAAAATATCACTTTTTATTAAAATAGCACTAGGTATAAATACCTAGTCAAAGCAGGTTCTATTCCAGGAGTATATCTATACAATGCTCTAAAATATAAAGCAACCGAGCTTCAGGGGTATAATTGGTAAGCATCCCATCGGTATCCTCCCCAACCCAATCAAAGTATTTCGGGTCATACTTCCAGTTAATATAATTAGCTACTATCTTTCTGGTCCCGCCCTTAGGTTCATTCTTCTTAGGCAGGTTAAAGCCAAAGCGGTCAAATATCCTATGGCCCTTCATAGCCTTATAAATATGATATTGTGCAGCAAGATACATTTTAGGGGCTGGTCTATTTTTCAGACTCTTATCCTTATCTGGGTCAGTAAATACCTTAGTGCAGTATTTTATCACTTCGAGCAGTATCTTCTCCTTGGAGTATACCCGCTCACAGTATTGATGATCCTCAGTTGCATATCGCTTACCCCATAAGTCAAGCCATTCGGTTTTAAGTATTTCTCCAATCTCCTTATTGGGAACAAGGATATTAAAGTGCGGGTTATAAGTCCAATGAGTATCATTAAACTCACATTCCAGGGTTTTAAAACCAATTAGTTTAATTCCTTTCCCGCGTTTAGACCTTTTCTGATATTTCTGTACAATCTTTTCAAAAGCCCGATACATTGCATCAATACGTCCTTTAAGCTTCCAGTAGGCCACTGCTCTGACTGTTAATACTACATAGTGCGGGTCTTCCCATTTACTAACTACTATTTAGTATAGGTTTTATGCAAAACAAAGCTAGAGAAAACGGTAATAAAGTGCAATACCTGTTTATCAACAGCATTTTCAAGATAAATCAGGGGCTACCCACACAAATAAATAAAGGGCAATTTTGTGCAAATTTTGTGCAAATTAAAAAGGCATATTTTTAAAATATGCCTTTAACTTATTGATTATTAGGAGCCTCCCATCGGATTTGAACCGACGACCTACTGATTACGAATCAGTTGCTCTACCCCTGAGCTAAGGAGGCTAATTTGCTTGCGAAAATAACACAAAGCTCAATACAATTGGCTACCTTGGTAAAATAGTTTAGTACAATGCAAAAGCTTTCTCTTAACCTCATCACAGCTCTTTACGTTCTAGCGGGGATAAATCATTTCATTAATCCCAATTTCTATGAAGCCATTATGCCTTCTTATATTGGGTATCACACTTCATTGATATATATAAGCGGAATTTGCGAGATAATGCTTGGCTTATTAATACCATTCCAACCCACAAGGAAAGTAGCAGCTATTTTAATAACTACTATGCTGATAGTTTTTCTCTGGCTACATATTCAAATGCTTATTGACTACTGGAATAGCAACAACAAGCATTTATGGATTGCCATGACAAGAATACCTCTGCAATTCTTTCTTATTTGGTGGGCATACACTTTTGTACGTCCAGGAACAAAGCAGTAATACTTATTTGCCCCTCTCCATCTTCATGGCTAATTGAACCGCCTTGTTGGCGTCAATTAATCCACCGCTTACACACAAGTCAGAATATGTCACTTCATTCGTTGGATGGCCAGGCATATGTATCTTGTCAGTCATTTTCCTTACAGATTCCATCAATATTTCTTTTACCTGCTTTGCAGTAAGTTTAGGAAAATATTCGCGAATGATTGCGGCAACACCTGCCACACAAGGCGTAGCCATACTGGTACCATTCAAATAGGCGTAATTGGTATCAGGAACAGTGCTATATATTTTTACACCTGGCGCAAATAGATCAACATTTTTTGCGCCATAATTGCTAAACGTTGCAGGCCTTCCCTTTACATCAGATGCACCCACTTCTATCCAGTTGCTGGCATGTTCATTGGTACCCTCATAACGGCAATTAGGATAATCAGCAATAGAATCGTTGTTATTATGGTCGTTACCTGCAGCATGCACTAATAAAACATCATGCGCTTCAGCGTACTTCACAGCCTCATCAACTGTTTTTTTGTTGTAGGGATAAGGCTTACCAAAACTCATATTAATAATCTTGGCGCCGTTATCAACTGCATAACGAATGCCATTTGCAACATCTTTATCACGCTCGTCACCATCCGGAACCACACGTACTACAAGTATTTGGACATTATCTGCAATACCTTCCTGTGCGCCGGGCTTACCTGTTCTGTCTGCAGAAATAATACCACTTACATGTGTACCATGGAAATCAGTAGGACCAATTACATCATTATTGCCATAATAACGTTGTGTAGCATCCTGATAGTTATCACCCACCAAATAACGTGGATTAAAATCGAGGTTATAGTTATACGCAAGTGCATTACTATAATGGTCCATAGCAGGCTTCAAAAGCTTTACAATACTGTCTGCTGTAAGCCCTTTCATGAAAGGTGCGAATCTTTTAAAATTGCGAACTAACCTTCTTTTCGCTCTAACCATAGCACTGTCAGTAGGATTATAGCTATCCATATCAGCTTGGTCGAAGTCCTTTTTACCGAGGGCAGTCTTTACCATGTTCATAGTATCTATAAGACTCTTGAAATTATTCAACTGACTCAAATTATCATTCTTGGCAGTTTCATAAGCTTTCTTTACCTTCAACCATAAATGGTATTCAGCTGTGTCTGCTTTTGGGACTTTATCCTCCAATACATTTGCATACTTCTTACTATAATCTCTATATAAACGGGTAACCTCAAGGTTTTCGTGGTTTATATCGCTATCCTTTCCGCCAATAAAGTCCCAACCATGCACATCGTCTACATAACCATTCTTATCATCGTCCTTCTTGTTACCTGCTATTTCTTTAGAGTTCGTCCAGATGTGATTTTTTAATGCAGGATGGTTTATTTGCACACCACCGTCTATTACTGCAACAATTACTGTTGTAGACTTCCTACCTTTCAGTGTCTCCAGCGCCATGTCGGAGCCGGTACCATATACGCTATCCTTTTCATAGCTTTCATTTTGCCAATTCTTCGCAGGGTTAGACATTTGTTGGGCTGATGCAAATGAGAATGAACCCAATGCAATGAGCAGAGAGAGAGACTTGAGGTGTGTTGTTTTCATATTATTGCTTTTTACCTTTTCCATCAACTATATAGTGCAACCCGGTACTTTGTTTGCGGGCGGCAGCCATCTTAATTATCAGGTAGGCTACTGTGATGAGATTCCTTAATTCGCACAATTTTACGGAAATTATCGTTTTATCATACAATTCTCGTGTTTCTTCGTATAAAATATCCAAGCGTTGGCGCGCTCTCTTCAAGCGCAAATCTGACCTAACTATACCAACATAGCTGCTCATAATCGCCTGTACTTCTTTGAGGCTCTGAGTAATAAGTACCATTTCTTCCGGATATTCAAGCCCTTCTTCATTCCAATCGGGTATATTTTCAGTAAAAGAAGTCCTTTTAGCTAATTCTATAGAATCGACAGCCGCACGATGGGCATATACAGATGCTTCAAGCAATGAATTAGAAGCAAGCCTATTTGCACCATGAAGACCGGTGCAGGAACATTCCCCTACTGCATACAAATTCTGCAAAGTGCTTCTGCCGTTAATATCTACTTTAATACCGCCACACATATAATGAGCTGCAGGAGTTACCGGAACATATTCTTTAAGGCAATCGAAGCCTTCACTCAGGCATTTGCTATATATGGTAGGAAAATGATCAAGCATTTTCTGCTTACCCAAATGAGTACAATCAAGGTATACATGATCCTCCCCACGCATTTTCATTTCATTATCTACTGCACGGGCGACTATATCACGCGGAGCTAATGAACCACGGCTATCATATTTCTGCATAAACTCTTTACCATCAATAGTACGAAGCACAGCGCCTGCACCACGTACTGCTTCAGATATAAGAAAGGCTGGCTTTAAGTGAGGCGCATACAAAGCTGTAGGGTGGAACTGTATAAACTCCATATTGGTAATAGCCCCCTTAGCGCGGTAAACCATAGCGACACCATCACCGGTAGCAATAACAGGATTAGTAGTAGCGCTATATGCATTACCTGCACCGCCAGTTGCCATAAGAGTGGTCTTTGCAACAATCCTATCTGTCTTACCTGTTTTAATATTTAGGGCATATACACCATAGCAGGCAATATCCTTGTTTTCATGTGTAACTAGTTTACCTAAATGGTGTTGGGTTATTATATCAATCGCGAAATGGTGAGTACCAATTTCAATATTAGGGTGCTTATGAATTTGTTCGAGCAGGGCACGTTCAATTTCTTTTCCGGTAACATCTTTATAGTGCAAAATGCGGTTCTCAGAATGTCCCCCTTCACGGCCAAGATCATACTCACCCGATGAGCTTTTATCGAAGTTTGTCCCCCACTCTATCAATTCTTTTATCCGGTCCTGTGATTCATATACAACCATGCGTACAACTTTTTCATCACACTGGCCATCGCCGCATATGAGTGTATCCTGAATATGTTTCTCGAAAGAATCGGGACTGTGCATGACTGCGGCAATACCGCCCTGGGCGTACTTAGTATTAGACTCATCCTCGTCGGCCTTGGTAATTATGTATACTTTACCATGCGCAGCTACCTTAAGGGCATAAGTTAAACCTGCAATACCCGAACCAATTACAAGGAAGTCTACTTTCTTTTGCATAACATAAAGTGGACAGTTGTCAGTCAACAGTGGTCTGCATAACCACTAAATACTAACTACCCGGATTAAATAATAGTTTTTCTTGCCTTTCTGTGCTAATATGTATTTATCCTTGATAAGGCTTGATGCATTAACAGTTAAGTTCACATCCTCCACCTTTTCCTTATTTATCTGTACACCACCACCGGTAAGCATTTTACGTGCTTCACCTTTTGATGGAAATATTTTCGTATGGTCAACAAGGAAATCAACAAGGGGAATTCCTTTTTCAATTTCACTGCGAGGAACATCAACTTGCGGCACACCATCAAATACAGCTTGTATATCATTATCGGATAATTTCAGCAGACTGTCCTTAGTACCTTTTCCAAATAATATCTCAGAACTTTCCAAGGCAAATTCATAATCCTTTTCTGAATGAACACGTATGGTAATATCCTTTGCCAATGCCCTTTGCAATAAGCGCAAATGTGGAGAAGCATTGTGTTCTGCTTCTATCCCTTCTATCGTGGCTTTATCAAACAGAGTAAAGATGCGGATATACTTTTTGGCGTCGTCATCTGCTACATTAAGCCAGAACTGGTAGAATTGGTATGGCGACGTTTTTTGTGCGTCTAACCATATATTACCATTTTCCGTTTTCCCGAATTTACCCCCATCACTTTTGGTAATAAGCTGCGTAGTTAAAGCAAAGGCTTCACCACCATCTTTACGGCGAATGAGCTCAGTACCTGTAACAATATTACCCCATTGGTCGCTACCACCCATTTGCAGCTTACAGTTCTTATTCTTCCATAAATAGTAAAAGTCATAACCCTGTACAAGCTGATAGGTAAACTCCGTAAACGATATACCCGTTTCCATACGATTCTTCACTGAATCCTTAGCAAGCATATAACTTACACTGATGTGCTTACCTACATCACGTATAAAATCAAGAAAACTAAAATTCTTAAACCAGTCATAGTTATTGGCTATTTCAGCCGAATTTGCAGCGGTGTTAAAATCAAGGAATTTCTCTAATTGCTTTTTTACGCATGCCAGATTATGGTTCAATACATCTTCACTCAATAAATTACGTTCAGCCGACTTACCCGAAGGATCACCTACCATGCCGGTAGCACCACCTACCAAAGCTATAGGCTTATGCCCAGCTTTTTGAAAATGCAATAAGGTCATTATTTGCGATAGGCTACCTATGTGCAATGAATCTGCCGTAGGGTCAAAGCCAATATACCCAGCCATCATTTCCTTTTTCAGCAAATCTTCAGT
>Ga0210388_10003792_pt1 | contig 11809 bp, 6 predicted proteins | sample IncBWC19OmetaG_FD_155485 | JGI IMG/M metagenome (GOLD analysis project Ga0210388, IMG submission 155485) | Forest soil microbial communities from Barre Woods Harvard Forest LTER site, Petersham, Massachusetts, United States - Inc-BW-C-19-O ... | reverse complement strand
TGAAGTTAGCCTCCAGGTAGACGTCCTGCACCGGCACGATGGTCATGAATCTCGTACCTGGCTGCGCATATTGACCCACACGCACCGTTCGATCGCCGACGCGACCGTCCAGCGTGCTGCGTACGATCGTATCCCCCGTGTCGAGCTGCGCCTGTCGGAAGCTGGCTTCGGCAGCCTCGAGCTGCGCGCGGGACTGCTCGATCTGCGCCTGGGTGGTGGCGGGCTGGCGCTCGGCGGACTGCAGCGCCGCCACATCCGCCGCGACCGTCGCAGCGGCCTGATTACGCGCATTGACGAGGTCGGCGAGTTTCTCGTTCGTTTCGGCGCCCGTCGCGACCAACGGCTCGTAACGTTTCACTTCTTGAATTGCGTGTGTTTCCGAGGAGCGCGCACCCTCCAACTGCGCCTTCGCCTGCGCGATGTTGGCTTGCTGCTGGAGCAGCTCGGCCGCACCGCGGGCGATGTCTGCCTTGCGTGCGGCGATAGTCGCATTGGCCTGTTCGAGGATCGCCTGGTACTGGCGCCTGTCCAGGCGCACCAGCGGGTCACCGGCCTTTACCGTCTGGTTGTCGACCACGTAGACCTCGGCGACGTAGCCCGACACCTTCGGCGCAATCGTCACGCTATCCGCCTGCAGGTAGGCGTCGTCGGTGCTCTCTATAAAGCGCCCGACCGTCCACCAGCGCACGCCCCAGATGGCGCCCACGATGAGCAGGACCGCCCCGATGCCGAGCAGCACAATGCGCCGGCTGGGCCCCGCCTTGGCTTCGGGTGCCTCGACCTGCTTCACATTTTCGCCCTTCACGGCGGTATCCATGGCTATGGTATTCCACAATTATTCCAACCGGTACAAATATGCCACCTGGAAAAAATGTGTCAACTGGTATATTTTCATTCCGGTAATTCGCCACATGCAGGAATTCGATGACACGCGCCGCAAAGCATCGCCACGCATCCGAGGGCGGGTACGCCCGGGGGGAGGAGACGCGCGCGCGCATCGTTGCGGCCGCGCTGCGGATGTTCGGCGAGCGGGGTTTCGAAGCGGCCTCGACCCGTGACATTGCCACCAGCGCCGGGGTCAATGCACCGGCGTTGCAGTACTATTTTGACAATAAGGAGGGCGTGTACCTCGCGTGCGTTGAATATATTGCCGCCTCCGTGTGGGACTTCATGTCCGAGGTGGCTGCGGACGCGGCGAAGGCGCTGGCGGGAAAGGCGAGCGATGCCGAGTTGATCGAGAAGTTCTGCGCCGTGCAGGGGAGGCTCACGGAATTCATGTTCACCATCAAGGACTCGGAGGACTGGCGATTGTTCATGTCGCGACTGCAGTCCGGTGAGGGGCCGCCGGCAGGCTTCCAGTTCATCTATCAGCACGTCAGCGGCCGTATGACGAATGTGCTCGCCGGGATCGTCGGCCGCTTGATCGGCCGCCCCGCCGATGATGAAGAGACGCTGATTCGTACGATGACCGTGAGCGGCCAGTTGCATGTGTTCCAGGTGGCGCGCAAGAGCGTGCTGGCGCGGCTGAACTGGGATCGGGTCGACGCGGGCCGCATCGAGTCGCTGAAGCGGATCTTGCGTGAGCACAGCACTGTGCTGCTGCACGCGATGGTGAAGGCGCGCGACGCTGGTAGCCGGCTTCACGATAAACGACCTGCGTCGCGATTGAAGCGGAAAAGAGTTGCGGGCGCCGCCTGAGCCGCCGCTCCACGCCGGTGCAATGGTTCCACGCCAGTGCAACGGTGGCATTGAGAAGTAATACCGTACTGCGGCAGTCACGATTCGCTAGGCTCGCCCGCTACTTTATTGCAGGTCGAGGGACTGATGCCGGGCTTCACCGAGGAACAGGCCAAGAGCTACATCACAAAATTGCTCACGGCCATGAGCCAGGCAGGCGGCTCGGACCTGTTTGTCTCCAAGGACTTTCCGCCGGCCATGAAGCTGCAGGGCGCCATGCAGCCCCTGACGAACCAGAAGCTTTCCGGCGAGGTGGCGCGCGAGCTCGCCAACGCGCTCATGAACCAGCGCCAGCGCGAGGAGTTCGCGAAGGAGCTGGAGTGCAACTTCGCCATCTCCATACCGGGCGTGGCCCGCTTCCGGGTCAATGTCTTCGTCCAGCAGCAGCACGTCGGCATGGTCATTCGGACCATTGCCAACGAGATCCCCAATTTCGCCAAACTGGGCTTGCCGGACACGCTGAAGAACATAGTGATGACCAAGCGCGGTCTCGTGCTCGTAGTGGGTGCCACGGGCTCGGGTAAGTCGACCACGCTCGCCTCCATGATCGATCACCGCAACCGTTCCTCGGCGGGGCACATCGTCACGGTGGAGGATCCTGTCGAGTTCGTGCACCAGTCGCAGCAGTCGCTCATTACCCACCGTGAAGTGGGAATCGACACGCACTCCTGGCACAACGCGCTCAAGAACACCCTGCGGCAGGCTCCGGATGTCATCCTCATCGGCGAGATCCGCGATACCGAGACCATGGAGCACGCGATCGCCTTCGCCGAGACCGGCCACTTGTGCCTGGGTACGCTGCATTCCAACAGCGCCAACCAGACCATCGACCGCATCATCAATTTCTTTTCCGAGGAGCGCCGCAAACAGTTGCTCATGGATCTCTCCAGCAACCTGTGCGCAATCATCTCCCAGCGGCTCATCCGTACCGCCGACGGCAAAGGCCGCCGGGCGGCGATCGAGATCCTGATCAATACCCCCATCATTGCCGACAAGCTGCTGAAGGGCGAGTTTCACGAGATCAAGCCCATCATGGCGAAGTCGCGCGAGCTGGGGATGATGACGTTCGACGCCGCGTTGTTCGATCTCTACAACGACGGCGCGATTTCCTACGACGAGGCGATCCGCAACGCGGACTCCGCCAACGAGCTGCGGCTGAATATCAAGTTGAGTGGCAAGGGCGGGGGGTCGGAGTTGTCGCTGCAGAGCGCGGCGAGCGCCTAGCGGGCAAGGCGAAGGAATCCGACTACGAGCCCCGCTAGAATAGCGGGATGAGTCCGACACCCTCGTTTCTGAAAGCCTTTGGCGCGTTCCTCGTCGCGCTTGCCATCACCGGCGTGGCGAGCGCCGCTACGCAGCCACCTGCCGCGTACTTCCACTGGTTCGAGTATTCCGGCCACGATCGCGCGTTCGACACGCCGTTGCCGCCGGGAAGCTTTCGCAACCCCGTGCTCGCGGGATTCTATCCGGACCCCAGCGTAACGCGTGCCGGCGACCGGTTTTACCTCGTGAATTCCACGTTCACCTATTTTCCGGGCATTCCTGTGTTGGAAAGCCGCGACCTCGTTCACTGGCGGCCGCTCGGGAGTGTCATCGATCGCCCGTCCGAGGTGAGTTTTGACGGGCTCGGGGTCTCGCGGGGGATCTTTGCTCCAGCCATCACCTTTCATGACGGGCTTTTCTATGTCGTCAGCACCTCGGTTGATGCTGGCGGCAACTTCCTGTCGGTGGCCCGCAGTCCCGCTGGCCCGTGGTCGGATCCGATCTGGCTGCCACAGATCGACGGCATCGATCCCAACTTATTCTTCGACACCGACGGCAAAGCCTACCTTCTCAACAACGGGCCGCCTGCGGGGGCGCCGCAATATGCCGGCCATCGCGCGATCTGGATCCAGGAATTCGACCTCGCCGCTCGCAAGCTGGTGGGCCCTCGCAAGGTCCTGATCAACGGCGGCGTGGACTTCGCCCAAAAGCCGGTATGGATCGAGGGCCCCCGGATGTATCGCCATGAAGGCTGGTACATCCTGATGTGCGCGGAGGGCGGCACGAGTGTGCAGCACTCTGAAGTTGTCCTGCGATCCCGCTCGCCCTGGGGGCCGTTCCAGCCCTACGCGGGCAATCCCATCCTGACACAACGCGATCTTCCGGCGGATCGTACCGATCCGATCACGAATGCCGGGCATGCGGATCTTGTGGAGGGAGTGGATGGGCAATGGTGGGCGATATTTCTCGCGTCGCGTCCCTACGAAACGATTCACTACAATACGGGGCGGGAGACGTTTCTGTTGCCCGTGACTTGGCATGACGGCTGGCCGGTGATCCTCGCGCGGGGGAAGGGCATTCCTTACGTGGCGCCTGCGCCGGCAGCGCCGCTAGCGCCGACCGCGCCCACCGCGCAGGGAGCGCGAGACGCCGATCTTTCGGCACCACCGACGACGGGTAACTTTACCTGGCGGGATGACTTCGCCTCACGCTCCCTGCGACCGGAATGGTTACAGGTGCGAGTTCCGAAGCAGCCGTGGGCCGACCTCAGCGCTCGCCCGGGCTGGCTGACCATACATCCGCTGCCGGTGACGCTCGACAGCCTGACAAATCCTTCCTTCCTGGCGCATCGCCAGCAACACCTGGTGTTCGATGCCAGCACGGAGCTGGCAGCTCCGAGTGTCCCGGGCCTCGCGGCTGGGCTCGCCGCTTTTCAAAGCGAAAATGCGTGGTACTTCCTCGGGGTCCGCCGTAGGGCCGGGCTGGAAGTATTTCTCGAGAAGCGTGGTGGCGCGCGCACTGAGACTATCGTCCGAACCGGGGTGCGTGACACCTCACTCCTGAAGTTGAAAATCAGCGGCAACGCCCGCGCGTACTCCTTCTATTTCGACGGCGACGGGTCTGGTTGGAAGCCACTGAAAGAAGGTGACGACGGCTCCATTCTGAGCACCGACATCGCTGGCGGGTTTGTCGGGGCGGTGGTCGGGCCCTATGCCAGGTCGGAGCCCGGCGGATAGCCGTCTGTTCGTCGTCAGTCGTGTTCAACCCGACCCGGGTGTGATGTCAGGAGCCTCGAAGTCATAGCTTCCGGACCCGACGACGAGGGTCACCTGGCGCGAATCGCTCGCGGAGACGCGCAAAATTCCGCGTGCGCGCTGCAAGCCGACGCCGCTCTCGGTGATCTCAGACGCCTTGGATGCTGGAAGCTCTATTTGCGCCGTGGCTCCCGGGGGCACTTCCACGTGTAGGCGGAGGCGTCCGCCGTACTTCAGCCAAGTGGTGGCGATATCTCCCAACACCGAGCGGTAGCGGACTGCCGCGGAACCCACACCGGCGACCGCCTGGGGCGCGATGCGGATGCGGCTCTCGGCCGGACGGTCGAAGTCGATGCGAATGCCGCCCAGGCCGCCATAGAGCCAGGTCTCCGCGTGCCCCAACATGAAATGATTCTGCGACTTCTGCGGGTTTGCGTCCCACGCTTCGGTGAGCGCGGTGGCGCCCTGCGCGAGTTGATTCCCATAGCTGGGAGCGTCCATGCGGGAGAGCAAGTCGTAGAGCACATCGCCACGACCGTTTTCCATAAGAGCCAGTACGACGTAATGAAAGCCAACATCGCCGGCCGTGACGTGGTTTCCGTGGGCGCGGATGTCAGCGACCAGGTTCGCGAGCACTGCGGGCCGCCGGTCTTCGGGCACGAGGCCGATCGCAAGGGGCATGGCGTTCGCGGTCATGCTGCCGCGGTCATACTGGTTCGTGCGGGGGTCGAATAGCCGGGCGTTGAATGTCCGCGTAGCTGAAGACGCATCGCTGGCGTACCGACTTGCGTCCGCATCATGCCCCAGAATGCGAGCGATCCGGGCGAGGGCGCGCAGAATTTCACAGTAGATGGCAGTCCCTGTCAGGGTGCGGCTAGTCCACTGCGATTCTCCGGGCGGCTTCGGGCCGATGTCATACCAATCGCCCAGACCGAAATCGAGCAGCCCATCCCGCAGGCGCGCGGACAGATACTTTGCGTAGCGCTGCATGGAGGGATAGCCATCCACCAGGATGCGCACGTCGCCCGTGTAGCGGTAAGTGGCCCAGGGACTGAGCACGATGGCGGCGCCCCATTCCGGCGAGTCGCGGAATACGGAGTTGCTGCCGTCGGCGTTCAAAAATGCGAGGTACTCCGGCGCGATCTCCGGGACCATGCCGTCGGCGAGTTGGGAATCCTGCATGTCGCGCAGCATCTTCTCATAGAGGGTTACTGCGTCCTCGTTGTAGAACGCCGTATCGGCATTGAGGTGTGTCTGTTCGAGCCACCCGAGTTTCTCGCGAGTGGGACAGTCGGTCAGCACGCTCATGGTGTTGCTGAGAAGCGCTTGCGTGATGAGCTCGTGGATACGTACCAACAGCGGGTTGGTGCAGTCGAAATGACCCGTGCGCGGCAGGTCGGCATGCAGGAACTCCCCGTGCAGGGAAATCAACGCCACGTCACCCGGCGCGGCATCGGCGGCAGGAACTGCTCCTTCGACCTGCACGTAACGGAAGCCGTAGTAGGTGAAGCGGGGTGTCCAGGTCTCGTCGGCTCCGCCCTTTAACGTGTATGAGAAAGAGACCTCGTCACCGGGCCGGGCGTTTCCGCTTCGCTGGGTGACGAAACCTTCGCTGTCCATGAGTTCCCCGGGAAGGAGTTTGACCTTGCGGCCGGCGGGACCGCGCACCACGATCTTCGGCCAGCCGGAGAAGTTTTCGCCGAGGTCGTAGACGTAAACCGCGGAGCCCGGGGGCGGGTCTACTGGGGGCTGGCCCGCCGAGGAGCGGCCTATCGGCGGAGCGCGATCAGGCGGCCTGCGTGCCACTTGCTTGATTGCCTGGGGTGTCAGGGTCCTGGCAACTACGATGGCCGGGACGTTCTGCGCGCGCAGTTTGCCGCCGGGGCCCTCGACCGGGATGACGGGCAACCATCCGGCCCCGTCACTACCGGGGCGGTCCCACCCCTCGGGCTCCAGTCGCGCGTCGAAGTCTTCGCCCCCGTAGGTGTGGGAAAGCACGATCGGTCCCGAGCGGGTCTGCCACGACGAATCGCTCACGATGAGTTGCTCGCTCCCGTCCGTAAAGACGAGTTTGAGTTGCAGGATGAGCTTTGGCTGTCCGAACGTTCCCACGCGCTTCGTGTAGCGGCCCGGGTACCTTTCGACGTTGTACATTCCGTTCCCGAGCAGCAAGCCCAGCATGTTGGCCGCCGGCTGCAGTAACGGAGCGACTTCGAAGGTGTCGTACAGAACGGTCCGCCGATAGTCGGTCCAACCCGGATTCAGGACTCCCGTGCCGGCGCGGCTGCCGTTGATTCGCAGTTCGTACTGTCCGAGTCCGCTTACGCAGACGATGGCGCGCGCCACCGGCTTCGCCACCTCGAACTCGTGGCGGAACATCGGGAGCGCACGTGGCTCGACGGGTGGCTCGGTGTTGATCGCCGGGGGCGGCCCCGGCGGTATGGAATGGTCCGCAGTGGCGGCGATCCAACCGGCGCGCCAATCCTGCGGGTCGAGGATTCCCGTCGTGAACGCGGCGGGCTCGCTCCAGCCGGAGGAGTGGCCGTGTTGGTCCCACACGCTGACCGCCCAGTGAAACGGTGTCTGTGGGGTGAGCGTCAGGTCATAATCAGGTGTTATGGACATGGCGGACGTCGAGCGTCTGCCGCTATCCCATATATCGCCGTGACCCGCGCGCGCTGCGGCCGCCGTAGACGCAACGACAACACGACAAGCCTGTTGGGACTGGCCGCGTACACCGGTGTCATTGGTCAAGAGCACCCAGGTAAACCTGGGCCTGCGCGAGTCGATTCCCAGAGGCATGTCACGCCATTCCACGCGCAAACCCGTGGGTCGCACTCCAGACACGGCTCCGGGAAGGAGTTGAGCCGCCCGGGCGCCGTGTTTCAACACCGGACCCAAGGTCGCCCCGAGGGACAGGATTCGCAGGATGGCTCGCCGACTCGTCACGGTGCGGATTCTCTCTTAACTGAGGATGGCTATGTATGGTTCGTGAAAGGTAGCGCTAAATTTCGAAAATGTGGGTGTAAATACCACAATGTGGAATTTCTGCTTGCATATCCAGAACCGTCAATGTTATTTGTATACGAACTGGTCGTTTGCATGCGAATATGTGGCTCGAGGCCACGACTCGCTTTCCCGGGGGGCGCCGCGCACGGCACCCGCCGAGGGTTGCAAGTGTGTGTTTCGTCCGGTCGTAATCCGGCCATTGTTCTTCGGAGGGGGGTGAGCATGAGGTTCAGGAATAGGTTGATTTCATCGGCCGTGGCCGCTGCCTTGGGCACGGCGGGGCCGATCGTGGCGTTGGCCCAGAGCGCCGATCAGAGCGGGCAGGCCACCAAGCCGGCGCAGGCCGCGCAGCTCGAAGAGGTGGTGGTGACCGGTATCCGGGCCAGCCTCGAGAACGCCCAAGAGCTCAAAAAGAATTCCGACACGATCCAGGATTCGATCGTCGCGGACGACATCGGCAAGTTGCCGGATGTCACCGCTGTCGAGGCGCTCCAGCGCATCACGGGCGTGCAGATTGGCCGCGACCTGGGCGAGGGCGGCGGGACTGTCAGCATCGGCGGGTCCTCGGTCAACAGCGGTATTGAGATCCGGGGCTTGCCGCAGGTCGAGACGACCTTGAACGGTCGCGAAGTGTTCTCTGCCAGCGGCAGCCGCGTGCTGAATTTCGAAGACATCCCTTCATCGCTGCTCGCGGGCATCGACGTCTACAAGGATCCGACCGCCGATCTGCTCGAGGGTGGTATTGGTGGCACTGTCGATCTGCGCACGCGCAAGCCTTTCGATTTCAAGGGCCTCGAGCTCGAGGGCAGCGCCGCGGAACGTTACGGCGACCTCGTCAGCGCGGCCCGGCCGGAATTCACCGCGCTGGCCAGCAACCGCTGGCAGACCGGCATCGGCGATGTCGGCGCACTCATCTCGTTCGGCTATTCAGACCGCGCGTATCGGGAAGATCAGGTGACTGGGAATGGTGTCCTCAACAGCACAACCATCGTTCCGGGACAGACGAGCACGCTCATCCCGGGCGCGTATAACACGATGTTCAACGGTGAGCGCAAGCGCACCGGCCTTGACGGCGTATTGCAGTGGCAGCCGGCCGACGACCTGACGACCTATGTCGAAGCCTCCAGCCAGGAGCTGAGTTCGAAGCAGAATCAGTACAGCTTCACCAGCCTCGACGCGGGCACACCGAACCCCATCCCCGGCTCCGTGACGTTCTTCCCCGGCACGACGGATGCGAACTCGGTTCAGTACTCGAACGCGCAGGTCGGCAGTGTCGGCGCCTGGCGTGCCCTCATCGACGTCAACCGCCAGATAGCGATGAATGCCAAGTGGACGCCCGGCCAGTTCACGGTCATTGGTGACGTCAGCTACACGACCGGCACGGAAAGTCTCAACAATCCCGCGGTGTTGGCCGGCTCGATCGCGCCGGTGCTGTCGCAGACAGCCTCGATCTCGGGCGTGACGAACTCGCAGGTGACGGGTGTCGATCTGACCAACCTCGCCAACTACGGTGGTCCGGGTACCACCAGCTACATGTACGACACCCAGCAGAATTTCAGAGGAGAGGAGAAGGCCTTCCGGCTCGATGGTCAGTATGCCTTCCAGGGCGGTTTCTTGAGCTCGTTGGACGCGGGGCTGCGCTTCGCCGACCGAACGGCGGATTTCCACCAGGCGAGCATGTTTGGCTACCTACCCACGGGGAGCCTCCAGGCAAACGCGGGTTGGTTCGGCCTCATGCCCGGCAACCCGCTCTTTTCCAAGACCGAGTCCACACTGGTTCAGCCGAACTACATCGTCTTCAATCCCAACCAGTTGCACTACAACCTGGCGGGAGTTGAAAACGCGTTCGGCCTCCCGGCCGCGTCCGATAATGGCACCGCGGATTACACCGCGGACGAGAAGAACTATTCAGGCTTCGTCCGCGCCGACTTCGCCTGGGACACCGTGATACCGATCGACGGTAACGTCGGAGTCCGGGTCGTGCGGCACTCGGACACTCTCAACGGTGAAGTCGCGACCGCCGGGGTCTACACGCCCGCTACCTTCACGCCCAGCGAGACGGATACGCTGCCGAGCCTGAACCTGCGCTTCAAGTTGTTGGAAAACCTGCAGCTCCGGTTGGCGGCCTCCAAGGCGGTCACGTACCCGGACTTCACCCAGATCAGGCCGTCGCAGACTCTCAACCCGGCTCAAGGTGCAGCGAGTGGTGGTAATCCTAACCTGAAGCCGACCAAGGCCAACCAGGTGGACGGCTCCCTGGAGTGGTACTTATCCTCGGCGTCCTCCGTTACCGCGGACGTGTTCTTCAAGAAGCTGACGGACTTCGTCCTGACGCAGACCCAACAGGCCGCCTTCACTCAGAACGGCATCACGTACAACCTCACTGGCGCGACGAACGGCCCCAGCGGCACGATCAAGGGTCTGGAAGTCGGGTACCAGCAATTCCTCGACTTCCTGCCTAGCTGGTGGAGCGGTATCGGTTACCAGGCCAACTATACGTACGTCGATGCGCAGGCACCGACAGCGGTGGTGGGCACGACCACGACCCTACCGGGACTGTCGAAGAACGCCTTCAACCTGATCGGTATCTACGAGAAGGGGCCGATCTCCTTCCGCGTGGCTTATAGCTGGCGCAGCCAGTTCTACACGTCGATCTATTCAGGCTCGACGGCCACCCTGGCCGCCAACCCGATCTATACCAAGCAGTTCGGCTGGCTCGATGCCTCGCTCAACTATGAATTGACCCACCAGTGGTCCGTGTATGCGCAGGGCTCGAACCTGATGCGCACGCGCATCTCGACGTTCTACGGGGCGCAGACGATTCCAGATGCCCGGACTATAGACGACCGGCAGGCGTTGCTGGGTGTGCGGTTCAAGTTCAACTAAGTGCCAATGTTTGATCCGACGCGCCGCTCCCTGCTGAGCGGACTGTTGCTCGCAGCGGTTGGCGCAAGCGTCCCGCGCAGAGTCCCGGCAGGACAGCCGTCCGCCGGGGCTCTCCCGGATCTCGCCCCGTTTCGGACGCCGTACAAATACGGGAAGCTGGTTCTCGGGAAATCGGGTGTGTCTGGCAGCTTCGACGAAAAGTCGGTGGATTGCCCGTTCGTCTTCGAGGCTGACGGGCGCTTCCACATGACGTACGTCGGTTTTGACGGCAACGGCTACCAGACGGGACTCGCCTCGTCGAAAGACCTCGTTCACTGGGAGCGTGCCGGCCTGATTCTCGCACGCGACCCTGACGATCCCATCACCCGATACAACATAGCGTTGATGTGTATCCTGCGCGATGACGCGTTGAAGTCCTCAGGGCGATTGCAGAAGGTCGACGGACGCTACCTGGGAGCGTGGCACGCGTATCCCAACCAGGGTTATGAAGCCGGCCCGGCCGTGATCGGGCTCGCATGGAGCGACGATCTGCACCACTGGAAGCGGACGGCGCCGATTCTACGGCCCGAAGACGGCGCGGCCTGGGAGCGGGGCGGACTCTACAAGCCTTACCTGGTGAAGTCGGGCGATACGTACTACTTGTTCTACAACGCCAAGAATGACGTGGAGCGTGGTTGGATCGAGCAGACGGGGCTCGCGACCTCCAAGGACTTGAAGACCTGGACACGCTTCACGGGGAATCCAATTCTCACGGCTGGCGGACCGGATTCGTGGGATGCCCGTTTCGCCAGCGATCCGGCGGTCGTGCGTTACAAGAAGTGGTGGGCTCTTTACTACTACGGCCTGGCTGCGAACGGCCGCGCGCGCGAGCTCCTTGCGTTAGGTGAAGACCCGTATCACTTCACCAAGGTGCCGGAGATCCTCGTCGATGTAGGCCCTCCGGGCTCGATTGACGAAGATTACGCGCACAAGCCGGCGGTGATCTCGCACCATGGCGATCTCTATCACTTCTATTGCGCGGTCGGTGGGAAGTGGCCCAATGATGTGCGCGGGATCTCCGTCGCGCGCTCGCGTGCCTGGACTTAGTTGGAAGCTACTGCAGGTTGACGAACGCCCCGCCGTCCACCAGCACAGCGGCTCCGGTCACATAGCGCGCCAGG
>Ga0210388_10003791_pt1 | contig 11809 bp, 10 predicted proteins | sample IncBWC19OmetaG_FD_155485 | JGI IMG/M metagenome (GOLD analysis project Ga0210388, IMG submission 155485) | Forest soil microbial communities from Barre Woods Harvard Forest LTER site, Petersham, Massachusetts, United States - Inc-BW-C-19-O ... | reverse complement strand
TTGACCATCGCCTCCTGAACCGGCATTCTCCCCATGTTCCTCGCCAGCGCATCAACCGCCGAGGGATGGGCTATGGAATGGTCGCACAGGGTGAACATGCCGCATTTTCTCGCAACGGCGACGGACTCCCCGCCAAATCCTGCGCGATAGTGGTAAATGCGAGCACCTTTTGCCGCTGCCTGCTTCACATGGCGAACTGCTAACCGCCCGTAAAACTGCATTGACGCGACATCGATGGATTCGCTATGGCTCAGCAATCCCGCAACATGAAGCACTTCTGAAGAGAAAAGGGCGTGGACGAACCCATCCGTGATTTGGTCGCCTCTCGCAACCAGCCGGTTCGCCTTGGCATTACTCCGCAGATAGGGAAGTGAAAGTATCTTGCGAAGCAGCGGAGTCGGGTACGCTCCCGTCAGAAAAGACGTTAATAACTGTCGTCGCTCCGCCTCTGCTGCGCTTACTGACAAAGTATGCTTTGAAAAGCCATTGGAGATGATTACCATAATCTGTCTAAGGTCATCTGGATCTCGGAATCAGCCCGTCAAACCGTGGGTGTTATGCTCATCCGCGGCCAATTCCCTCAGCCACTTCGTCACTTCGGTAAGACCAGCCCAAAGATTGGTCCCTCCGCTCCAATTGAATTGTTGCGTTGCTAGCGTGGAGTCCAGAACAATGGCGGGAACATCGAATTTTCTCGCGGGTTCCCTCTTGATGACGGGACGAATCTCGAGCTCTTTGGCCAAAGCCTCCACAAGCTCAACTGTGCTGACACCAATGCCGCTGCCCAAATTGAAGATCCCGGAGCATTCGCGCGTAGCCGCCATGCAGCAAAACCTCGCAACCTCGCGTACGTCAATGTAATCACGTACAGTACTGCCCCAAATCGTAATCGGCTGCTGATGAAGAATCTTCCATCCCAATATCGGTACTACACCTTGCGTACCAAAAGGAGATTGGCGAATGCCAAATGGATTGGAGGGTCGCACTATTACCGCACCGATACCGTAGTAATAGGAAAGGCTTAGCAGGTATTTCTCAATGGACAGCTTTATGATCCCATAGGATCCGAGAGGATTAGTAGGATCAGACTCTTTTATGGGCAGTCGGTCGGCGATTCCATAGACCTTTCCACCGGACGACATAAATATGACCTTGCTAACCTGATGCTTGACGCAGGCTTCGAACAACGCCACTGAATCTTGCAGATTGCGCAGATCGTTTTCCGGTACACCTGTTGCGTTGAGGGTGAGGCCGTAATTCCCCAAGTGAATCACTGCGTTCGGCTTACCCTTTAATGCTCTTTCAATGTCGTCCGCGTCCCCAAAGCTGCCTGGGCAATAATGAACTTCTGGAAGCGCAGGCCGAAACCTTTCCGGACTCACATCGAGAACAGTGACCTGCACTTTATCGGCAAGCAACGCATCAACGATGTGAGATCCAATAAAGCCATTTCCCCCGACGACGAGTACATGCATTGATTCTTGGTCCCCCTCTTGTTTTCCCTTAGCTCGAGTTCCGGGCACCTGGAAGCAGTTTGGCCAGCGGACGGAAGAAACGGGCGACGCTTTTTACAATGCGGGGCACCATGGTGCTTTGGTAAGAGTGCGCATTAAGACCAGCGTTTACCAGCCGGGGATTGATAAAAACCCTGTACCCGTTCGCCTTTATGCCTCTGTGCAGCGACAAATGCTCGCAGATTTCATTGCCAGCGCCATCCAATCCGTCATACTGGACCCCCGCCAGCGCTTGTCTCCGGTATATGGCCAGGCCGCCGAATGCAGAGTCGACTTCAATCCAATTCTCGGCTTCGCTGATCGTAACCATCCTGGAGTAAACTGCTGCTTCTATTGCGCGCTTCTTCGATATGTTATGGGTAAAAAGGAAATTGAACTGATCCCAGCAGTAGTTTGGACTCCAAATCGGATGCACGAGCGCCGAGATGTCGTAATACGGTCCACGCTGATTCGCGGTAGACACGTCCCAATCGGAGCGCGTCCAGCACGAGGCAAATCCGGTCGCCGAGATCAGCTCATTGACGCCGTCAAGATCCGCAACCACCACGTAATCAATATTGGAGTAGAGCGGATTGGATTGCAACTCTTCAAGGTAAGCATTCCTGCAATGCGCGATCCTTTGAGTTCGAAGAGGTACGGCTTGCCGGAGGTCGCCCAGGGACAGAAATCGAAAGTTTGGAATCTCTTTCTCGAGGGCACTGAGTATGTCGACCGTTTTATCATTGCTGTCCGACTCCACGACGAGCCATGAAAGCGTCTTGCACCCCTTCAGCGATCCTGAAATCCTGAAGACGTCTTTCCTGAGGGTCTTCTGGCAGTTCCTCGCGACACCCGTCACGAGAATTCGTTGATCGGCGAGGACCGAAGCTATTTTGGTTTCGATCACGTAGGTGAAAGGCGACCTTTATGAAGAAGATGATCTGCAGTTCGATAGATCTTGTTCACAACACGTCAACGGATTGCGGGTGCCAGCATGTCTTGAGACCGATGCCGGTCGAGACTGCGCAAAGGAACAAAGCTGAATGGGTATCTGGGTGGAAACCCATCTTATGCCAATTCGTATGACGTCGTTCTGAGTTCTCCCGAACCCTCGCGTACCGAGCACAACTGCCGCTCCTCCTTCACCTTAAGACTGAACGGCCGTGCAGTAAGAACGATTCCGCTTGTCGCGTACAACCTCGTGCCGGCTCCAGCTGCCATATCGAGATTTGGCGTAAATTGCGTCGCGCCTGGCAGATGTTCCGTTAGCACGAGGTATTTGTATTTGCGAGAGAACTTCGGAAGAATCGACTCTATCTGTGAATTTGTTAGATGTTGCAACACCTGCCGGACGAAGACAACGTCTGCTTCCGGTAGCTTATCTTTTGCAATGTCTAGCACGCGAAAGTCCACATCGAGCCGCTTGTATTTCTCTCTATTGAAGGAGATAAGCTCTGGAACGATATCACACGCTATGTAAGTCTCACACATATTTCGTATTCGTGATCCGATATGAAAATCACCGCAGCCGAGATCTACAACACATGGCTTCACCTTAAGCTCGGACAGGAACGTACAAACGGCGCTAACATATGTATCGACCACAACCTTGTTATGCGAGCCGTCTCCAGAATAGTACCGCTGGTCCGGATCGTCCGATTTACCCCAGACACCTTCCTCGTAAATCTTGCGAAATACTTCCCGGGCAGGTAAGCCCTTGTATTGAGGATCTACCTTCATCATCTTAGCTCTTCGAACAGCGTGAAGAAGTAGCGGGGGTGCAAGCGACTTCATGATTTCCTTTGCCGGTTTCATCAACGGTCTCCCATTCCATGATCTTCCATAAACCGATATCGAATTGCGCGGTGCTCCCGCTGTCCCAGTCCAGACGGCTGCATCATTCAATTCTTTTGGGTAAAGTGCTGTACTTAGAATTTCGACCGAGGAGCTGACCAGAGACTTTGCGGGCTCTTTTCATCAGGCGCCCACCCAGCGATGGCGGGAGCATGCCCTGAAACCGACGCCAGTCGAGACCGCGCGATGGAATAAAATTGGACGGGTGCCGGAGCGGAAATTCCATGGAATGAGCCGGCCCCATGCAGCGTGGGTCAGCTTCGAAGGTGTGCGTTGCGCCGGGTCCAAAACCGATGTTGGAGACTAAATTCACCCTGGGAACGATCGTAAGTGAGTTATTTTTCAATCCGGTATAGAACCACTGATAGTCCCAAGTATCTGCGCCTATTTTCGCATACATCAGGCTAAAAATGTTCGTCCAGAACTGAACGAATTCGGGTCTATCAAATATCTCCGCGAGTTTCTTTTCTTCCCTTAGTTTCGGCCAGTCGCTAAGGTGGCGATCGTAGCGGTTCCATTCTGCTCTCCAGGTCGCCCATCCCCAAATGCCTCCGATCTGGGAGTAGTAATAGCTATCGGAGATTTTGGTATGCTTCTCGACCATATTGGAGCCGGAGATATAGGCGATCCTGCTATCTCCTCTATACCTCTCAAGTAATTCCTGACAGTAAGGGAAGAACGAAGAGTCTGGAAGGCAGTCATCTTCCAGAATGATTGCGTCCTCAACCTGGGAAAAAACCCAATTCAAGCCGCTGATCATCCGTTCCCCGCAACCAAGATTGCTCTCTGAGAAATTCCTCGACACCTCGCAGGGCCAGTCGATGCGTGCCACGATGTCGCGCACTTGGCGACACGCCTCTATCTCGCTTTCCCTATCTGGTCTCGGCCCATCGGCAATCAATAGCAACTTCGCTGGCCGGGCCCGGGAAATTGCATCAAATACGCGTCGTGTAGTATCGGGTCTCTTGAAGACGAAGAACGCGACTGGGGTATGCAAGGCCTTTATTTGCATAAATCTCGAACCCTCGGTTCTGACGGGAAACTCGTAAAGTATAGTAAGGTCTAGCGCAAATACTGAAATTACGCAGTCGAAGCTCGAGTTGCCAAAGCGGCTTACAAGAACGGCCTTACGGTCGGAGAATCGGTCAGAAAACGACTATCTCTGGCTGGTCCTCAGGGCTTTCCAACCAGATGCTAGGAACCAGACATTGAAGATGCCGATCCTCTTTGGCAACATATCAACACAGCTAAAAAACATCGGGCCTGGCCTCCGCCGGATCCTCGGAAATATGGGCTGGCTCATGGTTGACCGAATTGTTCGAATGGCGATGGGGCTGATAGTCACAGTCTGGGTTGCCAGGTATTTGGGACCAGTACAATTTGGCAGTTTAAACTTCGCATTCGCGTTCATTTCTTTGTTCGGGACTCTGGCCACGCTTGGCCTGGATGGAATTGTGGTGCGTGAAGTCGTGCATAATGCCGCAGATACCGACAAGATTCTCGGCACAACGCTTGCGCTCCGGCTAGGCAGCGGCCTTCTAGCTATAGGAGCATCAATTGCCACCCTCGGTTTGATTCAGCTCAACGATCCGCAGACGCTATTGTTGGTCAGCATCCTCTCACTCACGCTGTTTTTCCAAGCGTTCGACACGATTGATCTCTTCTTCCAATCGCAGGTGCGGTCCAAGATTACGGTCTGGGCGAAGAACAGTGCGTTCTTGGTATTTGCCGCCGTCCGCGTCGCACTCATCTACACCAAGGCACCGGTTTGGAAATTCGCCACAGCCATGACAGGGGAAGTTGCTCTTGGAGCCGCCGGCTTGATGCTTGGCTATCGCTTGACGGGCGGCAAAATGTTCTCCTGGCACAGCAGCAAGAAGAGAGCGGCTCGCTTGCTCCAGCAGGGCTGGCCCGTCATCCTCTCCGGAATGGCCATCGTGGTTTATCTTCGGCTTGACATGGTCATGCTCAAGAAGATGCAGGGTGACTTTGCGGTGGGCCTTTATTCCGCCGCCACCAGAGTGTCAGAAGTCTGGTACTTCATCCCGATGGCTATCGTGTCTTCTGTCTCACCCGCCATCATGCGCGTAAAAGACGATCCCGAGCTTTTCTATAGCCGGCTCCGCAGGCTTTTCTCGCTGATGACCTTATCAGCTTCCGTCATCGGCTCCATCGTTGCGCTTTCCGCGCACACCATTATCCGGTTGTTGTATTCGAACGCTTATCGCGGCGCCGCGCCGGTGCTCGCAGTCCACATTTGGGCCTCAGTATTCGTCTTCCTTGGTGTGGCGCAAAGCCCCTTTGATTTGTCCAAGAACCTCTTGAAGTTGTCTCTCTTTCGAACCGTCACCGGGGCCATCATCAATATCGCTCTGAACCTATATCTAATTCCAAGATACTCTGCCATGGGCGCAGCCATCGCAACTGTTGTCTCGTATGCAATCTCAGGAGTGTTCGCCAATGTGTTCTTCGAGAAAACGAGACCGCTCTTCTATATGCAGATGCGCTCATTCATTCCCCACAAGTTCTGGGAAGAGTAGGAATCAAGACGACCTTGGAACTGTCACCCTGGCCGTTCATCATTTCTCGGCCTCAGCATAGATTGATTCGTGGTCTCTCTGCAGAAGATCGAGAGTCGGATCGAATTGTCGTAAACGGGCATGTTTGAATCCTTCCGAACTCAGTATATATAACAGATTTTCTTCGTCGAACATATACTTATGTTCGCCTCCCATATAGGCGGTGTAGTTCACGAAGTCAATCCGGGTCGTACTATTGTAAGCCGGCCGATAACCAAAAAACTTTTCGTCCTCTAATTGACTGCCATTCACATAGGCTTCCAAGTAAATCCTAGCGTTAGGAACACAGATCGAGAAATGTCCGCCTGGGGCAAGTACTCGTTTACACTCATCCAGAAACTGCTGAGCTTCACGGAACGACAGGTGCTCAAGGAAATGGGATGAGTAAATCTTCTTGACGCTCTCATCCGGAAACGGGATCCCTCTTCTAAGATCCCAATAAAGATCGCATGTGTCGTTCATGTCAATTGTGATCCATTCCCCTTGTCCCTTTTTGTTTCCCGCTCCTACCTCGATTGCTATTTCATTCCCTTCTCTTAGTATCCGCCTAATCTCACGCTTGGATAGGTAATGCCTGATTGTCAAGTAGATCGGCACAGCAAACGGAAACTGCCGCCTAATAAACCTCCTCAGTTGCTTAACCATTGCGACTCCTAACAATAAGTGTCCGCCGGCAGCAGCCTGTCGCCGTGGCAAATCCTCGATTCAATCCATCCGCGGCCTCGCGACCTGGCCTGGCGGGATTGCCTTTTCAGCAAATTCTGTCTGGTTAAACAAGACGGTGACAATACCACCTAATGTCACAGATCCACGCGCGCCGACTCCGAAATTCTCAAATTCGCGGGATTCTCTCTCTCCCGATCTCCCCCCGAATCCTTTGCTCCCCTTTAATCTGGCCTGCAGACTCGCCAGGCTAACCGAGCGACCCACTTTATCTAATATTATTCAAGCTAATGCCGAAAGTTCATTACAACACCGATTCTTCCGGGCAAACCAATCATCGAAGAACACTTCAACCGCCATGGAGCAAACCGCCTTCACGAGAAACAACCCGTTCCGTATTCTCGCCCCCGATCGATATTTGCTCGCTCTCAACTAAAGAGCATTTGAAATATGTCATGACAAAAAGGGTCCACAAGAGCGATGGCTGCACGTAGTCAACTTCCGTCATATTGTTCAAGAATTCAAGCCATATCACCATGAGCAGCCAGGTGCCAGCCAAACTTCCCGTGCTAACTCTCACGCGCACGCCGCATTTCACAGCATCCCAAAGCACTGCCAGAAGCACGAATAGGCCCACAATCCCAAAAACGAGAATAACATCCAGAAATCCATTATGCGAATGGCCGGGATCCCAACCTAGGTTGGCAATAATTATGTCCTCATGCGGCACCCAGAATCCTAGATAGCCAAACCCAAGAAGTGGACGGTCCATTATTTGGCCAGACACAAAATGCCAAATATCGTTCCTGCCAGTAAGAGTTGTATCCCTGTTGATAAGATCGAAGAACTGTTGTTTCACATGATCGACATTGGATGTCCATATCACTCCTACAGTTAAAACCGCACCCGCAAAAGGCACCAATAAACGCGCGAACCGTGGCAGCTTCGTAAACGCATATATGGCAACCACTGTTCCAGCCATTACAATTGCGGAAGCTGACTGTGCCAGGATTAGCAATACAAGAAACAGCAGAAGCATGCACCAACGGCCAAAGCTCCATTTTGAACGCGATACCAGCAGCGCTGCGATGCCAATTGCCATCGCAACGCCAAAAAGATTCTTGTGACCATACAGGCCGACCCAACCAGCAGTTAAGGTATCGAACATTGGGTTCTGCATGAATTGTGCCGGAATGCTTGCCAACGCGAAGATCGCAGTTACTTTCGCCGTGAGATCAACTATTTCTTCCGGGCTAAAAACTAGCGATACATATGCCGCAGAAATCAAGAGGGTCAGCAGGATAAAGATCTCGCGAACGCTCGGGAAGGGATTCGGCGCCCAACAACAGGATATTGCAGCGAATAGATACAAACCCAAGAGCAATTTGCGACTCATCAGCAGCTTACGGATACTCTCATATACCGGGTAGACAAGTACCAATGTCCACACCAGCAGACCTGCGAAAAGTGCGAAGTGAACCGTATCTCCCGAAAGAGCAGAGGCTTGCCGTTTGCCAAAGATGTTATAGAAGGCGCTTGATACGACGCCAAGAAGATACAGAAAATATACTTTTAGTATGATCGATCGCGCTCTGCTATTTCTAAGCACTAAGTTGTCTCCGGAGCTCTAAGGTTCAGGTGACCTGCCACCGGCGTTTCCAGGATTAGGTTTGCACGGCCAAGTTCGTTCAGGTTCTGCGGCCGCTGGCACAACATCTTCATGAGCGAGGCTATTAGCAGTCGGTCCGATCAAGCGTGGCACGGGTACCGAGATCGTCGTCTCGTCCGGCGCCGGCGCACAGCCCAGATCGACTCCGGCAAAGCGCCGCAATGCCGGCGAGTCCTACGGCGCCTCTTCCGCCGCTGGATCGGACAGGTTGAACCAATGCTGCAGAGAGTAGGTGCACAGCATGTTGTCCAGCCCTTCCGTGACACCCGTTGTCCGTCTTGGAATAGTGCGGCTCGATCAACGACTCGAGCTCCGTCCGCGACGTGATCCGCTCCATCTCTTCCAGAAACTTCTCTCGCCGCGTCCAGCCTTCCCCACGTGCTTCCACGTTGCCCGCATCGTATGTGGCTTGGGGAGTTCTTCAGAGCCTCCCTTGTGCGTTAGGACCTCTCATTCGACCCTGTTCAAACCGCGCTCCGTAACATGCAATCGTACGAGCAAACCGGCTACAAGCTTTTCGTTGATCGATTGAACAACGCATAAACCCAACGAACTCCCGGCCATCTTTTGAATCGCTCTCGAAACCTCTCGCCAACATGAATAGCGTCCAGCACTAGTTTCTTCCGCTCGTCTTCTGCGTCCATGGTGGCCCAATGAGACGACACATTCACCGAGATAAGCGCAATTAAGAACGATAGCATTGCACCGGACATTACGATGGATCGTCGAACCGGCGAGCTTTTGCGTACTGGAATATTCGCTTTATCCAAGACGCGAACAACGGGAATCTCTTTTGCCTCTTGAACTTTGACCATCTCATACTGCTTCGTAAGATTCTCCCAGACCTCTTCATCGACATTCACTCGCCTGGCTAAGTCTTCATAATTAGCACCTAAAGAAGGCAACGCACTAATCGAAGGAAGACCAGATTGGCCTATGTCCGTTCTTGAAGAACCTTTTCCTGATTGCCCGTTAATTAAGTTTAGCTGTCTCTGGAGCTCCTCGATGCGAGCGCTTGCGGCCCGTACTCTGACGTTGTCCCCTGAATACTCTTGTCGCAGCCCCGCCTCTTCTGAACGTGCAGATGCTAGCTCGTTCTCCAGTACGAGCGAGGAGTCTATCATCGCTTTTCCCTGGGAAGCGATATCGAGCGTCGTGTTCTTCGTCGCGAACTGAGCGAGAGCCTCACTCGAGTCGTCAAGGTCCTGTTTGAGCTCCTTAAGCCGCCCTTCTAGAAAGATTCGCTCTCGTCGAGCTTCGGACGTGCTGTCGAGTGCAATAAGGCTATCAAGTTCATCCACATACCCTTGCGCTATCCTAGAAGCAAGAACGGGGCTCTTGGAGCTAACTGTGATCGAGACTTGCCCGTTCTTCGGATTCTCCAGGATATGTGTGTCTCCGTCCAAATCTTTGCATGCGTCTTCTAGGAGCGGAGCCTCATAGTAATTCATAAGGTCGAAACGCTCGACCAAGCTCTCCTTCATCGTCCTACTTTCCAGAATACCGACGAATCCAGCGCTTGGTGTCTCTAATCCTAGCAATGAACTGCCCCCGCTATCTCCGTTACTGGAAGCATCGAAACTTGATAGCTCGCCAAGTAAGCCTGAGGCGGCAAAGGCACTATTTGGAGGCATAATTGTCGTGCTTGAGGTATACATTGTCGGAAGACGCAAGGAATATAACACTGAAATCAGCGTGCCTGCTACTATGATGAGAAAAAACATGCGTCGCTTCATCCAGCACAGGCGCACATTATGAATTAGGGGCAAAGTCGCAGATCCAATGAGTCTTTTGGAACGAGATACTACAACGTCTGGTCCCTGAGACGTGCGAATTGAACCAGAAATCGAAGACTCTTGGTTATTCATCGACCGGCCTCGATCTCTATGGCGTGCATCTTCATAACAAGCAAGAAACTCGTGTAAAGCAATTATTGCAAGTTGGGTTGGTTCCTGCCAAGAGGGTTCGCGAACGAGCTAACACGGAAGATCTCATTCGCTGCAGTGGGAGCATCTGCTTGACGTCGCTGGTGTAGCGCGTCTTGCAGATTGCCGATTGCTCTGCGCGGTGCGGGCAGAGGGCGTGCTGGCGCCATCCGCTCCGACGCTCGCTTCTGTTCTGGGCTCAGTGCAATTGCGGCTGCGATGCGCATATCACCTCGTCCTTCAAAGTATGGACGCGCACCGGGAATACTCGTCATAATTTACGACGCACCAAACTAGCTGCATCTTCATGTTGTTTTTCGGTTGGACTCAACGTTTCATCTCCAGTGCGGTTCAAAGTCAAGTCGGCAGTAAGTTATGAAAGCGAATCCTCAACCAATAGCCGCGCGGTGGGGAGCTTACCACCTCGCTTCTGCGGATACTTGTGGAACTAATCGGTGTGATCGAGCCATCAGATGACTCCGGCGAAAGCGAACGGAAGAGCAGCTGCGGACGCAATCTGCGCTGCAGCCAATATGTTCTGCCAGATCTGTGAACCGCCGATGATTTTCTCCGGAACGAAGATGGTGTCACCGGGTCTCATTCGAAGGTCCATAAAATTACTACTTACCCAGCTATTGCCGCGCGGTACGACTGAACCGTCGGCGTGGAGCACGTAGATCTCTTTCTTGTCACCGTAACGAGTCGCGCCGCCTGCCTTGCGCAGATACCAGGCAAGATCTCTCCCGGGCACATAGCTTATTGCGGTGGGGTTATATACCTGGCCACTCACCACGACAAAGTTTGGCCGCTTCGGTATTAACAAGGTATCCCCCGCGCGAAGTTCAATATCCTCAGGTGTATTTTCCCACCGGCTGACGTCTGAAGAGATGTTGATGATCAGACGGCCGCTGGCGGGATGGCTGCGAAGGCTCGCGAGAATCTCCTGGCGCTGCGCCTCCATCGATTGCTGGATATCTGTCGTTGTTTGCGAAGGAATTGCTCCTTGTCTGACCTGGGTAGGTGTATCCTCAATCTGCTGAATCATCTGCTGACGCGCCTGCTCGGCCAACGATCGAACTTGGGCCCGCTCCAGGACGGCGGCGGGCGGATACGCATCCTCTCGAAAACCTCCCGCCCGCTTCAGCACTGAGCTTAGGCGCTCTCCTGTCTGAATCGCGTAGCCACCAGCGTGCTCGACTTCGCCACTTATCGTCACCGATGAGCCTATATCCTGCCAGCCCGTCAACTGTTCAATGCTGACGACGTCTCCTGGTTTAAGCGCCACATCGGCACTCTTGTCGCCATCCAGTGCTTTTTCTACGGCCACTGTGCCATGGGTCACCAGAACCTTTTGCCCATTTTGCACCACGTAGCTTGAAAGGCCGGCTTCATCCCGAAAGGCGCTCCGCGTGAATCCTCCAGCCATGCTCACCAAACCGGCCACGGTCATACCGTCAGACATGGGGTATGCACCGGGACGAAGAACCGCTCCTTCAATGGTCACCATGGGCGCGTCGATCTCATAGCGGCCAAAGACATGAATCGAATCGAAAGGCTCCAGGGGAAATGAATCATTACCAATCAGCGCGTCGTGCAAATCAAAACTGATGGTTTCTGGCCGGAAGT